>Ga0209692_10000209_pt1 | contig 186432 bp, 164 predicted proteins | sample tdDd472_FD_187129 | JGI IMG/M metagenome (GOLD analysis project Ga0209692, IMG submission 187129) | Marine sediment microbial communities from the Atlantic coast under amendment with organic carbon and nitrate - tdDd47.2 (SPAdes)... | ecosystem: Environmental > Aquatic > Marine > Coastal >... | reverse complement strand
CCAGGGCATTGGATCGTCCGATATGTTGGCACCGTGTTTGGCGTATTGGGCGTTGTTGTCGGGGGGACGCAGCATTTCCGGGGCTGGTCGAAGATTTCCGGCGGCGAGTTTACCTTCCACGATCCGATTTATTTCGACTCGTTTTTGCTGTCCGGTGCCGCATTGTTCATCATTACTGGGCTTGTGTTTTTATTATTCCTGCACCGCGGGTCGCCGGATTGATAGCACGCGCGGGCGTGTGTGGCTGGCGCAAGCGCACGGCCGCCCAGCCCGGACATGTGGCAGTAGGGACGAGGTTATAGCGGGTCGAATTAGAACAGCGACAAGACGCTAGAGGCGGATTTATTCGAAATTGACAGCGCCTGTAGACCCAGTTGTTGCTTGACCTGATTTGCGGCAAGCGACGCGCTTTCACGGCCAAGGTCTGCATCCACCAGATTACCAACACCCACTTCGATGGCATCACTGAGTTTGGAGGTGAAGGTGCGTTGCGCTTCCAAATTACTGGCGCCGGAACCAAGCTGTGATAGGGATGAGCCGACATTGTGCAGCGAAGTTTCAACCGCTGCCACGGCAGCCTTCGCGTTTGCTTGGCTGGATAGGTCAGTGGCCGATGAGACCGTCACAGTGCTGCCGCCAAGGCTGAGGTCTTGAGCAGCAACAGAAACAGTTTCTGATCCGTCAGCATTTGCAATCGCCGAAACGCCATCACCTGCGAGGGCGTTGGTTCCATTGAATGACGCCCCGCTTACGATGTCATCAATGCTGTCACGGATTGAAATGAATTCTTCATTGAGCGCTTGGCGCGAAGCATCATCCAGCCCTGGGTCAGACGCGGCCACGGCTTTTTCCTTCAGCGTGATCAAAAGATCAGAAACCTCTTGGCCGCCTGCAAGGGCGACGTCTGTGGTCGAAATGGCGCGGTCCAATGAACTGGTGACGGCTTTCAGGCCGCCGACATCGCCGATCAGACCCTGCGCGATATTGAAAATCGCAGCATTATCCTTAGCGCTGGAGACTTTTTTGCCCGTGCTTATATTATTCTGGGTCGAATTCAGCGCTTGATTGGTCTGGTTCAGATTGCGAATCGCAAGGCCTGAGCCCGGATTTGTATTTACTGAAAATGCCATATTTCCTGTCCCATTCTTGCCATCCTGTCCTACATTCTGGTCATTTCTAGTTATTGCATGATAGCCCCCAAAACCGTCAAGGGCGAATCAAATCTAAAGATACCATATGTCCATCAAGTTTAGGAACTCATAACGAATTGAGAAAATTTTAACGGTATTGATGGTTAATCAAGCGATAAGTGTTGTTTAAAGGGTTGTAAGCTTATGTTTGATTATGATGAACGGCGCAGATTAACGCATCAAAAAGGTGCCGAGGGCAGCTTGTTTGAGGCAGTTGGCGGGCGTGACACGCTGGATAGGGTGCACAAGGTCTTTTATGACGAGGTTTATGCGCACCCATGGCTGGGTAAGTTTTTTGCCCACCGCGACCAACGCGCATTGGAAGACCAGCAAAGCGATTTTATGAGTGGTAATTTCGGCGGGCCAAAAGTCTATGGCGGTCGTAACCCTGAACGTGCTCATGAGCATATGTTTGTCAGTCAGGAATTGTTCGACCTGCGTCATAAGATGCTGTCTGATGCGATCATCGCATGTGGTGTGGCGGAAGAACAGCGCCTCAAATGGTTGAAGATTGACGCAGCCTTTGCCCCGAAAATTGTCAAAGACAGCGCTGCGGATTGCGTAAAGAGATTTGCGACGGATGATATATTGGCTTTCCCGAAGCCGTGATATAGGCTCACCTCAATAAATGAATGAGAAAAATGAGCTCCGTCATCAGGAGCCAAGAGGGAGGTCTTATGAAAATTACCAAACACATGCCTGTGGTCGCGCTATTGACAGGCTTCGTTATTACGCCATCTGCCTTGGCCGATGACCACCAGATGCGGGTTCCACCTGCTGAAGTGCCGCTTCTTTATACGCTGGCAGAGGATGTATCGGCTGGGCGTTTGGAAAAAGATATCCGCAAGCTGGTTGATTTCGGCACGCGCCATACGTCGTCCGAAACCGACTCTGATCGTCGTGGCATTGGGGCCGCACGTCGCTGGATCAAGGCGGAATTTGACGCCATCAGCGCAGCCTGTGGCGGTTGTCTGGAGGTTCTATATGTCAGCCGGGTGATCGAAGGAGAACGTCGTATTCCTGACCCGGTGGATGTGGTTAGTGTCGTTGCCATTCAAAAAGGCAGTATCGAGCCTGACCGCTATGTGATGATGTCCGGCGATATCGACAGCCGGGTGAGCGATGCTCTGGATGCGACGTCGGAGTCTCCCGGTGCTAATGATAATGCCAGCGGGGTTGCGGGTGTCATTGAAGCGGCACGTGTGATGTCGCAGCATAAGTTTGCCGGGTCGATCATTTATGCTGCGCTGGCGGGTGAAGAGCAGGGGCTTTTTGGCGGACAGATTCTGGCAGATCATGCTTTGGCAAATAATTGGCGCATCAAGGCGGTCCTGAATAATGATATGATTGGCAATATTTCCGGTATCGATGGGGTGATTGATAATTCGACCGCGCGCGTGTTTTCTGAAGGTACGCGGGATGTTGAAACCCCGGAAGAAGCGCGTATGCGTCGCTTTTCAGGGGGGGAAGTTGATAGCCCGTCGCGAAATTTAGCGCGCTATATCGACCGACGTTCAGATCAATATGTGCGCAACCTAGATGTGATGATGGTTTACCGTCTGGATCGTTTTGGTCGCGGGGGTCATCACCGACCCTTTAATGCGGTTGGCATCCCCGGTGTACGGATAATGGAAACGCATGAGCACTATGATCGTCAGCATCAGAACCTCCGGGTCGAGGATGGCCGCGCCTATGGGGACGTGATTGAAGGGGTGGACTTTGATTATGCCCGTAAGCTTACGGCGCTGAATGTTGTCAGCCTTGCTGAAATGGCGATGGCACCGGCCTTTCCTGCTGGGGTACAAATAACCGGGGCGGTACGTCCATCGGCAAAACTAAGCTGGACAATGGCCGAGGGAGATGTGGCTGAAAACCTGGCAGGGTATAAGGTCTACTGGCGCTTGACCGATGCCAACCAGTGGACCAACAGCCGATTTGTTGGACAAGTGAATGAGTTCACCTTCGATAATTTGGTGATTGATAATTATTATTTCGGGGTGGCATCAGTTGCTAAAAATGGCGCTGAAAGCCCCGTTGTTTTCCCGGGCCCTGCGGGCAGTTTCGGCGAGTAATTAGAACGTATTTTGGACGGATAGGCCGAAGGGGTCTATTCGTCCATGACCCCCCGCAAGAATGACGAGACCTTGGCCCGAAGTGTCGCCAAGGTGCCTTTTTCCATATAGACCAGAATAAAGCCTTCTAGCTCTGCACCCTGTAAGCTAAATTTCAGGTGGGCGACAATGCCGGTGGCGTCAGCTTCTGTATTCAGATTGGCGAGGAAGCTTTCTTTGGTGTTCATGCGCACATCTGGTAAACCGTTTTCAAGCTCGATATTCAGGGTGTCGCAGAAGGCTGCCAAGCAGGCATTGAGAATGATATTCCCAACCTCGCCCAGAGTATCGGCAACATACTCGCCCATGTTGGCATCTTGATCCATGTGTTGCGATAAAATGATACGCACCAGATTGTTGCTGGACTGATCCGTCATGATTAGATAGCTGTCACCATAGATAACGCCGTCGAAACCCAAACGTATACTTACGATATTATCGGCGTTTTCTTCTGGCACAAAATCGAGAACATTTTCCGTCGGCAGAAATTCAATCGTCGGGGCATGGATGTCGACCTCGCGCCCGGTCAACTCGCCAATTGATCCGGCTGCGCGGCCAAGGCCCAAGTTGAAAAACTCGTTCAGGGCATCAGTTTCTAGCTGCGTCCATTCCATAGTGTCATCGACCAATCGGGTTCATTAGGATTTCAAAAAGTCGCTCAGGATGGGCAGCTGAATTGGCTTGCTGACAAATTGAATGCCAAGGCGCTCAACCTTATTTTGCATCGCCGGCTGAATATTGGCGCTGCAAACAGCAATTTTTTGATCAGGGCGCGCTGAAAGGATCATTTCCGCCGCCTCAAGCCCTGAAATGCCATGCATATTTATGTCCATCAATATAGCGTCAGGCGAGACCGATTCCATGAGCTTAAGAGCCTCTTCGCCACTATCAGCCTCAATAATCTCTGCATCTAACAAAAGGCTTTTTACGGCATTTTTGGTCATCATTCGCGCGACTTTGCTGTCGTCCACGATCATCACTGTATTTATGACACCCATTCAAATCGTCCTAATTATAAACTTACAACTAATCATACCTTATTACTCTTAATACCTAGCTATGTATAGCCAGTCTAATAACAAATAACATATGTGTGGGCAATGGCATATGGGATGCGGTTTGGGCATGCGCAAATGCCGATTGCAAAGGAATTTCGGATAGATACTTGAAGTCTATGTATCGGGGTGATATATACATATGGTATATGATGTGCACCGTCTGGGTTGCACCTGTAAGGGAATGGATATGCTGCGTTTGATTATGATCGGGATAGGTTTTTTATGTCTTCTGCTTGGCATAGTTGGCATTCTGACGCCAATTCCGTTTGGCATTGTCTTTTTGTGCCTGTCATTCGTTCTGCTGGTGCCGACTGTACCGGGCGCGGCAGGTGCCGTTCAGCGCGTTCGGCGCAAATCGCGTGCATTTGACGGGATCATGTCCAGCGTGACCAACAAGGCGCCCATGCCTTATCGCCGCATACTGCGCCAGACCGAAATCGGCGACCTTTAAGGCCTGAAATTGGCTCCGCCATCCAGTGTGTCGGTGCTTTTATCCCTACCTGTTGGGGGGCGCGGTTCGATAACACCTTTATTGAAAGCTTGATGCGTTGGAGATCATCACCCAGCGCCCATCATTTTTTTGAAAGCTAGCCTGCCAAGCTGCTGTAAACTCGAACGGCTCACCTAGTGTGCCATCGGCATCGACAGAGTTGCCAGCGGCATGTACCCGCACATAAACCTGGCCCATAGTCTGGTCGGCGGAAAGCCGGACCCTGGGGCGCTCAAGATCCAGATATGATGTATGTTTGCGGCGTTTGAGTGATGCTCCCATTCTGGCAAGGCTCTCATCACGGCGATTGACAGTAATCTGCCCTCTGTTGACCTGAATGATCTCATCGGCCCAGATGTTGGCCATAAGATCGATATTGCTTTCAATATGGGCATCAATCATATCGCGGTGCAGGCGAATCAGTTGATGCTCGGCGCTAAGTCGGTCAAATGGCGGGCGAAAACTGGCGTGTTCCAGGTTGCCGTTCAGGCTTGGCTGCGAAAATAAGGTAATGTCTACAAAGTCATATTGGAATGTGCGCCCCGCATGTTCAATTTCGATAACACCGGGAAGCAAATAACCGTTTTGATCGGACCACTTCTGATAGGAGGTTGTGATTGTCTCGCCCTGGCCATCATCAGAAATCAGCTGGATAGGCAGACTGCTGGCACGGTCGAAGTGCAGGCTCACTGATTGACCTGTTTTAAGGGTCATGCGCGCCACACGGCAGTCACATGCCTCGCTGTCCGTATAGTCAGGCGCTGAAATGATAAAATCTTCAGTGCGAAGTAGAAATGCGTGAAATTGATGGCCCAGCGTGATGTAGCCGCCAATGGCAGACATTTCCGATTGTGTGTTTCCATCATATGCCCAATAAAACTCGCCGTCCCGCCCAAGCGTCACCATGCGCTCGGGGTATTGCCGATGGAATATGGCGCGTTCGTTATCAAGCCATGAAACAAATGTATCGTAGCTCAGGCCATCGGAGACAGTGACCTTTGCCCGGGCCTCAACCGCGTTGGCCTGTGCGATTAAGGCATCTGGTGCGATGGCCTGCTGCCAGGGCAGAACCGCCGCCGCATCCGCTGGCAGGGCATAAAATAATGCGGCTGCCAGAATAAGCCTGAATTTTGTCATGATGTACCCCCGCATCTATTAAACATCGTTGGATGTGCTAAGGGAAAGTCATATGCAAAGCTAATGAATGCGCGATGAACCAAACGCCACGCAAGTTTAGACGGGCAGGCTGGTGTCGTATTTAATCTCGCGCAGGGCAAAGTTGGAGCGCACCTGACTGATGCCATCGATATTGAATAAAAAGCCTTCGAGGAATTTATCATAGGCCTCGATATCGGGCACCATGACACGCAGCATGAAATCGGCATCCCCGGTGACGGCGTAACACTCCTGAATCTCGGCCCGATCGCGCGCCGCCGCGGAAAATTTTTCGGCGTTTTCGCGGGAATGTCGGGTCAGCGAAATATGGGTGAAAACACACAGATCCTGACCCACAGATTTGGCGTCCAACACTGCCATATATTTGCGAATGATGCCGGCATCTTCCATCGCTTTGGTGCGGCGCCAGCAGGCGGCGGAGGAGACGCCGACAACCTCGGATAATTGCTGGTTGGTCATGCGCCCGTCCTGTTGCAGGGCCTGAAGTATTTTGCGGTCCGTTTGGTCCATAATTTTGTGCTTCATTCCATATATTTGCGAATTAGTGAATAAATTATCATAAATCATCAAATTTTGCGAATAATTTTCGCAGACATGGGCAATATGCTAAAAATAATGAAAGCACATTTCATGCGGCTAATGGTAAAAGACGTGCATGGATATTATATGCGGGACATGATCACATGAATGCCGAACTGGACCATTATCAGCTTGCAGATTGTTACGGGCGGGGCGAGGGCAGGGTGTTCCTGACCGGTACGCAGGCTCTGGTGCGCATTCTTTTGCGGCAGCATCAAATGGACGCGCGCGATGGACTTAATAGTGCGGGTTTTGTAACGGGCTATCGTGGCTCGCCCTTGGGCGGGGTGGATATGGCTCTGTGGCGCGCGAAGGCCGAACTGGATGCGGCAAAGATAAAGTTTCTGCCCGCGATTAACGAAGAACTTGGCGCCACCGCCGTTTTGGGCACGCAGCAGGTCGAGCGCGACCCCAAACGCACCGTCGATGGCGTTTATTCCATGTGGTACGGCAAGGGTCCCGGCGTGGACCGCGCCGCAGACGCGCTGAAGCATGGCAATGGATATGGCTCCAGCCCCCATGGTGGCGTGCTGGTGGTGGCAGGCGATGATCATGGCTGTGTCTCGTCGTCCATGTCGCACCAGTCTGACGTGTCCTTTATGGCTTGGTTCATGCCGACCATCCATCCAGCGAACATCGAAGAATATGAGGAATTCGGTCTATGGGGCTATGCCCTGTCGCGCTTTTCCGGCATGTGGGTTGGCTTCAAGGCAATATCAGAAGTGGTCGAAGGCGCATCATCGGTGACGTCAAAGCCCCTGCCTGTTTTCAAGACACCGGATGATTTTACCGCGCCGCCGGAGGGCCTGCATTACCGCTGGCCCGATTATCCCGGCCCGCAGATTGAGGCCCGCATGGTGCCGAAAATCGAAGCAACCCTTGCCTTTGCCCGTGCCAATCCCCTTGATCGCTGTCTGTACAATGTGGCGGGTGCGCGCTTTGGCATTGTCACCACGGGTAAGGGCCATTTGGACCTGATGGAGGCCCTGCGTTATCTGGGGCTGGACGAAGCGCGCTGCCGCGAACTGGGCATTGATGTTTATAAGGTGGGCATGGTTTGGCCACTGGAAACACAGGGCGTCAGCGCATTCATGGCTGGCAAGGAAGAGGTGCTGGTGGTCGAAGAAAAACGCGGCATTATCGAAAGCCAGTTAAAGGAATATATCTATGGTCATAAGGGGGACCTGCCCGGGCGTATCGTGGGTAAGTTCGATCAGGACGACAACCCATTGATCACCCGTAATCTGGAATTGTCCCCTGCCATGCTCGCGCCCATATTGGCGGCGCGTTTGACGGCGGTGTTTCCTGATTTGAATTTCGATGCAACGTTGGAAAGCTTGGCAAGCCGTGGTGTTGATGCGCATGATCCGGGCGGTGTGGCGCGGATGCCCTATTTCTGTTCTGGCTGTCCCCATAACCGATCCACCAAATTGCCTGATGGGTCTGAAGGTCTGGCGGGTATTGGGTGTCACTTCATGGCCAACTGGATGGAACGCGATACCGAGGGCCTGATTCAAATGGGCGGCGAGGGCATCAATTGGGTCGGCAAGGCAGGCTATCTGAAAACCGAACATGTGTTCCAAAACCTTGGCGATGGCACATATTATCATTCCGGCAGCCTGGCCATTCGTCAGGCCATCGCGGCCGGGGTTAATGTGACCTATAAAATCCTGTTCAATGATGCGGTGGCGATGACCGGCGGACAGCCCGTTGATGGCGTACTCAGTGTGCCCGCGATCGCCCATCAGGTGCGCGGCGAAGGGGTAAAGCGCATCGCTATCGTGGCCGACGACCCCTCAAAATATACCGATCTGTCTATTTTACCGGCGGATGTGAGTGTCCATCACCGGGACGAATTGGATAATGTGCAGCGTGACCTGCGTACGGTTAAGGGTGTGAGTGTCCTGATCTATGATCAGGAATGCGCCACGGAAAAACGTCGCAAGCGCAAACGCGGCATATATGAAACCCCGACCAAGCGCCTGTTTATCAATCCCGCGGTCTGCGAAGGTTGCGGTGATTGCTCGGTTCAATCCAACTGTTTGTCTGTGGTGCCGAAGGAAACCCCCTTTGGCCGCAAGCGGATGATTGATCAGCACAGTTGCAATATGGATTATTCCTGCGCCAATGGCTTCTGCCCGTCCTTTGTGACGATCGAAGGCGCGGCATTGAAAAAGCGCGAGGGGGTGGATGCAGGTGGGCTAGAGGCCAAACTGAAGGACATTCCGTTGCCCGTAGTCAGCGCGCTTGATACCCCCTATGACATGTTGGTGTCCGGCGTTGGTGGCACGGGCGTTGTGACGCTCGGCGCGCTGGTGACCATGGCCGCGCATTTGGAAGGCAAGGGCGCCAGCGTGCTTGATTTCATGGGCTTTGCACAAAAGGGCGGCGCGGTGCTGTCCTATGTGCGGCTTGGCAAAACGCCGGAAATCCTGCATCAAGTGCGCACCGATGTGGGGCAGGCGGATGCGCTGGTCGCCTGTGATCTGGTGGTGGCGACATCAGACAAAGCGCTGTCGGTTCTGCGTAATGGTCGCACTGATGCGGTGGTGAACACCACGGAAATTCCCACAGCGGATTATGTCCTGCGCCGCGATGCTGATATGGGCGCAGCGGCCCGAGTTGATCTGTTGGCGAAGGCCGTGGGTGAAAAGGCGCTTGATCGTTTGCCCGCCAATGCGCTGGCCGACAGCCTGATGGGCGATACCATTTTTACCAATGTCATGATCCTCGGCTATGCGTGGCAGCAGGGCTTGGTCCCCGTTGGTCTGGACGCGATGATGCGCGCGATTGAGCTGAACGGCGTGGCAATAGATGCCAACAAGCGCGCCTTTGGCTGGGGGCGCTTGGCGGCGGCGGATCTGGATCATGTTCTGGAGGCCGCTGGCATCAAGGAAAAACGTGGTGAAGAAACGCTGGATCAGATAATCGCCCGTCGTGCTGACTTTTTGCGTGACTATCAGGATGCCGCCTATAGTGCTCGCTATGTGGCGCTTACTGACAAAGTGAAAGCAACTGGCCATGATGGCTTTGCCCGCGCGGTCGCCAAGAATGCCTTTAAGCTGATGGCCTATAAGGACGAATACGAGGTTGCACGTCTTCATACCAAAACAGGCCTGAAGGCCAAGCTTGATGACACGTTCGCGGCGGGCTACCGCATTAAATATAATCTGGCCCCACCGTTGCTGGCATGGCGCAAGGACCCATCTGGGCGACCTGCAAAGATGGAATTTGGGGCGTGGATGACGTCTGTATTTGCCATATTAGCCCGGCTTAAGGGCCTCCGTGGCACCGCACTGGATATATTTGGGTATACGGCGGAACGGCGCATGGAACGCCGCCTGCGTGATGATTATTTGGCGGACATGGATATGCTTATAGAGCAAGGCTTGGCGAAGGATGCCGAAGCGGCCCTGTTGTTGGCCAATCTGCCTGCGGATATTCGTGGCTTTGGTCCGGTCAAGGAAACGGCTGTGAAAGTGGCGGACAAGCAAAGGAAAGAATTGCTCGCCCGTTTCTAAGTGTTAAAGTCGGGAAAATTGACCAACCACAAAAACAAGAGGCCCAAAATGTTCGAAACCCTGAAGCCAATGCCCGCCGACCCCATTCTTAGCCTGACTGTAGAGGCCCGCGCTGACAATAATCCGAAGAAGGTCGATCTCGGCTCCGGCGTTTATAAAACGGACGCGGGTAATACGCCAGTACTGGACTGTGTGCGCGAAGCGCAGTTTCGCCGTGTGAACGAAGAAACATCCAAGGTTTACGTCAGCCCCAAGGGCGACGAGGGCTTCACAACGGCCATCACCAACCTGTTATTTGGTGCCGATCATCCGGCGCTGAAAGATAACCGCGTGCGCGCGGCACAGGTGCCGGGCGGCTGTGGGGCGCTGCGTGTGGGGGCGGAATTTGTCATGCGTGCGGCACCTGATGCGGCCATCTATGTGTCGAACCCGACTTGGGCCAACCATGTGCCGCTGCTGGGTGAATCCGGCATGAAGATTAAAGAATACCCCTATTACGATTATGCCAGTCATACGGTGGACTTTGACGCCATGATGGAAGGGCTGAAAGCTGCGGGTAAAGGCGATCTGGTGCTGTTGCATGGCTGCTGCCATAACCCGTGCGGCGCGGACCTAAGCCATGATCAATGGCGCTCAGTGACCGATTTGGCGGTGAAAAACGGCTTCACCCCCTTCATTGATATTGCCTATCAGGGCTTTGGTGATGGGGTTGAAGAAGACGCCTTTGGCATTCGTCATATGGCGGCCCATGTGCCGGAAATGGTGATTGCGCAGTCGTGCTCTAAAAACTTTGGGCTTTACCGCGAACGCACAGGCACCACCCTGATTTTGGGCCGCAATGCGGCCGAGGCTGATGTGGCTTTGTCGCAAATGCTGTCTGCCATTCGTGCTATTTATTCCATGCCGCCGGCACACGGGGCGGAATTGGTTAAAATCATCCTCGAAGACGAGGCCCTCAAAGCCCGCTGGATCGAAGAGGTGGCAGAAATGCGCGAGCGTATCGCTGGTGTGCGGACCGACCTGGTGGCGGGCATTGCCGCCGCTGGGGTGAACGAGGATTTCTCATTCATCGAGCGTGAGCGCGGCATGTTCTCATTTCTGGGGATTACACCGCAGCAGGTCGAGACGCTTAAAAAAGACTATTCCATTTATATGGTCAATTCATCACGGATCAGTGTCTGCGGCCTGAACCCGAGTAATATGGACTATTTCTGCGACAGCTTGGCAAAGGTGCTGCGCCAGTAACCGGCCGTTCGTCATCGACGCTGATTGGCCATGGCGTGGCAGGCTTATGTTCGCTGTTTTAAGCGGGATGACTGTCCTCGCCGCCTTTCGGGCCCCAGAATATAACCCAAACCATAAAGTCGTCGGACATGGTGTCAAAGCGGTGCGTCAAGCCCGCTGGCACGAACAAGGCATCGCCGGCTGAGACGTCCGTGCGCTTGTCTTCTAGGGTGAAGCCCGCGCTACCATTGCTGATAAAATATAGCTCATCTTGGTCGTGCGGGTCTTGGTCGTCTTTGCCGCGGGGGGCATATAGTCCCAGCTTCATACTGCCATGATGAAAGATTTCCTGATAGTGATCGGGCAGGCGACTTAGCGCGTCCCTATGGTCACCAAGGCTCCATTTCCATTGATTTAGGGTGCTCTCGCTCATCTTATGATCCTTCTATTTGCGGCAACGGTCTGGTTGATAGATTTTCGCGCATGTTAGTATGGCAACCAGATTTTCTTAATATCCTTTTTCTTTTAATGATATGCTCGGTGCGGGGACGTTACAAATTTAGGGGGTATAGTCATGTCTACATTCACTATGGAAAATCCGGTCTTTGTTATTTATCTGGTCTGTTCAGCCATTATGGTTTTGAAGGTCATGGGGCAGGGCTGGATGACGGTGTATCGGATGATGTCGACGCATTCGGGCTTTGCCAGCCCAGAGGACCTGCAAAAAGGTGCGCTCAATCCCGATCCACACCCAGACCAGCTTGCGCTGAACGACTATGTGGATCGCTCTCGGCGTATGCACCATAACGATCTGGAAAATATCCCGGCTTTCTGGGCTGTGGGGCTTTTATATGTGGCCACCAGCCCGTCTTATGCCTTGGCGGCATCGCTGATGGTGGGCTTTGTTGCGGCGCGGCTTATTCACGCCGTTGTCTATGCCACGGAACAAAGCCACGAGGTCCGCGCCACCTTTTATACCATCGGCTCGCTTATCGTGATGGCGATGGCGGTCAGTGTCTTGTACGCTGCATGGCAGGTATTGTAGGGTCATATGTTTAAAGGAGGAGGCACAGATGGACATTGGGCAAAAGGGATTACGCACCACGGTTTATAAGGTCGCTGATCTGGACGCGGCAAAGGCGTGGTATACGGGCGCGTTCGGGGTTGAACCCTATTTTGATGAGCCCTTCTACGTTGGCTTTAACATCGCGGGCTACGAGCTTGGCTTGCTGCCAGACGATCAACCCGCATCCATGAAAACCACCAATATATATTCATACTGGGGTGTTGAAGATATTCAGGGCGAATACAAACGCTTGTTAGAGCACGGCGCCGCTGCGCTGGAGGAACCCACCAATGTGGGGGGCGAGCTTATGGTCGCTGCGGTCATCGACCCATGGGGCAACGCAATCGGTATGATCTATAATCCATACTTTAAGTTGGATTAGCCTTTTTTATGTTCGAGACAAGTCAGGACTTTATTCAAACATACTGAGAAAAAATTCGCAGATGGCTCCTATATGGTTGGGAATTTTCGTATTGGAACCTTGTTTGATTACCGTGATCAGGAGAAGCATGTGTCAGGCATAGCTGACCCTAGCGAAGGCTTAACTAGAGTTGAAGACAAGATTAATCTGCATATTGATGAAGTTGGAGAGGAACTACTAATTGGAGGTAATGCTATACGATTGGGTCCCGGCAATAGGGAGGTTATTATTACCGACTCAATTAGCTCCTATTCCGTTTCTTCAGTCGACTTTCTCATCTTTTCTATGTCAAAGTCTGCTCAACGATTGGACGATGCAAACCTTATGAACCCTGCATATGACGCCTGTATTGAGATCATTGATCCCGCAGAATTTGTTAGGCACTTGACCAAATCGATTCCAGGGCAGCCAGCTCTAGTAGGTGTTTATGAAGTTCAATATACACCATCCTCGGTCCAGCGAAATGTAAATACAGTGGGTATGGTCAAGCGGCAACTGGTGGTTGATCACTTTCCTTTTGTTCACAAAGACCGGTTCTTTGAACCCCAACAAGAAGTTAGGGCCGTTTGGCAACTTCCGTGGGAGAGAGCGAAGCCCTTTTCTGTCGGAGCGCCAAGGGCTATTGAGCTTATCAAGTAAATATTCTCTTAACCCCTTACCCCGCGCAGAAAGATATCGGTGGCCATATCGGCCAGTTGGTCGGCGTTGATGGGGCCGTCCGGGTCGAACCATGTATGGGTCCAATTGACCATGCCCATGAACAGCATGGTCATGGCAGTTCTGGTCTTGCTCTTGTCTGCGCCGAGACCAGCAATCCCGCCAATCAGTTCGGCAATCTGACCGACGATTTCGTCTTCGCCTTCAACAATGGCCTTGCGGCGATCGCCTGATAATCTGTCCAGTTCTTGCAACAGAACACGGTGCTTCGCGCCGGCGTTTTTGTAGTTTTCTAGCAGACTATGGACCACAGTGCGAAAGCGTGTTTCTCCATCTCCATTCGCGCCTACGGCCTCCGATACCACAAGGCGTAGGTCCGAAAGATAATCCTCCATCGCCGCGAATAGGATGTCTTCCTTTGACGAATAATAATGATAAATCAGAGATTTAGATATGTCGCACGCCGCCGCAACATCATTGACGGAGGTGCCTGCAAAGCCCTCCTTGGCGATCAGGTCGGCCGCCGTATCAAGGATCAGTTGGCGGCGGGTGTCATAATCAGGCGATTGCGGGCGGGCCATTTTTCCTTAACTCTCCCACGTGTCGGCATTCAGGGTCAGCAGTTCATAAGTGGCGACCGTCTCGTCATCTTGATTAAAGACCTCCACATACCAGCGCACTTCGCCGTAATTCTGTTCGGCCCGTGGGCGCTTTTGCTTACAGGTCAGTTGCACGCGCATGCTGTCACCGGGGTAGAGCGGCGTCATGAATTGCAGATCATTGAGGCCATAATTCGCCAGAACAGGCCCATAGTTCGGGTCCACAAATAACCCGGCGGCAAAGGACAAGATCAAATAGCCATGGGCCACACGGCGACCGAAAAACTCGTTCTTGGCGGCGGCGTCTTCGTCCATATGGGCGTAAAATTCGTCGCCTGTGAATTTGGCGAAATGCTCCACATCTTTCAGTGTGACCTCACGGGCCTCGGTCATCAGGGTGTCGCCCACATTGATCTCGGCGTAAGACTTGCGGAATGGATGCTCGGCCAATTCGCGGATTTTTGCGCCGCGGACAAATTTACCCGTGGTGCCGGTGAGAATTTCTGGCGAACCTTGTACCGCGACCCGCTGCATATAATGCTTCACGCCCAAAATACCGCCCAATTCTTCGCCGCCACCGGCGCGACCCGGGCCGCCATGTTTCAAGTGTGGCAGCGGGCTGCCGTGGCCAGTGCCTTCGCGGGCCGAATCTTCGTTCATCACATAAATCCGCCCGTGGTAAGGGCCAATACCCATGACCAGTTCTTTTGCGACGTCGTTATCGCGGGTAAAGGCCGACGCCACCAATGATCCTTCGCCCATATTGGCGAGGCGAATGGCGTCATCCAGATCAGCATAAGGCACCACGGTGGAGACGGGGCCAAAGGCCTCTACATTATGCACACGGCGCTTGGTGTAAGGGTCGTTGGAGAGCATCAGGATCGGCGGTAAGAAGCAGCCTTTTTCTTTGTCGCCGCCGAGAATTTCATAATTGTTCAGGTCACCAAAGACAATCTCGTTTTCCGCGGATAGCTCCGCGACTTTTTCCGCCACTTCTTGTTGCTGGCCCTTGCTGGCGAGCGCCCCCATGCGCACATCGTCGCGGCTGGGGTCGCCAATGGTTGTTTTGGCCAAGCGGTCTTGCAGCGCCTTCACCACATCGCCAGAGAATTCAGCGGGGACGATGGCGCGGCGAATAGCGGTACATTTCTGCCCCGCTTTGGTGGTCATTTCGCGCGCGACTTCTTTCACGTAAAGATCAAACTCCGCAGTGCCGGGGCCACAATCCGGACCAAGAATGGCGGAGTTGAGGCTGTCACACTCGGCAATAAAGCGCGTATTATTGGCCTTCATGGCGGGCGTTTCGCCGATGATGCTGGCGGTGGTGGCGGAGCCTGTGAAACTCACCACATCCTGGCAGGTCATATGGCTCAGCAAGTCACCGGTGGAGCCACACACCAATTGCACCGCGCCGCGCGGCAACAGATCGCTCTCCATCATGCGGCGCACCACACGCTCGGTCAGGTAAGATGTGGATGTGGCGGGTTTGACGATGGCGGGCACACCCGCCAAAAGCGTTGGCGCCAGTTTTTCCAGCATGCCCCAAACCGGAAAGTTAAAGGCGTTGATATGCACTGCCACGCCTTTCAGGGGGACCATCACATGCTGGCCCATGAATGTGCCCTCGCGGCTAATCTGCTGCAAGTCGCCATCCAGCACGATATTCTCGTCGGCCAATTCGCGGCGGCCTTTTGACGAATAGACAAACATGGTGGAGATGCCGCCATCAATATCAATCCAGCTATCGGCTTTGGTGGCACCCGTTTTGTAGGACAGTTCGTAAAACTCATCCTTATAGGCCATCAGATGCTTGGCGATGGCTTTCAGCATCAATGAGCGCTCATGCATACTCATTTTCAACAGGCCCGGTCCGCCCACACTGCGCGCATAATCGGCCATGGCGGCAAAGTCGAGACCAGCGGAGGAACATTCACCGATCAAGCTGCCATCAACGGCGCTGAATAGGGTTGCACCATCGCCTTTGGCCTCATACCAATCGCCTAATGCATATGATCCTAATTTCTGTGCAGTCATGCGGAACGTCCCCCGTTAGCATCTGGAAAAGGCGCAGTATAAGTTAGTCGACCGACCAGTCAATTAATAGATGGGCAATTAATAGATAGCTCAATGAATTGTGTTTCGTCTTTGAAAGGGGGACTCTTTAGGCCATATCCACGACCATCAGGATCGATGTGGCGGTGGCGGAGAGCTTATCTTCGTCATTATATAGCTGTGCCTTGGTGAAAATGACTGAGCGTCCAAGCCGCGTGACCTCGCCGCGGCAGCGATATTTACCGGGTCTGCAAGGGCGGTGAAAATCCGTGTTCATGGAAACTGTTGCGGGCGTTTTGCCCTTTGGCAATTTGGGTTGCGCAACTAAACCCATGGCCAGATCCATCATCGACCCCAACTGCCCACCGGCAACCACGCCGCCGCCGTGCACCATCTCTGCGCCCGCTTCAAACTCCATCTCAATGGTGAGGGCGTCTAGATCAACCGCCATGATTCGCGCCGAGAGCAGCGTGCCCAAACCGCTGGGCAGGATGTCGCCGGGTGTATGTTTGCCCGCCGCAAATTCCTTTAAGAAGGCCATATCGGTATTTTCATTCATAGAGTTTGTTCCTCACATTGACAAATGCGCACCGTGCCTCCTACATAACCCCTTCAGGATTTTAAGAGAACCCGCGACAGGGGGAGTAAAGCGCATGGGCTATGACGCAATCAAGTACGAAGTGACAAATGGCTATGCCACCATCACATTAAATCGCCCTGATCGTTTGAATGCGGTGACTGCGGGCATGTTGGGTGAACTGGTTGATGCACTGGACAGGATCGCCGCAGATGATGATATCAGGTGCCTGCTGCTGACGGGCGAGGGGCGCGGCTTCTGCGCGGGCCAAGACCTGAATGACCGCGATGTGTCGGGCGATGCACGCCCAGACCTGTCGAAGACCCTGAACGAAGGCTACCACCCGGTTCTGAGCCGCTTACACGTGTTGGAAATTCCCACAATTGCCGCTATTAACGGTGTGGCCGCAGGCGCGGGCGCGAATATCGCGCTGGTCTGCGATATTGTGCTGGCGGCAGAGAGCGCTAAGTTTATTCAGGCGTTTTGTAAAATCGGCCTGGTACCAGATAGCGGCGGGACGTATAACCTGCCGCGCCTTGTCGGTATGGCCCGAGCCAAGGGTTTGGCCATGCTCGGCGACGCGCTTGATGCTAAAACCGCCGAAGACTGGGGCATGATCTGGAAGGCCGTGCCGGGTGATGCTTTGATGCAAACGGCGCATGACATGGCGGCGCATTTTGCCACCGCCCCCACATGGGGGTTGAGCCTGACCAAGCGGGCGCTGAATGCATCGTTTGCGAACAGTTTCGAAGACCAATTGGCGCTGGAAGCCGAATGCCAGAAATTGGCAGGTGACAGCGATGACTATGTTGAGGGCATCACCGCCTTTTTTGAGAAACGCAGACCTGAGTTCACAGGTAAAAAAGTTAAATAGCAGGAACATCATTCAATGACCGATAAAATTTCAGACGCCTTCATTTGCGACGGCATTCGCACCCCCATTGGCCGCTTTGGTGGCTCTTTATCCGGCGTGCGCGCTGACGATCTGGCCGCTATCCCGATGAAGGCGTTGAAAGAGCGCAATCAGGGTGTGGATTGGAGCGCCATTGATGATGTGATCATGGGCTGTGCCAACCAAGCGGGCGAGGACAACCGCAACGTGGCGCGTATGGCGTCCTTGTTGGCGGGCATCGGCGAAGACGTGCCGGGCGCGACCATCAATCGTCTCTGTGGCTCTGGTATGGATGCGCTCTCCATCGCGGCTCGCGCCATCAAATCGGGCGAGGCAGGCATGATGATCGCGGGCGGTGTGGAAAGCATGTCCCGTGCGCCCTTTGTTATGCCCAAGGCTACCGCGGCCTTTTCCCGCAATGCAGAAATTTACGACACCACCATTGGCTGGCGTTTTGTGAATAAGCTGATGGAAAAAGGCTTCGGTGTGGATAGCATGCCAGAAACCGCCGAAAATGTGGCGGAGGATTATAATATCTCTCGCCAAGACCAAGACGCTTTTGCTGCGCGCAGTCAGGAAAAAGCGGGCAAGGCGATCGCCTCTGGCCGCTTGGCGAAAGAGATCGTGCCGGTTGAGGTCCGCATCAACCGCAAAGAAACTGCGATGTTCGCGGTGGATGAACACGCGCGGCCCGGCACCACGGCGGAAAAGCTGGCTGGCTTGCCGACCCCTTTTAAAGAAGGTGGCAGCATCACTGCGGGCAATGCCTCTGGGGTGAATGATGGCGCTGCGGCGCTGATTGTGGCCTCCGCAGAAATGGCGCGGGCAAACGGCCTTACGCCGCGCGCGCGTATTCTGGGCTGTGCCACGGCGGGCGTGCCTCCACGCATCATGGGCATTGGCCCGGCACCAGCCAGCAAGAAATTGCTCGACCGTTTGGGTATGAGCATTGATGACATGGACGTGATTGAATTGAACGAGGCCTTTGCCGCACAGGGACTAGCCGTGACGCGCGAACTTGGCATTGCCGACGATGATGCCCGCGTTAATCCCAACGGGGGTGCGATTGCGCTCGGTCATCCGCTGGGCATGTCTGGTGCGCGTCTGGTTCTGACCGCCATGCACGAGCTGGAAGAAACCGGTGGCAAATATGCCCTTTGCACCATGTGCATCGGCGTTGGCCAAGGGATCGCCATGATTATCGAACGCGTCTAGGTGCAAGCGGACGATAAATTCACGCCGTCTACGGCGTCTGCCGTTGTCATCGCCAATATGATCGGCACGGGCGTGTTTACCACGCTCGGCTTTCAGCTATTGGATATCCAGTCTGGCTTTGCACTCATTATGTTATGGGTGGTGGGTGGCATCACGGCGCTGTGTGGGGCGCTAAGCTATGCCGAGCTGGGTGCGGCCATGCCACGATCGGGCGGGGAGTATAATTTCCTGTCGCGGACCCTGCATCCCATGGCCGGATTTATTTCAGGCTGGGTCTCGGCGACGATTGGCTTTGCCGGGCCAACGGCCTTGGCGGCGCTGACCTTTGGCAGCTATCTGGGCAGTGTCTTTGATATCTTGTCGCCAGTTTGGCTGGCAACGGGCCTTGTCATTGTCGTGACGTTCGTGCATTCCACCAACCGAAAAGCCTCGGCTGGCCTGCAACAAGTGGTCACCATCCTGAAGATTGCGCTGATCATTGTGTTTTCTGCGGCAGCGCTTTACTTTGCGCCAGAATTACAGCCCATCAGCTTCATACCTGCGGCGAGCGACCTGACCGCCTTATCGGGTGGGGCGTTTGCGGTGGCGCTGATCTATGTCAACTATGCCTATTCTGGCTGGAACGCTGCCACATACCTCAGCGGCGAATTGGCCAGCCCTCAGCACAGCTTGCCGCGGGTCTTGTTCTTGTCGACCGCCACTGTGATGGCGCTTTATGTGCTTTTGAACTTCGTCTTTTTGTCCGTGGCCCCGGTGGATGCTATGGCGGGCCGAGTGGAGATTGGCTATGTGGCCGCGCAATATGCCTTTGGACCGGTGGGGGCGTCTGCCATGGGGATTATGCTTGGTCTATTGCTGATTTCAACCGTCAGCGCGATGACCATGGCGGGGCCACGGGTATTACAAATGATTGGTGAAGATTTCTCGCTTTTTCGTATTCTGGGGCGGACCAATAAACACGGGGTGCCGGCCATGGCCATTTATTTTCAGTCGGCTTTGGCGCTGATTTTCCTGTGGACCGCCAGCTTTGATAGCATCTTGGTTTTTGCGGGTGCGACGCTGGCGCTGAATACCTTTTTCACAGTTGGCGGCTTGTTTTTGATGCGTTGGCGTATGCCCGATTTGGAGCGCCCCTATAAAACATGGGGTTATCCTTTCCCGCCGCTGATTTTTCTCGGCATTGTTGGTTGGACGCTGGTCTACACGGTGATGAATCGACCTGTTGAAGCACTTTTTAGCGCGGGCGTCATTCTTACGGGCTCCGTATTTTACTGGATTAGTCGCCGCGTTTAATTCAGGTTTTCATTCAAGCTTAATGTCGTTAAGCTTGCTTTCGAAACACAATTGGGAGCGGGGCATCCTCGAAAACTTATGAATAAAAAAGATTATTTCGATCTCAGCGGCAAAGTGGCGCTGGTCACGGGCGGCAGTCGGGGCATTGGTGAGGCGATCGCGCGCGGCTTGGCCAATCAGGGGGCCATTGTGATTATTTCAAGCCGCAAAATTGAAGGCTGTGAAGCGGTTGCAAACAGCATTAACGCGGATGGGGGATCCGCCCACGCGCGGGCCTGTCATGCGGGCAATATGGAAGATATTGATAAACTGTTTGCCGATATTGAGGGCGAATTTGGTGGGCTGGATATCTTAATCAATAACGCGGGCACCAGCCCCTATTATGGCCCGATCGGCGATACCGACCTGGGCGCCTTTAATAAAACCATCGAAGTCAATTTGCGCGGGCCATTTTTCATGAGCTGCAAGGCGGTGAAAATGATGCAGAAACGTGGCGGTGGGGCCATTGTCAACGTGTCATCCATCAATGCCTTGCACCCCGGTATGCACCAAGGCATCTATTCCATCACCAAAGCAGCCGTAAGCAACATGACGCAGAGCTTTGCCAAGGAATACGGCCCGGATAACATCCGCGTCAATGCGCTGCTGCCCGGCTTTACCGACACCAAGATGACCACGGTGCTAAAGGAAGACGAAGAGTTCCTCAAAAGTTATACGGATAAATTCCCAATCTCTCGCATGGGTTTGCCCGATGAAATGACGGGCGCGGTGTTGTATCTTGTCTCTGACGCCGCCAGCTATACCACAGGTACGACCATTGTGGTTGATGGCGGCCTGAACGCCTAGGCCGGAAAGGTGAGCAACCCGACCATAGATGTTCGTTGTGGCGAAGAATTGGATATCCCCAGTGTTGATGCCTATCTTAAGGCGCATATCGAGGGCTTGATCGGCGTGCCCGCGGTCCGCCAATTTCCCTCGGGCGCGTCTAATTTAACCTATCTGTTGTCCTATCAAGGGCGCGACTTGGTCTTACGCCGACCGCCCACTGGAACGCGACCCAAGTCCGGCCATAGCATGATCCGCGAATATAGTGTGATGAAGGCCCTAAAGCCGCTTTTTCCCGCTGTACCGACGGTTCTGTTACATGAACCAGACGAGGGTCTGATGGGGGCAGAATTTTATGTGATGGAGCGGGTCGTGGGTGACCTGATCCATGATCGCATCCCTGACGACTGGGGTTTTGACGAAGGGGATGCGCGCAAACTGTCCCAAGTGTTTTGGGATAAGCTGATCGAATTGCATGATGTGGATTATCAAGCTGCGGGTCTGGCGGACTTTGGTAAACCAGCAGGCTATGTCGAGCGGCAAATTCTTGGCTGGAATGGCCGCTATGAGCTGGCAAAAACCGATGATGTTGATGCCTTTGAGGATGTGCGGAATTGGTTGGCAGACAATATGCCGCCTGAATCTGGTAAAGTCTCCATCCTGCATGGGGATTTTCGCATCGATAATGTCATCCTTGATCCCCATGATCACTTTAACATCTTGGCCGTATTGGATTGGGAGATTAGCGCGCTCGGCGACCCGCTGATGGACCTGGGCAATACGCTGGCCTATTGGATCGAGGCCGATGATCCACCCGGTATCCGCGCCTTGTCAAAGCAGCCCTCGGCTGCACCGGGCATGATGAAACGTGATGAGATTGTCGACTATTACTGCTCTGCGCGTGGCTTGGATGTGGGAAATGTGAATTATTACATGACCTACGGTGTGTTTCGCCTGGCGGTGATTTTGCAGCAGATTTACTATCGTTACTATCATGGCCAGACCAAGAATCAGATGTTCAAAATGTTCGGGCATAGCGTCAATGAGTTGGGCAATCACTGTCGGCGACTGATTGAAAGAGGTTAAAATCAAATTTACGTAGCGGAAAGCCAAAAAATTCTCCGCTAATGCTTGACCTTGCGTGCGCTAACCTTTTCAATTTACGTTTAGGGAAACCGCTTTTGATCATGCGGAAAGAGGGGATCGTGGGAAATGGAATCATTCAGGCAGGACGTGCGGGATTGGCTGGAGGCAAACTGCCCCCAATCCATGCGCGCACCATATAGCTCGGAAAAGGATATTTGCTGGGGTGGTCGGAATTGGACATTCCAATCCGAAGACCAGAGGTTATGGCTCCAGCGTATGGGCGAAAAGGGCTGGACGACCCCAGAATGGCCCGCAGAATACGGCGGCGGTGGCCTAGATCGGGATCAGGCCAAGGTCTTGCGCGAAGAGATGAGCCGGGTAAACGCCCGCCCCGCGCTGGAGAGCTTTGGTATTTGGATGCTGGGTCCTGCGCTCCTCAAATATGGCTCCGAAGAGCAGAAACACCATTATCTGCCACAGATTATTCGCGGGGAGATCAGGTGGTGTCAGGGCTATTCAGAGCCCAATGCAGGCTCGGACCTAGCAAGCCTGATGACCAAGTGTGAAGATAAGGGCGATTATTATTTAGTGAATGGGCAAAAGGTTTGGACGTCCTATGCAGATGAGGCCGATTGGATTTTTTGTCTGGTGCGCACCGACTTTGCCGCCAAAAAGCATGAAGGGATTAGCTTCATTCTGTTTGATATGGCGTCCGAGGGGGTCTCTACCAAGCCGATCAAACTGATTTCCGGCAATAGCCCCTTTTGCGAGACATTCTTCGACAATGTGCGAGTGCCTAAGGAAAACCTTGTCGGCGATCTGAACAAGGGGTGGAGTATTGCCAAATATCTGTTGACCCACGAACGCGCCATGATTGGCGGCTCGGGTCTGTCACGTTCCGGCTTTGCCAGCATTTCTGATCTCGCCACGCGGGAAATTGGATTGAACGCACAAGGTCGCTTGAACGATCCTATTCTGCGCGCCGACATTGCCAAGCACGAGGTCAATGAATGGGCCTTCATGTTGACGATGGAGCGGGTAAAGGCTGAGGCTAAGGCGGGGCAGGGCGTCGGTGCAACATCCAGTATGCTTAAATATTACGGCACTGAATTAAATAAGAAGCGCAACGAGTTGATGATGACCATCGGCGGCAATGAATCGCTGCGATGGGAGGGCGAAGAGGTCAATGATGGCCAGACGCCGCGCGGATGGCTGCGCTCGCGCGCCAATTCCATCGAGGGTGGCACGTCAGAGATCAACCTTAACATTATATCGAAACGCATTCTTGAATTGCCAGAGGGTTAGGTCATGAGCTTGGTATTAAATGAAGAAGACATGTTGCTGAAAGACTCCGCCAAGGGCTTCTTGACAGGAAAGGCCCCCGTCAGCGCCCTTCGCAAGTTGCGCGATGACCGTGACGAAACCGGGTATTCGCCGGAATTATGGGCCGAAATGGTCGATATGGGCTGGGCTGGTATTGTGGTGCCCGAAGAATACGGTGGGCTGGGCTATGGCTTTGCTGGGGCTGGGCTTATTATGGAAGAAATGGGCCGCACCTTGACCGCAAGCCCGATGCTTTCAACCGCCATTATTGGAGCCAGCCTGATTGCCAAGGCGGGCAGTGAAGAACAAAAGGCAGCCCTTTTGGGAAAAATCGCTGACGGCAGTTTGATCACGGCTTTGGCGGTTGATGAAGGGCGCTATCACGGCCCGCGCAATGTGGCAATGACCGCGACCGCCAAGGGCAACGGGTTTGAATTAAACGGGGCAAAGGCCTTTGTGCTGGATGGAAATGTTGCGAATCAATTGATTGTGGCCGCACGTACATCGGGCGCGGCCGGAGATAAAGATGGCATTACCCTGTTCGCTGTGCCCTCTGATGCAGGGGGGGTAACGGTTGAGCGCACGATCATGGTCGACAGCCGCAATGCTGCAAATATCTCTTTTGACGGAGTTTCGGTCACGGGTGAGCAGATTATCGGTCATCTGGATGGTGGCTATGGCGACGTGGAATACGCGCTGAATATTGGCCGCGCATGTTTGGCGGCAGAGATGCTCGGCACCGCGCAGGAAAGTTTTGAGCGCACGTTGTCTTACCTGAAGGAGCGTAAGCAGTTTGGCAAGATCATTGGCTCGTTCCAAGGATTACAGCACCGCGCCGCACATTTATTTAGCGAGATTGAACTGGCAAAGTCGGTTGTTTTGAAGGCGCTTAGAAGCTTGGACGAGGGTGATGCAATGGCCCCTGCGCTCGCGAGTCTCGCCAAGGCGAAATTGGCTGAGGTGGTGCATTTGGCAACGGCTGAGGCGGTACAGATGCACGGCGGAATCGGCATGACCGACGAATTTGATATGGGCTTTTTCATTAAGCGCGCCCGCGTCGCAGAGGCCACCTATGGTGACTATCAATTCCATGTCGATCGCTTGGCCCGGATGAAGGGATATTGACCCTATGACCAAGGTCGCTGATATGCCGGAGATTACCATTGAAGAAGTTTATGCGGTTATGGAACAGATGTCCGCGCCCGGGCAGCTGTTGAGCTATAGCGAAAAGGAGTTGGAGCAAAACGGCACCAAGTTTACCTGCCGAGTGTATGATAATCTGCCGCCCTGCCTACGTGACTATTATATGATGGGCTTGCAGCACGCCGATAAAGACTTTGTGGTGAGTGTTGATGAGCGTTTCACCTTTGGCGAAACATTGGCTCATGTGTGGCGGTTGGCCAAGGCATTGCAAGACGATGTCGGGATTAAAAAGGGCGATTATGTCGCGATCGCCATGCGCAATCGCCCGGAATGGGTCTTTGCTTTTATGGCCATCACCTCAATCGGGGCGGTTGCCGTGCCGCTGAATGGCTGGTGGACGAGCGAAGAAATGGAATACGGGCTGTCATTTTGTGGCGCGAAGCATGTAATCGCTGATGCGAAACGATTTGCCATTATGGCACCCTTGATCCAAAAGCTGGACCTGCAGATGATCAGCGTGAAGATGGACGCGGAAACGCCGGGGGTTGCCTATACCTACGAGGCGATGATGGCCAACCACCCAGAGGCCGCGCCGCCGACCGTGGCGATTGCGCCGACGGACCCGGCGACACTGTTTTACACATCTGGCTCGACCGGGAAACCCAAGGGCGTATTATCCTGTCACCGGGCATCTGTGTTCCCGATGCTGTCATGGGGGCGCATGGCGCTTGCGGGTGTTAAATTAATTGAACTGAAAGGCGGCACACCGCCAGCGCAAACGGCGGTATTGAATACGGTGCCGCTGTTTCATGTCACCGGGTCGCACGCGCATATGCTCATCTCGATCATCGCCGGCCGCAAACTGGTCACCATGCCAAAGTGGGATATTGATCTGGCCATGCAGCTGGTCGCGCGGGAAAAGGTTACGGTGTTCCATGGTGTGCCGACCATGGCCAAGGAACTTCTTTTCGCCGAGGATCGCGAAAAATATGATCTCAGCAGCATTTTAGAGATTGGCTCTGGTGGTGCGCCGCGCCCGGAAAAAGATGTTGAGCGCCAACAAGAGGTGATGCCCGGTGTGGCGGCCATCAATGGCTATGGCCTGACCGAAACAAACGGATTGGGCGCGGCCAATACCCGCAATGGTTATTTTGATCGGCCCGGCAGCTGCGGGCGACCCGATGCTATGCTGGTGGATTGTCGCATCGTTGACCCCGATGGCCGGGATGTCCCCACCGGCGCGCACGGTGAAGTTTGGATGAAAAGCGCGGCAAATTTTGACTGTTATTTGAATAACCCCGAGGCTACCAAGGCCGCCTTAACGGACGGTTGGTTCCATACGGGCGATGTCGGGCGTCTGGATGAAGATGGCTATCTTTATATCGTTGATCGGCTGAAGGATATCATCATTCGCGGCGGCGAGAATATCAGCTGTATCGAGGTGGAAAATGCCATCAACCGCAGCACCGATGTGGCCGAAGTCAGTGTCTTTGGCCTTCCAGATGATCGACTGGGCGAGGTTGTTGGTGCGGTGATATATCCGCGCCCAGGCCATACACTTGATACCATCGCCTTGTCGGCTATGTTGGAGGAACATATCGCCAGCTTCAAAATTCCGGCAAAATTTTTCATGGTGGATCAGCCTCTGCCACGGTTGGGAACAGGTAAGATCAACAAAAAACTCCTGAGGGAGCAATATTCAGATCGCTAAACATCTGAAAAAAAAGGAATCATCATGTCTATGGACCTGGGAATAACGGATCGCGTCAAGCCGCTGCTTGAAGACGTACGCCGCATGGTGCGCGACGATATCATGCCGCTTGAAGAGGAATATCACAGCCAGATTGGCATCAATGGTGACCGTTGGGAATATACCCCGCGCATGCAGGAAATCATGGACGGTCTGAAGGCAAAAGCGCGGGCCAAAAATCTGTGGAATTTTTTCCTGACTGGATCAGATCAAGGGTTTGGTCTGTCCACAGTGGAATACGCCTATCTGGCTGAAGAGATGGGTTGGTCGCCGTTGGCAGCCGAGGTGTTTAACTGTTCGGCCCCGGATACCGGCAATATGGAAGTGCTGGAGCGGTACGGGTCTGACGCGCATAAGGAAAAATGGCTGGCCCCCTTGTTGGACGGTAAGATACGTTCCGCCTTTGTGATGACCGAGCCGGACGTGGCCTCAAGCGATGCGACCAATATCTCTATGCCTGCTGTTCTTGACGGCGATGAGTGGGTCATGAGCGGCGAGAAATATTTTGCATCAGGCGCCGGAGACCCGCGTTGTAAAATTATGATCGTCATGGTGAAAACAAATCCGGACGCTGATCGCCATAGTCAGCATAGCCAAATTCTGGTCCCCAAAGACACCCCCGGTGTCGAGGTGCTGCGGCCTATGCATGTGTTCGGCAATGACGATGCGCCGCATGGCCATATGCATATTCGCTTTAACGATGTGCGGGTGCCTAAGGATAATATTATTTTGGGCGCCGGGCGCGGGTTTGAAATATCCCAAGGGCGCCTCGGGCCGGGCCGCATCCACCATTGTATGCGGGCCATTGGACAAGCCGAGCGGGCACTTGAATTCATGTGTCGCCGTGCCACCACACGCACCGCGTTTGGTCGGCCGCTTGCTAAACTGGGGGCGAATTATGATATTATCGCCAATGCGCGGATTGAAATTGATAAATGCCGCTTGTTGACCCTGCAAGCGGCGCATATGATTGACACCGCAGGCGTGCGGGTGGCGCAAACCGCGATTTCCGCCATTAAAGTCGCCGCCCCCATTATGGCGCTTGAGGTGATTGATCAGGCCATTCAGATGCATGGTGGGTCTGGTGTGACGCAGGACTTCCCGCTGGCGTCCATGTATGCGGGGGTGCGCACGCTGCGCCTTGCCGATGGGCCGGATGCAGTACACCGGATGCAGGTCGCCCGGGCCGAGCTGAAACGCTACACAAATGAAGGCAAATAGATGGGATTAAGCAAACAGGACTTATTTGCATTGGAGGGAACGGACTTCGGGACGTCCGACTGGCTGCTGATTGATCAGGACCGGATCGATAAATTTGCTGACGCCACAAACGACCATCAATTTATTCATGTGGATGCTGAACGTGCGGCTCAAACACCCTTTGGATCAACAATTGCCCATGGGTATTTGACCTTGTCCTTGATCTCCTATCTCATCTCGGGCTTGATGAAGGTGCCGGACGGCACTGATATGGTCATTAATTATGGTTTGAATAAAGTTCGTTTTTTAACGCCCGTAAAGGTGAACCAACATTTGCGGGCGCATATGGAAAATATTGAAATAACTGAAAAACGGCCGGGGCAGATTCTTATCCGCTCGGCCGTCACACTGGAAATTAAAGAAGAAGACCGCCCAGCCTGCGTCGCGGAAAGCATGGCGCTGGTGATGGTTGGTGATGGAGCGTAAAGAGTATGAGTATCAGATTTGACGGTAAAATTGCCATTGTCACTGGCGCAGGCGGTGGTCTTGGGCGCACCCACGCTTTGGCGTTGGCGCGTCGCGGGGCCAAGGTGCTGGTGAATGATTTGGGCGGTGGGCGTGATGGCACTGGTGGCTCGTCCGCGGCCGCTGATGCCGTTGTTGCCGAAATAATCGCCGCCGGTGGCGAGGCGATGGCAAATGGTGCAAGCGTCACTGATGAGACCGCTGTCAACGCAATGGTGTCCAGTGTTATGGAACGCTGGGGTCGGGTCGATATCCTGATCAATAATGCAGGCATCCTGCGCGACAAGACATTTGCAAAGATGGAAGTCGAGGATTTCGCAGCGGTTGTTGATGTGCATCTGATGGGCGCGGTGAATTGCACCAAGGCCGTATGGCCGATTATGCGCGAACAGGCCTATGGTCGCATCGTCATGACCACATCGTCGTCCGGGCTTTACGGCAATTTCGGCCAAACCAATTACGGTGCTGCCAAATTGGCCTTGGTTGGCTTTATGCAAACGCTTCATCTGGAAGGTGGCAAATATAACATTCGCACCAATGCCTTGGCGCCTGTGGCTGCCAGCCGCATGACCGAAGACCTGATGCCGGCCGAGGCCCTGGCTGCGTTGGACCCGGCGCTTGTCTCGGAAGGGGTGATGGTGCTGGTGTCGGACGATGCGCCATCGCGGCAAATCCTCTGTGCGGGCGCGGGCGGTTATGCCTTGGCGCGGATTATGGAAACTGAGGGGATTTATTTAAAGCCTGATGAGGCCACAGCGGAAAATATTGCGGCGAATTGGGGCAAGATCGCTGATGGCGCGGGGGCGAAAGAGCCGATGACGGGCGGCGATCAAACGATGAAATTTCTCGCCAAGGCCGCACAAGCGCTAGGTATAAAGATTAGCTAAAACAATAACTTATAAGGATATATCATGAGAGAAGCTGTTATCGTATCCACCGCGCGGACACCGATCGGCAAGGCCTATCGCGGGGCATTTAATAACACGCAGGGACAGACATTGGCATCTCATGCGATCAGACATGCGGTTGAACGCGCTGGAATTGACGGCGCCGAGGTTGCGGATGTGATTATGGGCTGTGCACTTCAGCAAGGCTCAACAGGGGGTAATGTGGCGCGTCAGGCCTTGTTGGGTGCAGGCCTTCCAGCCAGCGTCTCAGGCATGAGCGTCGATCGGCAGTGTTCTTCGGGCATGATGGCGATAGCGATTGCCGCCAAGCAGGTGATCTCGGACGGTATGGATATTTGTGTTGGCGGCGGCGTGGAAAGCGTCTCCTTGGTGCAGAACGAACATATGAATATGCACCGGGTGTCTGATCCCAATGTGCTTGCAAAATCGCCCCATATCCACATGCCGATGCTGCAAACAGCCGAGGTTGTCGCTAAACGCTATGGTATCAGCCGCGAAGCGCAGGACGAATATGGTTTTCAGTCACAGCAACGCACCGCAGCGGCGCAGCAGGCTGGTGCCTTTGATGACGAAATCGTGCCCTTGCCCTCGACCATGGGCATGATGAACAAAGAAACCAAAGAGATTACCCTGCATGATGTGGTGTTGGATAAGGACGAGGGCAATCGCCCTGAAACCACGTTGGAAGGGCTTCAGGGGCTAAAATCTGTGATCGAAGGCGGCTGTATTTCAGCGGGCAACGCATCACAATTATCTGATGGTGCGTCAGCCAGTGTGGTGATGGAGCGCTCAGTGGCCGAGAAAAAAGGCCTCAACCCCTTAGGCATTTACCGCGGCATTGCGGTTGCGGGCTGTGAACCTGATGAAATGGGCATTGGGCCGGTATTTGCTATTCCCAAATTGCTGGCGGCCAATGGTTTGACCATGGATGATATTGACCTGTGGGAGTTGAACGAGGCGTTTGCGGTACAGGTTTTATATTGCCGGGATAAGCTGGGTATTCCCAATGACAAGCTGAACGTCAATGGTGGGGCGATTTCCATTGGTCACCCCTATGGTATGTCCGGCGCGCGCATGGTTGCTCATGCCCTGATCGAGGGGAAACGGCGCGGGGCTAAATATGTTGTTTCCACCATGTGTGTGGGCGGTGGCATGGGCGCGGCTGGCCTGTTTGAGGTGGTGTAAGACATGCGCGCGCTTCTTTGTAAAGAATTTGGCCCCGCCGATAAATTATCGCTAGAGGAGATAGACGACCCAACCCCCGGCAAGGGTGAGGTGGTCGTGGATATTAAAGCCGCGGGTATCAATTTTCCGGATACGCTGATCATTGAAGGCAAATATCAGTTCAAGCCCCCGTTCCCCTTCATTCCGGGGGGCGAGGCATCCGGTATCGTCAGTGCTCTTGGCGAAGGTGTTGATAACGTGGCGGTCGGCGACCGGGTGATCGCACAGATGTTGGTCGGGGCCTTTGCGGAAAAGGTGGCGGTAAATGCGACCATGCTGGTGCCCATGCCTGATAGAATGGATTACGCCACTGCGGCAGGTATTACGGTCACCTATTGCACCAGCTATCATGCACTGAAGCAGCGGGCGGATATCCAGCCGGGCGAAACATTGTTGGTGCTGGGGGCAGCGGGCGGTGTTGGCTTGGCGGCGGTTGAATTGGGCAAAGCCATGGGGGCGACGGTCATAGCGGCTGCTAGCACCGCCGATAAGTTAGCGGTCGCCAAAGCAGCAGGGGCAGATCATCTGATCAATTATACGGACGAGGACCTTAAAGCTCGCGCTAAGGAATTGACCGGCGGCAAGGGCGTCGACGTGATTTACGATCCCGTTGGCGGCGATTTTGCTGAAACCACCCTCAGGGCCATTGCGGTGAATGGGCGCTATCTGGTGGTGGGGTTTGCAGCGGGGGATATTCCGAAAATTCCACTGAATTTGACACTTTTGAAGCAATGCCAGGTCGTCGGCGTTTTCTGGGGGGCGTGGGCGCGCTCGAACCCCGCAGATCATATGGCCAATTTTCAGGAATTATTTGCAATGTTTGAGGCGGGCAAGATTAAACCATTGGTGTCGCAAATATTTTCGCTGGAAGACTTTAAAGACGCGTTTGATTGTTTGACGGGACGCCGCGCCAAGGGCAAAGTCGTGTTTCAAATGAACCAATAATATAAGAGCAATAAGAGAACCAAAATGACCTCATTCAGCCGTATCCTTTTCGTTGCCGTTACCGTTGTTAGTTTTGCTGTTCAGCCAGCACTGGTGTCCGCCCAAGGTGCGGCAGGTGCGGGGGGAATTCTGCGCTATGACCGCATTCATCATCCGGTTTTGTCCGAAAAGGGCATGGTGGCGACCCAAGAGGCGGTGGCAAGCCAAGTGGGCGCTGACATTTTAGCACGAGGCGGTAACGCGGTTGACGCTGCGGTTGCGGTTGGTTTTGCACTGACGGTGACCCTGCCGCGCGCGGGGAATATCGGCGGCGGCGGTTTCATGTTGGCCTATTTGGCGGACTTGGACAAAACGATCGCCATTGATTTCCGCGAAATGGCGCCCAGCAGCGCCTATGAAACGATGTTTCAGGATTCTGATGGCAATGTAGATAATGATTTGGCCCGCTTTTCCCATAAATCCTCGGGTGTGCCGGGGTCGGTTGCTGGGCTTGCGCATGCGCTTGAGAAATACGGCACCATGAGTCTTGCTGAAGTGATTGAACCGTCGGTTCGATTGGCAGCTGATGGGATCGAAATGACGTGGGATTTGGCTGTAAGCTTAGAGCGTTCGAAAAACAGACTGTCGGCGCAGGATGCGTCTCGGGCGGTATTTTATAAGCCAGATGGCAGCAATTACGTGGCAGGAGAGAATTGGGTTCAAGCGGATCTCGCGCGGACCCTGGCGGCAATCCGCGATGGGGGTGTTGATGCCTTTTACAAGGGTGAAATTGCCCGCCAAATCGTCGCCGAAATGGAACAGGGCGGCGGGATGATCACCATGGAAGATATGGCAAACTACCGTGTTGTTGAACGCGATGCTGTTGAAGGCAGCTATCGTGGACACCGCGTTGTTTCCATGCCGCCGCCATCTTCGGGCGGGGTGCATATCATACAAATTCTCAATATGTTGGAGCATTTCGATGTGCCTGCGATGGGGGCGGGCAGCGCCCGGGCGATCCACACACTCACCGAAGCGATGCGCCTTGCCTATGCGGATCGTTCCGAGCATTTGGGCGACCCGGATTATTGGGATGTGCCCGTTGGTTGGTTGACCAGCAAATCTTATGGCGATCAATTGGCACCGCGTATCCAGCCTGAAAAAGCCACCCCGTCAGAAATGGTGTCTCCCGGCAAAGCGCCGCCAAAGGAAAGCTCGGACACGACCCATTACGGCGTTGTCGACAGTGCGGGAAATGCGGTTGCGGTGACCTATACGCTGAATTTTTCCTATGGCTCGGGCAAGGTCGTGAGTGGCGCTGGTTTCTTGCTCAATAATGAAATGGATGATTTCTCCTCAAAGCCCGGTTCCCCCAATGGATACGGCCTGATTGGTGGTGTTGCGAACGCGATTGAGCCGGGCAAACGCCCGCTCAGCTCCATGACACCAACGATCGTGTTTAAGGATGGCAAACCATGGATCGTAACAGGCTCCCCCGGGGGTAGCCGTATCATTACCACCGTATTGCAAGTGATTGTGAACGCCATTGATTTCGGTATGGGGGCTGCAGAGGCGGTTTCAGCGCCGCGTACCCATCACCAATGGTATCCGGATATGTTGTTCCATGAACCGGGGTTTAGCCCCGACACGCTGGCCATTCTCGAATCGTGGGGGCATAGTCTGCAACCAACAGAAACCATGGGCAGCGCGCAAACAATCATGCTGGAAAATGGGATGTTTTACGGGGCCGCTGACCCACGCAGGCCGGGGGCTGCGGCGATCGCACCTGAATAACCGTTACAGCGGAACTTGACATCATAGGACTTGTCGCTATATACCCCCATAGGGTATATTGAAGCGCAAGGAGAGTGATGATGGCTGACTGCTGTGAAGACCAACACCCGGACCATGCGGCGCAGATTAAGCGCCTTAACCGCCTTGAGGGCCAGCTTAAGGGCGTGCGTGGGATGATTGAAGACCGCCGCTATTGCCCTGATATACTTGCGCAGACGCGGGCTGTTGGCGCGGCGCTCAAATCACTCGAGTCGGAAATTCTCGCCAGTCATCTAGATAATTGCGTGCGTACGGCATTTGCCAGCGGCGATGAAGCCGTTGCTGAAAAGCAAATTCAGGAAATCACAACTCTTTTTAGGAAGGCCTAGATCATGTCTTCATGCTGCCCCCCAGAAGAACAAAAACCAGAAGAACAAAAACCAGAAGAAACAGGCGGCGCCTGCTGCCCGACCACGAAGAAAAGTCGCCCGGATTATTTGCTGTGGGGGTCACTTGGCGGTGTCAGTGTGCTTTATTTGGCGCAATTGGTTGCGCCGGGGCTTGTCGGGGACGTGCGATGGGTGAACACCATGGCCGCCACCAGTTTTGATTTGATCAACACCATGTGGTGGTCCTTGGCGCTGTCTATCGTTTTTGTCGGCATACTTGATCGCATTCCGCGGGAAATGGTGACGTCAATTTTGGGGCGGGGGAATAATTTAGCTGGAATTCTTCGGGCGACTGCGGCTGGCGTACTTTTGGATCTGTGCTCTCATGGTATTTTAATGGTCGGCATGAAGCTTTATGAGCGCGGTGCCAGTCTTGGCCAAGTCATGGCCTTTTTGATCGCTAGTCCTTGGAATTCCATATCTTTGACATTGATATTGATCGCCTTGATCGGCCCGGGCTGGACGGTTTTATTCATTGTAATGTCCATGTTTATTGCGTTAACGGCTGGTCTGATGTTTATCGGCTTCGTTAATCGTGGGGTTTTGCCAGAAAATGCCAATGAAACAGATCTGCCTGCGGATTACCACTTTTTCACAGAGGTGAAAGCCAGCCTGTCAGGTTTCCGCCCGAACCGCGCATTTTGGACGGAAACCCTCAAAGATGGGTTCACAGGGTCACGCATGGTCATGCGGTGGATCATGTTTGGTATTTTGTTGGCTGGTGCGGTCCGCGCATTTATCTCAGCCGATGATTTTGCGAACTATTTCGGCGCAAGCCTTGGCGGGTTGGGCCTGACTTTGCTGGCGGCGACAGTAATAGAGATTTGTTCAGAAGGTTCAACACCACTCGCCGCCGATTTGGTGACGCGGGCCCATGCACCGGGGAATGGTTTTACCTTTTTGATGGCAGGAGTTGCCACCGACTATACCGAGATCATGTCAATCAAGGATACCACGTCATCCTGGCGCGTGGCCTTGTTCCTGCCGCTGTTAACGGTGCCGCAGGTGTTGATTATTGGTTGGTTGATGAACAGTGTGGGCTAGGGTGCCTCGCTGTCATCAATCATGACTTCGACAATTTTTTCGAGCAAGTCAGCCTTTGAAAAAGGCTTTGCCAAGGCGGCATTTGCGCCCAGCTTTTGTGCCATATCCAAATATGATACGGCCCCCGACCAGCCTTGCCCGGATATGGCAATGATTTTAATATCCGGATAAGCTTTGCGGATCTCCATAATGGTTTCCATACCTTCTTTTTTCGGCATAAGAATATCTGTGATCACCAGATCAGGGGGATCAGCATTGACCATGTCCAGTCCAGCAACCCCGTCGGCAGCGCTGCGATAGTTATAACCAGAGGACCCAAGGAATTGTTCTATGACTTCCCGGACGAGGGGGTCATCGTCAATGACTAATATGTTCGGGTTGTTGTTCATAATGTGCCTGACTCACCGCTTCTTAACGTGTCTGTAACGAGGTCTCGAGACATGACCTTCTATTTCAATTAGATCACATGATTGAGATTTCAATTCTGCCGTCGACCACAGGTCCATATATTTTCAAGATGGCTATGGTTCGCCGTACTAACAAGCGCTTACTACTGCATTTATGTGACACTAATATTACAGTGTCGATCACGCGATGGTGAAACAAGAGATTAGGCGATCACAGCAGGTGCCACCTTGAACAGAGGCGCAACTTGACTATGATGGCAGCAAACGCCAAAGGGGCGAAAAAATAGCAGAGGACAATAAAAATGATAAATCTTGACGGCAAAACCGTTTTGGTAACAGGGGCTGCGGGTGGCATTGGGATCGCAACCGGGCGCAAAATTTTGGAAACAGGCGGCAATGTTGTTTTACATTACCATTCAGCGGCGCGTGAAATTCCGGACCTAATTACAGAGTATGGCGAAGAGCGCGCAATGTCTGTCTGCGCTGATCTGTCAAAAACGGCGGATATTGATCGCTTGTTTGAAGAAGCGTGTACCCTGACGGGAAAGCTGGATGCCATTGTTAATAACGCGGCTGTTATCCAAGACGTGACCGTTGAAGATGACATCGACACATGGCGCAAACACTGGAAATATATGATGGACGTGAATGTCCAAGCGATGGCTGATCTGTGTTATCACGGTATTCATCATTTTCGCAAACACGGCGGCGGTGCCTTTGTGAATATCGCCAGTCGCGCGGGTTTTCGGGGTGACCAGCCAGACAGCATGCATTATGCGGCGTCAAAGGGTGGTGTTGTGGCGTTGACGAGATCTCTGGCCAAGGGATTTGCGCGGGAAAATATTCTTGCCTATACGGTGGCTCCGGGCTGGGTGATGACCGAACGCGTGCGTCCGACACTCGAAAAGCCGGAAAACGCGTTTATGATTAATGAAATTCCCATGGGTGCACCCGCCCCGGCCGAGGAATTGGGCAATCTGATTGCCTTCATCCTTTCCGGTTCGGTGACGCACGCAACAGGGGCGACGTTTGATGTGAATGGCGCGTCATATTTTCACTAGGACAAGCCTAGAGCGCATCAATGACAGCTTTCAGTTTTCCTTGAACCTGGGTGGCAACACCGCCCAGGTTTTCGTTTTTCACGGCGGTCATAGAGGCAACGGGGTCAATGGCGGAGACCTCGACGCTGCCGTCTTCATGCTGCTGCACAATCACATTACAGGGCAGCATAGTCCCAATTTTGTCTTCATGGGTTAGTGCCTGATGGGCCAGCGCCGGATTGCAGGCGCCTAAAATGCGGTAGGGGCGAAAATCCACATCGATTTTTTTCTTCAGTGTCGCCTTCACGTCAATTTCAGTCAGCACGCCAAAGCCCTCTTTTTTCAGTTCTTCAGTCGTGCGCTCAATTGCGGTATCGAAATCCAGATCGACGGTTTTTGAAAAATGATAGCTCATGGAATAGTCCTTTTAATTGGAATGAAGTGAATTTAATATCTGGTTTAAAATATCGGTTATTCAAGGCTTTCATAAGTCGCGGGTGTGAAACGCGGACTACAAAGGCATAGGAAAATTAGGTCCTGATCCCCTGTGTTGGTAATGCGTTGGCGCACCATGGGGGGAATGACGATGCTGTCACCGGGGCCGACATTGAACTGCTCATTGCCAATATCGGCGCGGCCAACCCCCTTTTCAATGATATAAATCTCAATGGGTTTGACGCGGTGCCAAACAGTTGTGACGCCCGGTTCGACCCGCGCGCGGGCAATGGAATGCGCTGGATGACTGTGATCATTTAACAGCTCGGATATATAGCAGCGTTCATCGGTATAAAACTCATCACCGCCTGTCGTCGGAATGAAGGTCTTATGATTGTGGTTGATTTCATCCATATCGGCACTTTTTCAAAACGCGCGATGGGTGTCAACAGGCGGCTGAAGCCGTCGCTGATTTCATTTCGCTGACAAAGGCCCGTTCGGTGCCTGCCTCTATGGCTTTTACAACAGCTGATCCAGAAATAACCCCGCCGACGCCAGCCTTTACGGCGTCACGCACGTCATCCGGGCCGGAAATGCCAAAGCCAAGTACGGCGGGTGCGCCACCGTGGCGCTTCAGGCCATCCAACAGATGATCCAGCGGCATCCCGGCGGCGGTTTCTGTACCTGTGACCCCAGCGCGGGACAGCAAATAGGTATAGCCCTGTGATGCCTTGGCAACGGCTTGGATGGTGGTTTCGCTGGCGTTAGGTGGCAGGATCAGCACCAGATCAATGCCATGCGCTGCGGCGCTTTGATCAATTGTATTTATTTCTTTGAAGGGGATATCGGCAACCAGAACGCTATCCACACCCGATTTGGCGGCTTTTGCAAAAAATTGATCGGAACCGGGGCCTATGACCAGATTGGCATAGACCAATAGCCCGATGGGTGTGGACGGGGCATTGGCCCGCACAGCCGCAATGATGTCAAAGCAATCATCCGGTGTGATCCCGGCGTCCAGTGCTTTGATATTGGCGGCTTGAATGACAGGGCCGTCGGCAACCGGATCGGAAAAGGGAATGCCCAGCTCCAGCGCATCGGCACCGTCGGCAATCATGTTTTCAATGATTTCCAATGAGCGAGCCTTATCGGGGTAGCCAAGTGTGGTGAAGGGGATGAAGGCGGCCTCCTGCTTCGCGTTCAGATTTTTGAACATGGCAGCGTATCGATTGGCTTTGATGGTCATGCGATTTCTCCCTCAAGATGGCGGCGGACATGGGCGAGGTCCTTATCACCGCGCCCGGATAGATTGACAAGGATGATATCATCAGCGCCAAAGGCATCGCTTTTCGCCAGTTTCATGGCAAAGGCGAGCGCATGCGCACTTTCAAGCGCCGGGATAATGCCTTCTGATCGCGACAGCGCCTGAAAGGCATCCAGGGCTTCTGTATCTGTTATGCCGACATATTCTGCGCGCCCGCTGTCCTTAAGTGCAGCGTGTTCTGGGCCAACGGCAGGGTAATCCAGCCCAGCGGATATGGAATGCGACTCTTTAATCTGCCCAAATTCATCCTGTAACACATAGGTTTTTGCACCGTGCAACACCCCAACACTGCCCTTGATAAGGGTTGCGCCGTGGGCATCCGTATGCAGACCTTTACCCGCAGGCTCGACACCGAATAATTTGACATCTGTATCATCCAGAAAGGCGGTGAACATGCCAATGGCGTTGGAACCACCCCCGACACAGGCGATCACAGCATCGGGCAGGCGGCCTTCGCGGGCCAGCATTTGCGCGCGTGCCTCGTCACCGATGATGCGTTGAAAATCACGGACCATGGTCGGAAACGGATGCGGGCCAGCCGCAGTGCCTAGCAAATAGTGGGTGGTGTCATAGCTGGCGGTCCAGTCCCGCAGCGCTTCGTTGACGGCATCCTTCAACGTGCCCGAGCCTGCATCGACGGGGATGACCTTGGCGCCCATCAATTCCATGCGGAATACATTGGGTTGCTGGCGGCGGACATCTTCGCGGCCCATATAGATGACAGCGTCTAATCCCATCAGCGAACAGGCAAGGGCGGTTGCAACGCCGTGTTGACCCGCGCCCGTTTCAGCGATGATGCGCGTTTTCCCCATGCGTTTGGCAAGAAGCGCCTGTGCCAAGACCTGATTGGTTTTGTGTGCGCCGCCGTGCAACAGGTCTTCGCGTTTCAGGTAAAGCTTGGGGCTGCCCGTCGGTAGGAGGTTTTGGCACCGAGTGATGGGCGTGCTGCGGCCAGCAAAATTCTGCAATAGGTCACTGAGTTCTGTTTGGAACGTGGGGTCTGATTTGCACTCGAGAAAGGCTTGTTCCAGCGCTTCAAGGGCCGGAACCAGAATTTCCGGAACAAAGGTGCCGCCAAAAGTCCCGAAATACCCCGGAGGATGATTTGTGGCGGGGGCCTGTTTTGGAATTGATTGGTCATTCATTGTTCGTAGGGCCTTGAAAAGAGTATTGATTTTTTGCGCATCTTTTTTCCCGGGCGCGCTTTCCACGCCCGAATTCACATCCAGTATTGACGCATATGTCCGCGCCGCCGCAACGATATTGTCGGGGTTCAACCCCCCGGCAAGCACGATGCGGTCGCGACCACTTGCGCTAGACTCCAATCCGGCGAGCAGCGTCCAGTCAAAACTGCGGCCGGTGCCACCCGCAACATTGGCATCCCAGGTATCCAACAGTAAACGATCGGCGCCGCGTGGAATGCCAGCTGGGGCGGTGTCTTGCACCTTTATGGCCTGCCAAATTTCCGTGTTTGGTCCCAGATGCGCCCGAAGCTCGCGGCGATAGATGCTGTCCTCGTCGCCATGCAATTGTACGGCCTTTAGACCAAGCGCTGACGCGGTGCCGACGACTTGGCTGATGGGTGCATTTCTAAACACCCCAACATAGGCCAGTTTGGCACTGCTCATGATGCGTTCCGCGGTGCCAAGACTCACGACGCGTGGACTTTCGGCGACAAAAATCAACCCGCCATATGTGGCGCCCGCTGCTTGTGCAGCACGCGCATCATCGGCGCTGGTCAAGCCGCAAATCTTGACGCGACCCAGCAGCAACTCATCCGCTTTGGCAGCAATATCATGGGATTTCATCAGGGCAGAGCCGACCAGAAAGGCATCCGCATGCGGCAAAAGAGAAATCACATCGGCGCGACAGGAAATGCCGGATTCGCTGACAATGACGGCATTTTTCGGTGCAAGAGCGGCCAACCTGCGGGTGGTCCCTAGATATGTGGTGAGGGATTTCAGGTCACGGTTATTGATGCCTATGATGCGCGCGCCCAGTTTTTTGGCGCGGCTCATTTCTTCTGGGCTGTGCACTTCGGTCAGGATATCCAGATTCAACTGTTCTGCAAGCTTGGCGAGAGTTCTATATTCTACGTCATCCAAGACGCTTAGCATCAAAAGGATGGCATCCGCGCCCGCGCGGCGGGCCGCATAAAGCTGGTAGGGATCAACAAAAAAATCCTTGGCCAAGATGGGCACATCCAACAAATCCCGCATTTTTTTAACATCATCGAAACTGCCGCCGAAATACTTGCCATCACACAAGACGCTGATGGCATCGGCACGGGGGCCGTAAATCGCGGCAAGGTCTTCTAGGCTGATATCCGGTCGGATTGGCCCCAGTGTGGGTGACGCCTTTTTACATTCCATGATAAAAGACGGCCCATCGCTGCGCAGCGCGTCTTCAAGCGACTTGGTTGATGGCTGCGGATCGCCAAGACGTACGCCATCGTCTGTTTTCTTGAGGCGTGCGATTTCTTGGCGTTTGTCGGCGACAATTCGGGCGAGCACGTTTTCGCCTCGGCTTGGGGTGATCGCTTGGGGCTGCGCGTTGTCTAGCGCTTGATTGGCTGATGCTGTGGGCATGATGGGACCTTATGCGGCGCGGGTTAATTTGGTTGCGGTGATGAAACCTTGGAGGCGCAGCAAGGCTTGACCTGTGGCCAGTGTATCCAGTGCCAATTCAGCACCTGTTTTCATATCTGGCACAATGCCTGCTAAATACAGCAATGGCCCGGTGTTGGCGGCGATAAATTGCGCGTGCTCCAGCCTGCCTTTGCCACCAAGCTGGGCTTCGAGCAAGGCTGCATTGGTGGCCACATCGCCGCCCCGCTGGGTTTCTAAACTAACCGTTGCCAAACCCAATTCCGCCGGGGTGATCTGGTGCATTTTCACCTCACCATCTTTCAGGATCGCGGCGGTTGTTGGACCGTGAAGGGCAACTTCGTCGAGGCCAGAGCCATGCACTACCATGGCTGATTTTGCGCCGAGGATATGCAGTGTTTCCGCAAGCGGCTGACACAGGTCAGGGTCGAAAACGCCCATGATCTGTACGGGCGGTCGAGAGGGATTGATCAGCGGTCCCAGCACGTTAAAAATGGTCCGTGTGGACAGGGCTTTTCGCACCCCCATGGCGTTCTTAATGCCGGGGTGGTAGCTGGGCGCAAATAAGAAGGCGACGCCAGTTTGATCCAAACATTTCCGCGCGACGTCTGGGCTGGTGTTGACGTTGACGCCCAAATAACTCAATACATCAGCGGAACCGCATTTCGAAGTGACCGACCGGTTTCCATGCTTAACCATCGGCAGGCCGCATTCCGCCGCTAAAATGGCGGCTGCGGTCGAGACATTGATGGTGGATTGCTTGTCGCCGCCCGTGCCGCAGCTGTCGGCGAAAATATAATCGGGAGAATCGAATGGCAGACAATTGTCCCGCAGCGCAAGGGCCGCGCCCGCAATTTCGTCCGGGGTTTCGCCTTTGATTTTCAGCGCTGTCAGCACAGAGGCCAGCGTGGGCTCGTTCATATTGCCTTGGATGATTTCGCGAAAGATGCGTCCGCTTTCTTCATGACTGAGGTTTTCACCTTGGTATAATTTTTCTAATAAAATGTGCATGGTCTTGGCCTTTCAAAATGAGGTCATATTGTTTTTGTTAAGTTGACCGCCAGAAAGACACGCATAAAAAAACCCGCCATCTGGCGGGTGTAGTGCATGAATTTTCAAATTATGATTCACATACAGGTGTGCCCGCCGTCTATTGCCAGCGCCACCACCAATAATTCTTGGTGAAATCGATTTGAATATTCATTTCCGTTTTCATGCTGCCACCTAATATGACACTGGCTTGCTTGTCAATGGAGAAAGCGTGAAGCCCCCGGTTTTATTGATTTCACATGAAATCAATTGCTTGTCCGTGGGTGTTGGTCTCTGCCTTGAAGTCCTTGAAGATGAACGTAAAATTAAGCAAATGTGGCCTCAATGTGATTGTCGCAAGTCAGCCTCGTTTTGTCTCATAGGCCTGTCCTTTGCCCAAAAGGCATGGTTAATGTCTATCCAACGACAGCGCGTCTGGTTGGGAGCAAGCAGACAGGGGATCATCACAACGGAATCAAGCATGAGGGGGCGGGGTTCGGTGTCAATCAGTCGCACGACTGAGGGGGCAGAACACATGCAAACGGCTCACAAAGCAGACAATTTCAAGTTGGAGTATAGGCTGAGGGCACATCTTTTTGGGCCTGCAGTGGCGGTCGCCATTTTTATGCCAGTTCATTCTACGGCATTTGCCGCGGAAGATGACGGTGCGCGACCACCGGAAAATACGTCTGCGCCGGTGGATGAGGCACTTGAGGGTCAATTCATCGAAGACAGCGCCACCGGAACCATTACCTATGGAGCCACTTTCATCACTGCGCAGCAGGGGGTTATTTCTGTTGCCGATCTGGTCGGGCGTATCCCGGGGGGCTCAGCCATGTTGCAGGGCGGTAATCGGGAACGGCGCGGCTTTTCTAATGGCGTTGACCGTATTTTGATCAACGGTAAACGCATATCTGGCAAATCAAATGACGCGCGGACCACTCTGTCGCAGATGGCGGTAAATCAGGTCGAGCGGATCGAGGTCATTCGCGGCTCATCGCCAGACATTAAGGTCTCGTCACAGGATAGCCTGCTGAATGTGGTCCTTAAGGACGACGCAGGCGGGTCGGGGGCGTGGAATATTCGTGGTCAGCGGCCATTACGAGACGATGTATTTGGCTTGACCGGGGATCTCAGCTGGCAGGACAGTACAGATCGGTTGGATTATTCGCTGTCGCTTGGTTTGCGCAGAATGGATCAGGTGGATTGGCAGAATACGCGATTGTTTGACCCGCAGGACAAGCTGATGAGCACACATGAGGAACTCCCCACTGTCGCCTTTCGCCGTGCCGAGATGCGTGGGCAGGTGACATGGCACTTGGCCAATGGCGATGACATTAATTTGAACGGAATGTATGCGGTTACGGGCAGGGAAGTGAACCAGCCCGGCGATTTTCAGGAATTTGATGCCTTAGGCAATTTGGATCATGCGGGAAGCAATCTGCGTTTTTCTGACTGGCAACAGCAGAATTGGGAAGTAGGCGGGGACTATAGTACCAACATCAGCGATAGTTTGGAGTTGAAGCTGCTGGCTTTGCGGACCGAGCGCAGTGCAGATTCCCTGTTTCAGGAAGATTTGGAAATTGAAAGTAACCTGATCGAGAATGATTTTCGTGGCCTTTCCGATGAGGGAAAAACAGAAACCATAGGCAGGACATCGTTGGTCTGGGCGTTGCATGACGACCACAGGCTGGAGGTCGGCACCGAAGTTGCTGTCAATACGTTGGACTTTGGCCTGCGCTTCTACGAACGCGAGGATGGCGCGCTGGTCGAGCAGGATGTCAGCGCAAGCAATGTGGGTATAAAGGAAACCCGGGATGAAAGTTTTATCATCCATAGCTGGCAGATCAGCGAAAACCTCAGCCTAGATAGCACAGCGACGTTTGAGTGGTCTAAAATTAGCCAGTCGGGGCAAATTAATAAATCACGGACCTTTACCTATCTGAAACCCGCCGCAGATTTACGCTATAATATGACGTCAGTGGATCAATTTCAGCTTTCGGTGCGGCGCAACATATCGCAACTGGAGTTTCTTGATTTCGCCTCGAGTGTTTCCGAAGATAACGAGGTGGTTGGGGGGAATGAGAACTTGTCGCCCGAACGGTCGTGGCGCATGGAAGCCAGCTACGAACGCCGCTTAGGGGATGATAGTGGCTCCATTAAGCCCACTCTTTTCTACGAGTATTTTTCAAATAAACTGTTCCAGATCGAAACCGAGCCTGGCCTTTCCGGCGTGGGTAACGTGGGGGCGGGTAAGCTTTACGGTCTGCAAATGGAAGCCTCTCTGCGGTTTGGCTTTGTTGGACTGAAAGACTTGCAAATGACGACGCGATTTGCCTTACAGAAAAGTGAATTAACAGACCCATTCACTGGCGAAACCGTCGTATTCAATCACACACCCACGACGATGGAGGGCAGTGCGACCCTGCGATATGATGTTCCTAAAAGGGGCATGGCGTTTGTTTTTAATGCCTATTTTGATGGCGATCGTTATTTCCGTGATATTGATGAGGTGACGCGGATCAAGCGGCCGCTGCCGCATTGGAGCGCCTTGCGTGTAGAGAAGCAGATTTTTGGCGATTTGGTGCTTAGCCTTGGCATTGTTAATCTCTTTGACTTTGATGTGGGGCGCACCCGCAAGCTTTGGGAAGATGGCCGGACCAGTGGTCAGTTAACCAGTTTTGAGGACCGTGAAGCCAGTTGGACACGACGGCTGGAGATCGGCTTGAAGGGCACTTTTTAGACCTTTCTGGTCAAACGATTTTACCGCAGGCGTTCGGGTTATGGGCGCCTGCTATTTCGTAATGCGATAAGCCGAAAGGATATTGCGATAAACCGTATCTAAATTGCGTCACTTTTCCTATACAAAGCCCTGTAATTAAGACATGTACACACATGGTGTCTTCAACTAAAACCATCTGCTTGTTTTCAGGTGGTTGATTTACGGGTGCGTTATGGGACTTAAATTGAATGCCGCACTGGCATATTTTGGGCTGGCGGCGATGGTGCCCGGCCTTCACCTTGTTTTTGCCCAGCCCGCAATTGCCCAGGAATTTGCTCAGGAATCTGCTCAGGAATATGGACAGGAATCTACGAAGAACTCTGCCGAGGCAGAGCAAGAAGGTTCTACCGTTATTTATGACAGTGAATTTTTCTCCCAATACCCCGGCGTCATTTCCGTTCGCGATATGATCGACCGTATTCCAGGCGGCAGCCAAATCATTGGCTCGCGCCGCGGCGGGGATGGTGGTGACCAGCGCCGTGGCTTTTCTTCGACTGACGACCGCGTCTTGATCAATGGACGCCGTATTTCGGGCAAGGGGTCATCTTCATCGGCTGCGCTTGACCGGATTACAGTGGACCAAATTCAACGGATCGAGATTATTCGCGGTGGCTCGCCCGATATCAAGGTTTCCAGCCAAGAGGCCATTCTTAACATTGTTCTGAAAAGCGATGTATCCTCTGCATCTGGCTCTTGGCGGGCTGAAGGGCTATACTCAACGCCCGATGGTCGTGTGCGCGGTGGGGGGTTTTTGTCTTATGGCGGGGCTTTGGGTAAGGTGGATTTCTTTGCCTCGGTGGAGGCTCGCCCCGATCAGCGCAGGTATACACGCTACGAGGAACTTTTTGACGGCACGGATACGCTGCAACAGCGTATTGATGATATGACCCGGCGTGATCGCACCGACTATAATGCCTCTGGCAATCTGACTTGGAATTTGGACAATGGTGATCAGATCCGCTTGAATGGCAGTTTTTCTGAGAATGGTGAGCGACGCTCACTGGACAGTGTGAATTTTTTCCCCGATGCGGATGGACTATTGGTTGAAAGTGACGCGGGCCTGCGCTTTGAAGACAAGGTTAATCCGCGATGGGAAGTGTCCGGCGACTATGAAACGGACCTGACATCCAATCTATCCATCAAATTTATCGGGCTTTATGGCCGACGCGTTGATGATAATTTTCAGCAAGAAGATTATATCATGGCGGGTTCAGATCCCGAATATGACACCATTTCAGACCGTGACAGATTGTCTTCGGAGGCGATCGGGCGGGTTTCTTTGAAGTGGAACAGGGTTACCAATCATGAAATTGAAGTTGGCGGTGAATATGCTGTGAATACGTTGGATTCCACATTGACCCTGTTCGAACGCGAAGGCGGGGAATTGGTCGAGCAGAATGTGGACGGCTCTGTCACGCAAATCCGTGAAAACAGGTTGGAAAACTTTATTATCCACAGTTGGAACATCTCAGACGACGTATCGCTTGAATCTGCTGTGTTTTCTGAACTGTCCAAGATTGAGCAGCTCGGCGATACACCGAACAGTCGCAGCCTTTTCTATCTGCGCCCTAGTGTGGACTTTCGTTATGATGTCAGCGCCAGCAGGCAGGTGCAGCTTTCGGTCCGCCGGGACGTGGGACAGTTGGATTTTGGCGACTTTGCCACCACGGTTAACGAAGATGACGAAATCGTCGGCGGCAATCCAGATCTTGTACCTTATCGAAGCTGGGATTTTGAAGGCACGTTTGAACAGCGCTTGCCGGAGGACGCGGGCTTTGTGCGTTTGAGCGGCTTTATGGCCATAGGGCAGGACGTGTATGAACAGGTCGAAGTGCAGCCCGGAGTGTCAGGAATGGGCAATGCGGGAGATGCCTTTAGCTATGGTTTGCGCCTGAAATCCAGCTTTCGCTTGGATGAAATTGGCCTCAGCGGCGCGGTTCTAGAGATTGAGGGCGAGATCAATAAATCAGAAATGACGGATGCCTTCACTGGCGAGAAACGCCGCCCGTTTTGGCGCGGGCCGTATCGTTACGTGGTCACCTATCGTCAGGATATTAATCAGTGGGGCATGTCCTATGGGGCCTCGGTGCGGGCTGGTTCGCCTGAACGGTTTTGGGATTATGATGAGTACCGCACAGCGAACGTAGGGCGTCGTTGGGTGTCGGCCTTTGTGGAAAAAACACTGGGCGGGGGTTTGACTGCACGTTTTGCTGTGAGCAATATTCTCGGCGTTGATTTTGGGCGCGAACGTTTTCTGTATGCAGATGGACGTGCGGGCGGTATCCTGACCGGACGGGAATATCGGGACTCGCGCATTGGGCGCCATTTCCGACTGAGTGTTAAAGGCGCATTTTAGGACCTTAATTTCATGAGCGAGAATGATCCAAACGCCTATCAGCCCATCCCTTTGCCAAAGGGGCCGGACTATAGCGAGGATGAAATGCGCGCCCGCGCGGATGATTTTTACAAGCTGATGAAAAAGCGCCGTACCGTGCGCGACTATGATGATCGCCCTATCCCGCGGGAGGTTATTGAAAAAGCCATTTTAACCGCGGGGACCGCACCCAATGGGGCCAATCGCCAACCGTGGCATTTCGCGGTGTTGGCACCGGGGACGAAACGTACAGAAATCCGCGAGGCGGCCGAGGTTGAAGAACGCGACTTTTATCTTGGCGGTAAGGCCTCTGACGAATGGTTGGAAGCCCTGCGCCCCTATGGGACAGATGAAAGCAAGCCCTTCCTAGAACATGCCCCATGGTTGATCGTGGTGTTCGCCGAACGTCACGAGGTTCAACCCGATGGCACACGCGTGAAAAATTATTATGTGCCAGAATCAGTGGGGATCGCTTGTGGTATGCTGATTACAGCACTGCATAATGCGGGGTTGGCGACCTTGACCCACACGCCCAGCCCGATGAAATTCCTCAACCAGATTTGTCAACGCCCAGACAATGAAAAGGCCATGATGATTGTGGTGGCGGGCTATCCGGCAGACGGCGCGATGGTTCCAAAGCATGCGGCCGAGAAAAAACCGCTGGATGAGATTGCCAGCTTTTTCTGAGATCAGCTTGTCGGGGCTAAATGGACTCTCTATCGTTTGGTTGTAGCGGATTGGCTGGTTTAAGCATAGGTAGAATAGGGAGGTATATTTGAGCATTCGATGCGCCCTGAGCATAAAAACTTCTGAAATATGGGTAAGCCGCCGTTCTTCCGACCGTCTCGAAAAAGAGGTTGATGCAATCTTTGTCGCAGTCAAAGAGACCCTTAAACGCAATCACGAAATTACATGAGGCCTTGACTAGTTTTTTTCTACCAATTTTGTTGGAAGCATGCCATTTGATCTCGCCGACCAAAAGTCCTTCTTCTGGGTCGTAAGTCTTGTAGATAACATCCCAAGAGAAGTTATTTTTTACGTCGGCGTTTTGGTCTGGATTGATGAAAACTGCTAGCGCCTCCGGTTGTACATCAAAGTTTCCTTTGATCATCCGTACGCCAAGTAGTTCAGCTTTTTGAACTATGGAATTGTAGTCCTTAGCTTGTATTTTCTTCGTTTTGGTCATGCGGGTTCTTTTTGTCGGTTACGATATTCAAACACATTAGGTGTGGCGATGGCGCCGCCTTGCCAAATTTTCCGGTTTGCTTCAACACTTGTAGCAGGCAAGAAAGGTCTGGCGGATGCGTTTATCATGTCATCTTCCCATTTAGCGCTGTATTCAGATCTAAATCGTTCTATCTCTCCTCTTACTCCGATGACTACCGAAGAAAATAAATGGTGCGGAGTCTCTTGGATCTCCTCATCCATTTCTTGATCTTGGTCCAGAATGTCTGTGGTGAACTTAGGTTGGATGCCCAGTGCCCAAAATGTTCTGCCGACACTTTCAACAGTAAGGTTTGCATCCTCACGCAACATTTGTGAAACATTACCAGCTGAGCAGCCGATCTTTTCCGCTAGCTGTTTTTGGGAGATATTCAATTTTTTCATAGCATGCTGGATAGCGAATTGAATATCAACTCGCAGGGCTTCCACAACGTCAGACAGTTCTTCTTCTGGGCTTGCGGGTTTGAATAAGTCAGCCATGGTTATTTCCTCTGTCCAATTGCACCAAAGTCTTGGCAACATTCTCAAGCATTTTCATATCAGCTTTATTGGTTTTCTTTATGTGAACCTTTGTGCAAGCAAAAATCTTACAGTTATCGATATATCCACCATACACACGTACTTGGTTTGATCGAAATTGATAAACTACTACTGTTCTTCCATCGAGTTTGAAGCTCTCTTCACGTTTGAATTGATGGTCTTGAAATGGACCGCCGTAATCACAGAATTTTCGAATCAGTCCTTTAAGTCGCGAAGAGTCCTGCCCTCTGTCTTTCTTTAGTTTGCCAAAGTCTTTGGACGCCGATTTTGTGAAAGCAACACTGTACTTTCGTCCTTGAATGATGTCTGCAAATCGGTCAGTCACGAATCATATTGTCCAAATAGTTAAGTTTTAACTAAAGAAAATTCAACTTAAAATATCAATTAGTCAAATAATATATTGTCGATATGCATTTTTAGCACAACTAATTAGGATATTAAAACAAACTTAAGCAAGCAATACTTGGTTGTTAGATGGAAGGGCTATCGGCTTGTTTCTTAAGGTAGCTGGGCTCTATGCATTGATTTTTTTTGCATGTTGCTTGTACCCATGTTGCAGGTATATATGATGGCGTTAATGGCGGTTTATGGGGACAGACTATATGCGTGATGCATCACAGGGTTTTCTAAAATATATTTCGGGCCAATTGGATGGCATCCGCGATGATGGGCTTTATAAAAAGGAACGCATTATCACCTCGCAGCAATATGCTGAGATCGAGGTCACATCCGATGGCCACACCAACGAGGTCATCAATTTTTGCGCCAATAATTATCTGGGCCTTGCCAACCACCCCGAATTGATCAAAGCGGGTCAACAGGCGCTGGAAGATCACGGTTTTGGCATGGCCAGTGTGCGTTTCATTTGCGGCACACAGGATATCCACCGCGAATTGGAGACCAAAATCGCCGACTTTTTCGGCTATGATGACAGTATCCTTTATGCCGCCTGTTTTGATGCCAATGGCGGCGTGTTCGAGCCGCTTTTGGGTCCTGATGATGCGATTATTTCCGATGCCCTTAATCATGCATCGATCATTGATGGCATTCGCCTGTGTAAGGCCAAGCGTTTCCGCTACGCCAATTCCGATATGGCTGATTTGGAAGCCCAGCTACAAGCCGCGGACGCTGCGGGTGCGCGTTATAAAATGATTGCCACAGACGGGGTCTTTTCCATGGACGGCTATATCGCCAAATTGGGTGAGATTTGCGACCTAGCCGACAAATATGGAGCGCTGGTGATGGTGGATGATTGTCACGCGGCGGGTTTCATGGGGGCCGGCGGGCGCGGGTCCATTGAACACTGCGATGTCATGGGCCGCATTGATATTTTAACGGGTACGCTGGGTAAGGCACTTGGCGGGGCGATGGGCGGCTATATCGCTGCTAGTCAGCCGATTGTTGATATGATGCGGCAACGGTCGCGCCCCTATCTTTTTTCCAATTCGCTGGCGCCCGTCATTGCCACGGCGAGCATTCGCGCGTTGGAACTGGTGGAAGAGGGCGCCGCCCTGCGTGCACGGCTGTTTCAAAACGCCGCGCGTTTTCGCAAGGGAATGAGCGAGGCTGGCTTTGACCTGCTGCCCGGCGAACACCCGATCATTCCGGTGATGCTCGGCGATGCCAAGCTGGCGCAGGAAATGGCGGCTAAATTGTTGGATGAAGGCATTTATGTCATCGGCTTTTTCTTCCCCGTGGTGCCAAAGGGGGCAGCGCGTATTCGCACGCAAATGTCGGCGGCGCATACGCCCGAGATGATTGACAAAGCCGTTGCCGCCTTTACCAAAGTTGGCCGTGAACTGGGGGTAATCTAACATGATTGAAGGCACAATGCGCGCTCTTGTTAAGGCCAAAGCCGAACCCGGCGTATGGATGCAGGACGACCAACCCATTCCATCCTATGGCGAGGATGATGTCCTGATCAGGGTGAAAAAAACCGCGATTTGCGGCACCGATATCCACATTTATAATTGGGACGAATGGGCGGCGAGCACCATACCCGTGCCGATGATTTTTGGTCATGAATATGGCGGCGAAATTGCGGCGATGGGTGCTAAAGTCAAGGGTCTGAGTGTTGGTCAACGTGTATCCGGTGAAGGACATATCGTTGGCGCCACCAGTCGCAACGCCCGCGCCGGTAAATTTCATCTGGACCCGGATACCAAGGGGGTTGGGGTGCATATTCCGGGGGCTTTTGCGGAATATGTGGCGATTCCGGCTTTCAATGTGGTGCGCTTGCCGGACAAGGTCAGCTTTGATCAGGCAGCTATTCTAGACCCTCTGGGCAATGCGGTTCATACCGCGCTATCATTTGATCTTGTGGGAGAAGACGTTTTGATTACGGGCGCGGGCCCCATTGGGATTATGGCCGCTGCCGTGGCGCGGCATGTAGGGGCGCGGCATATTGTACTGACCGATGTGAATGATTTCCGGCTTGGCTTGGCGCATAAGGTGTGCGACGTGACCACGGTCAATGTTGCCAAGGAAAACCTGCGCGATGTGATGGGGCGGCTCGGCATGACGGAAGGCTTTGACGTGGGCATGGAAATGTCGGGCGTTGGCAAAGCGTTTGAACAGATGGTCGATCATATGATCATGGGCGGCAAGATTGCTATGCTTGGCTTTGCGCCCGGGAAAACGCAGGTTGAATGGTCAAATATCGTTTTTAAGGCCCTGACCATTAAGGCCATTTATGGCCGCGAGATGTTTGAGACTTGGTATAAAATGCTGGCCATGCTGGAATCAGGTCTGAATGTGGACGCCGTGATTACGCATCATTTTGCCATTGATGATTATCAGCAAGCCTTTGACATCATGGCATCCGGCAAATCGGGCAAGGTGGTTTTGGACTGGGGCTGAATTGGACGAGAGCGGGCATGACATTTCATCTGTCGAAACTGCACCAACGCGCGACCCATAAGGAGACATTCCTGAAGTTTATCGGGCTGTTGGCGGTTCTGCTGGGGTATTTTTTCTATCTCTCTACGCGATTTGACTTGGTGACCAGTGGATATGTGGCGGCAATCACATGGAGCTTTTTTGTGCTGTGTACACCTGTTGCCGATGCGGGGTTTTTGTTGGATTTTCCGCTTCGCTTATTGTTTGGTGTGCGGATGTTTGTGGTGGAAATTGGCGTATGGGTTCTGGCGCTGGCGATTAATGTTGTGGCAATTTTGTTGGCCCCGGAAATTTACAGCGCCACCGCAATTACTGGATTGTTATATCAGATATTGAGCCAACCTTGGCCTTATTGGGGCCTGATCATGATCAGCGCCACGGGCACGTTTCTCTCTATATATTTTGGCGATGAAATGCTGGATGTGTTTCACCATCACGAGCGCACAAAATACCATGCGCACAGGCTCAAATACCGCATGCTGGCCCTGGCAGGCGTGATCGGGCTGAGTGTAATTTCTTATTATTACCTTCTGGCAAATTCGGGTTTGGATTTTTCTGGCGTAGGGTTCTAGGTCTAATCCAGACCAGCGGCCATATCCTCTAGACGCTCACGCTGAAGGATGCATATACCTTTGCGTCCTTTAATTTCGATTATACCTTCTTTGCCAAATTTGGTGATGGTCCGACTGACTGTTTCTATGGTCAATCCAAGATAGTCCGAGATGTCCTGTCGGCTCATCGGCAGGGTAAAGTCATCTTGTGGCACATCGGCGAAGTGCCGCCCGACTTGTTTTTCCATGCGCCGCCGCGAAAAAGCAAGGAGGAAAGACGCCATGCGTTCCGCAGGCGATTTGCGCCCCAAAAGCACCATTTGATCCTGTGCTTCTTTGATTTCGTTCGACATCATACCGAGCAGCTTACTCTCCAGTTTTGGAATTTCCTTCAGCAGTCCTTCCAGTTTAAGGCGGGGAAATCTGCAAACCTCAACCGTTGATACGGCCTCAACCGAATAAGAATAGCGATCATGAAAGGCCAAACCGACAAAGTCACCGGGGTAAAGAAATCCTGTCACCAGACGGCGTCCGTCGGGCAATAATTTGGTCAGACGCAACACCCCTTCAGAAATATTATAAACACTTTCGGCTTCATCCTCTTCATAGATCAAGGTCGCCCCAGATTCGAACACCTGATGCGTCATCATATCGTCCAAACGATCAAGTTCGGTGCAGTCCAACACACCGCAAAGGCTATCAAAACGGCGCGTGCATGACCTGCAACGCTCCCTTGACGTTGCATTTCCTGCAGCATTATCACTGAATTTAACTTGCCCCGATGAGGTCATGACCAACGGTTTCTCCCGATGCGCTGGAACGCAGTTTGGCCTTTGTGTGCGATAAAATCAAGGCTGCTTTGATCAGAATCAAAGCAGATTATTCTTTGGCGTGAAACATTTTGCCCTTAGTTGGGGTGCGCTCGGGGTGCTGGAGCGAATTGTAAATGAGTGTATTGATTGAAAAAGACGAATTGCGTGCGGGGGAACTTGCCCCCGAGACGTTGACCCAAGCGTATGCACTTGCCCGCCTTTCCGGCGTCGAGACAGAAGAGAAAAAATGGTGCGAAGACATCATTCGGCGTCAAGCCACCAGCTTCGAATATAAAGAGGGCGTTGTCTCCATCCGCAACCGCGATAATTACATCGTTGCGTTGCTTTTTTATGGGGTGGAGGCTTCATCTGAACATGGCCGCACGCTGCGCTTAGATGAATTGATCCTGCCCAATGTTTTTATCCGATCATTTGTCGGCTGTTTTGTCCCCATTGTTGATGCCATTGCTCACTCCCTTGATTGTGTAACAATTTTTGCCCCAACGGACGTTTATCTGCGGCTTGATTGCCTCGGCATACCAGAGGGTTTCCATGATGATATCGACGGCATATACAGATATCTTTCCGTCCGCGATTAAGTCCGCTATAAACCTCCCTTGCGACCTTGGATTGAACATCTTGTTGAATGGGTGATTATCGGACACATGGCCTCAAACATGGACAATTTATTGGGGGTCATCCTCGCTGGCGGGCAGTCCCTGCGCATGGGTGGGGTTGATAAATCCACTGCGATTCTGGGTGAGAAGCGGCTTGTGGATCATGTTCTGGCGCGCCTGTCTGGGCAAGTGGGGCGCGTTATTATTTCCGGATCGGATGATTATGGTTTGCCCCTGGCCACGGCACCGGACGCCCTGCCGGGGCAGGGGCCATTGGCGGGTTTGCATGGGGCTATGGTTTGGGCCTTAGAAAATGCGCCTCAAACCCTCGGCCTATTGTGTGCTCCGGTGGACGCACCTTATCTGCCGCTTGATCTTGCAGCGCGGTTGGTCGGGGCTGGTCCCGCGATTGCTGAGACACGGGCTGGTCTACAACCAACATTTGGCTTTTGGCCGCTGTCACTTTATGAGCAGTTGGATGCGCATTTGCGGACGGACGAGGGCGGGGCACTGCGTTATTTCGCGCGGAAAACAGGCGCGCGGCACGTCGTGTTCGATGATGAAAGGGCTTTTTTAAACATCAATGCCCCTGATGATCTCATGCGTGCACAGGGGGAGGCGTCGTGAACCACCCCCTCAGCGTCAAAGCAGGCCCAACGGCCTATAGGTTGATCCGCGAACATGGGTTTTCACTGGCTAATGTGCGCGTTATTGTCGCAGCGTCTGGCGGGGCAAAATGGTTGGTTCTTAACCAAATGGACCGGGTGCTGTTCCCCATGCTGAAAGCGGCGGCCACTGCGCCTGTACATTTATTGTGCTCGTCCATTGGCTCGTGGCGGATGTCCATACTGGCCATGGCGAACCCTTTGGCGGCCATTGATCGGTTCGAATCAACCTATGTGGATTATGAATGGCTGAAAAAGCCGGGACCGAGCGACGTGAGCCGCGTGACAAGATGGACGCTGGATCAGTTGCTTGGGGACCGGGGGGAACAGGAAATCCTGTCAGACCCCTATATGCGCATGCACATTCTTGCGGTGCGCTCCAAGCATTTGCTGGCTTACGACTCTAAATTGCCGCTGTTAATGGGACTGCTATCCACATGGGGTGCCAACGCGGTGTCACGGCGCAATCTGCGGTTTTTTTTCGAGCGCGCGTTATTCTCTGATCCACGCAGCCGCGCCCCTTTTCACGATATGGTTGATGATACGGGCCTAGCGACGATCAATGTTGACCTGAATGATGGAAATTACCGTGATGCGGTTATGGCGACCTCGTCTATACCGCTGGTGATGGATGGCATTCCCGAAATCGCGGGCGCACCAAAAGGCATGTACCGTGATGGGGGTTTTACCGATTATCATTTCAATAGCGCTTTTTTGGGTGATGTGACGGAGCCAAGCAATGACTTGGTTCTCTATCCCCACTACCGCGAACGCATCATTCCCGGTTGGTTTGATAAAGCGTGGCAGGGGCGCGGACCGTCAGCCCAATATTATGATCGAGCGCTGGTCATTGCCCCCAGCGATGAATTCGCGGCAAGTCTTCCCTATGGCAAAATCCCAGACCGGGGCGATTTCAAGACATTTGATCATAAAACCCGCGTTGCATACTGGCGGCGTGTTTTGGAGGAAACCGCGCGGCTGGGCGATGACCTTAGGCACCTTTTGATCGATGACGGCTTGGCGGCGCGGGTTAGGCCACTTTAACCCTCGAATCTGTGGGGTTGTGCTTCCTTGTTGAGAAACTATCTGTATCTCGGCGTAATATTATTTCAAAATTATGGCGCTCTATCGATATATTTTGGGAAAATAGACCCGCGCTCGTCAGAATATTGTTACTTGATCGGATGCTCTTGCCAAGCCTGATAATTGAGTGCAATTTGGTGGCGTTTGTTGCTGCTCGGGAGGGCATCAAACACCATATTTTTCGTTGTGCTTGGGATTAAATGACAGGAATGAAGGCTTTGCTGGCTTTTTTTGCGCGGCCTGCCTTTGGGAGTGGAAATGAAAACTGCCGCCTCATTTGAGATTGGATACCAACAGTATCTGGATGAAAACGCCAAGCCGGTCAATGACCTGCCAGCGTTCGCGCGCGATGAAAAATCGCTGATGCAGATGTATGCGGACATGCAGTTCCTGCGCGTGTTGGACAAACGCGCGGTGGGGATGCAGCGCATCGGTAAAATGCGCACCTATCCGTCATCCTTGGGGCAAGAAGCCGTGGGTATTGGTGCGGGTGGTGCATTGAATGAAGATGATGTGGTCATTCCCTATTACCGGGGGACCGGTATGATGTTGTCGCACTATATTCACGCCCATGAAATTCTACTGTACTGGGGCGGGGACGAACGGGGTACGTGTTATAAAGATGAACGCGCTGGGCAGGACTTTCCGATCGCGGTGCCCATCGCAACCCAGATTTTGCACGCGGCGGGCGTGGCAACGGCCATTAAGCTGCGCGGCGAAAAACGCTGTGTCATGACAGAAATCGGCGAAGGCGGCACGTCCGAGGGGGAGTTCTACGAAGGCCTTAACGTGGCGGGGATATGGAACCTGCCCATGGTGACCATCGTGAACAACAATCAGTGGGCTATTTCTGTGCCTAGTGCGCGCCAAACGAAGGCCCAGACCTATGCGCAGAAGGCTCTGGCGGCGGGTGTTGATTGTCTGCAAGTGGATGGCAACGACATCATTGCCGTGCGCGATGCGGCACGCCAAGCTGTAGAAAAAGCGCGCAATGGTGGCGGCCCGACGTTGATTGAGGCGATTTGCTACCGCTTGGGTGATCACACCACAGCCGATGATGCGTCCCGCTATCACGACCCCGAGGTGGCAAAAGCCGCGCGGGAGCGTGAGCCAGTTAAACGCCTAGGCGATTATTTATTGAGCCTCGGCAATATCAAGCAAAAGGACTTGGATGCGGTTGAAGATGCGGCCAAGGATAAGGTTGAGGAAGAGGTTGCGCTCTATTTCGACCAGCTTGAAAATCATCCGCAAAAAGCCGCCGACATGTTTGATTATCTTTATGCTGAATTGCCTGAAAAAACACGACCCCAGCGCGAAGAAGCCATCCGGCGGGAGGGCAAATAATGGACGCGATTACACTGATCGAAGCGGTGAATTTGGCACTGGCATCGGAAATGGCGCGCGATGAAAGCATTCTGGTGTTTGGCGAAGACGTTGGCTTGAATGGCGGTGTGTTCCGCGCCACCGACGGCCTGCACGCGAAATTTGGCGATGACCGCGTGATGGATACCCCCTTGGCCGAGGCCATGATCGCGGGCTTGTCTGTGGGGTTGGCGGCACAGGGGTTCAAGCCCGTGCCGGAAATTCAGTTTATGGGCTTTGTTTTCCCAGCATTTAATCAGATTGCTACGGCCGCCGCGCGGATGCGCAACCGCACCCGTGGCCGATTGAGCCAACCCATGACCATTCGTATGCCCTATGGCGGCGGTATTCATGCCCCTGAGCATCATTCAGAATCGACCGAGGCGCTTTTTGCGCATATTCCGGGATTGAAAGTCGTGATCCCGTCCAATCCGACGCGGGCTTATGGACTGTTGTTGGCGGCGCTGCGTGACCCCGACCCGGTCCTGTTTTTGGAGCCGAAACGGGTTTATCGTCTGGTGAAGCACGAGGTTGAGGACAATGGCGAGGCGTTCCCGCTGGAGACCTGTTTTATTGACCGCGAAGGCGATGACATCACGCTGGTGTCTTGGGGCGCGATGATGCATGAAACCCTGCTGGCGGCCACCGAGTTGGAAAAAGATGGCGTCACAGTTGATGTGATCGATGTGGCGACGATTGCGCCGATGGATATGGGCACGATTTTTGAGAGCGTGCGCAAAACGGGCCGTCTGGTGATTGTGCAGGAAGCGCCACGTTCTGGGGGGATAGGCTCGGAAATTGCGGCCGAGGTTGCCGAACATGAAATTATGAGCCTGTTGGCACCCATTGGCAGGGTGGCGGGTTATGACACCGTGATGCCTTATGCCAAATTAGAAGGTCAATATATGCCGAGCGTCGAGCGTATTCTCGAAGAGGCGCGACGGATTTTGGATTTCTCATGAGCAAATTTTTGTTGCCAGATTTGGGCGAGGGGTTGCCAGACGCTGAAATTGTCAAGTGGCTGGTCAAAGAGGGTGACCAGATTACCGCTGGTGATGACATGGTGGAAATGTCCACCGCGAAAGCTGTTGTTGAAGTCCCCGCACCCTTTACCGGAACGGTCACAAAGCTATATGGGCAGCCCGGCGATGTCATCGACACAGGCAACCCGTTGATCGAGATAACGGGTGACGGCGAAGAAGCCCCCATAGAGGCTCTTGCGGAAGATACCCCAGCAGATACGGATGAGGTTGCTAAAGAGGCAGCAATCGAAGTGGCTGCGCCAACGTCCGCTGGTCACGAAGTTTTCCGTCTTCCTGATTTGGGCGAAGGCTTGCCTGATGCTGAAATTGTTCAGTGGCTGGTTCAAGAGGGCGCTGAGGTGACCGCAGGCGATACCATGGTGGAAATGTCCACCGCCAAGGCAGTGGTTGAGGTTCCAGCGCCCCATTCCGGCATCATAACGCGGATGCATGGCGGGCCCGGCGATGTGATCAAAACGGGCCATCCACTGGTTGAATTCGCAACCGGCGGCGGGACTGCGCCCAAAACAAGTGCTGTACCTGAAAAGTCGGCCAAGTCAGCAGATGCGGCAACCGTCGTTGGTGCTGTTATGGTGGGCAATACCGTCGAAAAAGAATCCGCTGTGTCGGGGGATGGAATGAAAGCCGGCCCCGCAGCGCGGGCACTGGCGCGCAAGATGAAGCTGGATCTGTCTGGCCTGAAGGGCAGCGGAAAAGACGGCGAGATTACGCTGGCCGATGTAAGAGCGGGCGCGGAAAATCCCAGCGCCAGCGCTGCGCCAGTGGCTGCAACATCAGCGCCTTTGGATCTAAAAATTGGACCAGCGGCGCGGGCGCTGGCCGACGGACTGGGATTGGATTTGTCGTTGGTGACACCTACGGGTGCGCGGGGAACCGTTTCTAAACGCGATGTTTTGGTCGCGGCGCGTGGCATGATTGCGGGCAATGGTGGCGCAGTGGTCCCAGTTGTGGCCCCGGGTACGGTCATGGGTACGGTCATGGGTGCGGTTTCGACGGCCAAGGGCGTGAAAGCTATGCCTAAGGTCCGCGCCTACGCCAGCCAAAAAGGGGTCGACCTTTCCCGTGTTAAAGGCACGGGTCCGATTGGCAATATCTCTATCGACGATGTAAACGCTGCCCTCAAGGGCGACTTCGCGGTCACGACTGCGGCACCATCCGCCACATATCAATTGCCACCGCGCACGGCCCTGGTCTCCGGCGAACCGGAAAAACTTATTGGTCCGCGTCGTGTGATGGCGCAGGCCATGTCAAAAGCCCGCGATGAAGTGGTCAAAACCTCCATCTTTGATGAGGCCGATATCGCGGCTTGGGTTCCCGGTAGCGACGTGACCGCACGCATCATGCGCGCGATCATTGCAGGGTGCATGATCGAACCAGCGGTGAATGCTTGGTATAATAGTGAGACGGGCGAAAAGACGACCCATAAATCCGTGCATCTTGGCGTGGCGGTCGATAGCCCACGCGGCCTGTTTGTGCCGGTCATTCAGGAAGCCGAAACCAAGTCAGGCCCGGAATTGCGCGCGGTGCTGAATACCCGCCGCGGTGCGATTACGGATGGGAGCATTAAACCCGCGGACATGAGCGGCGCGACCATTACGCTTTCGAACTTTGGCATGATCGCCGGACGGTTCGCCACGCCCATTGTAGTGCCGCCAGAAGTGGCCATCATCGGTATTGGCGGCCTGTTTGAAAAATTGGTGATGGATGAAAAAGGCATCGCCAACCACCGCATGATTCCAGTGTCGCTGACCTTTGATCATCGTGCTTGTACGGGCGGCGAGGCGGCGCGCTTCTTGGGCGCGATGCTCGCGGACCTAAGGTTGCCAAATTAGCGTTCAGTAACTTATTGATTTTGCGGAAAATTTCCAGCCCGACTGACCATGCCGGGCAGTTGATGACCCAGTTTGTCTTCAACCCAGTGCGCTAAGTCGATGAGCTTTTCCAGATCGATTCCGGTCGCAATTCCTGAACGCTCAAACATAAAAACGATATCTTCGGTCGCGGTATTGCCCGTGGCATTGGGGGCGAATGGACACCCGCCGAGGCCACCAATACTGGCGTCAATGGTGCGGGCACCACCTTCATAGGCGCCCCACGCGCTGGCCACGCCCGTGTTCCGCGTATTATGAAAATGGCCACGCAGCGGAATGTCCCCTGCAACCTCTCTGGCGGCGAGAAACATATCGCGGGCGCGCTGGGGTGTCGCCCCGCCGATGGTATCAGCGATCGCAATTTCAAAGGGTTCAGCCTCAGCCAATTGGCGGACAATTTCGATCACCCTGTCTTGTGGCGTATCGCCATCAAACGGGCAGCCAAAGGCGGTGGAAATGGTCACCTGCGCCGGAATACCGTCGGCTTTTGCAAGGCGTAAAATTTCGCTGGCCACTTGTACGCTTTCCTGTGCGGTTTGCCCTTGGTTTTTCATTCCGAACCCATCGGATGCCACGGCAACACAGCCAATTTCACCCACGCCGCCGGATGCATGTCCTTGATCGCGGGTCTCTAGCGCGCGGAAATAGCCACGCTTATTCAGAACAAGGCCGATATAAGATGCTCCATTCGGGGCTGGTAAACTTGCGAGAACGGCTTCTGCGTCGGCCATTTGCGGCACCAGTTTGGGGTGCACAAAACTGGCCACTTCGATGCGCTTGATACCCGCATCCAGCGCGGCCGTGATCAATGTGGTCTTATCGGCGGTCGGCATGATGCCGGGCTCGTTCTGTAAACCATCGCGGGCGCCAACCTCAACAATATTCACCGTGTTTTCATGCATCTGATTCATGTACCATAGGTTAGGTTATTTGCCAGCATACTAGCCAATTGGCCTACATGACAGAAGGAAAAAGAACGCCTGAATGATTGGTGTGAAGCAGGAGAAGGGTAGGTTATTTGATTAGCCGAGAATATTCTGTCAATTGCGGCAGTAGATCAAGCATGTCGGTAATGTCCTGGACCGTTCCAATACTGCGTTGTGGCTCGCCACTCTCTGAAAAAAGTGTCTGTCCGCGTTCTTGGATTAATTTTGTGGTGCCATCGCTTAAAATGACGCGGTAAAGGATATTGTAGGGCGTGCGCATATGGATGGAATTGTCAAAGAGTGCCTGCACGCGCTCCAAGTCGTCTGGATGGAGCAACTTTAAAAAATCTTGGTTGTTGGGTTCATAATTGGCAGGGTCGACCTTGAAAACTCTATACACTTCGTCGGACCAGAACAGTGTGTCTTGGTGAATGAAAAACTCCCAACTGCCGATGAGCGCCAATTTCTGCCCATGATTGAAGTTTCTTTCGCTGGCCTCCAACGACCTTTGCAGCCTTACAATGCCGCTTAATTCTTTCAGTAAAATGCAGGCGACAGCTTCGTCCTGTCGTGGCTCTGTAAATTTGAAAATGACGCCATAGCAGGGAAATTCCTCGCCGCTTTTGCGCATTCCGGTGATCATGCGGAAGGATTTACCAACACGCCCTTCTTGCTGCTGGCCCTCTAGAAATCCTTGCATTAACATCTGGTGGTTCAATCGATAAACTGACGGAAGCAGCATATCAATCGGTTGCCCCAACAACTCAACACGGTCATAGCCAAATATATCCGTGGTCCGAAGGTCCAAATCCGCAATATGGAAATCTCGGTCCATATAGACCAAAGCATCGAAGCTCTTGGTGACAACTTCGCTTAACGGAATTGACAGTTCACTTTGCACTGCGCACTCACCTGTTACAAATCCAACTCCCCGAGACGAGGTCAGTATTAACTGGAAATCAGGTTGGCACAAGTGGTGTTTTGGGCGTTGCGGCAATCAAGAAGAGAAGCGACCCAGCACTGATAGAGTAGGGTGCGCCAGAAAAAGTGGACTTAACGAGGTGAAAGGCGAGGCTTGGTTCTTAAGGCTTAGAAGCGGTTGGGATCAATTGCGGAGACATCAATGGGTGGGGTGTCGCCTTCAATCATCGTGCTGATCAGTTGGCCGGTAATGGCGCTGAGGGTTAGGCCCAAATGCTGGTGGCCACAGGCAATGAATAGCCCGTCTTTAGCCTGTGCTTTGCCCACGGCGGGCAAGAAATCAGGCAGGGTCGGTCGTGATCCCATCCAGCGCGATGACACTTTCAGGTCCGCCTGTGGCAACAGCGCACGGGCATTTTCAAGCAGGCGCTCTGCGCGTGACCATGTCTCTGTCTGCCCATGGCGCGCGAATTCCACAGTCCCCGCGAGACGCAGGCTATCCTTGCCCCCATTGATCCGCATCGGGGTCATCAGGAAGCCACGGTCGATGGAGGTCACTCCAGCGTCGAAGCCCTGATGTTCCACCATCGCATGATATCCGCGCTCCGCCACCAGCGGCATTTTAACGCCAATAGCTTGTAGGAGGTCGCGGCTTTGATGCCCGGCAGCCACCACAACCGCATTGGCGTCGTGCAGGCCTTTTTGTGTGATCACTCCTTTGACGCACCCGCCTTCGGTGGCAATTTTGTGCACCGCCAATTCTTCCAAATGCCCGCCTTCTTCGAAAAACCCCTCTGCCAATTGGCGGGTGACCATTTGCGGATCGATGAAATGATAGGCGTCATCAAGCCATACTGCGCGGCAAATATTCTCGCTGAGGCCGGGGATAATCTCCCGGCATTCATGGCTATTGAGAATGGAAAATTTTGCTCCGGCTTGTCTCTGTGCGTCGCGCTCAACCGCGCCTTTTTGAAATGATGGCATGCTTTCATAGACCTTCAGCATGCCTTTTTGCTGCACCAGGTGATTAAGCCCGGAATCGCGCATGATTTGCGGCCATAGATCACGCGTAAGGGCGAACATATCGCCCAAAGCTTTGGCCCCGCGGCGTACTTGGGTGGGGCGGGTTGCCCAGGCAAACCGCATAAACCATGGCAGCAGGTGGCCAAAATCCCCCGCACGAATACTCAGCGGCGCGTTTTTGTCACGCATCATGCTGGGCACGCGTTTCAGCACATCGGGCCGTGCCATCGGCAACGCTTCGTCTACCGCGATATAGCCCGCGTTGCCCATAGAGCAGCCATTGGCAACCCCCGCAGGGTCAAAAAGGGTCACGCTATGACCTTTGTCGCGCAGTGCACGGGCGCACATAACGCCGATAATGCCAGCGCCTATCACAGCTATTTTCTGTCTGGGGGTCATGATTTTATTCTACTTTACCGTAAAGCCAAAGGCGAGCGGGTCGCGCTCATCCACAAAAATACGATTTTCGCCTGTTACACGCGCCCACCCGGCGATAGACGGGCTGATGGCCGGGGCGAGACCGCAGGACGTTTCAGCCTCGACCCGACCTTCAAATATGGTGCCGATAATGCTTTCCGAGAAATATTCATCCCCCACGTTTAGCTGACCACGCGCCGCCAGTTGTGCCATGCGCGCTGATGTGCCCGTACCGCATGGCGATCGGTCAATGGCTTTTTCTCCGTAAAAGACGGCATTGCGTCCGCTGGCGCCTTTGGTTTGTGGTGCGCCGATCCATTCCACATGGCTGACACCTGCGATGTTGCTGTCCTCGGGATGCGTGATATCAAGAATTTTATTGATCTCTTTTCGAATGATGGGACTAAGGCGGATAATTTGATCAGCGGAAATGTCTTCAAGGCCGCCATAATTTTTCTGTGGTTCTATAATGGCATAGAAATTACCACCATAAGCCACGTCCATAACCAGTTCGCCCAATTCGGGCACGGTGATTTTGACCTCTTCGGCAGCCAGATAACTGGGGACGTTGAATAGGCGCACCTTGGAGATATTTTTTCCATCCCGTTCAAATTCAGTGACAACGCGACCCGCAGGTGCGTCCAAAACCAACTTGCCGTCCTCTTTCGGCTCGACCAAATCATATTCAAGCGCAAAAGTGACCGCGCCTATCGTGCCGTGACCGCACACTGGCAGGCAGCCAGAGGTCTCAATATAAAGAATAGCCGTGTCACAGTCGTTGCGGGTGGAGGGCAACAGAAAAGCCCCAGACATCATGTCGTGACCGCGCGGCTCGAACATCAAAGACGTGCGGATCCAATCGTGCTTTTTAATAAATTCGACCCGTTTGTCGCTCATGGTCGCCCCGCGTAGCGCAGGCGGCGGCGTTTTAACCAAGCGCACAGGATTGCCGCAGGTATGACCATCTATACAGTCAAAGACCGCACGCCCATCAGGGATGATTGGTGTCTCTGTCATATTTGTGTCCGTTAGGTCAAATCTGGCTTTTGCGCCATCGCATCGGCCATGATTTTTTCAACATATGCTCGGTCTTCGCCCACTAGCTTCAGCCGGGGCGGGCGGGTTAATTCTGACCCCCGACCGGCGATCTGTTCGCACAATTTGATGCACTGCACCAGATCGGGGCGAGCATCCAAATGCAGGAGGGGCATGAACCAGCGATAAATCGCCATGGCGTCCTTCATTTTGCCATCGCGGGCCAATTGAAACAGGGCTTCGCCGTGTTGCGGGAAGACGTTGCTCATGCCTGATATCCAGCCCTGCGCCCCCAGCGCCACACTTTCCACTACCACATCATCTAGACCACAAAAAAGCGCCAAGCGATCGCCAACATAATTCTGCATATCCACCAGTCTGCGGGTATCACCTGACGACTCCTTAATCGCGACAATGGTGTCGGCCTCAGCCATTTCAGCAGCCATTTCTGCTGTGATATCAATGCGGTAACTGGGTGGGTTGTTGTAAATCATGATCGGTGTATCGCTTGCCGCCGCTACGGTTTTAAAATGTGCGATTGTTTCGGCGGGCTTGGCCGTATAGACCATGGCGGGCAACAGCATAAGGCCATCAACGCCGATGGCCGATGCATCGCGGGCCAGATCACAGGCCAGTTGGGTGGTGTATTCGGCAACGCCGGCGATCACCGGAATGCGCCCAGCGGACGCATCGACAGCGAGTCGTAGGATATCGCGCTTTTCATCCGCTGATAGCGAGCATCCTTCGCCCACAGTTCCGCACATGACCAAGCCTGAAACGCCATCGCGAATCAAGCCATCCAGCACGCCGCGCGTGGCGTCCATATCAATGGAAAAATCATCCCGGAATTGGGTTGTTACCGCAGGAAATACACCGCGCCAGTCAATACTCATTTCGGCCCCCTAAATTTGCTTGGTCTTTTGATTTTATTTGGTCAAACACGGTAATGGAAAATAGGCGTTTGGCAAAGCCCACAAAATGCGATTAGGGTGTGCTCATGAATCTTGATGTACTTGAACAGGAACTTGTCAGTCCCGCCAGCCCCCAAGTGGTCGCTTTGGGGATTGGCTGGGATCAAAACTCGTCTTGGATGCGTGGCTCTGCTGCGGGTCCGGCAGCGGTGGAGCCTTTTATTTTTCACGATGGCTATAATTCGTCCTGTGAACTGGGAATTGATTTGGGCCCGGACCAATTACGCTGGCTGGGCGAGTTGGAATTGGGGGAGGACCCGTTCGGCACCATTTTCTCTGCAGCGGTGCTGTGTGCGACCTATAATCCCATCCCGCTGTTTGTCGGGGGCGATCATGCCATTACCTATCCGGTGGTGAAGGGCCTGATGGCTGGCAGGGGCCCGCGTGGTCCTTCGCGGTTTTCCATCCTGCATATCGATGCCCACCCCGACCTTTATGATGAACTGGGCGGAAATCGCCTGTCACATGCCAGCCCCTTTGCCCGCATTATGGAAGAGGGCTTGGTTGATCGTCTGGTGCAGGTGGGTATCCGCACCATGACAAAGCATCAGCGTGAACAGGCCGAGCGTTTCGGTGTTGAAGTTGTTCACATGAAAGACTTTGCGCCTGATAAAATCCCGGCCTTTGATGGGCAGGTTTACATGAGTATTGATCTCGACGGCATGGACCCGGCCTTCGCGCCCGGCGTGGCCCATGCCGAACCGGGTGGCCTGACCAGCCGGGACGTGATCAATATGGTGCATGGGTTGCGGGGGCAGATCATTGGCGCCGATATAGTGGAATATAATCCGGCGCGGGATTTGAATGATATGACGGCGGTTCTGGTGGCCAAATTGGTGCGCGAGCTTGCGGGCAGTGTGATTGCCGACAGTGTGACTGCCAAATTATGAATTTTAGGGGGATATATGTTCGATAGAGCAAAAATGTGGCGTTGGCACCGCTGGCTGGGATATTTGATTGGCATACAGGTTTTACTGTGGATTTTTGGCGGTCTGGTCATGAGCTGGTTTGATATCGAAACCGTGCGTTCAGAACACCGGATTGCAGACCATAGTGCGCAGGCTCTGCCGCCAACGTCTGATCTCATATCGATGGAGCAGGTGGTGGCACAACACGGACCAGCAAAATCCGTTCGCCTGCAATTTGTCGGGCCTGATCCGGCCTATATTGTCGAGGAACTTACGGGCGCGCAAACCTTGGTCGATGCAGTCAATGGAACGGTCATTAGCCCACTGAGCGCGGAGCGCGCATTGGCGTTGGCACTTTATGATTTTGAAGGCGATGTGGTGCCATCAGAACCGGTGCTGTTGGACGCCCACGATGGTGATTATCGGGCGGCACTACCGGTATGGAAAATCGCCATGAACGATGGGGAAGGGACCAATCTTTATATCGCGCCTGATACGGGCCGCGTGGTGGCCCGGCGCAGCGATGTCTGGCGCATCTTTGATTTCTTCTGGATGCTGCACATCATGGACTATGAAAATCGCTCCGACTTCAATCACCCACTGCTGATCGGGGCGTCATTCATTGCGGTTCTCTTTACCCTGACAGGTGGCGTTCTGAGCTATTATCGTCTCAGTGGCAGGCGGCGCAAAAAGCGTTAATGTTTTACTTTAAGAAAGAATATAAAAATATGTTAAATCAATATATTAGCACAGGATATAAAAGTATTTTCAGGCGTAGCTTCGCCGTTGGCTTTGCCAGCTTTGTTGCTCTGTCTGGGATGACCATTATGGGGACGCAGAATGCCATTGCAGATGGTCATCATGACAACACTATTTTGACCAAGGCGGTGGCGGCTACTCAGGCCTATCGCAGTGCGCGGGAAAAGGAAATTCTTGAAGAATATATGGCGCTTTTATCGCTGCCAAACCACGGTAGCAATCATGCCGATATGCGCAAAAACGCCGCTTTCATCATGGCCGCATTTGAAGATGTTGGCGTGGAGATGGAACTGCTGGAATTGGATGGAGCGCCACCAGCTATTTTTGGTGAATGGCGCGCTGAGGGTGCAAGTAAAACCGTGGTGATTTATGTCCATTATGATGGGCAAACCGCGCTGGCTGAGAATTGGAATTCTGATCCTTTTTCACCGATCATTCGCGCCGGGAAAATGGAAGAGGGTGCGGCGACCTTGGCCATGACGGCGTTGGACGGGGAAATCAATCCTGATTGGCGGATTTACGCGCGTTCGGCCAGTGATGACAAAGCCCCCATCGCGGCGCTGCTGACGGTCATGCGGGCCTTTAAGGAAAATGGCCTGCGCCCGTCAGTGAATGTGAAGTTTTTCTTTGAAGGTGAAGAGGAAATGGGCTCGCCCAACCTCCAAGCCGTGATTGAGAAATATCAAGACAAGCTGGCATCAGACTATTGGCTGTTTTTTGATGGCCCACGGGATAGCCGTGGAAACGCCCGCGTTGTGTTGGGTGTTCGCGGCTCTATTGGGGGGCAATTAACGGTTTATGGCCCGGCATCCGGTCTGCATTCAGGGCATTATGGCAATTTCGCGCCCAATCCGGTGGGGCGCTTGGCACATTTGCTGGCCAGTATGCGTGATGAAGATGGCCGCGTGCTGATAGACGGATTTTACGACAAAGCTTTGCCACCGGATCAAATGTCCAAGGACTTGATTGAGGCGATCCCGCCCGCAGACGACGCAATCATGGACGCCATTCAGGTTGCTGGGCGTGAACATGATGGTATGCGCTATGAAGAAACCCACATGTACCCGGCGCTGAATTTCCAAGGCATTGAAGGCGGCGGTGTCGGCGCGCGTTCACGCAATGTGATTGTGCCGCGGGCTTATGCATCGCTTGGTATGCGTATTGTGCCGAACATGACCAAAGACCATACCGAACAGGTGATCGAGGATCATATCCGCGCCCAAGGCTATCATATCGTGCGCGAAGACCCTGATTTGCAAACGCGCTTGCAGCATGACAAAATCATCAAGGTGGTCTGGGCTAAGTCAGGCTACAGCGGCGTTCGGGTCTCGCCGGATGAAGAAAACACCGCACGCTTGATCGAAATTATGCAGTGGGCCACCGACAATAGCACGCTGGTCTATCCGATACTGGGGGGCAGTCTGCCGTTGGCACATATCGTTGACGGGCTGAGGGTTCCCTTGGTGGTTCTGCCCATTGCCAATCAGGATAACAGCCAGCACGCCCCCAATGAAAATATCCGCATTGGCAACCTGTGGCAGGGCATGGAACTTTATGCAGCGATCCTCGCCGGTCTGGACCCTGCGAACATGCAAGCCCCAAGCCCGGATTGATCAGAATCATGTTTATCCTGTAATTTCCATTGCTTAATGCTAGACTTTGACATGGCATGGCAACTGAGTTTCTGGAAATTACGGGAGAGACTGTGGCTTTAGATAATCACCAATTAAAAGCAGCTTCCGATTCCGCCGCCTTTGTGGTGGAGGGGCTGACCAAAGTTTACCAGATGGGCGAGACCGAGGTTCATGCCTTGCGCGGGGTTGACTTGCGGGTGCGTCACGGCGAAATGGCCGTGTTGCTCGGCCCTTCGGGAAGTGGGAAATCCACCTTTTTGAATATCCTTGGGGGCCTAGACCGCGCAACATCCGGCCATGTGCAGGTGGACGGTCTGGAAATCACCGAACTCGATGATCATGACCTGACGCGCTATCGCCGCGATAATGTGGGCTTTATTTTTCAATTTTATAACCTGATGCCCAGTCTGACCGCCGCCGAAAATGTGGCTCTGGTGACCGAGATTGCCCAAGATGGCCTCGACCCGATTGAGGCGCTGGAGATTGTTGGCCTTGGCGGGCGGGCGGATCATTTCCCATCGCAACTGTCGGGCGGCGAGCAGCAGCGTGTCGCGATCGCCCGTGCTATCGCCAAAAAGCCAAATATTCTGCTCTGTGATGAGCCTACAGGCGCGCTCGACCGATCAACGGGCATTGTGGTGCTAGAGGCCTTAGAGCGGGCCAATCGGGAAATGGGCACCACCACATTGATCATCACCCATAATGCGGCCAGCGCGGGCCTTGCTGATCGGGTGATGTATTTCGCTGATGGGGCGATTGAGCGGGTTGATAAAAACGAGGTCCGTCTGAAACCATCAGATATCAACTGGTAGAGGGTTTGATGGGGAAACTGGCATGATGAGGGAATTGCAGGCATATCTCGCGTCTCTGTTTCTTGCGCCCGTCGGCATGTTGGACCGAAAATTGCTGCGCGATCTATGGCGCATCAAGGGTCAGGTCATCGCCATTGCCTTTGTGGTGGCCTGCGGGATTGCCACATTTGTGGTGATGAAAACCGCAATGGATAGCCTGTCAGAAGCGCGCACGGTCTATTATGAGCGCTACCGGATTGCCGATATCTTTGCCCATGCCAAACGTGCGCCCTTATCTGTGGCAGATCGCCTGCGCGAGGTTGAAGGTGTGGCGCAAATCTATCCGCGCATCATGTTCGGCGCAACCTTGGATGTGGCGGGCATGGACGAACCCGCGACGGCACAGGTACTGTCTGTGCCAGACACCGGCGACGTGCCCCTGAATGCATTGCATTTGGTCAAGGGGCGGCTGCTGCAACCATTTGAGACCAATCAAATTCTTCTGAGCGAGGCTTTTGCCGTTGCGCACGGGCTTGGCCCGGGCGATTCCCTGCAAGCCGTGATTAATGGCCATAAGCACAAGTTGGTGATTGCGGGCATCGTGCTTAGCCCTGAATTTGTCTATTCGCTGCCGCCGGGCGGGATGATGCCCGATGATCAGCGTTACGGGGTGATCTGGATGGGACGCAGAGCATTGGAGGCCATGACCGATATGGATGGGGCTTTCAACAGTCTTGTCCTATCCATTCTGCCACATGCCAATAGCAAAGTGATCGAGGCCGAGGTGGATGCGCTACTTGGGCCTTATGGCGGCATTGATGCCTATCCAAAAGAAGATCAGGTCTCCTATTGGTTTGTCGAAAATGAGCTGTTTCAATTGGGCACGATGGGCATGATCGTGCCCGCGATATTTTTGGGCGTGGCCGCATTTCTGTTGAATATTGTCCTCGCCCGACAGGTTGCCCATGAACGCGAGCAAATTGGCATGCTCAAAGCTCTTGGTTTAGCGAACCGACAGGTCGCCTGGCACTATATGAAATTCGTTCTGGTCATTGTGGTCCTTGGCGCGCTTATTGGCTCTGGGCTGGGGGCATGGCTCGGCAAGGGGTTGGCCAATATCTATATGATGTATTTCAAATTCCCGACCTTCACATTTATTTTTGATTTCCGCACGGTGGCTTGGGGGGCGCTGATATCCGTGTTGGCGGCGGGGTCTGGCGCGGCCATAGGGATGCGCCGGGCGGTGGCGTTGCCCCCCGCAGAAGCCATGCGACCAGCGCCGCCAGAACGCTATAACGACCGCATTTTAAAGATCATCAAGCGCTTTAACGTCTTTTCAGCCATTACCCGCATGATGGTGCGTCATATCGAACGCCGCCCCGTGCGCTTTGGTTTGGGGGTGATCGGCGTTGCTATGTCGGTGGCGATCATGATTGCATCCATGTTTGGGATCGACAGCATGCAGCATATGATTGATGCACAATATCAGGTCCTGAACCGCGATGATGTGCGCCTGACGTTTGTCGAGCCAACCTCCCGCCGCGCTTTGGATGAAAGTCGGCACCTGCCGGGCGTCTTACAGGCCGAGGGATTTCGGTCCGTTCCGGTGCGCTTGGTGCATGGACCGCGCAGCCATCGCACGGCTCTGACCGGTTATCCTGAGGGCGCCGAGATGATGCAGGTCGCGAATTTGGATATGGTTCCCATCCCTTTGCCCGATAAGGGCATATTGCTTTCAGAAAAACTGGCCCGCATGCTGCAAATTGGCGTGGGCGAGTTGATCGAAGTGCGGGTACTGGAGGGCAAGCGGCAGGTTTTCAATCTGCCGATTTCGGGACTTGTGCAGGAATATATCGGCACGAATGCTTATATGCGGCTGGATGCGCTGCACGACATTTTGGGCGAAGAGGGTTCGCTTTCCGGGGTGGTTCTGCAAACCACGGGGGACGAGGACGCTGCGCTTTATGGGCGGGTCAAAGACCTACCGCGGGTAGCGGGGGCGCTTCTTAAGGATGTTGCGATTGCATCGGTTGAAAAAACCATGACAGAATCTATCGCTGTCACCATGATTATCAATACCCTGTTTGGCGGGTTGATTGCCTTTGGCGTGATTTATAATACCGCCCGCATATCCATGGCCGAGCGATCACGCGAGTTGGCGAGTATGCGTGTTCTGGGATTTTATCGTTCAGAAATTATTCAGTTAATGCTCGGCGAATTGGTCATTTTGGTGGCGCTTGCTATTCCTGTTGGTGTGATTATTGGGGCGTGGATGGCACACGGATTGGCACTGACCATGGATACGGAATTATTTCGACTGCCAGTTATTATTTCACCGACCACTATTGCCACTGCAGCGCTCACTGTTATTGTGGCGGCGGGGCTATCGGCGTTGGCTCTCCGCAAACAGGTGCAAAGCTTGGATATTGTTGGGGTTCTCAAAACACGGGAGTAGAACGATATGGCGAAACAGCAGACCCTTTTGCAAAAATTAAGGCCTGACTTGCTAAAGGGGATAAGGTGGTTTTTCTATCTGTTGATTGCGGGTATTATTGGCTGGTCCATGGTGCCCAAAGCGGTCAAGGTGGATGTGCTTGAAATTCGCCAAGGCACTGTGTTTGTCAGTGTGCACGGCGAGGGCAAGTCCCGCGTGCGCCAAAGCTATATCATTTCTGCACCCGTCTCTGGGCGTTTGCAGCGCATCAACATTAAGCCCGGCGGCGAAGTCATCGGGGGACAAACCGTGGTGGCCCGCATCGAACCCGCAAACCCGAGTTTTCTGGACATCAGAACCCAGGCACAGGCCGAAGCGCGGATTGGCGCGGCTGAAGCTGCGCGTGATTTGGCGGCCGCACGATTAGAATCCGCCGAAGCAGAACATGAATTCACCACCCGCGAATTGGAACGGGCAGAAGAGCTGTCCGCGGCCGGTAATATTTCGGCGCAAATTTTGGACAAACGCAAACGCGACCTGCGCATCGCCCACGCCCAGGTGGAAGAAGCCCGTTCTAACCTTGCCGTGGCCGATGCCGATTTGGTTTCAGCGCGCGCGACGCTTTTGGGCCCGAATGAAGGCGAAGCAGGCCGTCAGGGGGCGGGCGGGTGCTGTGTTGAAGTCATCTCGCCTGTATCCGGGCGCTTATTGCGGCTGTTGCAGGAAAGCGAACAGGTTGTCCAAGCGGGTATGCCATTGGTGGCGCTGGGCGACCTTTCGGAGATAGAGCTGGTGGCAGATTTATTATCCACAGACGCGGTTAAGGTTCGACCCGGGGATCATGCATTCATTGATCATTGGGGTGGGGATCACGTGCTGTCGGCAAAGGTTCGGGTGGTGGAGCCATCTGGTTTTACCAAAATTTCGGCACTGGGGATAGAGGAACAGCGGGTCAATGTGATCCTTGATATCACCGACGAGCGCAGCCATTGGCAAGCACTCGGCGATGGATATCGGATCGAAGCGGATATCGTGGTCGAGGAAAAACATGACGTCATTTTAGTACCCGTATCCGCCTTATTCCGCCAGGATGGTCAGTGGATGGTCTATCTGTCGGAAAATGACGAGGCCATCCTCGCCACTGTTGAGTTGGGCTTGCGCAATGAACACGCCGCCGAGGTGATCTCCGGCCTCAGGCTGGGGCAAAAGGTGGTTATCCACCCGCCGAACAGCCTTGAAGACCGCGCCGCCATCGAAGAGCGCGAATAGTTTTGTCAGCCACCCTTGATAGTTCTGCGGCGCTAGATATGCTCCGCTTTTGCCCGGCTTATAAGCCGACGCCATTGGTGCGTGTCGACCTCGAGGGCGCTGGGGACGTTTGGATCAAGAACGAGGCCGAACGTATGGGCCTTGGCGCGTTTAAGGTGCTGGGCGGGGTCTATGCGGTAGCGCAATTGCTGCGCGAGGCGTGGTGGGCGATCAAAGGCGAACACCTCGCGCCAGTACGCTTAATGGACGCGGATGTTCAGGCCTTTGCGAAAAATTTCACATTCGTTTGTGCCAGTGCGGGCAACCATGGCTTGGCGGTGGCAACGGGGGCGCGGCTGTTTGGCGCCAAGGCGCGTATCCATCTGGCGAACAGCGTGCCGCAATCGTTTTCCCACAGACTAGAGGAGCGCGGTGCGGAGGTCGTGCGCTCTGGTGCCACGTATGAGGATGCGCTTGTTGGCGCAGGGAAGGATGCCGATACCACGGGGGCGATGCTATTGGCCGATGGCGCCTGGTCAGGTTATACTTACATCCCAACACTGGTGATGGAGGGCTATACGGTCATCGCCGAGGAGATGCGGCATTCTTTCGCGGAATTAGGCGCATGGCCGACCCATGTTTTTTTGCAGGCGGGCGTTGGCGGTCTGGCAGGGGCTGTGGCCTACGGCATCCGTCAACTGTGGCCGCAGGAAAAACAGCCAGAAATTATCATTGTAGAGCCGGATGTGGCTCAGTGTCTTGCCGCCAGTCACAAGGCGGGGGAACTGGTTACGGTCACGGGGGCGGAATCGAATATGGGGCGCTTGGACTGCAAGGAGGCGTCATTGATTGCATTCGAAATTCTGGAAACTTCAAACGTGACCTATATGGCGGTCAGTGACATGGACGCGCAACTGGCCGCTGATCAACTGGCCGCAGCAGGGTTTCCCACCACACCATCCGGCGCGGCGGGTTTTGCGGGGTTGCTTAAGCGGGCGCCAGTTGATGCCTCGTCTTTGATTATTGTCAGCGAAGGGCCGGAATAGATATTCTGCGGTCTTCATTCCGCGGCGATGTCATGCATTTTAATTTCGCCCGAGAGCAATTTCTTATTCTTTTGAAACAAGTCAGATAGGAAATCAAAGACCGCGCGGATTTTTGCGCTGCGGCGCAGTTCCGCGTGGGTGACTAGCCAAAACTCCATATCATGGCAATAGACATCGGGCAGGACTTGCACCAGATTATCGTCAAAGCCTGCCAACAGACATGAATGAATGCCAATGCCATAGCCACAGGACATGGCATTCAACGTCGCCAGCATATTGTTGGAGCGATAAACAATATTGCCCCAGGGCAATTTGTGTTCGTTCCAGTGTTTTTCAATCCAATAGGCTTCGTCCGGAGTGGGCATGACTAAATTATGCTCATTCAGCGCCTCGGGCGTTGTTGGGGTGCCATGTTTGGCCAGATAGTCTTTTGATGCAAACAGGCCCAAGCCGATGCGCCCCGCTTTTTTGGCAATCAGGTCCATCTGTTCCGGCTCAAACATGCGGATGGCAATATCGGCCTCGCGCCGCAACAGGTCAGCGACCGATATCTCTGTCTTCAGCACGATCTGGATATTCGGGTAGATTTCATGAAACGCCTTAAGCTCTTTGGTCAGCCAATAGCTGCCCATGCCTTCGATCACAGAAATGGTAACGGACCCGGACAGGCCTTCTTCGCGGCCTTTGATCAGGCGTTCAATGGCAAAGGCGTCATCCTGCATGTGTTGCGCGTGATTGCGGATCACGTGGGCGGAATCGGTCAATTCCAGTCCCTGCGGGGTGCGCACGAACAGCTCTACCCCTAAATCTTCCTCTAGCGCTTGAATACGGCGGCCAAGGGTGGGTTGGCTGATGCGCAGCTGCCGCGCTGCACCTGACAGACTGCCCGCTTCGGCGACAGCAAGAAAGTCTCGAATGGCTGTCCAATTCATCATAGTGCTCGCCCTCTGTTGAAAGAGATATTCAAAAACGAATATCAATAATGCTAATTATGATAATTGATGTGCGAATATGAATAGCTTTATAAGGGCTGTAGGTCAAATAAATTGTTATTAGAAAAATTTGCAACGGGGCCTGATTCACGACAACGAGATTAACCAAGGAGATAAAAAATGTTCACCATTCGACACAATAATATGCAATTGAAACTGGCCATTGTGGCCCTAATGGCGGCTTTCACGCTCGCGTTTGGCAGCATGGTTCGCGCACAGCCTGTATCAACCCTACAGGTTCATGCATCCAGCTCGATCGAAAGCGCATGGATGGCCATGCAGCAAGGCGATTTCAAACACGCCATTCATCTTAACAAGCGTGCTCTGCGTGGCAATCTAAGCACGGCGCAGCGGGTGATTGCCTATAATAACCTATGCGTTAGTCTGCATATGGAAGGCCAGCTCCTGGCCGCGACTGAAGCCTGCACCAGCGCGATCCAGCTCGACCGGAATTATTGGCAGGCCTATAACAACCGCGCCAATGTCGCCTTCGATTCTGAGGATTATGTTTTGGCCGAGCGCGACTATGACGCCGCGCTGCGCTTACAGCCGGGCGAAGACGCCATTGTTACAAACCTGAAATTGGTTCGCCAATTGAGTGCTTCTCTCGACTAGCTCTCCCCAGATGCTGGACCAGATTCCCCTTAATCTGATCAGAGGGCCTCAAACTCACCCGGTACGGTTCACCCCGTGCCGGGTTTTTTTGATTCTGGAAGGGATATAAAACCGCACTCTGAAAAGTTCGGGGTTCATCCTAGGCTCAGGATTCATACTGCAATATATGTCCAAATTATTACAGTCTTGCGCTATAGGGGGAGCGATACAATGCTCAAGTATTATACGATTGCTTTGTTCATATGTTTAGGTGCTGGCTTGACTGGTGGGAGTTTGCTTCATGCCGCAGCTCCGATGTCCAGTGCGCAAGACGAAGCTGCCGTGGTCGCACTTTATGATGCCTATCACACCACTTGGATGCCTAATGATAGCAGTGTGCCAAATGCTGTGATGCAACTATTTGCCGACGACGGTGCAATCTTGCCGCATCACGGGGACCCGATCGTCGCTGGCCGCAAAAATATACGCAATCACTGGTTTCCGGATAATCAGATTGGGGGCACGGTCGATCGGTTTACCCACACTGTTGAAAGGGTCGAAGTCGCAGAATCGCTTGGCTATATTTATGGGCGTTTTTCGCTGGCTTATACTTATGAAGGCACCGTCACGACATTTGACGGAAATCAGCTTATGATTGCGCGCAAAGAAAGCGATGGTTGGAAAATTGTTGCAGTCATGTGGAATGACCCGCCGCAATAACCAATTAAAGGTCTAACCCCGCGCCAAAATCTTATCGGCGGCTTTTTCTGCAATCATAATGGTTGGCGCGTTGGTATTTCCCCCAATCAGCGTTGGCATGATGGAGGCATCTACAACGCGCAGTCCCGCTAACCCGCGCACTTTCAAGTCGCTATCGACCACGGCCATGTTGTCGCTGCCCATTTTACAGGTGCTGACAGGGTGATAAATGGTTTTGGCATTGCTGCGAATTTGGTCGTCCAGCTCTTTGCTGCCATCGGGCGCGCCGGGGCCGGGCCATAATTCTTCGCCGCGAATATCGTCCAGCGCGGGTTGCTGGCAGATTTTCCGTGCAATCTCCACACCGCGACGCAATACAGGCAAGTCAGCCGGGTCGGACAGGGAATTGGGCGTGATGACGGGGTGGGCTTCCGGATCGGGGCTGGCCAGCGTGATTTCGCCGCGGCTGTTGGGGCGCAATTGGCAGACTTGTAGTTGAAACCCGTGAAAAGGGTCCAGTCCGCCGCCATCTTCTGACAGAAGCGCGCCGACATAATGCAATTGCACATCGGGGACTTCCAACGACGGATCGGTCTTGATATAGCCGCCACCGGGGGAGGGCACATAACTGCCATAGCCTTTGCCCATCAGCATCCATTGAAAGAAGACCTGTAGGCGTCTTAGCGGTGTATTGTATTTCAGTCCCGATAAAGGCTGGGTGATTTTATACCGCAGGGTGCAATCCAAATGGTCCTGTAAATTCTTACCCACGCCGGGCAGGTCGCAGATGACATCAATGCCTAAATCGTTCAATTCTTCGGCGGGGCCAATGCCGGAAAGCATCAGCAATTGCGGTGAATTGATCGCCCCGCCAGACAGAATAACCTCGCCCGCCTGTGCCTGTTGAATTTCACCGCCATGGCGGAAAAGAACGCCCATGGCGCGGCCATCCTTCATCAAAACACGGTGTGCGACCGCGCCTGTCAGGATGGTCAGGTTCTTGCGACTTCGGACGGGGTCCAAATAGCAAACTGCGGCGCTGGCGCGGCGACCGTTTTTCGTGGTGGTATCATAATATCCACCACCCAATTGGTCCCCCGCGTTGAAATCGTCATTTTGCGGCAGGCCGATTTGCGTGATCGCGTGAATAAGGCGTTTTAAGACAGGGTCATCAGGTCGGCGGTTGGACACATTTAGCGGGCCGCCAGTGCTGTGATATTCACTGTCGCCGCGTTCGGCATTCTCGGCCTTTTTGAAATAGGGCAGGACGTCATCATAGCTCCACCCCTTGTTGCCCATTTGCGCCCATTCGTCATAGTCACGCTTGGCCCCGCGAATATAGATGCAGGCGTTGACCGATGACGACCCGCCCAGACCACGCCCGCGCGGCCAGCTAATCACGCGGTTGTTCAGGTGCGATTCCGGTTTGGTATAGAAATGCCAGTTATAGTCACTTGAGCGCAGAACTTCCTGCACCCCCATGGGCATATGGATCATCGGACTTTTATCTTTGGGGCCAGCTTCCAGCAGCAGCACTTTATTTTCAGGATTTTCCGACAGACGATTGGCCAGCACACAGCCCGCCGAACCCGCGCCAACAATGATGTAATCAAACTGCACAATAATCCCCCAACTGATTTTTCTGACAGTTCGGCAAGTATGAAACGAAAATACCGCCCTGCCAATCATAAAGCTTGAGTTTACAGGCACCTTTCGATAGCTTCGCCGCAGATGGTGCCTCAGTCATAAAGACAGAGGGAAAAGGGAATACGGTGCGCAGGCCTGCCTGCTAATCCGTAACTGTACCCGCAACTGTAAGCGGCGAGCCACGGACACATGCCACTGAATCATTGGGATTCGGGAAGGCGTCCAAAGGTTTAGACCCGCAAAGTCAGGAAACCTGCCATCGTGTCGTCTACTCTGGGCCGGGATATGCCATGGAGTGCGGATTTTCCGTTATGGCGATTGGCCGGGGGCCAATGCTTTGCGGGGAATATTTCCCACATATAATACCCAAAGCATGGTGCCCCGTTTTGAACGCTAAAAAACGGAGTATATTATGTTGAATCAGTATAAAATTCTTTCTCTTTCCTGCCTCACATCTGCGATCGCGCTGACGTCTGTTCCGGTTTTTGCCGAGGACAATGAGCAATCCATAGATGAGGTTGTGGTGTCCGCGAACCGCATCGCGCGTCCGGCGTCGCAAGTTGGCTCCAGTGTGACAGTCATCGATGCGGATGACATTAAGCGCCGTCAAGAGACCTCGGTGGCGGATCTCTTGCGCGGCGCTGCGGGCGTGAATATTTCCCGCAATGGCGGTCTTGGCGGTGTCACCAGCTTGCGCTTGCGCGGGGCGGACAGTGGTCAAGTGATGGTCGCCATCAATGGTATAAAAATCAACGATCTGGCCTCGCCCGGTGGCGGGACAAATTTCGCCAATTTGTTCACCGATGGTATCAAGCGTGTTGAAATTCTGCGCGGGCCACAAAGCACGCTTTATGGCAGTGATGCCATGGGCGGTGTGATCGCGATTGAGACCAGCAGCGGCGACGATACCGGGCTTTCGGGTTTTGCCGAGGTTGGCAGCTATGCTACCCGGCGTGTTGGCGGGGCTGTTGGGCTGCAATTTGGGGATGACATTTCTGGCATGATGCGCGTGGGCCATGTGCGCTCGGACGGCATTTCGGCAGCGGATGAAAATGACGGCAATACGGAGGCTGACGGCTATGAAAGCCTCAGCTTGCTGGGCAGTTTGGACGCGGAAATTGGTGCGGACATTACCCTATCCGGCTTTGTGCGGGCTGTGGAGTCCAGTGCTGATGTGGATGCTTATGATTTTGTAACGGGCGGCTATGCGGATGCAGATGACGCGGAAGACACCGATGACCGCCAGATAGGGTCCAGTTTATCGTTCGATCTATTGGGGGGACGGGTTGAAAACCGGATCAATCTGTCGTGGGCGAATATCGACCGCAGCAGTTTCGTCGCGGGCGAGAAAAGTTTTGCCGCCACATCCCGCCGCCGTGCGCTTGAATACCTAGGTCATGCAGACCTGAACGAGACCGCATCGCTGGTGTTTGGTGCAGAATCAGAAAAGAACAGGATCACCACCGAAAGCTTTGGTTTCTGGGCCAGTAGCGAAGCCGGAAATGCTGATATCAATTCCGCCTTTGGCGAGGCGCAGATCGAAGCCATGGACAGTGTGCATCTGAGCATCGGCGTGCGGCAGGATGATCACGCGCAATTCGGGGGGCATACCAGCCTGCGCGGCACGCTGGCGTGGCAGGTGATGGACCAAACCCTGATCCGCACCAATTGGGGCGAAGGGTTTAAAGCGCCGACGCTTTATCAATTATTTTCAGCCTATGGCGACCAAGACCTTGTGCCGGAAACCTCGCGGGGTTGGGAGATTGGTGCCGAGCAAGGCTGGGGCGAAAAGGACAGCCTGAATGGGCGGGTCAGTGCGACCTATTTTGACCGCGATACGGACAATCAAATTGATTTCAGCTTTGCCACCTTCACCTATGCCAACCTCAATCAAACCGAAGCGAAGGGCGTTGAATTGGCGCTGCAACTGCGTGATGGCGAAAAACGTGGCATAGATTTGAATTACACATGGCTGGACGCAACTGACCGCGATACAGGTTTGGCGCTAATGCGCCGGCCGGAAAACAGCTTTAACGCCGAAGCCTTTACCGATTTGGGCAATGACATGCAGGCCTCTGTTGGTTTGACACATGTGGGCAAACAACAGGATGTTGCGGGCGAAATGCCGGGCTATACCGTTGTTGATGCGCGTTGGTCATGGGCCATCCGAGATGGGGTCGAGGTTTATGCTCGTATCGATAACCTGCTCGATAAGGAATATCAGCAGGTCAGCGGCTATGGCACGCCGGATCGCTCGGTCTTTGCGGGTATTCGATTAGAAATGTAGGAACAGATGCGCATGATTGCACATAGTTTTAGGCACATGATGGTCGCCGGACTTCTGTTTCCGGCGGCGGTCCATGCGGCCACCGCACCGCGGGTGGTCTCGCTGGATAGCTGTGCCGATCAATATGTATTGGCCTTGGCGGACGAGGCACAGATTTTGGCACTCAGCCCCAATGCCACGGGCCCATTTTCTTATTTCCGTAAGAAAGCTGCTGATTATCCGGCGCATGATGGCTCGGCGGAAAGAGTTCTGGCATTTGCCCCGGATATCGCCGTGCGCACCGGTGTTGGCGACCATGCCCTAAGTGCCATGTTGCAGCGGGTGAATGTGGATTTATTGGCCACAGGCCTGCCCGACACGTTGGCGGGGATGAAGGCTGACTTGCGCGCTTTCGGCGCTGCGCTTGACCAAATCCAACGCGCTGAAGCGCTTATCGCGGATATGGAGCAGCGCTTGCAGGGGTATGAAGAACAAAATGTTGGCCCGCACCCAAGGGCTATTTATCTTAGCCCGGGTGGGTCCACAACAGGGGCGGACACATTCATGGGCGAAGTCATAAAGCTGTCGGGCCTGCGCAATTTGATGAGTGAAAAAGGTCTGGATGGATGGGGGCAAGTGGATCTTGAACATCTGGTTATTGACCCTCCAGACGTTATTGTCGGCAGCTTTTTTGATGCCCGCACGGGCATGGCGGACGCATGGCGTTTGGCCGATCACCCGGCCATGAAGCGTGTGATGGGGGCAGGCGTCTTTATCAGCGTGCCTTCCAAATATTTGGCCTGTCCGGCGTGGATGATGTTGGATGGCGTTGACTATATTCGCCGCGAACTGGAGGTCGCTTATGAAGACCAGTGACCTGAGTTTGAATCTGCTGCTTTTATTGCTGGTCCCGGCCATTGGCCTCATGGGACTATTGCTGGGAAAAACAGACATTGGCCTGATGGATGTTTGGCGTGGCTTGTCCTCGGAGGGGGATAATGGCTTGGCAATTATTGTTTACGAATTGCGCCTACCACGGGTGTTGCTTGCGATCATAACCGGGGCGGCGCTTGGTCTTTCTGGTGCGGCCTTGCAGGGGCTTTTGAAAAACCCCTTGGCAGAGCCGGGGGTTATTGGAGTTTCCAGCTCGGCAGCACTTGGGGCGGTGGTGGCGATTTATTTTGGCGTGGCAAATGCGTCCAATTTGGTTGTGCCGCTCTTTGCAATGGCGGGGGCCTTGATGGCAACCTTGGTGCTGTATCTGGTGGCAATGCGGGATGCCAGCGTGCTGACGTTGATTTTGGTGGGGGTTGCGGTTAATGCACTGGCGGGGGCATTGACCTCGCTGGCGCTTAATTTATCGCCGAACCCGTTTGCCATGGCCGATATCATGCTATGGCTGCTTGGTAGCCTACAGAACCGCTCCATGAATGAAGTTTATATGTCGCTGCCTTTTGTCATCTTGGGCGGGGGGCTATTGTTTTATCACGGGCGGTCATTGGTCGCGCTTAGTCTTGGCGATGACGTGGCGCAGACAATGGGTGTTTCGGTACAATCGCTGCGCGCGGGCATTATTCTGGGGGCAAGTCTGGCGGTGGGTGCCAGCGTGGCAGCGGTCGGTGCCGTGGGCTTTGTTGGTCTTGTGGTGCCGCACATCCTGCGCCCACTTGTGGGGTATGACCCGAAACGGCTGCTTTTGCCCAGCGCCACGGGTGGCGCCGTTTTGGTGCTGGCGGCGGACTTGGCAGCGCGGTTGATGTCGGGCGGTCAGGAATTACGGCTCGGCGTTGTGACTGCATTGATCGGTGCGCCATTCTTTCTTTATCTGGTGATTGCAACGCGAAAGAATATGCGATGAATAGCCTGTTGGATATTCAGGGATTGAGTGTTCAGCTCGGCGGTGAGGTCGTAGTGCAGGGGGTGTCATTCACTGTGGCCCCCGGCGAGGTTTTGGCGATTGTTGGTCCCAACGGTGCGGGAAAATCTTCGCTTTTGCGCGCGGTGGCGGGCCTGCTGCCCATGGTGTCGGACAGCATAAGCCTGTATGGAAAATCGATAAAGGATTGGTCAGCGGATTTGCGTGCGCCTTTTATGTCTTATTTGCCGCAATCGGGCGAGGTCCATTGGCCGCTCCTGGTTGAACATTTGGTTGCGCTTGGGTCTTATGCCCGTGGTGCACAGCCCGATGCAGCAGTGGTGGAGCAAACCCTGCGCGACGTGGATGCGTGGCACCTGCGTGGGCGCGGTGCTTTTGATTTGTCAGGTGGCGAGCGCGCACGGGTATTATTGGCGCGGGCCTTGGCGGTACAGGCACCGCTTTTGCTGGCGGACGAGCCTGTGAGCGCGCTGGACCCCGCGCATCAAATTATGGTGATGGAGCTGTTCCGTGCGCATTCATTGCGCGGTCGATCCACCATGGTGGTATTACATGATCTGCTGTTGGCAGCGCGCTTTGCTGACCGCGTGGCTTTGCTTGACGCAGGCAGGTTGGTGGCGCTTGGCAAACCCAATGATGTGTTGAACGCCCAGAATATGAGCCGCGTTTACGGCGTCAGCACCCGTCAAGTTGGGGTTGGTGGGCCGTTGGTGCCGTGGCAGCGCAGCCCTTAATTCAGTGGGATTTCCGTCTTTTTCAGCACGGTGCGTAGGGTAAAGTTCGACTTGATGCGAGACACACCGGGTAGGCCGGTGATTTGTTCCATATGCACGCGTTCATAATCGCGCGCGTCCTTCACATTGACCCGCAACATATAGTCTTGGTCGCCGGACATGAGATAACATTCCATAATTTCAGGCACCCGGCGTACAGAATCTTCAAAACGACGCAGGGTTTCTTTTTGCTGGTTGTTCAATTCGACTTGGACAAAGACACAGTCTGGGCGTCCAGCGGCGGCTTCGTCCATCAGCATGACATAGCGATCAATCACCCCTGACGCCTCAAGCGCTTTGACCCGGCGCAAGCAGGCGGATTCAGATAATCCCACCTTGTCCGCCAGTTGAACATTGGGGATTCGTCCGTCTTTCTGCAGGGCCGTCAAAATGGCACGATCAATTTTATCAAACATGAATTTCGCCAGTTTCTTGTGTTAATTATAGTCTGAGCACAATTTAATGCCAAAACGATGGCATTTTGCGACGTAATTCGCAAGGAAATCCCGGCGGTTTTTTGCTAGTTTCTGCTGTAATCGTTTTCGCCACGCGAGAGGGCGTATCAAAACTTAATTTGCAAAGGGAATGTGCCATGTTGATCGGTGTACCGAAGGAAATCAAAAATCTAGAATTTCGCGTCGGGCTAACGCCCGCAAGTGTGCGCGAGCTTATTGCCAATGGTCATCAGGCAATTGTTCAGAAAAATGCAGGCTTTGAAATTGGCCTGCCGGACGAAGACTATATTGCGGCGGGCGCTGAAATGGTTGAGACGCCAGAAGAAATTTTCGCCCGCGCCGATATGATTGTGAAGGTGAAAGAGCCGCAGCCGAACGAATGCGCCATGCTGCGCGAAGGCCAGTTGCTCTACACATATCTGCATTTGGCACCTGATCCCGCGCAGGCTGATGCCCTGATGAAGTCAGGCTGCGTTGCAATCGCTTATGAAACTGTGACCGACAGCTTTGGTCGTCTGCCGCTTCTGGCCCCCATGAGTGAGGTTGCAGGCCGTATGTCCATTCAGGCCGGTGCCCATGCACTGGAAATGCGCCAGGGTGGCCGTGGTATGCTTTTGGGCGGTGTTCCCGGCGTTCCGGCGGCCAAGGTTGTGATCCTTGGTGGCGGCGTGGTGGGCACCAATGCCGCACGCATGGCCATGGGCATGGAAGCACAGGTTGTGATCCTTGATCGCTCCATCGCGCGCTTGCAAGAGCTGGATATGGCATTTGGCTCGAAAATCCAGACCGTTTATTCCACCGCAGACACCGTTGAAGAGCATGTCTTGGATGCGGATCTGGTGATTGGTGCTGTCCTTATCCCTGGTGCAGCCGCCCCCAAATTGGTGACACGCGATCATATTTCGCGCATGAACCGCGGCTCAGTGGTCGTCGATGTGGCAATTGACCAAGGTGGCTGTTTTGAAACCGCACATGCGACCACCCATGCTGATCCCACCTATGTGGTTGACGAGGTGGTGCATTATTGTGTGGCGAATATGCCGGGTGGTGTGGCGCGCACATCCACATTTGCGCTCAATAACGCAACGCTGCCGTTCGCGATTGCGCTCGCCAACAAAGGCTATAAACAAGCGATGTTGGATGATGAACATCTGCGCAATGGGTTGAATGTCTATAAAGGCAAAATGACCTATGAAGCTGCAGCTGTTGATCTCGGTCATGAATATGTGCCAGCTTTGGACGCGTTGAACGACTAAAGCGGGTCGCGAATTATCCGCTTGCCCGCGGTCATGGCTGGGGTCAATATCCTTGTATGATTCAGGCCAATAAAAAACGCATAGCGATTATTGCGACGGGGGGCACCATTGCCATGGTGCCCCCCGCGACGGCTTCACTGCATGGTCAGGGGGCGGTGCCGAATTTGTCGGCGGATGACCTTGTCCGGGCTGTGCCAGAACTGGCCGAAGTGGCGGACGTGACCACCCATGATTTCGCGCGGATCGGCAGCGCCAATCTGACATTAGATGTGCTGTCTTCTTTGACACTGTTCCTGCAACGCCTCGCTGATGATGTGGATGGTATCGTCATCACGCAGGGCACCGATAGCATGGAAGAAAGTGCATTTTATCTGGACCTTTGCCTCGGTGTTGATTGCCCGGTGGCGGTCACCGGGGCGATGCAGCATCCGGGTGGGCCTGATGGGCTGGTCTCTGATGGGCCGAAAAACCTGCTGGATGCGGTTGATTATGCAGCATCCGATATCAGCCCCAAAAAACGCGTCGTGATTGTGATGAACGGCGAGGTGCATGATGCGGCTTATGTCCTGAAAGGCCATACCAGCGCCTTGGATGCCTTTCATGCGCCGCGCCGCGCCCCCCTTGGCCTGATGAGCGCGGATGGCCCCGTGATCGCAGCATCGCCCACAGTGAAAACGAGATTTTCAGCGCCGCGCGGGGCGCACCCGCGGGTGATGATTTTTACACCCGCCATTGGCATGACCACGGACGATCTACGACGCACAGCATCTGATTGTGATGGTCTGGTTATTGCCGCTTTTGGCGGCGGGCATATGCCCGAAGCCATGGTTGAGGCCCTGCAACTGCTTGCGGCTCAGATGCCTGTTCTACTGGGTTCACGCGCAGGGGCGGGGGAGGTGCTGAGCGATACCTATGGGTATCCGGGGGCGGAACGGGATTTGCTCTCGCGCGGTTTGATCCATGGCGGCGCGTTGCACCCATTGAAGCTGCGACTCCTTCTGATTTTATTGTTGGCGGATGGTGCCGACGAGCGTGAAATCGCTGCTGCAATTCGCCAATATTCATCAAAATAGGGGCTGTTCAGCCTACATTCATCGACTTGTCGCACATTGGTCTCAGTTGGTCGCAAACGACTTCAACTCGTCTCTGACCTGCATAAGGATTTAATCAACAAGAAGACTTTGCGTGCCGATAACACACCGATCAAGCCTGAGCCAAGACAGTGAGATAGAGAGTTAGAGACAGCGAAGATTTTAGATTGATGGCGACACAACCCCTCCTATGGTGTGCCATCATGCGGCGGGTCGGTTTGCTACGAACCGATACTGTCTTATCCCCCACATATTGGGATAAAAAAAGGCGGCCGCATACCCTTCAGCGGCCGCCTTCATTTTTGCGTGAATTCAGGCGTTTTTATTGCCCTTCATAATGATCACGGATCAATTGATCCAATAGGCGGACAGCATAGCCTGTCGCGCCTTTGACCGCGATGGGCGTATTTGCGCTTATCAGGCCCTTGCCCGCGATATCCAGATGGGCCCAATTCACATCTTCATCGACGAAGAATCCGATGGCCTGCGCACCGACGCTGGCACCCGGGCCTGTACCCGTTGATTTGATATCGGCAATATCAGATTTCATGGTTTTCAAATGGTTTGGGTGCAGGGGCAGGCGCCATAGCTCCTCACCAGTTTTCTCGCCCGCAGCCAGCAGTTGCTGGGCCAATGCATCATGGCGCGAAAATAGCCCCGCATATTCATCACCCAGGGCACGCCTTACACTGCCCGTCAAGGTCGCGACATCGACCAGCAGGCGGGGGCTGAATTTTTCTTGGGCATAAAAAACACCGTCAGCCAGAACCAAGCGGCCCTCGGCATCGGTATTACCGACATCAATGGTTTTGCCGGACATGGTGGTTACCACGTCACCGGGGTGTTGGGCGCGTCCACCGGGCATATTTTCGGCAAGTGCCGCGATTCCGACCGCATTGACCTTGGCCCCGCGCGATGCCAGAGCGCGCACCGTCGCAATGGCTGTTGCCGCACCCGCCATATCACCCTTCATCGCCCACAAATTATTGCTGCCTTTGATATCGATGCCACCAGTATCAAAGGTGATGCCCTTGCCAACAAAGGCCACTGGGGCTTCGTCTTTGTCATCGGCCCCCATATAGGTCACAATCATCATGCGCGGCGGATGCACACTGCCTTTACCCACACCAAGGATGGCCCCCATACCCAACTTGGTCATGTCACTGACATCCAAGACCTTTATTTTGACGGGCAAACCTTTCAGGGATGCACGGGCATGGTCGACAAAGGTTTCCGGATAAATCACATTTGCTGGTTCGCTGACCAGATCACGGGCCATCATCACACTGTCGGCCACGCCGGACAGTTCCTTGGCAAAGAAGTCTTCTGCATTTGCTGCATCATCCAAGCTGAACGAGACGTTCACGAGGCTATTGTGGCGGTCTGTATCGCTCATATATTTGTTAAACTGATAGTTGCCGAGATCCACACCCATGGCCATGCGGGCGGCGTCTTCAGCATGTGTATCCACCTCGATTGTGAGGCTAGTGACCCCTAGACCATTGGCCTTCTGCGCCAAATGACCGCCTATTTCCAATAGGTTAAAATCGCTAGCGCTGCCACTCTCCCCGGTGCCATACAGAATGATGTGGTCATAGGCTGTGCCCACGGGTGCGGTCATCACGCGCATGGACTTAAGATCCCCATCAAAGCCGGATATAGCAACAGCTTTGCTGATCGCACCACCAGTTAAGGCATCAAGGTTTGCCGCGCTAAGGCTGAGCGTATCATTTGCGCCCACGGCGACGGCAATGGCGCCTGTTTGTTTGGCGGGGCTTTGTGCGTGAAAACTTATTTCGGTTGCTTGGGCGTTCATCCCTACAAGAGTCAACAGTCCGGCTGCCAATAGTCCTTTGGTTAAAGTCATGTCTCCATCTCCGTAAATATTGCTTTAATGGTTGGTTGATCTCAATCTGCTCGAGCCGTGGGTGGGTTGCGCAGAACTTTGTCTTCCACCTCATCCAGTTTATCCAACAGCTCATCAAGTCGTGCACGTTCTTCATCGTTTAAATGCGACAACACTGCCGCTTCGTAGGCTTTGGCGATGGGGACAACCTCTGCATAGATGCGATTGCCGTCGTCGGAAAGGCTCAATTCCGAACGGCGCTTGTCATCATCAGCCAAGTGACGTTCCAGCCGCCCGCTTTCGACCAAGCGTGCGACCGCACGGGACACGGCAACCTTATCCATTTCAGACCGTTCCGCAACATCGCCAGCCGATAGGCCCGGGCTGTCCGCGACGATGGCCATCACCCGCCATTCCGGGATGGTCAAGCCAAAACGATCCTGATAGGCGTTGGCGATGGCCCCAGAAATACGGTTTGACAGGATGGAAAGCTTATAGGGTAAAAAATCCTTAAGCTTCAATTGCGGTCCGGAATAAGCAGCCATTATTTAGGTCCTTTTTGGGGGTTCAAGCCCTTATGATTTTTGCCGCTGGTTTTTTGTAAACAGCCATGGTGGGAAATAGTTTAAGTGAGCGTGCTTTTGCTTGCAATTAGTTTCAATTGAAACTAAAAAACACCCAGAGAAACCCAAAAACACCAATAATTAAAGATCACGACTAAAAGGATTTGATATGGCCGATTTGTTTGAAAACCCCTTGGGTACCGATGGATTTGAATTTGTGGAATATGCCGCCCATGATGGGGCGGCGCTCCGCGGGCTGTTTGCTGCGCTGGGATTTCATGTTTGGGCAAAGCATAAAAAACGCGATATCGCGCTCTATCGCCAAGGCGATATTATCTTTGCGTTGAACGAAGAAAAAACAGGGTTTTCATTTGATTTTTCTGCAAAGCATGGCCCGTGCGCCAGTGCTATGGGGTTTCGTGTGAAAGACGCTGACTTTGCGTATAAAGGCACGCTTGCAAAGGGCGCAACGGCGGTGGACGCAGATGATCGAATCATCAATGCGCCCTGTATCGAAGGCATTGGTGGCAGCCGCCTGTATTTGGTGGATCGCTATGGGGATGATAAAATCTGGTTTGATGATTATGAGGTACTCGAAGGGGCTGGTCCCGGCGATAATGAGGCAGGTCTGACCTATTTAGACCATCTGACGCACAATGTTTATCGCGGCAACATGGAAAAATGGGGCAAGTTTTACGAAGACCTCTTTAACTTTCGCCAGATCCGTTATTTCGATATCGAAGGCAAGCTGACGGGCTTGGTCTCCAAAGCCATGACCAGCCCCTGCGGCCTGATCCGTATCCCAATCAATGAAAGTCAGGACGAGATTTCGCAGATTGCGGAGTATCTGAATGAATATAACGGCGAAGGCATCCAGCACATCGCGCTTGGCACCGACGATATATACAAAACGGTCGATTTGCTGCGGGCCAATGGGGTGGATTTTCAGGATACAATCGATTCTTATTTTGACCTAATCGATGAACGTTTGCCTGGTCACGGTGAAGACGTTGCTGAATTGCAGTCGCGCAACATCCTGATCGATGGTGCCCCGACCGAGGGGCAGGGGTTACTGCTTCAAATCTTTACTAAAAATGTGATTGGCCCTATCTTTTTTGAAATCATTCAACGCAAGGGCAATGAAGGGTTTGGTGAGGGGAATTTTCAGGCCTTGTTCGACAGTATTGAGCTTGATCAGGTTCGCCGCGGGGTAATTAGCGCCGAATAAGTTAACAATATCAGAGGGTAAGCCATGAAGAATTGGATCAGTTTCCCCCGCATGGCGGGCACAACAACGCGTCAGGCCCATGCGGATATGCCCGAAGGTTCTTATGAGCGGGAAATGGGGCGCGAGGGTTTTTTTGGCCCGGCAACGCATCTTTATCATACCCACGCCCCGACCGGGTGGAGCAGCATGGACGGCCCCCTGCGCCCGCGGGCCTATGATACGGGTAAGTGGGACCATGATGCCAGCTCGCCGTGGAAAGCGAAGCCATTATTAAGCAATGCCAGTTGTGCCATTCGGTTTTGGTCAACCGACCAAGCTATGGACCATTTGGTCCGCAATTCAGATGGGGATGAACTGCTATTCATTCATAACGGCGCCGGTGATCTTTATTGCGACTTTGGCCATATGGAATACCGCGACGGCGATTATATCGTCCTGCCGCGTTCCACCATGTGGCGGATTGAGCCGTCTGAAAAAACCGACATGATGCTGGTGGAAGCAACGGGTCATTATTACCAATTGCCGGATAAGGGGATGATGGGGCCGCATGCCATTTTTGACCCCGCCATTTTGGATGTGCCAGAGTTGAATGAAAAATTCAAAGCGCAACAGGGCGAGGGTGAGACCTGTGTCACGGTGAAGCGCCAAGGCGCGTTTACAAAGATCACATATCCCTTTAACCCCTTGGATGCGATGGGGTGGAAGGGCGATAATCTGCCCGTGCGTGTGAACTGGCGTGACATTCGTCCCTTGATGAGTGATCGCTATCACGTGCCGCCCTCGGCGCATACGACCTTTGCTGCTGGGCGTTTTGTGGTGTGCACGTTTGCCCCACGTCCGATCGAATCTGATCCGGGGGCATTGAAGGTGCCATTTTATCATAACAATGATGATTATGATGAATTCATCTTCTATCACCGCGGCGAGTTTTTCAGCCGTGATAACATTCACCCAGGCATGACCACCTTTCATCCCATCGGGTTTACCCATGGTCCCCATCCGAAAGCGTTTGAAGCGGGCAAAACGCATACCCGTAAAGCAACGGACGAAGTTGCGGTGATGATTGATACCCGCGATCCCCTGAATATCGTTGATGGGGCGGGCGAAATTGAATGGACCGACTATGTCAATAGTTGGAAATCTAAGGACTGATAGTTATGAAATTGGCTTCACTAAAAGAAGGCCGCGATGGGCGGCTGGTTGTTGTTTCGCGCGATCTGAAAACATGTGCGCGCGCAGATGGGATTGCGGATACGCTGCAAGCCGCACTGGACAATTGGGCGCATGTTTTGCCGCAGTTGAACGGGCTTTATCAGGCGCTGAATGCCGGAGAGATTGATGGGGATGAGTTTGATCAGGCCGCCTGCGCGTCGCCACTGCCGCGGGCGTATCAGTGGGCGGATGGATCGGCCTATGTGAACCATGTGGAACTGGTGCGCAAAGCGCGTGGTGCGGAAATGCCAGCGAGTTTTTGGACCGACCCTTTGATGTATCAGGGTGGCTCGGACAGCTTTATCGGGCCCCGTGATGATATTCCTATGGCGGATGAGGCTTGGGGGATTGATTTCGAAGGCGAAGTCGCTGTGATTACCGATGATGTGCCCATGGGCGCGGACGCGGGGACTGCGGGCGATAAAATACGCCTTTATATGCTGGTGAATGACGTTAGTCTGCGCGGCTTGATCCCGGCGGAATTGGGCAAGGGCTTTGGTTTTTTCCAATCCAAGCCATCAAGTGCATTTTCACCAGTAGCTGTCACGCCCGATGAATTGGGCGAACATTTGCGCGATCAGAAATTACACCGTCCCTTAAATGTGACTTATAATGGCGAATTGTTCGGTATGGCCGATGCGGGCACAGATATGACGTTTGATTTTGGCGCACTGGTGGCACACGCGGCCAAAACCCGCCCGCTTGGTGCGGGGTGCATCATTGGCTCGGGCACAGTATCTAATAAAATGGATGATGGCCCGGGTAAGCCGGTGTCTCAGGGCGGCGTGGGTTATAGCTGCATTGCTGAAATCCGCATGATTGAAACCATTGAAAATGGCGCGCCACACACACCTTTCATGAAGTTTGGTGATCGGATTCGCATGGAAATGATGGATGATGATGGCACGTCAATCTTTGGCGCGATTGATCAAAAAGTCGTTGAATATAAGGGATAAGGTGTTGAAATGGGCGTTTACCCTATAGCGGTAGCTGGCGAAAGTTTCGATAATAGACAAAAAAACATTCGCCGAATGTCGGAGGGGGATGTTGTCAATCTTTATCGTGAACTTGATAATTCTCATGATAAGAATGCCATTCGTGTCTCTAATCGAATGGGTGTTCTAGGCTATATCAATCGTGATGACGCTTCTTGGATTGCGAAAATCATTGATGCCAAAAGGCCTGTCGAGGCTTGTATAATGTCTATAAGTACAGGTGACTCCGGAATGTATGGGGTCATTTTGGAGTTATCAACCGACGATGACTGTGATGACTCGACAGGAAAAGTGAAGGTTGAGGGCGAGGACCATAAAAAGTCGGCAGCAGGCGTCTCAGTAAATAACGGAAGCGATATCCCATTCTACTTTATGATTGGGTTGACTATAGTGTTGATTTTCACTTTGTTGTTGTAGTGCTATTTATCCGCAATTTGTAGAATGCAAGCGCTAATCTTTATCTTTCTTCCGGAATATTTCCTAAATATGTGAAAATTTGCTATGCTTTTGCTTCGGCATGAGGGAGCGGTTATGGCAAGCCTTTATCATGAATTGAATAGACGCAAGGTGATCCGCGTCACGGGCATCTATCTGCTGGCAGCGTGGGTATCGCTGGAAGCGGTTATTTATTTCGGCTCGGCGCTGGGGTTCCCGCAATGGTCGTTTGAAGTGGCCGTCGCAGCAGCTGCGCTGGGTGTTCCGCTCTGTATATTTTTGGCTTGGGTTTATGAAATCACACCTGATGGCATCAAGCGACAAAGCGAATTGGATATTGAGCCGACCCCCATCCATATGACTCGCCTGATGCATTCCATTATTTCGTCTTTGGTTATTTTGGCGATCGGTTTTATTGCGTGGGAGCTTGAATTCCGTCACGACGAAGCGCTTGGTGACGGGCTGGATTATAGTTGGTTTTCTGAAACCGATATGTGAGCTAGCCTGTTCCGGACCCATTCTTGGGTAGATGAAAAATCCGGGGCAAACGCAAAACGGCGGATCAAAATGACCCGCCGTTTTTTTTAATGTCTTAATAGTATGACTTATTCCGCCGCAACCGCTGCATTATGTGTGCCTTGGTTTATCAATGCCAAGGCAATTTCGTCTGCGACCTGATGGGTCGGCAGTCCACGCTCATCCGCCCCGCGGAAGACTTGAATCAATTTGTCGTAAATGACCTCGACGTCCTTCATGCCTTGTTCGGTGGTGACTTTATCACCCGCGACTTCGTTGGCCACATTCATGATGCCACCTGCGTTAATGACGTAATCAGGGGCGTAAAGAATACCGCGATCAACCAGTTTTTGACCAAACTCATCGGTGATCAATTGATTGTTGGCAGCGCCCGCGATCACTTTTGCTCTGATGCGGTCGATGGTGTTGTCGTTGATGGTGGCACCCAGTGCACAAGGAGCATAGAGATCAACGTCTTGGTCGTAAATGGCATCTACGGCAACGGCAGTTGCGCCAAATTCGGTAACCACACGGTCAATGCTTTGTTGGTTCACATCGGTGACAACGAGGTTTGCACCAGCTTCGTGTAATTCCTTACACAGGTAATAGCCAACGTGGCCAAGGCCCTGTACGGCGATGTTCATGCCGTTTAAGTCATCGCGGTCAAAGCGATGCTTGACGCTGGCCTTGATACCCGCGAATACGCCGTGCGCAGTAAAGGGTGAGGGGTCGCCAGAGCCAGCTTCACCTTCGTTCAGACCAGCAACAAATTGGGTCTGTGTATGGACAATTTCCATGTCCTCAACATTAATGCCGACGTCTTCGGCGGTGATATATTTGCCGCCAAGGGTATTGATGAAACGCCCAAAGGAGCGCAGTAGCTCGGGCGTTTTTTGCGTGGCAGAATCGCCGATGATAACGGATTTGCCACCACCAAGGTTCAGACCGGCCATGGCATTTTTGTAGCTCATGCCGCGGGACAGCCTGAGCACATCGCGCAGCGCATCGTCGTCAGACGCATAATTCCAAAAGCGACACCCACCAGCGGCTGGGCCGCGTTTGGTGGAATGAACGGCGATAATGGCCTTTAGACCCGTTTCTGGATCATTGCAAAATGTAACTTGTTCGTGGTTGTCGAACGCGTCGAAAGAAAATACAGACATGGACGTTTCCCAAATCTTGGCTCAGTACGGTCATGGTGCAATCAGTGTGCTTTGGTGCGCTTGCCGTACGCGGCTCTAAAAACCAATCCTCAGCAGACGAGTTGCTGCGGCCCCAACTGGAGGAATTATGACACTTTCTTATTGAAATAGGCTTTCGTTCTTGGCTGGCAGAATTGTAACTAAATGTCACTTTTGCAATCCAAACTTGAAATGAAGCTTCATTATGCCGGATAGGTAGATGCGCGCTGGTGCCTATGTCTAAGTTTTTTTACGGTGCGAGTCGCGTAGCTGCTGCCTGCCATGCTGCGCTCGATATTGATGTGTTTTTCCCATATTATGGGCCGTTTGGTGAAGAGGCATCAACATATATGTAAGATTATGCGCATGTATTAATATAGATGGGACTTGGCAAAAAAGCTGTGCTAGGCTTTTTTTCCCTCCGTGGGGGAGGATCAGAAAATTATATGTGTAAAGGGGATCTCATGTTCGAGAATATAAGAAAAATCGCGCCTTCCCAGACTTTGGCTCAAATTTTGGCTTTGGCGTTCGTGCTTATGGTACCGGCGTTGATAACAGGGGCGGCCAATGCGCAGGATGAGCGCCTACAGCCTTTTGTTCAAGGCTATAACACCAGTGGTGACTATGCGGCGGCAGTTGCAGAAGTCAAAGAAAAGCTAACCGCTGGTGGCTTCACCATAGTGGGTGATTATAGCGCCTATGAAGGGACCACCGTTATTGGTGTGACCAATGACGCGCTGTTGGCAGCGGCTGCAGAAACGGACTTTGGCGGATACGGTGCTGTGCAGCGGGTGTCTGTGGCACAGGTTGGTGACGAAATTCAGGTCAGCTACACAAACCCGGTTTATATGGGGGTTGCCTATCGTTATGAAACTGGCCTTGAGGGGGTGCGCGCGTCGCTAGAAGCAGCCCTTGGTAACATGGGGGATTATGGCAGTAAAAAAGGGATCAAGCGCAATAAGCTTCCTAAGTACCGCTATATGCTGGGTATGGAGCGTTTCAACAAGAAGTCCGAACTGGCTGAATATGGCTCCCATGAAGAAGCTGTCGCCGCTGTTGAAGCGGGCTTGGCAGCAAAGGCGGGTGGTGTTGGCAAGGTTTGGCGTGTTGATGTACCGGGCACGGATCAAGTGCTGTTTGGGGTCTCATTGAGCAAAGAATGCTCGAACGATTCTTTCATCATGAGCGAGATTGACTTTAAAGATGTCCGTTCTGCGGCGCATCTGCCTTACGAAATTCTCGTGACGGGCAATGAAGTTCGCGGTCTGTTTGCGCGCTACCGGATTGCGATGAACTTCCCCGACCTGTCGATGATGGGGTCGAATTCGTTCATGAACATCATGTGCTCACCCGGCGATATTCGGGATGCGCTGCGTGCTGCTGCGGGTAATCCTAAGGACTAGGTTAGTTGACATAAATTTTATAAAGCTCCCGCCATGTGCAAATTCATGTGCGGGGGCTTTTTTTATGGGATAGTGTCGGCGGGCTGGTTACAGTTAACTTCGGGGGGAGAATTTTATGCTTGAGTGGTTTCAAAGATATCTGCTGGCAGGTTTTGTGTTTCAGTCGGCCATTGTCGCGGGTGCCTATTCATCGGGTGCTGAAATGCTTGAATTCTTTTACCCCTATGGCCCGTGGGGTGGGGTGCTGGCTATATTGGTGTCTGCGGCCTGCTTCTCGATCATCTTTGCCGTTGGACTAGAATATGCGCGACGCTTTGCACTTTATGACTACCGCAGCTATATGCGCCATTTGCTTGGCCGTGCGTGGCCTTTGTATGAGGTCATGTATATCATCGGCACCATACTGATTTTGAGTGTGATCGGTGCCGCGGCTGGCATTTTGGTCGAAGACATGTTGGGTTACCCCAAATTATTTGGCTCGCTCTTCATGATGGGGGCGATCGGCCTGTTGGCGTTTCTTGGTACTGGCGCGATTGAGAAGTTTTTGGCGAGTTGGTCATTGGTGCTCTATGCGCTTTATATCGCCTTTTTCACGGTTGGCCTGTCCCAATTTGGCCCCGAGATTTCCGAGGTATTTGCCAATGTAAAAACCGAAAGCGGCTGGATGCTCTCCGGCATGCATTATGCTGGATATGTTATCCTGATTATTCCGGCCATGAGTTTCGTTGCCCGTCATTTGGAGACTAAAAAGCACGCGGTGATTTCTGGCCTGATGACAGGTCCGTTGGCGATGATCCCAGCGCTTTTGTTTTTTATGATCATGATGGGTCAATATGATGCGATGGGCGCGGGGCAGGATATCCCGCTCACCATCCTCCTTAACGCCATGCAGGGGGCCGATATTTTCTTCATCCTGTTTCCCTTGGTGCTTTTCGGCACTTTTGTGGAGACAGGCGTCGCCTTCCTGCACGGCATTAATGAACGCATCGACCATTTCTATGAGGAGCGCCGTGGTGGCCATATGCCCCGTTGGATGCGCCCGGTGGTGGCGGTTGGGGTTTTAATTTTTGCAGTTTATCTGGCAAGCGCCATGGGACTAACAGGGTTGGTGGCACAGGGTTATGGCACGCTGGCCTTTGGCGTGATCGCAACGCTTGCAATCCCGCTTCTGACCCTCGGTATCTACCGCGTATTTATGAAATGACTATTTGGTTTCTTCGAACAGCTCGCGGCCGATCAACATGCGGCGAATCTCTGATGTGCCAGCGCCAATTTCATAGAGCTTGGCATCGCGCAGCAGGCGACCCGTCGGGTATTCGTTGATATAGCCATTGCCGCCCAGTGACTGAATGGCTTCCAGCGCCATCCACGTCGCTTTTTCGGCCGAGTAAAGAATGCAGCCTGCGGCGTCCTTGCGGGTTGTCTCGCCCCGGTCACAGGACTGCGCCACAGCGTAAACATAGGCGCGACACGCGTTCCAAGTGCTATACATGTCGGCCAGTTTGCCCTGCATCAACTGAAATGTCCCGATGGCTTTACCAAACTGTTCGCGGTCATGCACATAGGGCACAACCACATCCATACAGGCCGCCATAATGCCCAGGGGCCCGCCGGAGAGTACCACGCGTTCATAGTCCAAACCTGACATCAGGACAGCCACGCCTTTGCCTTCTTCGCCGAGAATGTTTTCATAGGGCACTTCGCAGTCTTCAAACACCAATTCACAGGTGTTGGAGCCGCGCATACCGAGCTTGTCGAGCTTTTGCGCCGTGGAAAATCCCGCCATGTCCTTTTCGATAATGAAGGCCGTGATGCCCTTGGCGCCTGCGCCCATATCGGTTTTGGCGTAAACCACCAGCGTATCCGCATCGGGGCCGTTGGTGATCCACATTTTATTGCCGTTAAGGATGTAACGATCATTGCGCTTGTCGGCCTTCAGGCGCATGGAAACAACGTCGGACCCCGCGCCCGGCTCGCTCATCGCTAGAGCGCCGATCTTGCGGCCAGAAATCAGGTCGGGCAGGTATTTTTCTTTTTGTTCTCGCGTGCCATTACGGTGGATTTGATTGACGCACAGATTTGAAAACGCGCCGTATGAAAGCCCCACACTGGCGGAGGCGCGGCTAATTTCTTCCATCACAATGGTATGTGCCAGATAGCCCATATCCACCCCGCCATATTCTTCTGCGGCGGTCATGCCGAGCAGGCCCAATTCGCCCATTTTTGGCCAAAGGTGATTGGGAAACTCGTTGGTTTCGTCAATCTCGGCGGCCAAGGGCGCAATCTCTTTTTCCGCAAAACTTGCGGCTGTTGCGCGCAACATGTCAATGGTCTCGCCGTGACCGAAATTCATAGTGGGCACATTAAAAAATGGGACTGTCATAGGTTTTCCTTTTCCTTTTTGGCGCTTTTTTGACCGCCTTAATCGTCTTGATCTGCAATTTCGAGGACCGCAGAACCATCGGCGACTTGGTCACCCACGGCGACGTTCAAGTCTTTGATGATGCCAGCACGCGGTGCTTTCAGGGTGTATTCCATCTTCATGGCTTCCATAATCAGCAGTGGTTGGTCCTGTTCAACGACATCGCCGTTCTTGGCCATGACGTCAATAATCTTGCCCGGCATGGGCGCGGCGAGTGTACCGGGGCCAGCCGCGGCATCGGCCTCGTTCCAATGTTCATCATGGAAATGGAAGGCTTCGCAGCCGCCATTGGCCATCAGATACAAGCTAGAGCCGTGATTTTCTTCCATACTCCAGGCAATTGTCGCTTGGACCTGCTCGCCATCAACATTGGCGCGCAGGCGCACACCGGAATGGGCGTAATCGGCACCGGTGACGGTCTGGACTGTGCCGTTTTGAACGAAGCTGATGCTGCCATCGTCATCGGGATAGCTAGCGCGCAGGTGATATTCTTCGCCGTTATGGTCGAAGATAATTTCCGACATCATAGGGGGAAGGTTCAATTGCCAACCGCTTTCCCCATCAAAGGGGGATGCATAGTCGTTGCCCGGGCTGACCGGGCGGTGCATCACCTCGTGGTGGCGATAGGCGAGAACAGCCAGCGGCAGCAGCTGATCATTGTGTTCGTCTTCGGCTATCAAGGCATCCAGGTGCGCATCAATGAAACCCGTATCAAACTGGGCGTTTTGGAAAGCGTCTGTATCCAGCACATTGGCGAGAAAGGTCAAATTGGTCTTAAGGCCTGCGATATTCGTCTCACGCAGGGTTGAGGACAGCGTGCTTAAGGCTTCATCCCGGGTTTGGCCGCTGACAATGACCTTGGCAATCATGGGGTCATAGTGGATGGATATCTCATCGCCGCCGCGCACACCCGTATCGATCCGCGCGCCCAAATAATCCGGCACATCAAAATGCACCAGCTTGCCTGTTTGGGGCATGAAACCCTTGGCGGCATCCTCCGCATAAAGACGCACTTCCATGGCGTGCCCTTCCAGTGGGATATCTTCTTGGGCGAGCGGTAACGGCTCGTCCGCGGCCACGCGCAATTGCCATTCCACCAAATCCTGACCGGTGATCATTTCGGTCACCGGGTGTTCGACCTGAAGACGGGTATTCATTTCCATAAAATAAAAGCCCGTGTCCGCCGATAATGGCCCAGAGCCATCAACGATAAATTCAACCGTACCCGCACCCGCATAGCCAATGGCTTTGGCGGCGGCTACAGCGGCATCACCCATTTTTTGGCGCAGTGCCGGGTCCATGCCGGGGGCAGGGGCTTCTTCGACAACTTTCTGGTGGCGGCGTTGCAGGGAACAATCGCGTTCATACAGATGAACTGCATTGCCATGCTTGTCGCCGAACACCTGAATTTCGATATGGCGCGGCTTGGTAATGAATTTCTCGATCAAACAATGATCGTTACCAAAGGCACTTTTTGCTTCGCGCTTGGCCGAGGCGAGCGCATCAGCAAACTCGCCCGCTTTGCCGACCAGCCGCATCCCCTTACCGCCACCACCGGCAACGGCTTTGATCAGAATGGGATAGCCAATATCCTCGGCCGCCGCCATCAGCGTTTTTTCGTCCTGTGCAGCCCCGTGATAGCCGGGCACCACGGGCACGCCAGCGGCTTCCATAATCACTTTGGCTTCGTCTTTCAGACCCATGCTTGCGATGGCCTTGGCGGAGGGGCCTATGAAGGCAATGCCCGCGTTTTCGCAGGCCTTGGCAAAGGCCGCATTTTCCGACAGGAACCCATAACCAGGGTGGATGGCGCCCGCACCAGTTTGTCTGGCGGCGTTGAGGATATTATCCGCGACCAGATAGCTTTCACTAGCCGCGGCGGGGCCGATATGCACCGCCTCATCCGCCATCTGCATATGCATGCTGCTATCGTCCGCGTCCGAATAAACGGCCACGGTTTTTAGGCCCATGGCGCGCGCGGTGCGCATAATGCGGCAGGCGATTTCGCCGCGATTGGCGATCAGGACTTTATCAAACATGATCAGTCCTCGCTTTCGATGGGCACCCAATTCGGGTGACGCTTTTCGAAAAAGGCGGCAAGCCCTTCTTGGCCTTCTTTACTGGCACGGCGCACGGCGATGCGCTCGGCGGTGTTTTGTTGCAGGTCTTGGCTAATATCCTTGCCTGCGACTGCGAATACCAGCTTTTTCGCGGCAGAGACAGCATAGGGACCACCCGCCAACAGATCTTTGACCGTGGTGCCCGCCCAATCATCTAAATCATCCTGCATGCCGACGGTTTCATGAATAAGACCAAGGCTTTTGGCGCGGGTCCCGGTGAAACGCTCGCCGCTCAGGAAATAGCGCCGCGCTTGGCGGGCGCCGATGGCGGCGATCACATAGGGTGAAATGGCCGCTGGGATAAGACCAAGGCGAACCTCAGAAAGCGCGAATTTAGCATCCCGCGTGGCAATCGCTATGTCGGCGCAAGACACAAGGCCGACACCGCCGCCCATACAGGCCCCGTGCACCAGCGCGATTAATGGCTTTGGCATGAAATTCAGCGCATGCAACATACCGGACAGCTTCAGGGCGTCATTCCAGTTTTCGGTCTCAGTGTATTTGGCGGCGGCCTGCATCCATTTCAGATCACCCCCTGCTGAAAAGCTTTTACCCGCCCCGCGCAGGATCACCGCGCGCACGGTGTCATCGGCACCAAGTTGCTCGGCAGCCGCGGTAATCTCAGCGATCAGCTTTTCATTGAAGGCGTTGTGGACCTCTGGCCGGTTCAGCGTCATGGTGGCGACGCCGCGATCATCTGTCTCTAGAATTAAGTGCTCAAACGTCATGATTACATCCTAAATATGCCAAATTTGGTGTCTTTTATGGGTGCGTTGAGGGCTGCGGATAGCCCAAGACCCAATACTGTACGCGTATCAGCCGGGTCGATGATGCCATCATCCCAAAGCCGCGCACTGGCGAAATAGGGGTGGCCCTCTTTTTCGTACTGCTGGCGGATCGGCTCCTTGAAGGCGTCTTCGTCTTCTGCCGACCATTTCTCACCCCGGGCTTCTTTGCCATCGCGCGTGACTGTGGCCAGTACGCTGGCGGCTTGTTCGCCGCCCATAACGGAAATGCGCGCGTTGGGCCACATCCACATAAATCTTGGGCTATAGGCCCGACCGCACATGCCATAGTTGCCCGCGCCAAAACTGCCACCAAGGACTATGGTGAACTTGGGGACATTGGCGCAGGCAACAGCGGTGACCATTTTCGCGCCGTCCTTGGCGATGCCGCCTGCTTCATATTTGCTGCCGACCATAAAGCCAGTGATGTTTTGTAAAAAGACCAGCGGGATTTTGCGTTGCGTGCACAGCTCGACAAAATGCGCGCCTTTGAGTGCTGATTCTGAAAACAGCACGCCATTGTTGGCGACGATACCCACTGGGTAGCCGTGAATATGGGCAAAACCCGTGACCAGTGTGGTGCCATAATTCTGTTTAAACTCGTCAAATTCGCTGCCATCGACAATGCGGGCGATGACCTCGCGCACATCATAGGGATGGCGATCATCCGCGGGAATGATACCGTAAATCTCGTCTGCTGCGTATTTGGGCGCGATAGGGTCCTTCAGGTGCAGATCAATGTGTTTGGTGCGGTTAAGATTGGCGACAATGGCGCGGGCTTTACTGAGGGCTTCGCGGTCATTGGCGGCCAGATGATCAACCACACCCGACGTGCGGGCATGCAGGTCGCCGCCGCCCAAGTCTTCGGCGCTGACGACTTCGCCCGTCGCGGCCTTGACCAAAGGCGGCCCGCCCAAAAATATGGTGCCCTGGTTTTGCACAATGATGCTTTCATCCGCCATCGCAGGCACATAAGCGCCGCCCGCAGTGCATGACCCCATCACCACGGCTATCTGTGGGATGCCCTCGGCCGAAAGTGTAGCTTGGTTATAGAAAATGCGCCCGAAATGATCGCGGTCGGGGAACACATCCTGTTGGTTCGGCAGATTAGCACCCCCGCTATCCACCAGATAGACGCAGGGCAAGTTGTTCTCGCGGGCGATTTCCTGGGCGCGCAGGTGTTTCTTCACGGTCAGCGGATAGTAGGTGCCGCCTTTGACCGTGGCATCATTACAGACAATCACACATTCAATACCCGCAACGCGGCCAATCCCGGTGATGATGCCCGCCGCCGGGATGTCGGCGTCATACATGTCATATGCGGCAAGTTGGGAAAATTCTAAAAACGGCGTGCCCGGGTCCAACAGGCCCGCCACTCGTTCGCGGGGGAGAAGCTTGCCGCGCGACAAATGCTTTTCGCGTGCGTGTTCTGGGCCACCCTCGGCGATTTTTGCCGCCTTGGCGCGCAGATCGTCCACCAGCACCTGCATGGCTATGGCATTGGCTTTGAATTCGTCACTGTCAGGTGAAATAGCAGAAGTCAGCATGCTCACAATTTTATCCCCATTTTGATCTCAAGCCCGGGCACAATACAGTAAATGAATGAATAGATGAAATCATTGTTTTATATTGTATCTATAGACAGTTTCTATAGAATGGGCCTATGTTTGAATTATATCAGCTCAGGTATTTCCTCGCCGTGGTTGAAACAGGCAGTTTCACCAAGGCCGCTGCGCGCGCCAATGTGACGCAGCCCACACTGTCCGCGGGTATCAAAAAGTTGGAGCAGCAATTGGATGTAAAGCTTTTCCAGCGCAGCAGTCGGCGGGTGTTCCTGACCGAGGCAGGGACGCGTTTTCTCGATCACGCGAAAGCCATTTTATATGAGTGCAACCAAGCAACTCAGGGCTTGCTGGGCAGTCGCCCGCGCACGGTACTGCGGCTTGGGGTTCTGAAAACGCTGCCGGGGGCGTATATATCTGATTTGTTGGGTGATTTTCGCCGCTCCGAAGCGGGGGCTGTGGTCGAGTTATTTGAAGGCACCGAGCAGGAGATTGCCAACCGCTTGGATGAAGGCAGTATTGATGTGGCCATCACAATCTTGCACGGTGATAAAAAAAGTAATCGCCGCGAGGCTGAGGCCAAACTGTTGATGGAGGAGGGGTATAACCTTGTCCTCGCCCGGGATCATCCGCTTGCTGGACGCGAAACTGTTGAGGGGCACGAATTGGCGTCTGATCAGATGGTGGTGCGTTCGCGCTGTGAGGTCCTGTCTGAAACATCCCGCTATTTCACCGACCGCAACGTCCGACCACGGCTGGTTTACCGCACCGAAAGTGACGAGCGGGCATTGGATATGGTCGCGGCGGGCCTTGGTGCCACGGTGATGCCAGCCAGCTATGCGCGGGCTGATGTTTGGTGCTGTCATCTTGCGGGGTTTGATTTTCGCCGCAAACTCGGCTTGGTGCGTTCGGTCCATGATGTAACGGGCGATGCGGCGGGAATTTTGACCCGTTTTGAGGCCTTTACCATGTCCGGTCGATGGCGCGCGCCTGTCCCTGATACGGCCGTGTAATTAACCATCCCATCTGGTCATGCGGTTCACCACAAATAGCGCACATCATTTTGGCGCAAATAGCGCTCGGGCCAACGCAACGCACATCGGTTTTTGTTGTGTTTGCGGTGGTTTTATGGTTTTTCCATTGTAACGAGCTAATATGTAAACAACAAATGTTGGTCGGCTTGTATCTTTAAGAGGGATAGACTTATGAAAAACCGGAGCGGAGCGCTCATTATCTGGGGCGTGGCAATTCTTGTGGCTGCTTGGGGCGCATGGCTTATTTTGGCCGAAGATGACGCAGGGCGCTCTGGCCGTGGGTTTGGCGGCGGCGCAACCAGCGTGCGGGTTGAAACTGTTCAACTCGAGCCCTTTGCAGATGTGATCGAGGCCATCGGCACAGCCAAGGCGAATGAAAGTGTTGTTCTCACCGCGCGGGTATCGGAGACCGTGGGCAGTGTGAATTTTGAAGACGGCGCCCATGTGGAAGAAGGCACGGTTCTTCTTGAATTGACCAACATCGAAGAGCGCGCCATGCTGGCCGAGGCCGAGGCCACACTGCGCGAAGCCGAATCCCAATATGCGCGTATTATGGAATTGCAGAGACAAGGCAGTGCGCCAGAGACATTGGTGGACCAGCGCTTGCGGATTTTAGAAGAATCACGCGAGCGACTAAATGCGTCCCGTGCGCGCCTGAACGATCGGATTATTCGTGCGCCTTTTGCGGGTATTTTGGGCCTGCGCAGTGTGTCCCAAGGGACGCTGGTCGCGCCCGGTACAGAAATTACAACCATCGATGATGTGCACATTATCAAACTGGACTTCTCCGTGCCCGAACGATTTATCGGCGTGTTGAGACCCGGTGTCGCCATTACCGCCTATTCGGCAGCCTATCCAAACCGGCCATTCACGGGTGAGGTGAAAACCATTTCATCCCGCGTTGATCCTGTCACCCGGGCGGTAACCGTCCGGGCGGAAATTCCCAATCAGGACCGTGCGCTGCATCCCGGCATGCTGTTGACCTTGACCTTGAAATCAAACGAACGGGTATCGCTCGCCATTCCCATTACGGCGCTTATTCCGGTTGGGCGTGAAAATTTTGTGTTCGTCAAAGCAGACGACGACACCGTAACCCGTCGCAGTATTGAACTGGGCACAAGAACCGAGGAGCGGGTTGAAGTGATCTCAGGCTTGGTGGCGGGTGACGTTGTGGTCTCCTCTGGTCTTGTGCGGTTGCGCGACGGCGTCAAGGTGCGGGTGATTGATGATCAAAATGCCGAGGAACCTGCGCCGAATACGCAGCCTCAATAGGGGAACGACCATGATATTATCAGATGTTTCCGTAAAACGTCCGGTGTTTGCCGCTGTTTTGTCCATGCTGTTGCTGGCCTTTGGTTGGCTCAGCTTTCAGGACCTTCCGGTACGGGAGCTGCCTGATATCGTGTCGCCTAATGTGTCGATTTCGACCGCCTATCCCGGCGCATCCGCCAAAGTTGTCGAAAACCGTATCACCCAAATGATTGAAAATCAGATCAGCGGGATTGAAGGTGTGAAGTCGATCACATCGACCAGCGAGGATGGCCGCAGCCGTATCAATATAGAGTTTCAAGTTTACCGCGATATCGATGCCGCAGCCAATGATGTGCGCGAACGTGTCGGTCGGGTCAACCGGATGCTGCCAGAAGAAGCCGACCCCCCGCAGGTGTCCAAAGTGAATACAGGCGAGCGGGCGATTGTTTGGTTCGGTCTGGAAAGCGCGCAGATGGATCAGATGCAATTGACCGATTACGCTCAACGCAATCTGGTTGATCGTCTGGCGTCTGTTGATGGTGTTGCAAGCATTCGGATTGGCGGAGAAAAACGCTATGCAGTGCGTATTTGGCTCGACCGCGAGCAGTTGGCGGCACGCAATCTAACCGTCAGCGATGTCGAGCGTTCGTTGCGATCTGAAAATGTTGAATTGCCGGGCGGTATGGTTGAATCGGCAACGCGGGATTATAACGTCCGTGTCGAGCGCAGTTATAAGACGCCCGAAGATTTTGCTGAATTGGTTTTGGCACAAGGTGGTGATGGGCATTTGATCCGCCTCGGTGAAGTGGCGCGGGTTGAGCTGGCGCCTGCCAATGAAAAACGCGAATATCGCAGTAACGGTAAAGCCAGCGTTGGCATCGGCATTATCAAACAATCCACCGCCAACACGCTGGATGTTGCGCTTGCTGCCAAGGCTGAGGTTGCCAGAATTCGCGACACTCTGCCGCAATCATTGACCCTGATGGACAGCTTTGATTCCAGTGTCTTTATCGAAGAAGCGATCAACGATGTGTATGAGACACTGTTCATCGCGGTGGGTCTGGTTGTCTTTGTGATTTTCTTATTCCTCGGCAATGTCCGCGCGGCGATTGTGCCGTCTGTGACGGTTCCCGTTTGTTTGGTCGCGACCTTTATGGCGCTAGACGCTGCTGGTTTTTCCATCAATCTATTGACGCTTTTGGCGTTGGTTCTGACCATTGGATTGGTGGTGGATGATAGTATTGTTGTGCTGGAAAATATCCACCGCCGCATTGACGAGGGGGAGCCAGCTTTGCTGGCATCCTATCGCGGGTCGCGCCAAGTCGCCTTTGCGGTGATTGCCACAACGCTTGTTCTGCTGGGTGTGTTTGTTCCGGTTCTTTTCCTTGATGGGCAAGTGGGGCGCCTATTTGGCGAGATTGCGCTGACCCTATCGGCGGCTGTTGCATTTTCCTCGGTCGTGGCGCTGAGTTTGACACCGATGCTGTGTTCCAAACTGCTGTCGCGTAAGCAAAAGAAAACGTGGTTGGATCATAAGGTCGAGAGCATTTTCGTCACCCTTAACGAGAAATATAAGGAAGCCCTGCGCATTAGTTTTCGCAACAAAGGCGCGATCTTCTTGGCACTGGCGGGCTCTATCATGGTGATCATTGGCTTGATGGGGGAAATCCAGAAAGAATTTATGCCACGCGAAGACCGGGGCATTTTCATCATTGCGGCGCGCGGTCCAGAAGGCGGAAGCTTTGAGACAACACACAAAGAAATGATGGAAGTCGAACGCCGTCTGATGCAGGGCGTCGAAGATGGTAAGGTGTCGCGCCTGATGACCATGATCCCCGGCTTTGGTGGCTCTATCAGTGTCAATTCGGGGTTTGTGATTGCAGTGTTGCCGCATTGGAAGGAACGCGAGATGCCCACCGACGAAGTTTTGGCCTGGGCGCGTCAAGAAATGAGCACCATCACTGGCCTATCGGCCTTTGTCGGCAGCTTTGGTATGGGTGGCGGGGGTGGTAACCCTGTGCAGTTCGTGATCGGCGGCAATACCTATGAAGAGCTGAAATATTTCCGCGATGTGGTCCTTGAAGAAGCGCAAAAAAATCCCGGTTTGATCAATGTGGATGCCGATTACCGCGAAACCAAGCCCCAAGTGCGCATTCAGGTGGATCGCAACCGTGCTGCGGATATGGGTGTTCCAGTGGAATCCATTGGCCGCACGCTAGAGACCATGTTGGGCGGTCGCCGTGTCACAACGTTTGAGCGTGATGGCGAGGAATATGATGTCTTATTGCAGGCTGAACGTGCGGACCGGGCAACTGTCGGCGATATTGATAATATCTATGTCAGGTCGACCCGGACCAACCAGTTGGTGCCGCTTTCCAACTTGATTACCACGGCGGAAATTGCCGATGCGGGCAACTTGCAACGTTTCAACCGGGTGCGTGCTGTGACGATTGAAGCTGATTTGGCCCCCGGATATACCTTGGGTCAAGCGCTGGAGTTTTTGACCACGGTGGTGCACGAGAAATTGCCCGAAGTCGTCAGTATCGACTATAAGGGCGAGAGTAAGGAATTCATGGAGGCGGGCGGTGCGCTCTATTTCATGTTCTTGCTGGCGCTGTTGGTGGTGTATCTGGTTTTGGCGGCACAGTTTGAAAGCTTTGTGCATCCCTTCACCATCATGCTGACCGTGCCGCTGGCCATTGCTGGCGGGCTGATCGGGCTTTATGTCATGGGCGATAGTCTGAATATCTATTCGCAGGTGGGGATTGTTATCCTGATCGGCTTGGCGTCGAAAAACGGCATTCTGATTGTCGAATTTGCCAATCAATTGCGGGACAAAGGACTGGATGTGGAACAGGCTCTGCTGGAGGCCTGCACCACGCGTCTGCGGCCAATTTTGATGACGGGCTTTTCAACCGCTATGGGCACGCTGCCCTTGGTGCTGGCGGTGGGGCCGGGGTCTGTCAGCCGTGGCTCAATTGGGATCGTGATTGTCTCCGGCGTGATCTTCGCGACCTTCTTCACCCTGTTTATCATTCCGGTATTCTACCGCATGTTCGCGCCCTTTACATCGTCACCGGGCACCATTGAGCGTCTGCTGGCTGGCCAAGACGAACGGCACCCTGACCGCAAACGTGACGAATACCCGGCCGAATAGCATGTGAGACCAGCTAGGAAAGCGTTTTAAGCGTCTTGAGATTGACCTCAAAGCCGCCGTCTTGCAGGGCTTTGATTACTTTGTCACGGTGTAGGCTGTCCTTGGTTTCGACAACCAGTTCAATCTGCGTGTATTTGAGCGGAATGGCTGCGAACTGGCGTTGGTGATGTACCTCCATCACATTGGCACCGGCATCGGCCACAACACGGGTGAGGTTGGCGAGCGAGCCGGGTTGATCCAACATGGTCACCTTAAGCCGGGAGATCCGCCCGTCATGCACCAGTCCGCGCATCAGCGATGACGCCAGAATACGCGTGTCGATATTCCCGCCAGCCAGCACCAGACCTGTTTTGTGGCCATTGAACATGTCTTTGTTTTCAAGCACAGCGGCAAGCGTCGCGGCACCCGCGCCTTCGACCACCACTTTTTCCACCTCGATCAGCATATTGATGGCGCGCTCAATGGCCACTTCACTGACGATAATGATATCGTCCACCAAATGTTCGACCACGCGGCGGGTCAGCATCCCCGCTTCTTTCACCGCAATGCCCTCCGCCACCGTATGGGTGACGGGTTCTATGCTCTCGCCGCGCAGGGCGGCCTGCATGGATGGGTAGCTTTCACTTTGTACGCCGATGATACGGATATTCGGATTGATGGCTTTGGCGGCAACGGCTACGCCAGAGATCAACCCGCCACCGCCGATGGGCACCACCAAAATCTCTAAATCTGGGAAAGCTTCGAGAAATTCAAGCGCCAGCGTGCCTTGACCCGCCATAATGTCCGGATCATCAAAGGGCGAGACAAAAACCAGATCATGCGCATCGCGGATGCGGCGCGCTTCGATGCCAGCTTCTTGAAACGTTGCGCCCGCCAGAACAACCGTCGCCCCAAGGTTTTCGGTCTTTTTGACCTTATTGAACGGCGTTCCTTTGGGCATGACGATGGTTGCCGGAATACCAAGTCGCTGCGCATGAAAGGCAAGGCCTTGGGCATGGTTACCAGCGGAATTGGCGATAACACCGCGCTTTTTTTCTTGGTCTGTCAGCGTCAACAAGCGATTGAGAGCGCCACGCGCCTTAAACGACGATGTGTGTTGGAAAATCTCGAATTTCAGGTAAAGCGGCACGCCCGTCGCATCGTGCAGGGGCTTGGAATAGCCTTGCGGCGTGGCGACAATACCGTCCTTGATGCGCTCGCGTGCGTCGGCAACGTCCTGTGCAGAAATGGCTAATGGTGCGCCGTCGTCTTTATTGGATGGTGTCATGTGGTTTCCCCAACTTATTCTTAGCCAGAACTTACGCTGACCTGTATTTTTGTCAAATCCTGATTGCGTCCATTCGGGCCTTGATGCACACTTGCCCCCTTATTCACATTGGGGGCGACATATGCGATTTTTTCTTTCTTTGATAGTTGCGTTTCTTTTGACATTGCCGATCGCGCAGGCGGAGGACCTGACCATTGAACGACTGGTTGCTAGCCCGGCGCTGTCTGGTGCCAGTGCACGCGGCGTGCAGGTTTCGCCCGATGGCAAACGCGTGACTTTTTTGCAGGGGCGCGCTGATAATCAGGACCAGCAAGACCTGTGGGAATATAATATTGCAGACGGCGTGACACGTATGCTGGTGAATTCCAGTGAATTGGTCGCCGAAGAGACACTGGATGAAGTGGAACTGGCGCGGCGCGAACGGATGCGGATTTTTGCCTCTGGCATTATTGAATATCAGTGGTCGCCCAAGGGTGATGCGCTTTTATTTCCGCTCGGTGGGGATATCTATTATTTGAAACTGGGCGAGACCCCGCGACAGTTAACCGCAACGGATGCAACGGAAACAGACGCAAAAATCTCACCAGCGGGTGGGTTTGTCTCGTTTATCAGGGAACAAAACCTCTATGTGATTAACTTGGAAAGCGGGGCCGAAGAAGCGATTACCTCCACCGGGGGCGGGGCCATTTCATACGGCATGGCGGACTTTGCCGCGCAAGAAGAAATGTACCGCAATACGGGCTATTGGTGGTCGCCCGATGATCGCTGGATTGCCTTTACCCGCATGGACGAGACAGAGGTCAAGCTGGTCAACCGGTACGAAATTGGCGCTGACGGCGTGACCACAGTACCGCAACGCTACCCCTTTGCCGGCACGCCCAATGCGGTGGTGCAACTGTTTGTATTTGATATGAAGGCAGGGGCCACGTCGGAAATTGGTTTGGGCGCGAATAAGGATTTTTATCTGGCACGCGTTAACTTTGCCCCGGACAATACACTGGCGGTGCAAAAGCAAACCCGCGATCAAAAACGCCTAGATTTGATTTTTGTCAATCCTTGGACCCGCAATCAAGAAGTGATCCTGACAGAGAAATCGAAAACCTGGGTGGAGTTACACAGTGACCTGACCTTTACTAAAGACAGCAGTCAGTTCATCTGGTCGTCGGAACGCTCGGGCTTTAATCATCTATATCTCTATAACCGCGATGGCTCTTTAGTGCGGCAGCTATCGGGGGGCATCACCAACGTCTCTGCCACGGGGCGGTCCGGTGGCGGGTTGCGGGCGCTGGTTGAAAATGGCGGCCGCCGCGAAATTTGGTATACGGGTTGGCGAGTTGACGCCACTGAAAACCATGTGTTCCGCACGTCGCTAGGGGATGGCAAAACCATGCAAATGAGCGCCGATGGCGGCTGGTACGGGGCCAGTGTGGCATCAAGCGGCGACTTTTATGTGGAAACGGGTCAAAGCCCATCGCGCCCGCCTTATACCGCCATTCGTGACCGTGATGGGGCATTGCTCAGCTATATCGTGGAAAACGCCTTGGATGAGGGCCATCCCTATGGCGCTTTTCTAGACGGGCATCAGCCGCGTGAGTTTGCCAGTTTTAAGGTAGAGGATGGAACGGAACTTTTTTATCAAATCACGAAGCCGACCGGTTTTGATGCCAGCAAAAAATATCCGGCTGTGGTTTTTCTTTATGGCGGTCCCGGAGTTGGTCAGCAGGTGCGCAAGGTGTGGAGTGTGGATTTCCAGCAGCTTTTAGCGCGCAACGGGTATGTGGTCTTTACTATGGATAATCGCGGATCGCCCAATCGGGGGCGCAAATTTGCCGATGTGCTTTACCGCAATATGGGCGATTATGAAGTGCGCGATCAGGTGGCGGGGACAGAATTGTTGAAAGCCTTGCCCTATGTGGATGCTGATAATGTGGGTATCCATGGTTGGTCATATGGCGGCTATATGACCCTGATGAGCTTGCTGAAATCGCCAGATACATGGAAAGCGGGCATTGCCGGAGCACCTGTGACCAATTGGCGGCTTTATGACACGCACTATACCGAGCGCTATATGGCAGACCCCAATGATGGCGATGGTAAGTATGAGGCTTCTAGCCCCGTAACCTATGCGGACCGGTTATCGGATGAACTGCTGATTGTGCATGGCATGGCGGATGACAATGTGTTTTTCGACAATACAGTGCAGATGATTGATGCGCTGCAAAAAGCAGGAAAATCATTTGACCTGATGACATACCCCGGCAAGCGCCACCGCATCACCGGTGAGGCACAGCAGGCGCACATGTATCATATGTATAAGGACTTCTTTGAACGGCACTTGAAGGGGCAATAGGGCGGAAATTATATTTCGCTTTATTCCAACCCCTGCCAAAAGTCGCGTTCAGCGCCGACGCCGGTTTCTGGCGCGTCAATAAAGTCGCTGCGACTGGCGAAGGTTTTGAACCCGCCACCCGCCATATGGGCAAAGCGGTCGCCCATCAATAGCGCCTCCTTCAAATCATGGGTGACAAAAATGGATGCAATACCTTCCTTGGCGGCGACAGATTTATAAAGATCCTGCATACGCGCCCGGGTCGCAGTGTCGAGGGCACCAAAGGGTTCATCCAGCAGCAGCAGTTTCGGCTTGATGATAAGCGCACGGCCAAAGCCCACCCGTTGGCGCTGCCCGCCTGATAATTGGTCTGGCATCTTGTCCGCATGATCCGTCAGGCCAAGGGCATCAATTTTATCGGTGGTGAGCTTTTTAACCTCGGCTTCATCATATTTGGCGAGCCGAAGACCAAAAGCGATATTGTCAAAAACATTCAGGTGCGGGAACAACAGGGCTTCTTGGTAGATATAGATCATGCCGCGTTCATTGGGCGGATTGTGGGTGATGTCCCGCCCTGACAGCTTTACGCTACCGTTTTGTAAGCCAATCAGCCCTGCGAGAATTTTCAAAAGTGTGGTTTTGCCACAGCCCGATTGCCCCAACACAGCCAAGGTCTCGCCCTCACGCACGTCAAGCGAGACATCTTCGAGCACCTTTTCGCGGCCATAGGCCTTGGTAATGCCGCGCACTTCCAGAATATGATTGTCAGGCGACATGGGTGCGTTCCTCGAACAGATAGCGGCGGTTAATGATCAATAATGCGATTGGCGGCAGTATTAACAGGATAGAGGCCATCGCCGCAAAATGCGGGCTGGCTTCGCCCAAATAGCTGAACAGTTTTACAGGCAGAGTTTCCACCTTGCCAGCGCCAATCACCAAGGGCAGGCCATATTGAAACCATGACAGCAGAAATGTTTGAAACAGACAGAAAACAATGGGCCCTTTGGCCGCAGGAATTAGCACCAATCGCAAGGCTTGCCATGTATTGCCGCCAAGGCTATAGACGAGATCCTCCAGATTGCGCGCATTGGCGGACCAAAAGGCGGTAAAGAAAATGGTGGCATAGGCAAAAGCCCCCATCATTTGCGCCAAAACAACGCCCAACGCCGTGCCGACCAAGCCGAGGGCGATGAATAAATATAGCAGGCACAGACTAAGGATGACGGGCGACATCGCAAAGGGCAGGATGGCCCAAATCATCCAGCGGTCATTATGCCGACTGCGGGCGATGAAGCGCGCGGTAATAAACCCTAAGCCGGTGGAGAGGGCCGCCACAGGCACGGCAATGGTCGCAGAGGTAATTGCTGCACCAAACAGCCCACCCCCATCAAGAATAAAGGCCCACCCTGAAGTATCAAATCCAGACGGTAATATATGGGGCCACGGCCAATTTGATGTGAACGAAAACCACAGCAGCATAACAGGCGGTAACAATGCCACCAGTGCGATGGCGGATTTGGCGATTGTGCGCGTCCTTATCATGATTGTTCTGGCCCCGGCCTCGGTTTGCTGCGCATTAAAAAAAGCACCGCCAAGACAACAACTAAACTATAAAGGCAGGCAATGACATAAGCCTCTGGTCGTTGTGAAAGCTCTAGCATGCCAAGTTTACGGACCGCTTGAACGCTGATCATTTCGGACGAATGGCTGCCCAAAATGGCGGGGATTTCGAACGAGCCAAAAACGAAGATAAAACTCAGAACCACCTGTGCTCTGGCTCTGAACAGCAAAACAGGAATGACAATTTTCAATAGCGCCTGCGCGGGGCTTGCCCCCAAGGCCCGCGATAAACTGGCGAGGCGATCAGTTTTTTCTTTCTGGCTGATCTGAGCGAAAAGAATCATAAAAAACGGCGCGCCAATACCCACATGGGCGGCAATGATGCCAATGGCGAAGGGGTCATTCACAAGCGCCGGAAAGTCAGCGGAGCCAGTGGTCAAGCCCACGGCGAACGCCAGTCGTGACATAAGCCCCGCACCACCGAGCAACAACCAAACCGAAAAGCCGGCAACAGCGGATGGCAGAATGAGCGGCACATAAATCAACATGGAAAATGGCCCTGTCCGCAGATCACGCCGCAAATAAAGTGCGCCCCACAGGCCGATTCCAACAGTGAATAGTGTGGTCGTCGCCGCCACATAAGCCGACAGGAGAAAGGCCGGGATTATTTCACCCCCCGTGGCAACGGCCATGAAATGCGCGGTGGTAAAGCCTTTTGAGAAATAGCCAAATAAGCCCAAGCCATAGGCAAGCGCGAACAGGATCGCGAACAGGATCGGCAGGACAGCCAGCAGCACAAACAGGCCACCACCGATCTGGTCAAGCAGACGACCGTCCTTCGTTGGGGATGACATATGCCGCGCCAGATCACTCATGAGCCACCGCGCACAATCTTCTGCAAAAAGTCTTCATACAGGCGGTCGATATAATCGGGGTGCAATTCGCGAAAAGCGGCATCTTCCACACTGGCAAGGCTGGGTGCATGTTGGCGGGTGCCTTCAATTTGAAACCTTTGCCGCACATCAGGGGGCAGCCGATCCATGTTCAAGATGGTATTGTCGCCCCATGACCCCGCCCGTAATTTTTCCAGTTGTGCTTCTTGCGAAATAAGGAAATTGGCCACCACCATCGCCCCGGCGCGGTTGGCGCCGTTCGCAACAACGCCCAGATAATGTGCGTTTCGCGGCGTTCCGCTGCGCCAGACATAGCCGTAGGACGTGTCTGTAAACAAGCCGCTGGCGATTTTGGCATCGGTTTCACCGTCGTTATAGCTCATGGTGAAATCAATCTCGCCACTTGCAAACATTTGGTGCATTTGCGCTGGCGAGCGGGCAAAGGCTTCGCCGTTTCGCCACATATAGGGCCTGATCCGATTGAGATACGCCCATAACTGCGGGGCTAATTCGTTATACAAGGCTTCGTTGAAACGGGGGCCAAAGGCGTCTCTCCCACCTGCTAATTCAACCATCAGCGCCTTTAGAAAGCCCAGTGTGGTAAAGCCTGCGTCCAGTGTGAAGCGCCCCGGGTTCTGGCGCACCCATGCCTCCAGCTCTGCCATGGAGCGGGGCGGGTTGTTGACCCGTGCCTGATCGGTGATCAGCATAAACTGACCTTGGCCCCACGGCACCTGAAAGCCATTGATGGGAATGTCATAATCAAAAGCAATGAAGGGATTTGCCGCATCAACATTGGCATAATTGGGCAGACCATCCAGCCCGCCCATCAGCGCATTGATCTCGCGCAGGCCGCGTGATGTGCGCCCCGCCATCCAGACCAGATCAGCCTCACTGACGTGTTTTCCGGTTTCACGCTCGGCCAGAATGAAAGCGACGATGCGCGGCCCCGCGACCGAGGCTAATTTGAGATCAATACCATGTTTTTCCTTGAGCATGGGAACCACCCAGCCCTGCATATAACGATTGATTTGCGGGTCGCCAGTCCATGTCAGCATGGAGACGGTGGAGCCATGGGCCGCTTGTTCGATTTGTTCCCACGACATCGTCGCAGGGTCCACAGTCGGTGCATCTTCGCTACAGGCGATCAATAAAAAACATAAGAATGCCGCGATACGGGTCATAGGGCCTCCGGTAACCATGTGACGATCTGTGGATAGATTGCCAGCAAAATTGCAAAAAAACCAAGGATAAGGAAGAAGGGTAGCGCGCTTTTAGCGATGGTGCCCATGCGCTCTCCCGTTAAGTTTTGCACCACAAACAGGTTAAAGCCAACAGGCGGCGTGATTTGCGCCATTTCTACGGCAATGACCAAGAAAATGGCAAACCAAATCGCGTCAAACCCAGCGGCCAAAACCAAGGGCAGGGCAATGGGCAGCGCCATGACGATCAGGCTTAATCCGTCCAACACCATGCCGAGGCCGACAAAGAAAACCAGCAGCAGCAAGATCAATCCCATGGGGGATAGGTTCAAAGAGGCTACCATTTCCAATATCATTTGCGGGAGGCCCAAAAATGCCATGGCCTTTGATAGAAAAAGAGCGCCAGTTAAAATCAATCCGATCATGGAAACAGTTCTGATGGTGCCAAATAGCGCGTCTTTTATGGTATCCGGGTTTAATGTTTTTTGCCATAGCGCAACGAGAAACGCGCCCGCCACACCAATGACCGATGCTTCTGTCGGGCTGGCGAGGCCTGCATACATGCTGCCCAAGACCATCACCACAAGGATGATGAATGGCGCGAATAATTTAAGCCCACCCAACCGATCGGCCCATGTTGCTGGGTCTGGGGCAGGGGTTAGCGACGGGTCCATTAATGCCCGAAGCGCGATATAACCCATGTAAAACACGGTTAAAAGCGCACCCGGAATGATGCCCGCGATAAACAGGTCTAGAATGCTCACCTCTGCCAAGACACCATAAAGAATAAGGACGATTGAGGGCGGAATGAGAAAGCCAAGCGTGCCCGCGCCCGCTAGAGATCCCATGGCGAGGCTATTGTCATAACCGCGTGATTTCAGCTCGCCCAGTGTCATACGGCCCACCGTGGCCGTGGTGGCGGCGCTGGAGCCGGAGACCGCAGCAAACAACGCACAGCCCATCACATTGATATGCGCCAGGCCGCCGGGCAGGCGACCAAGCCACGGCTTCAGCCCGTCAAAAAGGTCGCGCGATAGGCGGCTATGATACAGGATTTCCCCCATCAGGATAAACATCGGCAGGGCGACCAGTTCATGGGCGTTCAGGCTGGACCAAACCTGAAAGGCGAGCAGCTCCACCACTGGTGTATGATGAAATATAGACAGGGAGATTGCACCCGTTGCCAGCAGGGCAATGCCAACCCATACGCCAGCACCCAGAAGCCCCACAAGCACGATAAAAACAGTGGTAACGATGGTCATTCTGGTCCCCTCATCATGCGGATGATCTTAGCAAAAAACGCCAGTGCCAATAAGCAGGGGCCCAGAGCCAACAGGATTTGCGGCCAAAACAATTGTGTTGCGCTGGGGTAAAAAGACCGCGCGCCTAATGCCATAGAGCCTAGCGCCCAATCAATCATGGCCCAACCCAAAAGCGCCGCCATCATTAGACCAATGACACTGGCAAAAAGGTCCAACTGTCGCGCTCGGCGAAGCGACAATCGCTCCATCAGCAGATTGACGCGGATATGGCCATCGCCACTGGGTGAGTTAAGCGCCCAACCCGCCCCCCAAAAAAATGAAATCGCCACCAGATAGCCTGAATATTCAAGGCCGAACGACAAGGACGACCCCACAAGAATACGCATGAGGATATCAATAATGATGATCCAAAAACCGAGGAATATGGCCGCGATGGCCCCCCATGCGCCAAAAAGCGTGGCGCGGTCTATGAAGCGAAGAAGCTTATCAAAGATTGCTTTCATTCCAGCGGTTCCTTGCCTGTGCGCGCCAAATATGTCTTAAGCACCTCTCGTGCGCCGGGGACGGCATCGGCAAATTCTCGCCACATCGGGCGGGCCAGCGCCCGCATCTCTGCCATCATTTCAGCGGATGGCTCTATGGTTGTTATGCCGCCCGCTTCAAGAATTTTGAGCTTGGCCAGATCATCCGCAGAACTGACCTGCCAAAAGCCGGGTTGCATATCACGCGCAATCTGTGTGAGCTGGTTTTGTATGGTCGCGGGCAGGGCGTTATAGGCCCCCAGATTGACGCCCATGAAGTTGGAGATCCACAGGTGATTGGTGCGGTAGATATGGCTGAGGAAATCCTGAAAATTTTGTGCCGCTGCGGTGGTGGTGGATGTCATTGCACCGTCAATCATACCGGATGCCAAGGCTGGCGTGACATCGGATGATGGTAATTGTACGGGGCTCATGCCCAGCCGGGCCACCATGTTGGATGAATTGCGGTCATAGGTGCGGATTTTGGTCCCTGCCAGCTCGGAAATGCTATGAACTTCTCGCTTGAAATACAGGTTTTGATTGGGCCATGGCACCATATACAGCAGCTTGATGCCGCGCCGTGCGAATATCTCATCTAATTTGGGTTGCAGGATTTCATACAGAATGGCCAGTTCATCTTGATCGGCGACCAGAAAGGGCAACGATTCTATACCCAAGATAGGCTCTGTTCCGACTTGCTGAAAGGCCGCCATTTCCGCCATGTCAACGATGCCTTCACCCAGCGCACGTAGGCTGGATGGCCCCTTTAGGCCGAGCACCGCACCGGGGTGAATGTTAATCCTCAGGGTGCCGTGTGTGGCAGTATTGATGGCGTCGGCGAAGTCCTGTGCGTTTTTGGTGTGAAACTCTTTGGCCGACCACGGCAGACTGGCATCCCATACGGTCTGTTTGTCTGTGGGCTGGTCGCATGCCGACACTGCAAATATCAGCGCCATGATTATTATGAGTTTTCTCACCGCATTGGGCCCCCGGTTATCAAGAGCGCGAGCCTAACAAGAGAGGGCAATTCGCCAAAGCGGAAAATAGGAAATTTTATCCCTTGCGAAGTGGCGGGCGGCTTCTTAGGCTGCGTGCTGAATGGTGAATATCAAAAATGCGGGATAAATAAAAATGAAGTTGAACAATCCGTCTCTTTTTCGTGAACAATGCTATATCAACGGTGAATGGTGCGATGCCGACAACGGCGCGACCTTTGCTGTGACGAACCCCGCCACGGGCGAAGTGGTGGGCCATGTCCCGCAAATGGGGGCGGCAGAGACAAACCGCGCCATTAATGCCGCCAACGCGGCAATGAAAGATTGGGCCGCGAAAACCGCCAAAGAGCGCGCGGGCATCCTGCGAAAACTCTATGATTTGATGCTCGCCAACCAAGAGGACCTGGCGCAGATTATGACCGCCGAGCAGGGCAAGCCATTGGCCGAGGCGCGCGGCGAGATTTTATATGCGGCGAGCTTTATCGAATGGTTCGCCGAAGAAGGCAAACGCATTTATGGGGATGTGATCCCCGCTGGCATTCCCGGACAGCGACTATTTGTGATCAAACAACCGATCGGTGTGGTGGGGGCCATCACGCCGTGGAACTTCCCCACCGCGATGTTGACCCGCAAGGCTGGCCCCGCATGGGCGGCGGGCTGCCCCATTGTCGCAAAACCCGCCGAAGATACGCCGTTTTCCATGTTGGCGCTGGCGGTCCTGTGCGAAGAGGCGGGCATGCCAGCGGGCATTTGTAACGTGGTCACCGGCGTTCCGCAGGATATTGGCGGCGCGCTTATGGCCTCAGACGTTGTGCGCAAAATAACCTTCACAGGCTCCACAGATGTGGGCAAACACCTAATGCGCCAAGCCGCCGATACGGTCAAAAAGGTCTCTATGGAACTGGGCGGTAACGCCGCATTCATTGTTTTTGACGATGCCGATATCGAAGCTGCGGTTCAGGGCGCGCTGATTTGCAAATACCGCAATACCGGTCAGACCTGTGTGTGCGCGAACCGCATTCTGGTGCAAGACGGTATTTATGACGCTTTTATGGCCCGCTTTGTTGAAGAAACCAAGAAGCTTGCGGTCGGCGATGGCAGTCAAGATGGCATCACCACAGGGCCATTGATCAATGAAGCTGCGGTTATGAAGGTCGAAGCCCATGTGGCAGACGCCATCGCAAAAGGGGCCAAGCTGATGACCGGCGGCAAGCGCCACGCCCTGGGCGGTAATTTCTTTGAGCCGACCATCGTCAGTGAATGCTCCACCGATATGGTGTTTGCCCAGGACGAGACCTTTGGCCCCATGGCGCCCGTGTTCCGGTTTAAGGACGAAGACGAAGCGATTGAGATTGCCAATTCAACGCCTTTTGGTCTGGCGGGGTATTTCTACGCCCGTGATATGGGCCGGGTGTGGCGTGTGGCTGAAGCGCTGGAAACCGGCATTGTCGGCGTCAATACGGGCATTATCTCCACCGAAGTGGCCCCCTTTGGCGGGGTTAAGCAGTCGGGCATTGGCCGCGAAGGCTCGAAATACGGCATCGATGATTTCCTTGAGATTAAATATATCAATTTGCAGCTCTAACTGAGGAACTATGCGCAGGTTCTGCCGATGAGAAGACGATCTAAAGGCAAACAGCATTACGATAAGGATGTGATCAAGCGTCGCCTTGCGGCCCGGCGGGAAAAACACGCCGGGGGGCGGTCTGATACCTCGCTCAACCTTCTGCTGGTTCTGTTCATCGTGCTGGCGATCGCCGTACTGGGCTTTATCGTCATTTGGATCACCGGATAGGGGTTAAACCTTGAATGTCTGGCATTTACCCGCTACATGAGCCGGGCACTTAAGGACGGATAATGGCCTCTTTGGATAAAGAAATTGAAAAACGTCGCACCTTCGCGATCATCTCGCATCCTGATGCGGGTAAAACCACGCTGACCGAAAAACTGTTGTTGTTTGGTGGGGCTATTCAGGCGGCTGGCGAGGTCAAAGCACGTGGTGAAAATCGCCGCGCCCATTCCGACTGGATGAAGGTTGAGCGCGAGCGCGGCATTTCCGTGACCGCATCGGTGATGACCTTCGACTATGACGGGCGCACCTTTAACCTGCTGGACACCCCCGGTCACGCCGACTTTTCCGAGGATACCTACCGCACGCTGTCAGCCGTTGATAGCGCGGTGATGGTGCTGGATGCAGCCAAGGGTATCGAGGCACAGACGCTGAAATTGTTTGAGGTATGCCGCCTGCGCGATATGCCCATCATCACCTTTGTCAATAAATATGACCGCGAAGCCCGCGACCCGTTCGAGCTGATCGACGAAGTTGAGCAGACCCTGCAATTAGATGTCACACCCGCTAGTTGGCCCATCGGCATGGGGCGTAATTTTCTGGGGATTTATGATCTGCTGAATGATCAATTGCTGTTGATGGATAAGACGATGAAAAACGAATTATCCAAGGGCATTGCGTGCGCGGGACTGGATGATCCCAAGCTGGAAGAGCACCTTCCCGCTGAGGCATTAGTGACCCTGCGCGAAGAGGTGGAAATGGCCCGCGGCCTGTGTCCAGAATTTGATCTAGAGGCGTATTTGGCGGGCAATCAGACGCCAGTGTTTTTTGGTAGTGCGATCAATAATTTTGGCGTGCAGGAACTGTTGAACGGTGTGGGCGCTTATGCCCCGCAACCGCGGTCTATGCCCACGAAAGAGCGCCGTGTGGAGCCAGACGAGCCGAATCTCAGCGGTTTTGTTTTTAAAATTCAGGCGAATATGGACCCAAAGCACCGCGACCGCATTGCTTTTGTGCGCTTGGTCTCCGGCAAATATACCCGCGGTATGAAGGTTAAACACGTCCGCACGGGCAAGTCACTCGCCCTGCATAACCCTGTACAGTTTTTGGCCCAAGACCGCGATCTGGCAGAAGAGGCCTATCCCGGTGATATCCTCGGTATTCCAAACCATGGTAATTTGCGCATTGGCGACAGCTTAACCGAGGGCGAAGCCCTACATTTCACGGGTATCCCATCTTTTGCGCCTGAGTTGTTGCAGTCCGTGCGCACAGAAGATCCGCTGAAGGTCAAGCATCTGGGCAAGGCCTTGGAACAACTGGCAGAAGAGGGTGCAGCACGCGTTTTCAAGCCCACCTTTGGTTCGGAATATATCCTCGGCGTGGTGGGGCAGTTGCAGTTCGAGGTGCTGGCCGACCGCATCCGCACTGAATACGGCATTCCCGTTCGTTTCGAGCCGACATCCTTGATCACGGCGCGTTGGATAGAATGCGATGATCCTTTGATCATCAAGAAGTTTATCGATACAAACAAGGCGTCCATCGGGCACGACCATACCGGGGCGCCGGTTTATTTGGCTCGCAATACGTGGCACTTGAATAAAGGTATGGAAGATTTTCCTGAGATTAAGTTCCTCACCACGAAAGAGCAGGAATATTAAACCACTTTGGAATATTTAGGGGCTTCGTCCTCGCGGCTCATATGTTGATCAAAACACGCGGCAACCGGGCGCAGCGCCATGGGTAAATCTGGGTTGACATAAATGATGCTGCCGCGTTCCCACGCCAAGCCGTGGGCAATCAGCTCTTGCATCGCTGCTCGGGCCGGGGCGAAGATGCTAATATCGGCACCGTATTTGTCGGCAATTGCGCCCAGATCAGCTTGGAAATAGCACAATAAGTCGCCGATCACCTCGCCGAACATTGGGTCATCTTGATTGAATTTATAGCCACGAATCCACGCCGAACGGCCATTATTCACCTTGTCATGCCATGTTTTGGCATCGGGGGTGTTTTGTGCAAACCCAATATCTAGGCGGCTTATGGCCGATGGGCCAAAGCCAATCATAATGTCGCTGGGGTCAGCGCTATACCCTTGAAAATTACGTTTGAGATAGTGCCCATCGCGCGCTTTGACGAGACTGTCTTCGGGCCGCGCATAGTGATCCATTCCCACCGCTTGTAGGCCCGCTTTGCGGAAAATGCGGCTCATGACGGTTTCCATTTCCAGACGCTCTTGGGGTCCTGGAAGTGGGTGTTTCTCCAATAGGGCCTGATGTTTTTTCATCCATGGCACATGGGCATAGGGGAATAGGGCAATGCGGTCAGGGGATAGCTCCAGTGCCTGTGCGGCGGTGCGGGCTACGCTTTCCGGGGTTTGCAGTGGTAGGCCGTACATTAGGTCCAGATTAAGGGCCTCGATCCCCGCTGTGCGCAGGTCCGTGGCCGCGCGTTTGACCATATCAAAGCTCTGTATTCGGTTGACTGCGGATTGGACCAAGGGGTTGAAATCTTGTACGCCGAGGCTGACACGGTTCACACCTTCGCGGGCCATGGACAATATCTTGCCGCGCGTCAGGGTGCGGGGGTCGATCTCCACAGCGATTTCCGCATCCGCGACGATGTCAAAATGGGCGCGTAGAGCGGCCATTATTGAGCTAAAGTCAATCTCACGCAGGACGCTTGGAGAGCCGCCACCAAAATGCACATGTGCGACCTTCAGTGCAGGCGCACTTTCTGGACCCTGTCGCAGCGCGAAATGCTCAATTTCTTTGAGCAGCGTCTTCATAAAGCGGTCAATGGGTTCATAGCGCTTTGTAATGCTGGTGTTGCAGCCACAGAACCAGCACAGCTGTTCGCAAAATGGAACATGGATATAGATCGAAACCGCCGTGCCCTCAGTGTTTTGCGAGAGATTGAGAGGGGCCTGCCAAATGGATTCTTGCTCCGGCTGAATGGAGGTAAAATGCGGTGCCGCAGGGTAACTGGTATAGCGCGGTGCGCGCTCACCAAGCGCTTTTAACAACGAAACTGTCTCGCTGCCCATGATGGTTTCTCCCCATTCTTTCAGCCAATTCTGCGGTTTAACGAGTTATTGAGGCGGAATTTTATCGAAAAAACAGGGAAGGGATCATTGACCCAAATCAAGTATTTTTGAACTATCTGCATAGGCGGCAAAAAAAGCACCTGAACCACCGGCGATGGCCTGTAAAAGGACATCTCTGCCGCTTTGTTGGTCTATTTGCCGTGCCATGTGGGCGCCAACGCGGTACCATAACCGGTCCCCCGACGACATGGCGTTAATTATATCCCAGTCTGCGTCTTCAACGGCGCGTATGGGCCCTGTAAGTTTTTGCCGTTGTGTTTGATAATCGGCCAAAATTCCCGCCATTAAGATCGGACTATCCAGCACCACATAGTCATTATCATTGTCCAGTGTGCCATCGTTTGCGCGCGCCTCATAAGCGGCCCAAACTGCTGTTCCTTCAATGAATGTTGAATAATCAACTAAGGCCATCAGCTCGGCTGTATTGGTAATGTCTTCAATGACAAAGGGAAATGGATGGAGCGCCATAACACCAGCGTGGTGTAGCTCGTGAATGCAAGTGTACCAAAATTCGTCCGGGTTCTGAATAAATTTTGGATGAACCATATTAAGGGATGCCGAACCATCCATCGCAACGCCAATATCATAGCCCCATGTGACGTATAATTGCGTTTCTCGGCCATTATTCATGCTGTTTGGCGGTAGCATCTTTTGCGCATCCGTATAGCAGCGTGCCTGATGGCGGCGATCATTTGCGTATCTGGCCATTAAGGCTTTGGCGGTTGAAAGCAGGTGTGCATCCGGCTTGTTTTCCAGAAGATTTTGGGTGATCTTCAGGCGGCTAGTGCCTTTTGGATAATACCCGGTTTTTTGGGAATGGCGTTCCAAATGCGCTGCGGCATCGGTAAAGGCTATATTGGCGACCGCCTTGGGTGATGGATTTTCGAAATAGTCCAGCGCCCCGCGAATATGCTGAAAATCAAACAGTTGATCACCGTCAACAGCGCGCGCAGTCAATGGAATGCTGAGACCGATCAGCAGTGTCAGATGAGCAAGCCCGTGTGGAATTATTTTTATGTTACGCAAACCAAACATGACCGAAGGCTACCAGTTTTTTATGGCAGGAACATGTTCTTTTTTGCACCCTGTATCAGGCACGCGCCCTTTTCTGTTCGGACCGGAATTTGGTCAGGCCTTTGCGCTTGTCGATCATTTCCGTATGGAGGCGGGAAATGGCTTGGCTGCCCGTATTGGCAAAGGCGAATGGGAATACCGCGTGTAACAAACAGGCAAGGCCACCAGCCATCATGTGACCAGAAAAGCGCAGGGCATGGCCCATATGTTCGAAATAGCCCTCGTCAATGCTTTTGAGGTGGGCGTTGAGGCGATTGCTGTTTTTGTCTTGCACGGTCACGTCATTCTCCTTTTGGTCGGAGGATCATAGTCATTGTTAAGGAAAAAAACATTTCTAATTTCCTCATACTTCGCCTAAAATAGGAAAATACTTCTAAAATAATATGAATTATTAGAAAGACATGACATGGATAAGATTGACCGCAACATCCTCGCGCTGTTACAGCGGGATGCAACGCTGTCCACAGCTGAGATCGCGGAACAGGTTGGCTTGTCGACAACGCCCTGTTGGCGCCGGATCCAAAACCTAGAGGCTGAGGGCTTTATCACCTGCAGGGTGGCGCTATTGGATCGGCAAAAGGTCAATGTGGGGGTCGATGTATTTGTGGCGATCAAAACATCGGATCATAGTTGGGAATGGTTTGAAAAATTTAGCAAAACAGTTGTGCGCTTCCCTGAGGTTGTCGAATTTTACCGTATGAGTGGCGAGTCCGATTATTTACTGCGGGTGGTGGTGCCGGATATCGGGGCGTTTGATAATTTTTATCGTCGGCTGATAAAAGAAGCGGACTGTTCCGACATATCGTCCAGTTTTGCGATGGAACAGTTGAAATACACCACAAGCCTGCCACTGGAATATATGCGGATTGATCGGTAAGGCGCGGATGTCAGGTTAGATTGACTTAAAGACCGAGAATTCTTAGAAAAGAATGTCGGCCAGCAAAGACAGTTTTAACCACATCAATCCCACGACAAATAACATGAAAATGGCAGAGGTTTTGATGAACATGGACCGCGCCGTACGAATATCCGAACTGTCTGCAAAAACACTGCCGGTCCCAACCCAGCCACCATTGATTTCACGGCCTTCATAGCTGATCGGCCCCCCAAGTTTTAGATTGAGCGCACCCGCTATGCCTGCAACGGCACTGCCTGCGCCTTTGTGATGATAGTGATGGGCACTGCGTGTGGCTTCGCGCAGGGTTGCAACAAAGCGGCGTCCCGGCGACAACAGGGACGCAAATGCCAATATCATCGCTGTCAGAAGCGACCCCGGCCACATCAACAGGTCATTGACCCGTGCAATCGCCCAGCCAAAATCTGCGGATAATTCGCTTTTTTCATCAATCATGTCGGCAGCGATATTGATTGTTTTGAATAGAAGTAACCCGGCTGCCCCGAACATGAGCAGATAAAAAGCAGGTGTGATGATGCCCGCGGATAAGGTTCGCGCAGTGGTCTCCACCGCGGCGCGGGCAACGGCGGGTGCGTCCATATCTTCGGTATCGCGCCCGGAAATAAGGGCGAGCATCGCGCGGCCTTCTTCAACCGAACGGTCCAGCCCATCGGCCAGCACCATGCTTTGATCCAAAAAGCTGCGCGCACTAAAAAGGGTGCCAAGCGCAAAGGCCTCAAGGATCCATAAATAGGGGATATGCTGCGCCAACAGGTCAACGCTGATCCCAACAATCAGCGTGACAATAATAAAGACGACAGCGGTGGATATGCCGTCGGAGCGGCGCATGCGCGGCGTTAATTCGGGCCGATTATAGCGGGTTTCCAGCGCATCGATCGAACGACTGGCCATTGCTAGGGGCGTCTTGAAGGTGCGGACCAGAACAATATCCCGGCAGACAATGAGGTTGAAAGCAAAGGACAGCAGAAGGAGCGCTGGGAAGCTGCTTGCGTATTGCGGAATGACAATCCAATCCATCTTTTTGCCTTCGCCGTTTTTGGTGTGCCTGACAATTCTAGCCGCTATGCGGCCATATTGCATGTTATTTTATTCGCAGATAATGCATGCTGAACAGGCCTTCTCTGTCTTCCCAGCAGGCGATGGGTTCTAACCCGGTATCTCTGACCAGTTGCTGGAACTCTTGCACTTCATATTTATATGAGTTTTCGGTATGGATGGTTTCGCCTTCGCTGAATTGAAAGCTCTCGCCCATGACGCTCACCCTTTGATTGCGGCGACTTGCGAGGTGCATTTCTACGCGGCCTTCTTCTTCATTGTAAAACGCCAAATGTTCGAACTGATCCAGTTTGAAGTTGCCGTCCAATTCGCGGTTGATGCGTTCTAGAATGTTCAAATTGAATTTGGCGGTCACGCCCTTGGCGTCATTATAGGCGGCCTCAATAATGGCGGGGTCTTTCTTGGTGTCCACACCGATGAGAAAGCCAGCCCCGCTGCCGAGAATTTTGGAAACCTGTTTCAGGAATTTGCTGGCCTCTTCGGGGGAAAGATTACCTATGGTGGAGCCGGGAAAAAAACCCAGACGTCCACCCTCTCCTTCAACACTGGGGGGCGGTAGCTCCAACGGTTTAGAATAGTCAGCGCAAATGGCCGTGACATGAACATGTGGGTAATGGGTGGCAATATCGTCGCCAGTTTCGATCAGCATGTCACGGGAAATATCTATGGGTACGTATGCATCAATTTGCGGTAACCCGTTGAGCAGGATACGCACTTTTTCGCTCGACCCGCAGCCGAATTCCACCAATTGGACCTTGTCCGCTAAGCGCGACGATAAGCTTCTTATGCGGCGGCGCAGGATGCCTTTTTCAGCTTCCGTGGGGTAATATTCCGCTAGCTGGGTGATGTCATGAAACAGTTCAGACCCATTGGCATCATATAACCATTTGGAAGATAGATATTTAGGGCCTGCCCCCAGTCCTTGTAAAACCCCATTTTCAAAAGTCTCCACCTCGGGTTTCAGGTCAATGAGGTCAGCCTTTTGCTGCGTCGGCGGGGCATCCGCGTTTTGGTCGGAAATAATAGAATCCATATCACCATCGGCGTCGGGCTGATCGCCTGTGGGCGGCGTCTGGTCCGCGACAGGGGTGCTGCCTGTCGTTAATTTAGTTTCGGCTTTTGGTTCTGGTTCATCGGTCGGTGGCGGCGGCGGCGGCGGTTCACCCGTTGATTGGGCCAGGCGTAGGCCTGTGAACTGCCAGCGTGCGTCGGGGTAAAAGAAATTTCGATAGCTGGCGCGAACGTGACGGCGGGGTGTCACACAGGACCCGCCCCGCAGCACATACTGCCCGGACATGAACTTGCCATTATACTCGCCGATGGTGCCTTCGGGTGTCTTATAGCCGGGGTAGGGGGCATAGGCAGAAGATGTCCATTCCCATGCGTCCCCAAATAACTGCGTGACGGTCTCGGTGCGCTCCCCCGGTGCGGGTTGTAGGCGGTCTGATTGCAGGTTGTTAACGTGTTCGGTATCGGGAAATGCCAGCGCAGCCACTTCCAATTCTGCCTCGGTCGGCAGGCGCGCCCCGGCCCACCGCGCGTAGGCATCGGCTTCATAATAGCTCAGATGGCAAACCGGTTCGTTGGGGCCAAGCGGTTCTAATCCGAATAGAGTGAACACTTTCCATGCGTTGTTTTCTTGTTGCCAGTAAAGCGGCGCTTGCCAATGGTGCTTTCGGGCAATATCCCAGCCGTCTGACAGCCAGTATTCCGGCTTTTCATAGCCGCCATCACGGATAAAGCGCAGATATTCACGGTTGGTCACCAAGCGTGAAGCTAAGGCAAAACTGTTTAAGAAAACTTTATGCCGAGGGCCCTCACAATCGAAGCCAAACCTTCCTCCCCGGTGGCCGATTTCGAATACACCCTCTGCGAATTCGTGCCAGGTCATCTCGAACACTTTACCGCGGCCGGGCGTGCGCCGTGATCGATAGGCTGGCATTTGAGGGTTTTGGTAAAGCGCATGTTTGATATCGCTCAGCAATAGTTCCTGATGCTGTTCTTCATGATGACAGCCGAGGTCAATCAACGGCGCGATCTCTGACCATTTTTCATGCGGCTCTGCCCGGGTGATGATGGCCAATATCGCCTTGTTGACATAAGCTCGATAATCCAGCGTTTCTTTGAGTGTTGGGCGTGAAATTTGCCCGCGTTTGTCCCGCGGAAACTGTTCGCCCGCCCCCTTGTAATATGAATTGAAAAGATAGTGAAAGGCTGGGTTGAAAACCTGATAGCTGGGCAGGAATGCGGCGAGAATGAAATTTTCAAAAAACCATGTGGTGTGGGCCAAGTGCCATTTGCTCGGGCTGGCTTCCGGCATGGACTGGATAACGGTGTCTTCTGGGCGTAATGGGGCGACGAGACGTTCCGACAATTCGCGCACACTTATAAAGCGCGCGGCGGCGGTCTTTGAGTCCAGCATGCTCTTGTCTGTGAACAACTACCCAGCCCATCCTGCTAACATCGTTACCGCCAAAATAGCCCCCATATTTGATCTTTGGATTCGATCTTTGGATTCGATCTTTGGAATTTACCCTCAGACCTTATTGCAAGTGCTCCGCCCCGTTAGGCTGCAACATAACTGCACTCTAAAACATTGCCTTGGTGATGCAAGTGGCCAATTGCAAACTGAAGGCAAATTTGGATTTAGGGCAGTACATGTTTGCTTTGCTAGGTCGGTGGGTCAATCACTCGATATCGTCAATTGCATAGCCGGCCGAGCGCACAGTTCGGATAAAGTCCTGACTGTCGCCATCATTCAATGCTTTTCGCAGACGTCGGATGTGCACATCAACGGTGCGAATTTCCACATAGACATCATTGCCCCATACCGCATCCAAAAGCTGGTCACGGGAAAAGACCTGCCGGGGGTGGCTCATCAAGTGGCGCAGGAGCTTAAACTCAGTCGGCCCCAAATGAATAAGTTCGTCATTGCGCGTAACCCGGTGGGTCGTGGGGTCCAAGCGAATATCACTAAATTCTATGGTTTCGCCGATGAGGCTTGGGCTGGTGCGCCGCAACAGGGCCTTAATTCGGGCCAATAATTCTGCCTTGGAAAAGGGTTTTGAGACATAATCATCCGCCCCCATATCCAGACCGCGAACCCTGTCTTCTTCTTCGCCGCGCGAAGTGAGCATGATAATCGAGGTCAGTCGTGTCTCGTTCATGCGACGCAAACGACGACACACTTCAAGTCCGGAAATACCCGGTAACATCCAGTCGAGGAGAATGACATCTGGCGCTTCGTCGCGGGCCGCATCCAAGCCGTCTTCGCCCGTCAGGCAATGGCCGACTTGGTAGCCCTTGCTTTCAAGCAATACCCTAATCAGATCAGCAACATCAGGATCATCTTCAATGACCAGAATTTTGGCTGACATAAATTTCCCCCATCGCTTAACGGAAACTGTTTAATTGAATCAAACGAATAGCCTCATCACAACGCCTTACATCTTTTCGTCCGTTCAACTGACCTAGAGACAAGCAAGATACAAAAAATACTTCATTTTCAAGCCTGTACCAAGCTGGCGATAAATTCAAGAGCCATCCGATAAAAACAATTCAGGGACTTCGCGCAATGATTGCAGGTAGCGACCGGCTGGGACATTTTCGATCGGCTCCGCTGTGTAGCCGAAAGTCACCAGCGCCACGGGCATGCCAGCGTTAGTGGCCGCTTGTTGGTCGTGGCGCGAATCGCCAATCATCACGGCATTTTCTGGGCGCTCCCCCATAGCGTTTAATGTCTCTAACAGGTGCAATTTGTCGGGCTTTGGTGCTGTGACGCTGTCCCAACCGCGGATTGCCTTGAAGTAATGGCGCAGACCCAATTCGCTGATCAGCGATTCTGCAAGGGCTTGGGGTTTGTTGGTCGAAATTCCCATGGCTATGCCGCGCGATGATAGCTCCTCCAGCATATCCTGACAGCCTTCGAAAGGCCTGCTTTCCACCGCAATCGCGCCTGAATAATAGTTCAGATAGTCTTTGTGCATACGATCAATCACATCGTCGCCCAACACACCACCGGATTGTTCCAGTGCGTGAATGATCAGCTTGCGCGCCCCACCGCCAATCATATTGCGCACGTCATGAACATCGAACGAAGGGCGGTCCATAGCGGCCAAAACAGTGTTCAGGGCAATGGTGAGGTCAGGGGCTGTATCGACGAGGGTTCCATCAAGATCAAATAATGCGGCACGAAAGCTTTGCGGGAAGGGCATAAAATAAAATCACCTTTTTTGTTATCATTGGCTGGAATTATATCAATCATTGTGGCAGGTTCCAGCCCAAACGTGCGCACTCAGTTTGAATTTGGTCTCATTATTGCCCAGATTCTAGGATTTTGTGCTGGTGGGTAAGGCTCGAATGCCAGAAGTCAACCTGTAGCCAAGAGGGGAATCAGGTGTCAGACAAGAACTCAACTGATTTGACGGCGCGCTCGAACGCTGCTGTCGTCCTTGCAGCGGGCATGGGCACGCGAATGAAATCGGCGCTGCACAAGGTTTTACAGCCGATTGCCGGACGCCCAATGATCCATCATTTGTTGGCGAGCGTGGATGCCGCGGGTATTGGCAGGCGCGTGATTGTTGTGGGCGCTGGTCGTGATCAAGTGATGAATGCGCTACCGGGCGAGGTTTTTGCAGTTCAGGACCCTCAACACGGTACGGGCCATGCGGTGTCTTGTGCGCGACAGGCCTTGATTGAGGCGCGCACAGACGCGGGGGAAGTCGCCGGTGATGTCCTGGTGCTTTATGGCGACGTGCCCTTTGTTGCCCCGGAAACCATGGCGGCGCTGATGCAGGCGCGGCGGGTGATCGGCAGCGATAATCGCGAAGCTGCCGTGGCTGTCCTGGGATTTCGGCCAAATGACCCAGCAGCCTATGGGCGCATGATTCAAAATGATGAGGGTGAGTTGGATGCCATCGTTGAATTTAAAGACGCCAATGAACAAGAACGTGCCGTGGGGTTATGCAATTCAGGCATCATGTCCATCAATGCTGACCTCTTGTTTGATCTGATTGACCAGATTGACAGCAACAATGCTGCGGGTGAATTTTACCTGACAGATATTGTCGCGCTGGCCCGTCGCCAAAGTCACCGGGTGGTGGTGGTTGAAGCACCTGAAGACGAAGTCATGGGCATTAATTCCATGTCAGAATTGGCTAAGGCGGAGAGCGTTTGGCAACGTGCCCGTCGTGCTGTCGCCCTTGAAGATGGCGTGCGTTTGGTGGACCCCGATACGGTTTGGTTTGCGCATGATACGGTTGTCGAGGCGGGAGCAGTTATTTTTCCCAACGTGTTTTTCGGACCCGGCGTGCGGGTCGGTTCAGGCACCATCATTTTTAGCTTCTCTCATCTGGAGGGGTGCAGGATTGGCGAGAACGCGGCGGTTGGTCCATACGCCCGGATGCGGCCGGGCGCCGACTTGGGCGATCGGGTCAAGGTCGGCAATTTCGTTGAGATTAAAAAGGCAAGTATTGAGGCTGGCGCGAAGATATCGCACCTATCATATATCGGTGATGCGCGGGTAGGCGAGAACGCTAATATCGGTGCAGGAACAATTACTTGTAACTATAATGGGTACGAAAAATTCTTTACAGACATCGGTAAAGGTGCCTTTATTGGTTCGAATAGCGCTCTTGTTGCACCGGTGAAAGTGGGGGACGGCGCAATTATAGGCGCTGGCAGCACCATCACCAAGGATGTTGAATGTGATGCTTTGAGTGTGACACGTGCTGAACAAAAACAGATTTCCGGTTGGGCCATGACGTTTCGGTCTAAGTATTAACACATTGAAATATAACTCGTTTTTTATTTTTCCTTTGAAGGGTATCTAAAATAGAATGTGCGGAATTGTTGGTATTTTAGGCGACCATGAAGTGACACCACGTGTATTTGAAGCCCTGAAACGGCTTGAATATCGGGGTTATGATTCAGCCGGTATTGCCACCCTCAACGGTAAGATTGATCGCCGTCGCGCTAAGGGTAAATTGACTGAACTGGGGCGCGTTCTTGCAGAATCACCGCTGAGTGGGAATGCAGGTATTGGCCACACACGATGGGCAACGCACGGGGCCCCCACTACTGTAAATGCGCATCCGCACATTACGCCAGAAGTGGCCATTGTTCACAATGGAATTATTGAGAATTTTAAGCGGCTACGCGACGAATTGAGCGATCGCGGTCATGTCTTTAAGACGGAAACTGACTCCGAAGTGATTGCCCATTTGATCACTGATAATTTGCAGATGCAAAAATCCCCGCGTGAAAGCGTGCAAGAAGCGCTTAAGCGATTGGAAGGCGCGTTTGCGATCGCCATTATGTTTAATGGGCATTATAATTTGATGTTCGGTGCACGCCGCGGCAGTCCGTTGGTCGTCGGCTACGGCGATGGGGAAATGTATCTGGGGTCGGACGCGCTGGCGTTGGCTGGGTTGACCAATCGTATTTCATATCTAGAAGAAGGCGATTGGGTCGAAATGACCCGCGAAGGCGCACAGATTTTCGACCAAGATGATCATGCGGTTGAGCGGAGCCAGGTTCTCTCGAGTGTTTCAGGAGCATTCGCGGATAAGGGCAATTACCGCCATTATATGCTGAAAGAGATTTTTGAGCAGCCCACAGTGGTTGGCGAAACCATTGGCAGCTATGTGGATCATCTTCGTGGCACCGTACAGCTACCGGAGCTTGGTTTTAGCCTCGAAGGCGTTAGCAAAGTCACCATTGTCGCGTGTGGCACCAGTTTTTATGCGGCGCAAGTTGCCAAATACTGGATTGAAATTATGGCGCGGATTCCGGTTGAAGTGGATATCGCGTCTGAATTTCGCTATCGCCAAGCGGTTTTGCAAAAGGACGGGCTTGCGCTCTTTATTTCGCAATCAGGTGAAACTGCGGATACGCTTGCTGCGCTGCGATATTGCAGGGAACAGGGCCAGCGGATCGGTGTTGTTGTTAATGTGGCCGAAAGCAGTATGGCGCGTGAGGCTGACTTTGTTCTGCAAACCCATGCAGGCCCAGAGATTGGTGTGGCGAGCACCAAAGCCTTCACTTGCCAACTGGGGGTTTTGGCCGCGTTTACAGTTTCTCTCGCCAGGGCGCAGGGCCAGATCACTGAAGAGCAAGAACAGAAATACTGCAAGGAGTTAAGCCAAGTTGCATCGCGTATGGCGGATGTTTTACAACACAATGACGCTATTCGTGACCTTGCTTATGAGGTCTCTGCAGCGCGAGATGTGATTTATTTAGGACGCGGCGCGGACTTCCCCATCGCGATGGAGGGGGCGCTTAAACTCAAAGAAATTTCATATATTCATGCTGAGGGCTATGCCGCTGGCGAAATGAAGCACGGTCCTATCGCGCTGATTGATAAAGACGTTCCCATTATTGTCATTGCCCCCACCGGCCCGCTGTTTGAAAAAACGATTTCCAATATGCAGGAGGTCATCGCGCGCGATGGTCGGGTTATTCTGATGTCGGATAAAGCTGGTTTGGACAATTATGGTGACAAGCTTATGGGCTGTATAGAGATGCCCAAGGTTGGCGAATTGGTGACCCCCATGCTGTACGCCATTCCGGTGCAATTACTGGCCTATTATGTTGCCGTTCATAAAGGCACCGACGTGGACCAGCCTCGTAACCTTGCAAAATCAGTGACCGTGGAATAGCCTGACTGCCCAGATTCGGGTCGCAAAGGCATTCACTATGGCAGAGCTGAAAAAGACAGATAAGTCAACCGTCAGGCGGGTGCGCGAACGTGGTCAATATGACCGCGAAACTCTCAATCAGATTGTTGACGATGCGATGATCTGCCATGTGGCCTACATTATTGACGGTGCGCCCTATTGCACGCCTACACTGGTCTGGCGCGAGGGTGATTATGTCTATTGGCACGGCTCTTCCATCAGTCGTTTTCTGGGGTCCGCTATTGGCGCACCTGTCTGTTTGACGGTGACGCATATGGATGGGCTGGTTTTGGCGCGCTCTGCTTTTCATCATTCGGCAAATTATCGCTCCGCTATGTTATTTGGTCATGCCGAGATGGTCGAAGAGCCGCATAAATCGAAGGCCCTGCAAACTTTCGTCGAGGGGCTTATCCCCGGTCGCTGGGAGGATCTGCGCCCGATGACCCCAAAAGAGGTTGGCGCCACCACGGTCTTACGGATGAAAATTGACGAGGGGGCTGCAAAAATACGTGCGGGCGGACCCAAAGATGATCGCCGCGATTATGAATTGTCCATATGGGCCGGGGTTTTGCCGATGAAAACGACTTTTGCCGCGCCACAGCCAGACCCACAGAATTTGGACGGGGTTGATATGCCCGAATACATCAACACATTCATCAAGGATCACTCCTAGGAATTTTTCGCAAAAAGACGGAATTGTATATGTATGACTTTGACCTGTTCGTGATTGGCGCTGGCTCTGGCGGCGTGCGCGCGGCCCGTATCGCTTCGGAAAACGGTGCGAAAGTCGCCATTGCCGAAGAATATCGCATGGGGGGAACATGTGTGATTCGTGGTTGTATTCCCAAAAAGTTGATGGTTTTTGCCGCCCACTACGCGGCAGACTTTGAAGATGCCGAGGGATATGGCTGGAGCTTTGACAGCCCCCCGAAATTTTCATGGACGGCCCTGATAGAGGCCAAGGATGATGAGATTGACCGCTTGAACAGGCTTTATTATGGCACGCTGAAAAATGCCAATGTTGAGGCGTTTGAACATCGCGCGGTTTTAAAGGACGCGCATACCATCTTACTGGATGATGGGCGCGAAGTGAGCGCGGAGACCATTTTGATCGCCACCGGTGGGGCACCCTTCATGCCGGAAATTGACGGCATTGAGTATGCTATTTCGTCCAATGAGGTTTTTCATTTACCAGAACAGCCAAAGCGCATTTTGATTTGTGGTGCGGGCTATATCGCTGTTGAATTTGCGGCTATTTTCAACGGCTTAGGAAGCCATGTTGAAATTGCTTATCGCAAAGATAAGTTGCTACGGGGCTTTGATGAGGACCTGCGTGATGCGCTGGGCCGAGAGATGCGCGATGTTGGGATTCGCGTGCGTTACAACACAGAAGTGGTCTCTATTGCCAAACAAGATGACGGTTTGTTGGTGACTTATAACGATGGTTCCACCGCTCAATATGATCAGGTGATGTTTGCGACAGGGCGTAAGCCAAATGTGCAGGGTCTTGGCCTGTCCGAACTGGGTGTGGCAATGAAATATAACGGCGCGATTGCGGTGGACGATTATTCGCGGACCAGTGTGGCGAATATCTATGCCGTTGGTGATGTGACGGACCGGGTTAATCTGACGCCCGTGGCCATTCGCGAGGGCCATGCCTTTGCCCTGAATAAATATGCGGGGCTGGATATCAGTCCAGAACATGATTATGTGCCGGCGGCGGTATTTTCCCAGCCGCCCATCGGCACGGTTGGCTTATCCGAAGAATTGGCGCGTGAGCATCACGGCGAGATTGATGTTTATGTGTCTGAATTTCGGCCCTTGAAACATACCTTGTCTGGCTCTGGCGAGCGGTGTTTTATGAAGTTGATTGTAGAGTGTAAAACCGACCGTGTGATCGCGGCCCATATGATCGGCCCCGACGCGCCAGAAATCATCCAAGGCATTGCCATCGCGGTTAAGAACGGTCTGACCAAGGCGCAGTTTGATCGCACCATCGCCATCCACCCCACCAGCGCCGAAGAATTTGTTCTGATGAAGACGCCAAGAGCGGTGACGACAGACGGGGAATAGGGTGTGTTTGATCTGGTCTAAGCCGTTTAGACAGGCTAGAAGGCGACTATGGCTGATTCATTAAAAATCTCTTTGGCTCAGATTAATCCGGTGCTGGGCGATATTGCGGGTAACGCTGCAAAAATCACTGAATATCGGGCACGTGCTGCGGATGCTGGCGCGGATATTATTGTTTTTACAGAATTTTCCATCGCCGGCTATCCGCCTGAGGATTTGATCCGAAAGCCCATATTTGCTGACCAATGTGAAGCCGCGATTGCCAAGTTGACCGCCGTCACCGCAGATGCTGGTCCGGCGATGGTGGTGGGGGGGCCGCGCCGTGCGGATGGTCGGCTTTACAACTGTTTGTACTTCCTGTCGGGCGGTAAAATCGCCGCAACTGTCGATAAGCAGCATTTGCCCAATTACGGCGTTTTTGACGAACCACGGGTGTTTGATGCCGGAACCGGGCAACAGCCCGTTGAATTTCGTGGGATCAATTTGGGATTATCTGTTTGCGAAGATATTTGGTTTCCTACGGTGCCAGCGGCACTGACCAAAGCAGGCGCAGATGTCATTATCGCGCCGCATGGCTCGCCCTATACCATGGATAAATTGGACGAACGCTTGACCATTGCCAGTCAGCGTGTGCGTGAAACCGGCTTGCCGCTTATTCTCATTAACCAAGTGGGAGGCCAAGACGAATTGGTCTTTGATGGCGCGTCTTTTGTGTTGAATGGGGATGGCGGACTGGCAGTTATGGCCCGGTCATTTTCCGAAGACCTCATCCACACCCAATGGACCAAAGGCAAACAGGGGTGGCAGTGCACGCCAATTGACGCGGGGGACGGCTTCGATGAGATGGAGGCACTGTACAGCGCGCTGGTCTTGGGGCTGCGTGATTACGTGAATAAAAACGGCTTTCCCGGTGTTTTGGTGGGCTTATCGGGCGGTGTAGACAGCGCATTAACGGCGGCCATTGCTGTTGACGCACTGGGGGCGAAGCGTGTGCATTCGGTGATGATGCCGTCGCGCTATACATCGCAAGAAAGTTTGGATGATGCCATCGCCTGTGCTGGGGCGCTGGGCATAAAGCATGAAACGATTGATATTGAACCGATGGTTGGGGCCTTTTCAGCCGCCCTTGCACCGCAGTTTGCGGGACTGGCGGCTGATACCACAGAAGAAAATATTCAGGCGCGTGTTCGCGGCATTCTCTTGATGGCAATGTCGAACAAACTTGGCCATATGGTTGTGGCGACAGGCAACAAATCGGAAATGTCGGTTGGCTATTCGACCCTTTATGGGGACCTGTGCGGCGGGTTTGCAATTCTAAAAGATGTATATAAAACAAAAGCTTATGAATTATGCCGTTGGCGAAATGCCAATATCCCGCAGATCGGTCTGGACAGCCCGTCAGGTGACGTGATCCCTGAAAACATCATCACCAAGGCCCCGACCGCCGAGTTGAGAGAAGACCAAAAAGACCAGGATAGTCTGCCGGAATATGCAGATTTAGACCGCATATTAGAGGCGCTGATCGAAGATGATTGCAGCGTCGAAGATGTTGTCTCATTGGGATATGATGAACAGGTGGTTGCGCGGGTTGAACATATGCTTTACATCGCCGAATATAAACGCCGCCAAGCACCGCCGGGTGTGAAGGTTACAAGCCGTCATTTGGGTCGTGATCGTCGCTACCCAATCACCAATCAGTTCCGCAATGCCGCGCGAACCAAAGACGATACTTGATTGAAGGCCAAAGTTAGAGGCCATAATTAGAGGGAATGCACTGATGTCTACCCGCGTAAGATTTGCTCCCAGCCCGACCGGATTCCTGCATGTGGGGAATATCCGTGCAGCGCTGATCAATTGGATGCTAGCGCGCAAGCAATCGGGCAGCTTCATTCTGCGGTTGGATGATACGGACCCTGAGCGGTCCAAGCAGGAATTTGCCGATGCGATAAAGACTGATCTGGCATGGTTGGGGCTGACACCTGATGAGGAATATAAACAATCTGATCGCATTGAAAAATATGATGCCGCAGCGGCGAAGCTCAAAGAAATGGGGCGGCTTTATCCCTGTTACGAAACGCCGGAAGAAATAAAGTTCAAGGCATCAATGCAGCTAAAGCGGGGTAAGCCGCCGGTTTATGACCGGGCTGCGCTGAAACTGACTGATGAAGACCGCGCCAAGTTAGAAGCAGATGGTCTGACCCCGCATTGGCGTTTTAAGTTGAATGTGCCGGGGCGGGTGGAGTTTCATGACCTGATACGTGGAAAAGTGTCCATCGACTTGGCCAGTGTGTCGGACCCTGTTTTGATACGCGGTGATGGTAGCTATCTATATACGCTGCCCAGCGTGGTTGATGATTTGGATTTGCAGATCAGCCACGTGGTGCGCGGCGAAGACCATGTGACGAATTCTGGGGTACAGACAGAAATTTTCGAAGCACTCGGCGGAAAAGCCCCGGAATACGCGCATTTTTCTCTGTTTACAGCGGCGGATGGGTCAGGGTTGTCGAAACGCGACAGCTCGCTTGCCATTCATCACCTGCGCGATGATGCGGGCATCGAAGCCATGGCTGTGATTAGTTATCTGGCCCATATCGGCACCTCGGACTCGGTGCAGGCCGTGTGGGACGTACGTGATTTGGTGGCGGCGTTTGATTTTTCTAAATTCTCCCGCACCCCGGTGCGTTTTGACCCTGAAGAATTGCTCCATCTGAACGCCAAACTGATGCATTTGATGGAATTTGATGACGTTAAGAATAAGGTGACGATTGAGGGGTTTGACGCTGATTTCTGGCATGCGGTTCGTCCCAACATCGAAAAGCTGAGCGATGTAGCGGATTGGTGGAGTGTGGTGCACGGGTCTGTTGACGTTGATCCAGACGCCGACCCTGATTATTTGACCACAGCCGCTGACCTGCTGCCCGATGGGGCTTTGGATGATGGCAGTTGGAAGAAATGGACGGATGCCATTAAAGCGGCCACAGGTCGCAAGGGACGAGACCTGTTCTTGCCACTACGTAAAGCGCTGACGGGCATGGACCACGGCCCAGAAATGCACGTCATGTTGGCGTTGATTGGTCGTGAGCGTGCGTTAGAGCGCCTTAAGGGCTAACCATGACCATTACCATTCATAACAGTATGAGCCGCAAGAAAGAGGTCTTTACGCCCGCTGACCCTCAGCGCGTCACCATCTATGTGTGTGGCCCGACAGTTTATGATTATGCGCATATTGGTAATGCCCGCCCGGCGGTGGTGTTTGATATGCTGGTGCGTCTGCTGCGCCATGAATATGGGGCAAGCCACGTTGTTTACGCCCGCAACATCACCGATATTGACGATAAGATCATGACCCGTGCCGCTGATGAAGGCGTCGCGATCGACGTGATCGCCAATAAATATGCGGATATTTACAATGCAGACTTGGCGACCTTGAATGTTCTGCCGCCAGATATCGAACCGCGCGCCACCGAGCATTTGCCGGAAATGATTGCGATGATGGAAAAGCTGCTGGCGGATGGCTATGCCTATGTCGCCGAGGGGCATGTCATGTTCCACACGCCTGCGATGGAAAATTATGGCCGCTTGTCCGGCCATGCCCGCGATGAATTGGAAGCTGGTAGCCGTGTTGAGGTCGCCCCTTATAAAAAAGATGCGACAGACTTTGTGATGTGGAAGCCATCATCAGACGATCAGCCCGGATGGGATAGTCCATGGGGCAGGGGCCGCCCCGGATGGCATCTGGAATGTTCGTGCATGACGGAAAAGCATCTGGGCGATAGCATTGATATTCATGGCGGTGGTCAGGACCTGATTTTTCCGCACCATGAAAACGAGATTGCGCAATCTGAATGCGCGCACGGCAAGCCCTTCGCCCGCTATTGGATGCATAATGGCTATTTGACCATGTCGGGTGAAAAAATGTCCAAGTCCCTTGGCAACATCCGCACGATTCATGGTTTGGCAGAGGAATTCCCCGGTGAAGCCCTGCGCTTGACGCTTTTGTCAGCGCATTACCGTGGGCCGTTGGACTTTAACGGCGATGTGGTGGGGGAACAAAAACGCCGATTGGATCGCTGGTACCGGGTCACTGCTGGCGTCACCGCGGGTGATGTGCCGCAAACAGTTCTTTATGCATTGGGCGATGACCTGAACACGCCAAAGGCGCTGGCAGAGCTGGAAAAACTTGCCAATGAAGACGGTGCCGCACAATTGCTGGCTGGTGCACAATTCATGGGGCTTTTGATGGCATCGGCGGATGAATGGTTCCGCGGTGCGGGTAAATCTGATGGGCCATCGGATGCGGAAATTGATGCGCTGATCGTTGCGCGCAATGACGCCAAGGTGGCAAAGCGCTGGGCGAAGGCGGATGCAATTCGCGATCAATTGTCCGGCATGGGCATAACGCTTGAAGATAGCCCCACAGGCACCACGTGGCGCAGGGGCTAGGGGCATGGATGCGATGAAGCCTGTCATTATCTTGGTGCGTCCGCAGCTTGGCCAGAATATTGGTAAGGCGGCGCGCGCTATGTATAATTTTGGCCTGACTGAAATGCGCTTGGTTGCGCCGCGTGATGGTTGGCCCAACCCAGACGCGGGGCCGTCTGCATCCGGTGCGGATGTGGTTTTGGACAACGCACAGGTGTTTGAAACGCTGGACGAGGCGGTGGGGGATTTGCATCATGTTTTTGCCACCACAGTGCGCCCCCGTGATATGGAAAAGCCCGTTGTCACGCCTGAACAAGCGGCGAAATCCATCCATGACAATGCCGCCAAGAATGAGCGTTCTGGGTTCATGTTCGGCCCCGAACGATCAGGCCTTGCGAACGATGATATCCTTCTTGCGGATACGGTTCTGACGGTGCCGGTCAATCCGGAATTCGGCTCCCTCAACTTGGCGCAAGCGGTTGTTTTGGCGGCTTATGAATGGTCGAAATTATCTGATATTGTCGGCATTTCTGGTATTAAGGAAAAAGACCCTGCGGCCACCAAGGCTGCGTTGATCGGGTTCTTTGAGCAGTTAGAAGACGCCCTTGATAAAAAACGGCATTTTCACCCCATTCAGCGGCGCTCGGCGATGGTCACTTCGCTGCGGAATATGTTTCAAAGCGCGGGTTTTTCATCGCAGCAAATCCAAACCCTGCGCGGGGTGATCAAATCCCTGTCCAGACCCGACAACAGTTTCGATAAATAAGCGGGGGTTAACCGCCTTCAATCTCCATTTTAAGGGCGATTAAATGCATTATATCCTTGAGTGTGATGATGCCCACAAGCTGACCCTGTTGGTCGCTGACACAGAGGCGGGATTGTCCCCGTGACTGCATCGCGCGCAGGACATCCATGACATCGTCATCGGCGCGGACACTATTGGCCGCAGTATCGGGCGTCATGGCTTCGCCGACAGTCAGCCCCGCCCATTTATCACGGGGGATTTTGCGCAATTGTATAACCCCGATATTGCCCAAAAGACGACCGCCATGGTCAACCACCGGGAAAAATTCATGATAGTGGCGATAGATATGCTCCTCGACCAGTTGATCCAGAGTAATGTCAGGCGTGACGGTGTCGGGGTTGCGGCTCATGAAGCGGCTGACGGGCTGGTCCTGCATGAGGAACTGGCTTTCCATCTGCACAATGGACTGCCGCGCAGCGCCGCGCAGAAACAATCCAATAAGGCCAAGCCAAAGTCCGCCCACTAGATTGCCGGTGATGAGGCTATAGACGCCATAAAAAATAAGGACCAGGCCGAAAATACCCCCCGTTTGGGCCGCCTTTAATGTGGCGGCTTTCATGTTGCCGGTACGGTGCCACATCCAAGCGCGGTAGACCCGCCCGCCATCCAGCGGAAAGGCAGGAATAAGATTAAATGTGGCCAAGACAATATTGATTAAGGCCAAATAACCAATCACTTCTTGAGCAGACGATCCCAAGTCCCCCATGCCAAGCCCGACATTCACCAGCAACAACAATCCCGCCAATAGATAGCTGGACGCAGGACCGGCAGCGGCCATTAAAAACTCAGCCTTTGGGCTGGGGGGTTGGTCTTGCATTTCAGCAACCCCGCCAAAAATAAACAGCGTAATGCCGCTGATCCGCATGCCATAGCGACGTGCGACAAGGGAATGGCATAATTCGTGAAAAATGATCGAGGCAAATAATCCAAAGGCCCCGGCCACACCCATTTTCCAATAGGTCAAAGGGGTTGCATCCGCATAGGTTGTTGGGAAATAGCCCGTGGCCAGCGTCCATGTGACCAATAACGCCAGAACGACCCAACTCAGGTCAATCTTGATCTCGAAGCCAAACAAGTCGAATAAGCGTATTTGCTGTCCAAACATTGTGCTTTCCTATTGGCGCAACAGTGTCAGCGCCTGTCCGTTATAACTGTGGCCGTCGATCAGCAACGCCCAAGACGGTTTCCAGTGCCCGCGCAATCGCAATCAAGCGTCCTTCTTCATAAAGTGGCCCGAACAACGAGATATTGCGCGGCAGTACGTCTTTTGGTGTGACACGTGCGGGGTCTGGCGGGGCGTTGCCGCGCCATGCGGGATCGATCTCGCGCTCCTCAAATCCGGCTCTTATGGTCAATTGCGGATGACCAGTATAATTGGTAATCCACAGCATGTCGCCCGCGTAATTGGGGCCAATAATCGCGTCGCATTGATCAAAAATATCGGCCATATCATACATCAGTTTACGCCGCAGGCGATCCACTTGTTGTACATCGACGGCGCTGACAAAATGCATGCGGCGTATGCTATTGGGGCGTGCCCATGTGGTTTGCCGGCTCAATAGGTCATCGGTATTATCCAACATCATTTCTTGAAAGGCGGCGGCACCTTCGGCGCGGATTTGCAAACGAAGCGGGGCCGTATCACGGTTGGGCAGGTTGATTTCCCGCAGTGTGCAGCCAAGCGACTTTGCGGCCTGTAAGGCGGCCAAATCCACCGCGCTGGCGTCATCGCCTTCAAAGGCTGATGGGTCGTAACCAAGAGTGAGGCCGGAAAGGTCGGTCTGGCCGTCATAGTCAAAACCCCACGGCCGGGCCGAGGCATCATGCATATCGTCGCCATTGATGGCCGCCAATACCAGTGCCGCATCCTCGGCATAGCGTGTGATGGGGCCGATTTTATCAAGCGACCAACTGAGCGCCATACCGCCTGTGCGGCCAACACGACCAAATGTAGGGCGCAGGCCCACAATCCCACAGCGATTGGCAGGCGAAATGATCGAGCCGAGCGTTTCCGTGCCGATGGCAAAACCCATCAGGCCAGCGGCGGTCGCAGATGCAGAGCCTGCGGACGAGCCAGAGGACCCTTCAGCCCTATTCCATGGGTTGCGGGTTACGCCGCCAAACCAGACATCACCCTGCGCCAATGCACCACAGGTGGTCTTGCCGAGCAAAACCGCACCAGCGTCTTGCAGCAGGTCCACAATATGCGCGTCGCCCTCGGCCACCCGGTCCTGATGCGTTGCCGCCCCCCATGTGGTGAGGATGCCATCAGTATCAAAAAGATCTTTCAGACCATAAGGGATGCCGTGCAGGGGGCCGCGATAATTGTCAGCAGCGATGTCCTCGTCTGCTTGGGCCGCTTGAGCGCGTGCCAAATCATCAGTTAGCGTGACAAAACATTCCAGCCCGCCTGCATAACGATTGATGCGGTTAAGATAGAGCTCGGTCAGGTCCGCAGAACGGATTTGTCGGGTACGGACCCAATGCGACAGGTGGGTGAGGGGGGCAAAGGCAATATCCTCAGCATTGTCGGGGATGGCCGGAATATCCGCCGCATAGAGCGTGATAGCATCTTGCTGAGCGCGGTATGTGTGGTCTTTCAATTGCGGATTAAACACCACTGCCGGGGCGTTGGAATTGGGATGGCGCGCGGAACGGACAGCTTGGATTAAGGTTAGTTGATCTTCCAGACCCTCGGCGATCATGGCGCGTTCGCCATCGGCAAAAGACAAATCCATGACCCGCTCCGCAGCGGCGAGTGCATCTTCATTACTGATCTCGCCAGATTGTGCGGCGGCTTGCAGGCTCACCCCTAGCCCTACAGTGCCGAGGGCTGCACCCTCAATGAAGCCACGACGGGAAAGATTTTTCATTGCCCTGCCTATAAGGTTGGATGTTTATCTGTCATGCCATAGGCCGCCTCAAGGTGCCGCCCAACAGCAATCAAACGGCGTTCTTCATAAAGCGGTGCCCAACATGAGATGTTGCGGGTCATATTGCCCATGGTGCCTGCGGGCGCGACCAGTGGTTGACCAGGGTCGCTCCATGCGACATCAAGTTCCCGTTCTTCAAACCCGCACGGCAAGGACAGTTGCGGTTGGCCGGTGTAATTGGTGATCAGCAGCATTTCATTGGCATAGTTCGGCCCAATTAAAACATCGCAGCTATCAAACATCTCAGCCATATCCTGCATCACCAAGCGGCGCAGACGGTCCACTTGCACCAGATCAACGGCACTTACCATATGGGCTTCGCGGAACACATGTGGCCATGCGTTGCGAACCTGTCGGCGCAGTTCATCGTCGCGCCCACTGAGGGTCAAGTCTTGGAAGGCGGCGGCGGCCTCAACACTGAGTTGCAGTCCCAGCGGTGAGACATCACGCGTTGGGGTGGAAACCTCTACAATCTTGGCACCAAGGCTGGCCATAACGTCTTTGGCCGTATCCATGGCTTGTTTGTCCAGATCGTTACCCGCTTCATAAGCACTGGGGTCAAGGCCAATGCGCATGCCAGACAGGTCCATATTACCGTTATAGCTAAACCCATGAGGCAGGTTGGCCGGATCGTTCTGGTCTGGCCCGTTCAGGACCGCCAACACCAGTGCGGTATCTTCGACCCCGCGGCACATGGGGCCAATTTTATCCAAAGACCAGCAAAGCGCCATGGTGCCCGAGCGTCCGACACGGCCAAATGTCGGGCGAAGACCCGTGATGCCGTTGCGGTTGGAGGGGGACACGATGGACCCCAGAGTTTCGGTGCCGATGGCAAAGCCGACCAAGCCCGCTGATGTGGCCGAGCCAGAACCTGCGGAGGACCCAGACGCCCCTTCAAGGGTATTCCAAGGGTTGCGGGTGACGCCGCCAAACCATGTGTCGCCCCATGCCAATGCGCCACACGTGGTTTTACCCAGCAAAACCGCTCCGGCATCACGCAAAAGCGTCACAATATGTGCATCACCCTTCGCCACGCGGTCTTTGTATGGCGCTGCACCCCAGCTGGTGGGTACGCCCGCGACATCCATCAGGTCTTTGACGCCATAGGGGATGCCGTGCAGGGGGCCTTTATAATGGCCTGCGGCTATTTCATTGTCGGCTTGTTTGGCTTGTGCCATCGCCAGATCAGCGGTCACCGTGACAAAGCATTCAAGTTTGGGATTGTGTTTGAGAATGCGGCGTAGATAGAGGCTGGTCAACTGAGCGCTGGTGGTTTGACCAGTACGAACCCAATGCGCCAAGTGCGTTAGCGGCGCAAAGGCCACGGCATCTTCGCTGTCAATGCCGGGAAATGGCGGGATGAGCGCACTGGAATTAAGGGCGACGCTGCCATCTTGCGCCGCATAGGTGCGGGTTTTAAGCTGCGGCGAAAATGTGCAGGCAGGTGGTTCATCATTGGCAGGTAATTGTGCGCGCATGGCGCGAATGCTCTCTAATTGGTCATCGAGAGCCTCTGCCAGCAGCTGATTCTCATCTTCGTCAAAGTCGAGACCAAAGACGCGTTGCGCGGCCTTTAGGTCTGATACTTTGTCCGGCGGTTGATCATTTAATGGCGTGCACGCTGCCAATCCGATCGCAGCAGCCCCCATGGCGCCCCCGCCAAGAACTTGCCGACGAGTTGCTTTGAATTCAGTAATAGTCGCGGAGTCTGATTTATTATTTTCCATGATTGTGCCCCTCACATTGATTTGATGAAAGCTTGTCAAAGCTCGCGAGCGGTTGCAAGAGGTGAATCTATACCGCGCCAGCATCTTTTGTCGCTGATATTCATTTTATGTTGTTATGGGCGGGCTTGTGCTAGGGTTGGTGTTCGACTCAATTTGGATAGGTGGGGCTATGACAAAGATTTTTGAAGAGTTGGTGCGCCGCAATATTTTTAAAGTGGCCATTGCCTATATATTGGTGGGGTGGCTAATTGTTCAGGTCGTGGCGGATATGATCGCGACTTATTCTGCTAATCCCGCGATTCTGCCGTTCATCATTGTTATGCTGATTGCCGGTCTTCCAGCGATTTTATTGGTGTCTTGGGCCTATGAAATCACGCCAGAGGGCATGATGAAAACCGGCGAGGTTGACGCCGAACACTCCATTACCCACAAAACAGGGAAAACCATCGATAAGATCATTATTGCGGCGTTCGTTATGGCCCTGGCTTACTATTTCTGGCCTGTGGTCTAGGTATCCTATGATTGCACAGCGTTTCGCAAAGGGTCTAAAGGAACAGGACTGGGCTGCCGTGGTGGTAGAGGTTCTGGTCGTTGTCATTGGTGTCTATGTCGGTATTTTTATCGGCGAGGCGCAACAGGAGCGCGATGTTCAGCGCGAAGTTAACCGCTCTCTGGTGGTGTTATTGGATCAGATGAAGGTGGACCTTGTGCAACTGGACCGAGTCATCGCATCGCAAGAGATGACGCGGGGCTATTATCAGGGCGTGATGGACGCTCTCGAGGCAGAAGAGGCGAACTTGCCGATTCTTAGTCAACACCTGCAGGATGCCCTTGATAATAACAGGACTTTTTACCCCAATAGAAGTGCCTATCAGAGTATGCGTGACCAAGGCTATTTGGCGCAGGTCAGGGACCCGAAACTGGTCATGGGGATCACTGTTTATTTCGAGTCTGTTTTGGAGCGACATAGGACGAATTCTATTGCCGTAGATGCCGCTCAGGAAGTGTTACAGGTTAATGTCCGCGACCAATATTGGGATCGCCGGGAAGGTCGCTTTTTGGGTGATGAAACCGATGCCAAGGTGCGTATGTGGAACGGGTTTCGTCGTGTCTGGGGAAGCGCCGGTTATTATATTGGTATCATGCGTGATTTTGTCCGACCACAATTGGTCAGCACCATTAAATCTGTTGAAGACTATCTGAAACGTGAGGGGCTGAAACGCGAAGGTCCAATCGCCGAAGGTATAGCACAGTGAGAGGATTAGCCGTTTGGACCATATTGATTGGAGCACAGTTTTTTATGCCATCTGCTTATGCTGAGAGTGATGAGGCCGCCATTCGGGCAGAACGGGCGGCGTCCAATGCCGCCATCGCAGCCCATGACGCGGATGCGTTCGCTTCGTTCTTCGAGCCGGATTACATCATTACCTATGGCAGCGGGGCTAAAGAGCTGAACCGCCCACAGGAGATGGAGAGCATTCATCAAATGTTCCGCGATCGCCCGGATGTTCTTTATGTCCGCACGCCAGATAAAATCGAGCTGAGTAGCGCCCTGCCGCTGGCGATGGAGCAGGGCACTTGGGTCGGCACATGGACGGATGCGAATGGTCCCATAGAATACCGCGGCAGCTACGCCGCTGGATGGCGTAAAACCGATGGCCCAAATGGTCCGAAGTGGAAGATCCATTCCGAACTGTTTGTAACGCTGTCGTGTGAAGGGGCCGACTGTCGTTAGCCAATAACTTCACGGAAATAGCGGATCCAATTGCCGCCGAGAATTTTCTCAACAGCGTCGTCTGAATAGCCTTTCTTGCGCAGCAGCTCAGCCACATACAGGAAGCGTTGCGGTTCATCCAGTTCAGGAATCCAGCTTGGCCAGCGCAGGCGATAACGATCGTCATAGACCCGTGTGCGCGGCTCGTACCAGTTCTCATAAGTGGCCCATGTTGAAATGCCACGCACCTGAAAGTCCGTGCACATGCCCACATGGTCGATCCCGCACACATTCACCGCATGGTCGATATGTTCCACATAGGTATGGATATTGGTCTCGCCGCCCGGGCCGGGGTTTGGGCCGACGAAATAGCCGATCATATTGATGCCTGTCATACCGCCAGCATCCGACATGGTTTTAAGCTGATGATCTGTTTTGGCACGGACATGCCCGGGAACAAGGGCTTCGCACATGGTATGGGTAAAGGCGGCAGGGGCGCCCTTGGAAAACTCAATGCCGTCATAGCTGGTTTTGACGCCACAATGGGACAGGTCAACGATGATGCCCAACTCATTCATGCGTTCGACCACTTGAACACCAAAATCAGATAGGCCACCATCAACCCGTTCCAGACAGCCATTGCCGATTAAATTCCTGTGATTATAGGTGAGCTGAATACAGCGTGTACCGAGCCGATAAAGAATATCCAAATTGTCCACATCGTCTTCGACAACACGGCCGTTTTGAAAGCCAAGCATGACGCCACATACGCCTTTTTCTTTGGCCGTAAAAAAGTCATCTGTTTTTTCCACCAGATGCATCTTGTCCGGGTTATCCTCGATTCGGTGCTGCCATTGGTTTAACTGATCGAGGGCCACTGAAAAATTGCGGTTATTGAGGCTCGTTTGAATGCCCGTATAGCCGGTATCTTTAAGGGCTTTGAACTCCACATCGTCCCATTCATAGCCGACGGCCAGTGTATCAATGACCATGGCCCGCTGATAAAGCGCCCGCGTGGCGGCTGATGGGGTGTAATCCGGTCCTGTCGAGGCAAAGGCTTGGTCGAAGATGCCCGCGCCAAAGCCAGATAATGCCGTCGTCGCCCCAAGGCCTTTTAGCAAATTACGTCTTTTCATGGTTAGTCCCCCTGATGATCATTTTCAGCCGTCAATCGTTTGCGTCGATTGGCGGCGATTAGGTTAAGCGATTCGACACCGATGGCAAAGGCCACCGCAAAATATATATAGCCGCGTGGAATATGGAAATGCAGACCATCCGCCACCAACGCCGTGCCGATCAATAGCAGAAACGACAGCGCCAACATTTTGAGTGTTGGGTGTTGGTGGATGAAGGTGGCAATTCCTTCTGCCGCCCATAACATAACGACGATGGCGATGACAATTGCGGCAATCATCACCGACAATTCATCAACCATGCCGACAGCGGTAATCACGCTATCCAGTGAAAAGATAACGTCCAACACCATGATTTGGCTAACAGCGGCCAACAGCGTTGCGGGTGCGGCTGCCTTTCCCGCCCTAAGTTCTGTGACCTCGACCGCATTGTGGATCTCGTGGGTGCCTTTGATGAGTAGGAACAGGCCACCACCAATCAGGATCAGGTCGCGCCAAGACCAATCGTGATCCAAAGCATTGAACAGCGGGTTGGTCAGGCCGATCACCCAGGTAATGGACAATAATAACCCGACCCGCATGATCAGCGCTCCACCAAGACCCAAGGTGCGGGCGCGGGCGCGCTGGTGTTCGGGCAGGCGGTTCGCAACGATAGAAATGAAAATCACATTGTCGATGCCTAGGATGACTTCCAAAATCGTCAGTGTGAATAGTGCGGCCCAGATTTCCGGATTGGCGAGGTCTGGTAACATGTTTGCACTCCTATCAATTGGTGCAGTTATTTTGTGTCACTGACTCCGCCCAATGGATCAGCATCCAGCGCCAAAATGGTGCGCAACAGCACATCCGCCCCGTTCGCCATATCTTGTGGTGTAGTATATTCATTGGGCGAATGGGATATGCCATTTCGCGATGGTACAAAAATCATCCCCGTGGGGGTAATGGTGGCCATGTCTTGCGCGTCATGCCCTGCGCCGGATGGCATATATTTGGTGCTTAGTCCCAATGATTCCGCCGCATTGGCGATGATTTTGCGCACAGCCGGGTTGGTTGGTGTTGGCGTGCTGTGGGTTTCATCCATGCGGAAAGATATGGGGGTTTGGTATTTCTCTGCGATCTTATTCGCCTCGTCTTCAATCATGGCGAACACACGTTCCATCTTGTCCAGATCAAGATCGCGAATTTCCAAGCTCATTTCCACCCGCCCGGGGACAACATTGGGCGCACCGGGAAAGGCTTGAATGCGGCCAACGGTTGCGACTTGGCGGCCGGGGGTGTTGAGGGCAATGCGGTTGATCGCCAGAACCAATTCGGACGCGGACACCAAGGCGTCATTACGTTTGTTCATGGGCGTGGTGCCGCCATGATTGGCGAAGCCTTCGATTGTAACCCAGCGCCAATGAATACCGACGATGCCTTCGACCACACCGATATTGATGCCTTCTTCGTCGAGAAACCCACCCTGTTCGATATGCACTTCAACAAAGGCTTTAAGCTTTTTAGGGTCGTATTTGGCATGCGCTGCATGTTCGGGGTCACCGCCCAGTTTTCTGGTGCCCTCGGCCAGTGTCAAGCCGGATTGGGAAACCTCATTCCATGCATCAGGGCGCATTTTGCCAGTCAGGACCATGGACCCCACAAGCCCACCCTCTTCATTGGAAAAGCTGATCACCTCCAGAGGGTGCTTGGTGGTATGGCCTGCCTCATTGAGCAATTCAATAGCCTCGATAGAGGTCATCACCCCAACGTCACCATCATAATTGCCACCATCAGGCACACTGTCGGTGTGGGAGCCAAACATGATGACAGGTAAATCATTATCTGTTCCGGCGCGGCGACCAATGATATTGGCCCCGGCATCAATGCGCACATCCAATCCGGCGGCTTTCATCAATTCAATGACATAAGCCCGCCCATCAACATCGGCCTGCGTATAGGCATAGCGATCCGTGCCACCATTTTCATTCTTGCCAAATTGTGACAGGTGCATGATGCGGCTTTCCAATCGGGCGGCATTGGCGCGAATGTCATCTATATCAGCCGCTTGAACAGGCAGAGCCGCCCAAAGCAGCGCCGCGGATAGGATCGGTGAAAATTTCATGGTTGCCCCCTTTTTGGCTTTTTTGTTCGGTGGATGGTGTGACAAAAGCGAACGCCTCACAAGAAGAAATTTGTGTTTCCTTGACCAAGTAAGAGCATTAGGCTCGCCTCTTCAATAAGGAATTCAATGCCATGAACACATCAAATAAGCCCAATAATCATACGCTCGACCCTGAAAACTGGGATGATATTCGCGCCCAAGGGCATAAGATATTTGATTCTATGATCGACCATCTGGAGGGCATCCATGAGGTGCCATCATGGCAACCCATGACTGACGATGCGATCGCGGCGTTAAAGACGCCCATGCCAGAAGGCGCTGGGGACCTTGCCGCGGTTTATCAGTCTTTTCAGAAAAATATAGCCCCCTTTGTCACCGGTAATCATACGGCGCGGCATTGGGGATGGGTGAATGGTTGCGGCACGCCGGAAGGCGTGATTGCGGGCATGATGGCCAATACCTATACGCCCAACTGCATCCTGCACCGCAGCTCGTCACTGTGGGTGGAAATGCAGGTGCTTGATTGGTTCAAAGATGTGTGCGGTTTTCCCAAAGGTGCTGGCGGGGTGCTGACCAGCGGTGGCTCGCTGGCCAATTTTAACGCCATGGCGGCGGCGCGCTTTGCAGGATTGGGCGAACAAGTGCGTAAAACAGGTATCCCCGCTGGTACCAAAGGCTACAGGGTCTATTCATCCAAAGAAACACACTATTCAATTGCCAAGGCCTGGGACTTGTTGGGCATGGGGTTGGAAAACAGCGTCGCTATTCCCCTTGATGCCGATTACCGGATGGATATGCAGGCCCTGAAGGCCCAAGTGGCAAAAGACAGGACAGCGGGATACGTGCCGCTGGCCATCGTCGGCAGCCTGATCACCGTCGGCGTTGGGGCGATTGACCCCTTGGGCGAAATGGCCGATTTTGCGGCGGCAGAGGGCTTGTGGTTCCATGTGGATGCGGCCATTGGCTTTGCGCTTTTCTTCTCCGAAAAGCACAAGCCCTTAACTCGCGGGGCGGAACGCGCCGACAGCATTGCCTTTGACCTGCATAAATGGTTGTCACAGCCCTATTCAGTAGGTGCGGTTCTTTGTCGCCATGGCAAGAACCTAGAGGATACATTCCATGTGCCGGCGCCCTATATCAATGCGACGGAGGGCACGCTGGCCGACCCGCCCATCCGCTTTTCCGACTACACGCTGGAAATGTCTCGTGGCTTTCGGGCGTTGCCCGTTTGGATGAGTATGCAGGTGCATGGACGCAAAACCTTTGGCGATATGGTTGATGCGGGCATGGCGCAAATGAAAATGCTCGAAGGCTTGATTGTTGCCGCGCCAGAGCTGGAACTGCTGACACCAGCTTACAATAACGTGCTGAATTTCCGCTATGTGACTGATGACCTGAGCAATCCACAATTGGATGCCCTCAATAGCGAGATTTACACCAGACTGAACAGGGCAGGGATAGCCTCGCCATCTACATTTGTGGTCGATGGCAAGTTCTGTATTCGTGTGTGTAATACCAATCACCGCTCACGGGACGAGGATTTCAGGGATATGGTGGATGCGGTCATCCGCATCGGAGCGGATGTGTTGGCAGGGCGGGCTTAACCCTCTCTCAGCCGCGTCTTAGTTTTTGGGCGGCTCGGGGCGCAAAATAGGTGAGGATGCCATCAGCACCCGCCCGCTTAAACGCCATCAAGCTTTCCATCATTACCGCGTCACCCTCCAACCAGCCGTTTTCGGCGGCAGCTTGCAGCATGGCGTATTCGCCAGAGACCTGATAGGCATAGGTGGGCACGCCGAACTCACCCTTCACTCGGCTGACGATATCCAAATAGGGCATGCCCGGCTTGACCATCACACTGTCTGCGCCCTCAGCAATATCTAGCGCCACTTCGCGGATGGCTTCTTCGGTATTGGCCGGGTTCATCTGATAGGTGCGTTTGTCGCCCCTCAGCGCGCCTTTTGACCCTACCGCATCGCGGAACGGTCCATAAAAGGCCGACGCATATTTGGCCGCATAGGCCATAATTTGCACGTGTTGAAAGCCCGCTGTATCCAGCCCCGCGCGGATCGCAGCGATGCGCCCGTCCATCATATCTGACGGCGCAATAATATCGCAGCCCGCTTCGGCTTGGGTGATGGATTGTTTGACCAGTGCGGCGACAGTTTCATCATTTAAAATGTTATCACCGTCCATCAGCCCGTCATGGCCGTGGCTGGTATATGGGTCCAGTGCCACGTCGCAAATGATACCCACATTGGGCGCCGCTTCTTTGATGGCGCGTACCGTGGTATTCACCAGATTGTTGGGGTTGAAGGCTTCGGCCGCATCTTCGGTTTTCTTATCCGCGGGCGTATTGGGGAAGATGGCGATGGCGGGAATACCGAGACCCTCGGCATCCATTGCGGCTTGTACGGCAAGGTCTGTGGACAGGCGTTCAACGCCGGGCATGGATGGCACGGCTTCGTGCGTATTTTCACCTTCGCAAATGAAAATGGGCCAGATCAAGTCATCCACTGTGAGTGTGTTTTCCCGCACCAATCGGCGTGACCAATCAGTGGCGCGCACACGGCGCATCCGCGTGCCTGGAAAGGCTGGGCGGGTTGCGGGAAAGCTTGGTCCTGTTTTCGACGTGTCGGTCATCTTTTATCCTGCGAAAGTCTTTTGATTTTAATCTCTTAGGACGCTTTTAATCCTATCGCTTCCAAAAAGCCAGATGTTTGCTTCGCGGGGTGTCCAATGTCACGCTGATGATAAGGCCATCCGCAGCGCGCTTAAAGGACAGGACGATCGCACCATCGTCATTCATGAATATATCCCTTTCGTGACTATGCAGGGTTTCTGAGGGCGTGTTGTTCAACACCGCCGCGATGCCGCCATTGGACGGGACTATGCGCAGGCTGTTTTGCAACTCGCTGCTGAAATAGCGTCCTACATATTCATCGGCATTTTCTATTTTCATCAGATCGCCGAACATTGCTGGGTTATTTGGCCCCTCGACCTCATTAGTGGCCTCAGCCGTGGCGGGGTCCAAAACCTCTGAAAGGTAATGATCAACAACATTCTCAGCATAGTTCATCGGGCGGATATCGGCGGAATTGCATAGAATAGCGACCGAGAAATGCTGGTCTGGCATCATCATATAGGCGGCCCGGTATCCGGCGAGCGAACCTGTATGGCGCACAGTGGGTTGGCCGCGATAGTCCTCGACCCGCACGCCAAGGCCATAGCCCGTCAACTCGCCATTGTTCAGCCGCGTGTCCGTGCGCATCTGCGCGATCCAGTCGCTGTCGGGCGCAAGAATGTCGGCATAGAAATTTTCGTCCCACTTTTGCAGGTCGATCACATTGGAGAACACGCCGCCAGACCCGATCGCTTCCAGATTGGCCATATTATGCTCATAGCCACCCTTATCGTTGGATTGATATCCGTTGGCCCTCTTGGGGATCAGGTGCCGATGATCGGTGTGGAAGTGCGAGTTTGTCATGCCCAGCGGACCAAAGATACGCGCTGCAGCAAAGCTGGCCATGTCGCCATCCGTCTTTTCTTCAAAAATTTGGCTCATCAGATAATAGGGCGTATTGGAATAGCTATATTGATCGCCCGGCGTGAAATTCAGGCTCTGTTGCAGGGCGATGAGTTCATTCAAATCCTCGTCCGTCACCATCAGGTCCTGTGGCATCCGGCCCGATAGCACAAGGAGGTCAAAATAATCGCGCATGCCGCTGACGTGTTGCAGGCCTTGGCGCACAGTGAACTGAGCGGCGATATCTGGCAGCCACGGCAGCGCCGTTTGCATGGGGGCGTCTAGGTCCACCAAACCATCATGAGCCAAGAGCAGTGTGCTGGCGGCGGTGAACTGCTTGGAAACAGAGCCGAGATAAAAGATACTCTCGGGCGTGATGGGGATGCCATGTTCGAGATTGGCCATGCCATAGCCATTGGCATAAATCACCGCGCCATTCTGATAAACCCCCAATGCACAGCCGGGCGTATCATCATGATTCCATTCACTAAAAATGGCATCTATCTCTTTGTTTTTATTTTCTTTATTGTCAAATATGCCTAGGGCAAAGGCGCCGCCTAGCCCGATTGCAACGATGACCCCTGTTCGAATGGTTTTCCGCACGCTGACCCCCTCTGGTTAATAGGAGGGGTCAGCCTACACCACATTAGACGCTGATGTTAAGCACCGAGCGCTTTAATCAAATCAGCAAGATGTGCTTTATGCTTTTTGCCCTCGCCAATGCCGTGATGATCCAATTGGCTGCGGGTCTGAACGACGTTCATGGTTTTATCAGCATCCGCAGGGTCTTCATACGCGCTAATGGCATCTTCCCAGTTCAACCCAAGGAATTCGATCACTTTTTCAAGACTGACTTTGGTGTCTTGCATCAGGCCTTCATAGCTGATTTCAAGTAAGTTATCGCCAAGAGCTTCGCGGGCCACAGCCATCTGACGTTCTGCGGCTTTCATATAATGCACGATGTTATCAAAGCTGGTGGTGTAGTTATGGGTCAATTGGAAGGTGCCGGAATAAATGGCAAAGGCCAAGTCCATAGGATCACGCGTGATGTGAATATATTTGGCCTTGGGGAATAGGGTAGAGATTAGCCCCAAATGATTGAAGTTGCCAGAATAACAGTCGATCACATATTGCGGGTCTTTTTCAGACTCGTTTTTGGTCTGGCCAAGGACGTCTAGAATGCGTCGACGCCACCGCGGCGCGTGCTCGCGAATATGGCGCGCGACCATCTTGTCTTTTTTGTTCACACGAACTTGGTCCAGTTCATGGCTTGCTTGTGCAGACTCGAAACGTTCGCCTGCATTGGCGATTTGACTGTGCCGTGCCAGTAAGTTCGCCAATATGGCTCCGCCGGTTCCCGGCATGCCAACCACGTATAGGGGCATGGTGCTTTTGTCGCTGACGTCGCCAACCTGTTCACGGAATTCTGCACGAAACAGGCCAGATGCCTCGTCAACCCGTTGATCAAGCATATCGGGCACATAAGCCAGGCCAATATCATCAGCGGCTTTCTTGGTGTGCTCATTGCCCTCGGCAAAGGCGGCGAAGGCTTTGTCCGTTTCGTCCACGGAAAGGTATAGTTTGCCGAGCGTTTTATTGATCAAACCTAGAACTTCGTTATGCTCAACCTCTGCCTTACCCGCTTCTAAGCGCTTGAACGCAGCATGGTCTTTGTCCAGAGGGATGAGGGTGCCCAAAAGGCCATATAGATTAAAATTGTCAGGCAACAGGTGAATGGCGCGGTTCAGCAGATCGCTGGCTTCTTCTGTTTCGCCAGTAAAAGCTTTCATCCGTGCGAGGATTTCGATGGCTTGCGGGTTGTCTCGGTTATGCGCCAACGCAATGCTTGCATATTTAGTGATTTTATCGACATGGCCATCACCGAGCAATAGGAAATGCGCGTATTTCAGGCTGGTTTCAGGGTGGTCGGGGTTGGCTTCTGCAACGCGCTGAAAGGACTTTGCAGCGGCCTTGGGCAGGCCCATTACGCTCAAGCCATACGCCAGTTGGTCGCGCAGTTCTTGGCGATCTCCGACTTTTTGGAGCATTTCACCGAGGGCGGCCACAGCCAAGGGATAGTTTTGCGCGTTGTTGGCAAAAAGCGACAAGGAGTGCGTATAGGCTTCCGGCGACGGAAACATGGGGCGCGCCTTATTGAAGAATGTGTCGGCGCGGGCTTGATCGCCCAGTGCGTGAATCAGAATGCCCGCATTCATCAAGTCCAGATGGTTGCTTATATTTTCCGGTTTGACATCAGCCATTGTTTCGATCGCTAAATCTGCGCGGTTTATGGTCATGGCAGCACGGGCCAATACGAATTTCGGGCCCATCCAATTCGGCTCGATTTTATGTGCGCGTTCGGCCAGCGTATAAGCGTCGGATGCAAAATGATTGTTGAGGAGAAAACCAGCAAAAGTCATAAGTGCAAAAGCATTCTCAGGGTGCTCTTCAATTGTATCTTGAAAAGCTTGCGCGGCCCCTTCGATGTCACCAATCGCCCACTTAACACGTCCAAAAGCAGTCATGAGAAGAGCGTTTTTTGGATTTTCCGCGAGGCCATTCTCAGTCGAGGTGAGTGCGTCTTGCATATTGCCTTGTTGGATGAATCCATCGATTTTGCTGATATAATCGTCGACTGTTGGCATGGTTTTTTCGATCCTGAGCTTGAGCTGTTAAACTTTGTAAAAACTTTACTGGTCGAGAGGAACACCATTTCTTTGCCCTCAATGCAAGTGAAAAGCGCAAAGAAACCCAAAAATTGCCCCCTATTGGGGGTTGTGGGGTCGGCAGTGCAGAGTTATATATGGTCACAGGATTATTGATTTGTGATCACAAATTTTGAAAAACGCGCGCGGCCTTCACTATGGCTATGCCGGATAGGATTTAAGGGGAACTTAAATGACAGAATATGGCCATTTTATCGGCGGTAAATCGGTTGCGGGAACGTCTGGACGCACTGGCGATGTATTTAACCCATCGACAGGCGAAGTTGCGGCAAAGGTCGCGCTGGCGACAAAGGCAGAAACCGAAGCCGCGATTGCAAACGCCGAAGCCGCGTTTGAAGAATGGTCGCGCACCTCTGTTGTGAAACGCTCCCGCGTTATGTTCAAATTCCTAGAGTTGGCAACCAAAGAGCGCAACGAATTGGCCACCATCCTGTCCAATGAACACGGCAAAATCCATTCAGACGCCCTAGGTGATCTGCAGCGCGGGTTGGAGGTTGTGGAATTTGCCTGTGGTGCGCCGCACCTGATGAAGGGGGAGTTTTCGGATAATGTCTCCACCGGTATTGACATGTACAGCATGCGCAAGCCCTTGGGTGTGTGTGCAGGCATTACACCGTTTAATTTCCCGGCGATGGTGCCCATGTGGATGTTCGCCATGGCCATTGCGTGCGGCAATACATTCATTCTGAAGCCGTCAGAACGCGACCCCGGCGTGCCGATGCGCTTGGCGGAATTGCTGCTGGAAGCGGGCGCACCAGAGGGTGTGCTAAACGTGGTCAACGGCGACAAGGAAGCCGTGGATGCTATTTTGCATGACCCCCGCGTTAAGGCTGTGTCCTTTGTTGGGTCCACACCCATCGCGCAATATATTTATTCGACCGCGACCGCCAATGGCAAACGGTGCCAGGCGATGGGCGGGGCGAAAAATCATATGATCATCATGCCTGACGCTGATCTGGATCAGGTCTCGGACGCGTTGATCGGCTCGGCTTATGGTTCGGCGGGCGAGCGCTGCATGGCCATTTCCGCCGCTGTTGCGGTTGGCGGCGTGGGCGAAGAAGTTGCCCGGATGCTTAAACCCCGTGTCGAGGCCCTGAAGGTTGGCCCCAGTCTTGATCCTTCAAGCGAAATGGGGCCATTGGTGACCAAGGCGCACTATGACAAGGTTCGGGGCTATATCGATTTAGGCGTCGAAGAAGGTGCCAAATTGGTTGTTGATGGGCGCGATGTCACCAGTGGCAAGCAGGGCTATGAAAACGGTTTTTACATGGGCGGTTCGCTCTTCACCGGTGTGAAGCAGCACATGAAATCCTATCAGGACGAAATTTTTGGGCCCGTGCTGCAAATCCTTGATGCCGATAATTTTGAAGAGGCTGTCAAGCTGCCCAATGAGCACCAATATGGCAACGGAACGTCCATCTTCACCCGCGATGGCGATAGTGCCCGCGAATATGCGGACAAGGTTGAAGTGGGCATGGTTGGTATCAACGTGCCGATCCCTGTGCCGCTGGCCTTCCATACTTTTGGTGGCTGGAAAGACAGCGCCTTTGGCGATATCAACCAGCACGGCGAAGCAGGTGTGCGGTTCTTCACCAAGACCAAAACGGTGACCACACGTTGGCCGAAAGGTCTGCGTGAGGGGGCTCAATTTGTCATTCCAACGCTCAATGGCTAAAAATATTCTCGCCTTACGGGTATAGCGCTGCCTTTTGCGCTTGCCCTTGGCGGAATAGACCTTATGATTTCCGCATGATATTTTGTGGGTTTCTGGGGCTGCTTTGGCGCGCCCTTCCCATTTCATGACAGCAGGGGGTCTTTATGACACGTTATCAGTTACCAAAAGTCGTTGGCGTACTCGCCATTTCTCTATTCATCGCGGCCTGTGATGCCGCGCCGCGAGGCGACAGCGCACAACCGTCGGCGGGCAAGACAGAAGATGTCGGCGTTGATATCGCTTATGAAAAATTCACGCTGGACAATGGCCTGCGCGTTATTGTGCACGAAGACCACAAAGCCCCCATTGTTGCTGTCAATGTTTGGTATCATGTGGGGTCCAAGGACGAGCCCGATGGTCGCTCGGGCTTTGCGCATCTTTTCGAGCACTTGATGTTTAATGGTACCGAAAACTATGATGACGAGTATTTCGGCCCGTTTGAACAGGTTGGTGCGACTGGCATGAACGGCACCACCAATTTGGACCGCACCAATTATTTTGAAACCGTACCCACGCCCGCGTTGGATATGGCGCTGTGGATGGAATCTGACCGCATGGGGCATTTGCTCGGCGCGATCACTCAGGAAAAACTGGATGAGCAACGCGGCGTTGTGCAAAACGAAAAACGCCAAGGCGAAAACAGCCCTTACGGCCGTGTCTATGAGTTTTTATTGAAAGGCCTATACCCGGTGGGCCATCCCTATAGCCATACGGTGATTGGCTCGATGGAAGACCTGAATGCGGCTTCGTTGGACGATGTGCATCAATGGTTCAAAGATTATTATGGGGCATCCAATGCGGTTCTGGTAATTGCCGGGGATACGACGGTAGCAGACGCCCGCGCGCTGGCGGAGAAATACTTCGGCGATATTGCGCCGGGACCACAGGTTCAAAAGAAAAAGTCGATGGTGCCTGTTCGCAAGGCCAATACCACAGAATCTATGCATGATCAGGTGCCGCAACGCGCTATTTTCCGCGCGTGGTCGGTTCCCGGACGCGCCACATATGACGAATCAATGCTAGACATTGCCGCGTCTATTTTGGGGGACGGGAAAAATTCGCGGCTAAATCAGGAATTGGTGTTCAAGGCACCCCATGCATCGTCGGCCAGTGCTTTTGTTGCTGGCGGTGAATTGGCCAGCATTTTTGGTGTTCAGGTCCTTTTGCAGCCCGACGCCGATTATGACGAGGTTGTTGGTATTATCGACAATGTGATGGCGGACTTTATCGCCAACGGTCCCACGGCAGAAGAAGTCCAGCGCGTAAAAACCGGTCAGGTCGCGGCTGCCATACGTGGTTTGGAACGGATTGGCGGCTTTACGGGCAAGGCCAATATTCTGGCAACAGGTGAAGTGTTCGCGGGCAATCCCGACCATTATAAAACGTCACTCGCTTGGACCAATGGGGCCACAAGTGAAAGCGTGCGACAGGTTGCCGCCAATTGGCTGTCAGAGGGCTATCATCAACTGACCGTCCTGCCCAATAAGCCCTATGCGGCGGCGGGCGAGGGGGTTGATCGCTCCACCGGATTGCCAACGGTCGGTGCGATGCCTGATCTTAGCTTCCCAGCCATTGAGCGCGCTACTCTTAGCAATGGTATCGACGTGGTATTTGCGCGCCGTGACAGTGTGCCGATTGTGAATATGGCCGTGCAATTTGATGCCGGCTATGCGGCGGATAGTGGCCGCCCGGCGGGCACGGCGAGCTTTACCATGAATATGTTGGACGAAGGCACCAGCAGCCGCGATGCGCTGACAATCGCGTCACAGGCGGAAATGCTTGGTGCCAGTATATCGACAGGCAGTAATTTGGACATGTCTACGGTGCAATTGTCGGCTTTGAAATCTAACCTATCAGCGTCGATGGACCTGTTTGCCGATGTTGTGCGCAATGCCAACTTCCCGGAGGGTGATATCGAGCGCATTCGACCGCAGATGTTGGCGGCTATTGAGCAGGAAAAATCCAATCCGGTGAATTTAGGGCTGCGCAACCTGCCACCGCTGCTGTTTGGTGAAGGCCATGCCTATGGGGTGTCATTCTCTGGCTCTGGCACCGCTGACAGCATTGGGGCGATCAGTCGCGATGATATGGTTGGCTTCCGCGATAGCTGGTTGCGCGCGGACAATGCGTCGATTTTGGTGGTGGGGGATACCACATTGGCTGAAATCACGGCTGAATTGGAAAAGGCCTTTGGTGATTGGCAGGTTCCCGCGACTGCCCTACCGACCAAGAACTTGGCCGAAGTGACCATGCCTGAAGGTCGCCGTGTGATCATCATGGATAAGCCGGATTCGCCACAAACCTTGATCCTTGGCGGCCACGTCATACCCTCCGCAGGGGATGAGCGTAATCTGTTGATTGGTGCCGCGAACGAGGTTTTAGGCGGCAGCTTTACGGCACGGGTCAATATGAACCTGCGTGAAGATAAAGGCTGGTCATATGGGGCGCGCACCATTGCCATTGATGCGCGCGGGCAGGGCATCTATCTGGTTTATGCGCCCGTACAGTCCGATAAAACGGTCGATTCGCTGCAAGAACTGGACAAAGAATTGTACGGCTATTTAGGCGACAATCCAGCCACAGCCGAAGAGCTTGGCAAAGTGGTTGCTAATAATGTGAACAGCCTGCCTGGTGCTTTTGAAACGGGCAGCGCGGTTCTTGGTAATATGATGTCGAACGCACGCTTTGGCCGCGCGGATGACTATGTCACCACCTTGGCGGGGCGTTATCAGGGGATGAGCCTAGACGAGGTGCATCAGGTGGCAGGTCAGGTGATGCATCCCGGTCAGCTGGTATGGCTGTTGGTGGGCGACAAGGACCAAATCGCCGAAGGCGTCCGTGAGTGGGCGGATGGAGTTGAAGTGGAGATTTGGGACAAAGACGGCAATCCCATCGAATAGGGAGCTATCGCAACAAAATTGAACAAGGGGTGGAGTTTTTCTCCGCCCCTTTTTTATGGTGCGTCAATGTTGAACTTCCAAGCGGGATTGATCAAGTAGGAGGGGCAAAGTCGGAAAAACATTCCACAGAGGACGTTGAGGGCTATAATCGACACAAATAGTGAGCAAATAGTATCAGCCAAGGGTTGAAAATGCCGGGTTAGCGTCCATGTAGAAGGGTGTTATTGTTTGGCCAGACACCAACGATTTATAGAGCACCAACGACTTGCTGGGTGTCAACGATTTATAAAAACTTCTTACGAGTAAAAATATTGAACACTGAGAATAAACGCACCAGCCAAGGTATTTACACTGCGCGCTGGGAGCGCGCCTTTGATAAAATATTGACACCGTTAGAAGAATTCACCCAGCGTCAGTCTTCGGCCAGCCTATTGCTGATCCTTGCTACAACAGCGGCATTAGTATTGGCCAATTCCTCATTTGCGGGTTGGTATGATGCATTTGTGCACACCCCCCTTGGGGTAAATTTTGGACAGTTTGCTCTTGAAAAAAGCCTTAAGCACTGGGTGAATGACGGGCTTATGGCGATTTTTTTCTTTGTCATCGGGTTGGAGCTTAAGCGAGAATTTCTGGTCGGTGAACTTTCCAGTCCCGAAAATGCCAGACTGCCGATTGTTGCGGCCATTGGCGGCATGGTGGTGCCTGCACTCGTCTATAGCTGGTTTAATTATCAGGGGATGGGGGCTAAGGGTTGGGGGATACCGATGGCAACCGATATCGCCTTTGCCATTGGCATTTTGATCCTGCTTGGCGATAAAATTCCCAAAGCGCTGCTGACATTCCTGATCGCACTGGCGATTGTTGATGACTTGGGTGCGGTGATGGTCATCGCAATCTTTTATACCGAGACGATTTCCATTGAGGCAATGTCGATTGCGAGTGCCATATTCCTGTTTATGCTGATGTTGAAACATGGGGGAATTCGTCAACCCTGGCCCTATATGATTGCGGCCGGTTTTTTATGGCTGGCGCTGTTGAAATCCGGTGTGCATGCGACATTGGCGGGCATACTTGGTGCGCTGACAGTCCCGGTTCGACCAAAATACAATACTGAAAAATTCTCCGCCCACGTGAAAAGCCTGATCGCCCGGTTTGAAGAGACCACACGGAAAAACACCAATGTTCTCACTAACGCGGAAGCGCGCGGCATGCTGCAAACGCTCGAAAACGGCGTCATCAGCGTGCAGGCACCCCTGCAGCGGCTTGAACACACGTGGCATTTTCCCGTGGCATATCTGATTTTGCCGCTTTTCGCATTTGTTAACGCGGGGATTGCTATCCAGCCCTCGGCGCTTGGCGGAGCATTTTCAGACCCTGTGACTGGCGGTATTATATTTGGCCTTGTTCTTGGTAAACTTATCGGCGTTGCGGGCTTTAGCTTTGTTGCCGTTCAGGCCGGATTTGCCCCTTATCCGACAGGCACCCGTTTGCTGCATATTGTTGGCGTGGCGTTTTTGAGCGGCATTGGCTTCACCATGTCGATTTTCATATCCGAGCTTGCCTTTGCTGCTCATCCCGATCTGCTCATGAGCGCAAAACTGGGGATTTTGATGGCCTCGGCCATGGCAGCGGCAATTGGTGTTCTGATCCTTAAAGGGCTTGCCGCGAAAAGCGCCTGACGGGCGAAGTCCTTAAATTTAATCGGCCCTGTACCGCTCAATCCCATTCACCACGGTGCGCAGAACAGTGACCTCCTCGATGGCATTGGGATCAATGTTAAGGATATCATCAGACAGCACCACAAAGTCGGCGTATTTGCCCACTTCTAGCGATCCTAAGATGCCCTCTTGGTAACCAGCATAGGCGGACCCCATGGTATAGGCCGTTAGCGCTTCTTCCACCGTGATTTTCTGCTCTGGCACCCAGCCATCCGGGTTGGCGCCATCAAATGTCCGGCGAGTGACCGCCGCATAAATGCCCCACATGACGTTCAAGGGCGCAACTGTCCAGTCGCTGCCAAACGCCAATGGCGCCCCGGCATCCAGCATGGACCTAAACGCATATGTGGACTTGATGCGCTCTGCCCCGATCCGCTTTTCCGCCCAGCGACCGTCATCAATGGCGTGATAGGGCTGCATGGAGGGAATAATGCCCATTTCACCATAGCGGCGGATGGCCGCAAAGCTGGGGTGTTGGGCGTGTTCTACGCGAAAACGTTGGGTTTTGTTGCCAGTGCTCTTTTTTGCTTCGGCATAGGTATCCAGCAGCCAATCATTGGCCTGGTCGCCGATGGCATGAACAATCACATGCAGGCCAGCGGCATCGGCCCCCAGAATATCCGCCTTTAATTCATCCAGATCGGCCAGCGGGAAGCCGTTGGTTTCTGGCGCGTCAGAGAATGGTTCATAAAACCATGCGGTGGTGGAGCCGAGCGAGCCATCCATAAAGCCTTTCAGCGCGCCCCAACGGTGCAAATCATCGCCGCGCCCATGCGTGTCCACATAGGATTGCAATTGTTCCCACTTAGCAATGGGCACCGCGGAATAGGCGCGGATATTCAGGCGTCCGCCGGTCTTGGCGCGCTCAAAGGCTGTTAGCGAGCCAAAGTCAGCCATGTCATGCACTTGTGTCACCCCCATGGCGAGGGCATGCGCAATGGCAGCGTCGAGCGCGCGGTCGGTTGCCTCGGCAGAGGCTTCGGGGATGGCTGCAAAAATCAGGTCCTGCGCATTGTCCTTAAACAGGCCGGTAGGATTGCCCTCTTCATCGCGGATAATTTCGCCCCCTGCAACGTCGGGCGTATCCTTGGTGATCCCCGCCAGATCCATCGCCAACTGGTTGGCAAGGCTCATATGACCATCAAGACGGGTCACGAAAACCGGATGATTGGGTGTGTACATATCGATCCATTGATGTTCGGGCAACATGCCACCCCACAATTCATGGTCCCAGTCGCCCTGCATGATCCATTCGCCCGGCGGCAGGGTTTTGGCGTGTTCGTCAATACGGTGGGCAAATTCTTCGGGGGTGTCGGCATCACGCAATTGCACACTTGATAAACCAAAGCCGCCAGAGAGAAAATGCGTATGGGCGTCGATAAAGCCCGGCACTAGGCGCTTACCATGCAGATCATTGATCGCCGTATTTTCGCCGATAAATGCTCCCATGGCTTCGCTGTCACCGATCGCTATGATGCGACCATCCTTGATGGCGATGGCGCCAGCTTCTGGCTGGGCCGCGTTGCCCGTCCAGATGGCGGCATTTAGATAGACGCTGTCGGCGGCGTCTTGTTTGAAGCCGTCATTCAGGTAAAACCAACCCGCCAGACCAAGTACGAATAGTATGATGACGTTACGGACATGTTTATGCATTTTGAACTCTCCCCTATATGGCATGAGCATAACTGGCGGGGGATAGCAAAGTCCATATCTTCATCAGATTGCGCATATCTTCTTTATGGAGATGGCGATAATACTTGCTTTGCGCACGAGTATTTCCTATGCCCAGCATATCAGTTTTTGGTCAGTTTTTGGTCAGTTTTGGGTCAGTATTGGGGATCATTAAATAATTGGGAGGTCTGCTTGGATTTCAACCTTACTGAAGATCAGCGCGCATTTCAGAATATGGCACGCAAATTTGCAGATGATGTTATGGCACCGAATGCGGCCCAGTGGGACGAGGCAAAGATATTCCCTCGCGATGCGCTGAAACAGGCAGCAGAACTGGGCTTTGGCGGGATTTATGTGGGCGATGATGTGGGTGGCTGTGGGCTGAGCCGGGTTGATGCTGCGCTGATCCTGGAACAGCTTTCAACCGCGTGTCCCTCAACAGCGTCCTTCATTTCCATCCATAATATGGCGGCGTGGATGATTGACCGTTTTGGCAGTGATGAACAGCGCCGGAAATGGTTGCCCCGCATTTGCTCTATGGACCTGATCGCCAGCTATTGCCTGACTGAGCCATCGGCAGGGTCGGACGCCGCCAGCCTGCGCACCAAGGCTGCCAGAATTAAAGATGGGGATGGCGATAACTATGTTCTGAATGGCTCTAAGGCTTTTATCTCCGGCGCGGGGGACCATGGCTCGGACATTTATGTGGTTATGGTCCGCACTGGCGAGGATGGGCCAAAGGGCATTTCCTGTGTGGTGGTTGAAAAAGGCACACCGGGGCTGAGCTTTGGTGCGCAGGAGAAAAAGCTCGGGTGGCATTCCCAACCCACGGCGCAGGTGAATTTTGATGACTGCCGCATTCCTGTCACCAACCGCATCGGCGACGAAGGGCAGGGCTTCAAAATTGCTATGGCGGGTCTTGATGGCGGGCGTTTGAACATCGGCGCGTGTTCGCTGGGCGGGGCGCAGTTTGCGCTTGATACCGCCGTTGCCTACACCAAAGAGCGCAAACAGTTCGGCAAGTCCATCGCGGATTTTCAGGCAACGCAATTCAAGCTGGCTGATATGGCGACTGACTTGGCGGCGGCGCGTCTGCTGCTGTATGCGGCGGCGCAAAAGGTGACCGACAAAACCCATGATGCCACGACATATGCGGCGATGGCAAAGCGCATGGCGACAGACGTGGGGTTTGGTGTGGTCAATGACGCTCTGCAATTGCACGGCGGCTATGGTTACTTGATGGATTATCCCATCGAGCGCATCCTGCGGGACCTGCGCGTGCATCAAATATTAGAGGGCACCAACGAGATCATGCGGGTCATCATTTCGCGCAATTTGCTGAAGGAATAAGCCATGTTTGACGATTGGGATGATGTTTTATTCGAGCAGAACGGTGCCCTGGGCATCATTACGCTCAACAGGCCGAAGGCCCTGAACGCACTGACCCATCAGATGTGTTTGGCCATCCATAGGCAACTGGATGCCTGGACCCATGACCGAAGCATTGTCGCTGTCATGATAAGGGGCGAGGGCGAAAAGGCCTTCTGTGCGGGCGGCGATGTTGTGGCCCTTTATGAATCGGGTAAGGCTTACCGCGATGGCGATAGGTCAAACACCCTCTGGCGCGAATTTTTTCGCGACGAATATCGGATGAATGCGGCCATCCATCATTTTCCAAAGCCCTATATCGCCTTCATGGATGGCATTACCATGGGCGGCGGCGTCGGTGTTTCGGTGCATGGGGATTTTCGCATTGTCACAGACCGCACCATGTTAGCCATGCCGGAAACAGGCATTGGCCTGATGCCTGATGTTGGTGGTGGATATTTTCTGCCACGCCTTGAAGGCGAGTTGGGCATGTATTTGGCGCTTAAGGGGGAGCGGATCAAAGCGGCCGATTGCATGCACTTTGGCATCGCGACCCATTGTCTAGAAAGTCATGATGAGCACGAATTGATTGATCGTCTATCCATGATCAGTGGCCCCGGAGAAGTGGAACGTGTGTTGGGTGGCATGACCGTTCATGCCGGATTGGGGGAGGTCGCCCCCTTTCGGGATGATATAGACCGTTTATTTTCTGGCAATAGCATGCAAGACATCATGGATGACCTTGCCGAAGAAGCGGACAGTTGGGCCATGCAGCAGCACCGGGCATTAAGCAAAAAGTCCCCAACCTCGTTAAAGGTTACATTCCGCCAGATGCGGCAGGGTGAAAAGCTGTCTTTTGACGAAGAGATGAAGACGGAGTTTCGCATCGTCAATCGCATCATTGAAGGTCATGATTTTTACGAAGGCGTGCGCGCCATCTTGTTGGATAAAGATTTCGAGCCGACATGGAACCCGGACACGTTAAAAGGCGTCAGTGATGCGGATGTCGCCAAGCATTTCGCGGACTTGGGTGATCTTGAATTGCAATTCGCGGCGGATTATGCGGCAGATTAATAACTAAAATACTAGATTTAAATCAAGAATTGGGGAATTTGAAAATGGCAAGAATTGGATTTATCGGCCTTGGCAATATGGGCTTGCCCATGGCGAAAAACCTGTTGGATGCGGGGCACAGCCTGACAGTTTTTGACTTATCTGAGGATGCCGTCGCCGATGCTGTGGCGGCGGGGGCTATTGGGGCCGAGGGGGCCATCGCGGCGGCACAAGGGGCTGAGGTTGTAATAACCATGGTGCCCGCTGGACCGCATGTGAAGGCCATATATCTGGGCGAAGATGGGGTGATCGCCAATGTCGCTGAGGGCACATTGCTCATTGATTGTTCAACCATTGATGTGGCCACCGCGCGCGAAGTGAACCGCGTGGCAAGCGACGCAGGTCTGGATATGGTCGATGCGCCCGTCTCTGGTGGTGTCGGCGGCGCAGTTGCGGGAACGCTGACCTTCATGGTGGGCGGCAGCGAAGAAGCTTTTAGTCGCGCGCAACCCATCCTTGATGTCATGGGCGGGCGTATTGTTCATTGCGGCGGCGCGGGGAACGGCGAAGCAGTGAAAATTTGCAACAATATGCTGCTGGCGATTTCCATGATTGGCACGGCAGAGACCTTCGCGCTGGGCAGGCGCCTTGGTCTTGATGATCAGGTGTTGTTTGATGTGGCGTCCACGTCCTCTGGCCGGTGCTGGTCGCTGGATACTTATTGCCCGGTGCCAGGGCCTGTTCCCACCTCGCCCGCCAACAAGGATTATCAACCCGGATTTGCCGCCGATATGATGCTGAAGGACCTGCGCCTGGCGAAAACCGCAGCGGATGACACGTCTGCCAATACCCCTTTGGGTGTGCTGTCCGAGCAGCTTTATACCCAGTTATCGGAGGCAGGGCATGGTGGTCTCGATTTTTCCGGCATCTTTAAAATGTTGGATGAAACACTCTGATAGGGTCGGACCCCGGCTAAGATTAGGGTGGAACTATCTATAAAATTTGGTTAAATGTTTAGGAAAAGCGTTTGAAATGCTTAAGAAAAATTTAGAATAACTGTGTTTAAACAGTCTAATCTAAAGCTGCAATAAACAGGGGATTGGGTGGAACTATGATGGACGAACATTCAGAAATCGGACAAACCAAAGCAACATTTCTTGAATGTTTGCGCTTGGTAGAGCGCCTTCATCGTCGTTTGTTGGATGTCCTGCGCTATCGGCTGGAAGAAATGGGCCGCACTGAATTGAACCCTGTGCAGGCTCTGCTGATTTATAATATTGGCGAGCAGGAAATGACCGCAGGCGAATTGCGAACGCGCGGGTATTACCTTGGCTCTAACGTCTCCTATAACCTGAAAAAACTGGTGGAGATGGGCTTTATCTCGCATCAAAAGTCCGAACATGACCGTCGTTCTGTCCGCGTTGCGCTGACCGAAAAGGGGCGCATGATTCGCGAAATGATCGACAAGCTTTATGATGAGCAGCTTGAAGAAATTATGGGCGATGAATTGCTGATGTTGGATGATATGCGCATTCTGCGCAAAAACCTGCGTAATCTTGAGCGTTACTGGAGCGATCAGCTTCGCTTCACCTAAAATATAAAGCTGCCTGCCCCTGACATGGCCTTGGCTATTTGAAATCTATTCTCGCCTGACAACCAAAAATTAACCGCTGTCATGAGAGATTCTTATTTGTTATGTAAGATTTTACTCATAAGCCTTGCATCTTTTCGTTATACGGGCGATTAAATGCGGGTTGTCATCGGTTTTTTTCGTCTTATCTAGACGTTGATACCCCCGAACGATGGCATCGCGTTGTGATGAGAGCCACCTCATGGGAAACTCTCGAAGAAAAGTTCAAAGGGAAATCGAGGTCCCACGATGAAAGATTACGAAGGCCAATTTGCTAAGGCAATCGAAGGTGTGCACAGCGAAGGGCGCTACCGCGTCTTTACTGAAATCGGACGTCATAAGGGGGCGTTCCCTGATGCGACTTATTATGGTGGCGGTGAGGAACACAAAAAGAATATCCGTGTTTGGTGCTCGAATGACTATCTCGGTATGGGGCAAAACCCCAAGGTCATTGCCGCGATGCACGAAGCGCTTGATCAACACGGCGCTGGCTCTGGCGGAACCCGCAACATCGGCGGCACCAACCATTATCACGTCCAGCTAGAACGCGAATTGGCGGATCTGCATGGCAAAGAAGCCGCGCTTCTCTTTACCTCTGGTTATATTTCAAACTCGGCGACGCTGTCGACGATGGCGCAGCAACTGCCGGGCTGTATTGTTTATTCGGACGCCCTTAATCATGCGTCCATGATCCAAGGCATCCGCGAAAGCCGCGCCGAAAAGCGCATTTTCCGACACAATGATGTTGCGCACTTGCGCGAGCTTTTAGAAGCAGACGACCCTGATGCGCCCAAATTGATCGCGTTCGAATCCGTTTATTCGATGGATGGCGACATCGCGCCGATCAAAGAAATTTGTGATCTGGCAGATGAATTCGAAGCCATGACCTATCTGGACGAAGTGCACGCGGTTGGCCTCTATGGTCCGCGTGGTGGCGGCGTTGCTGAACGCGAAGGCCTGATGCATCGCCTGACAGTGATCGAGGGCACACTGGCGAAGGCCTATGGTGTTATGGGCGGATATGTCACAGGATCACGCAACCTGATCGACGTGGTGCGCTCCTTTGCACCGGGCTTTATTTTCACAACGTCTTCCTGTCCGGTTTTGGCGGCGGGTGCGCTGGCCAGTGTGCAGCACCTGAAAAATTCCAATACCGAACGCGAGCAGCACCAAGAACGCGCCGCGACGCTGAAATCCATGCTGCGCCAACAAGGCCTGCCTGTGATGCAATCTGAAAGCCATATCGTACCCGTGATGGTGGGCGATCCCGTTCTTTGTAAGCAGGTCACCGATATGCTGCTGGAGGATTACAATATCTACGTCCAGCCCATCAATTATCCGACCGTGCCCAAGGGGACAGAGCGCCTGCGCTTGACACCTGGCCCAACCCATACGGACGAGATGATGGAAGAGCTGTTAAACGCCCTTCAAGAAGTCTGGGATCGGTTGGGCATTAAAAGCGCCGCGGCATAGTGTTTAGCTCTCACGACAGCTCACGTCTCATTTTATGACACGTTCGCGTCTCCGAGGGGCGCGCAAACATGCGCGACGGGTACAGACAAGCTGACCCTACGTTATCATGGGTTTGCGCTCACGCTAGCTCATTTCATTCGCCGCTCCGCGGGGGCGCGCAATCTTGCGCGACGGGTACAGACGGGCTGACCCTACGTCATCATGGGTTTGCGCTCACGGGTGTCAGCAAGCTGACGCCTCAGCGGGGGCTTCGCTGTCGCTCGGACGGGTACAGACAAGCTGACCCTACGTAGGTCATCGCGCTCACGGTCATGATTGGGGCTGAATCAAGCTTGCGCGCAATGTGTTGAATAACTAAGCTCCCTCCTATGATGCGCAAAGGTTATTACATCGAATATCACCAGCAGGGCAGTTACATTAAAGTGACTGCCATTGATCCTGATACGGGGACAGAGGTCTCGATCGTGGGAGATGCGAAAGCCAGTCAGGACGAACTCAATAGACTGGTCATTCGCAAGCTGGAATGGAAGCTGGGTCGTGATAAGTCCACGCCAGCGCAAAGCAACATCAAAAAAATCGAGATATAGAAGGGTTCAGGGCGCTGGTATTGCCAAGCTCAGATTGCAGCCTTGAGCTCGCTTCATGGGATCGCCCATAAATCGAAGATGGGTGATACCGGAAGCAATCTAAGATGTTTTTTTCTTGCCCAGCCCGATTTTCTTGGCGAATTTGGAACGTGTTTTGGCATAGCCCGGCGCCACCATGGGGTAGTCCGCTGGCAAACCCCATTTGGCGCGGTATTCTTCTGGGCTGAGCTGATATTGCGTGCGCAGATAACGCTTCAGCATTTTCAGTTTATGGCCATCCTCAAGGCAAACGATATAATCTTCTTGTACGCTCTCCTCAATGGGCACCGCTGGTGGGCGGGATGTCGTCCCGGCTGGTCCCGTTGCTTGCAGCGCCGTTAGGCCGGCGTGGACCTCTTGCATCAGGGCGGGCAGCTGGTCGCGCGCGACTTGGTGATTAGTGACATAAGCCGCGACAATATCGCTCATGCAATCCAATAAAAAGGCGCTCTTGTCGCCTTCACCCTCTGTGTAAATTTCCTCAAATTCAAAGTCGTGTTCGTTGTTCATGTTTTTTCCAGAAAGTCATAATATAGGGTCGTCAATACTTGCTTTGTCTCTCTGAATAATGCCCATCTTTGCCACTATTTTGCAACTTTATTTATACAGTTGTCCTGTCCGCCAAACAATCAAGCGCGAAGACGGAAGGCCATTAAAAAAACTAACACCAAGCCATAGTACGCGCTTGGCCTTGTTCTCCAATATGTGGTAAGACACCTCACGGGCTTGTGATAGGGGCTATTGGGCACACAAGTTTACTCATTTCCGACCCCGTTAACAGGGGGTATTATGGCAGGTTAGAGGGCACATCTGATATGAATGCAGCATCCAGTACTGGTAAAATTGCAGTCGCGTCTGATCATGCAGGCTATGACATGAAGGAATTTATCAAAGCGGAACTGGCGGCGCGTGGTTATGACGTGTTGGACCTTGGCTGTCACGATACCTCCAGCGTGGATTATCCGGATTTTGGTCATGCGATGGGTAAGGCGATTGATACAGGGGATGCAGGACGCGGCGTGATCGTGTGTGGGTCTGGTATCGGCATTTCCATCGCCGCGAACCGCCATGCGGGGGTCCGTGCGGCGCTCTGTACATCGGGTTTGATGGCGCGGCTGTCGCGTCAGCATAATGACGCCAATGTTTTGGCGCTGGGTTCCCGGCTGATCGGTGAAAGCGTTGCGATTGACTGCTTGGATGAATTTCTGGGCACAGAGTTTGAAGGTGGCCGCCACCAAGGCCGCGTGGATAAGATTTAACAAGAAGACTAAAAAATTATGACAGTAGAACAGTTTTTTAACCAACACCTCAGCGAAAGTGACCCTGCCATCGCGACCGCGATTGAGCGCGAAATAGAGCGTCAACGTAACCAATTGGAATTGATCGCATCTGAAAATATCGTCTCGCGCGCGGTGTTGGAGGCGCTTGGAACACCGCTCACAAATAAATATGCCGAGGGTTATCCGGGACGGCGCTATTATCAGGGCTGCGAAGAGGTCGATGTGGCGGAAAGCCTTGCGATTGAGCGCGCCAAAGAATTATTTGGCGCAGCCTTTGCCAATGTTCAACCCCATTCTGGCGCACAGGCCAATGGCGCGGTTATGATGGCACTGCTGTCGCCGGGCGATACGATTTTAGGCATGAGCTTGGCCGCTGGCGGTCATCTGACCCACGGCGCGCCTCCAGCGCAGTCTGGAAAATGGTTCAACGCCATCCAATATGGCGTGCGCAAGGATGACGCGCGGGTCGATTTTGACGAGGTTGAACGCCTAGCCACTGAACATAAACCGAAAATGATCATTGCGGGCGGCTCCGCTTATCCACGGGAGCTGGATTTCGCGCGCTTTCGCGCCATTGCGGACAGTGTGGGGGCTTATCTATTTGTGGATATGGCCCATTTTGCGGGTCTTGTCGCCGGCGGTGTGCATCCCAGCCCATTGCCATTTGCGGATGTTGTGACCACGACCACCCATAAAACCCTGCGCGGACCGCGTGGGGGCATGATCCTGTCCAATAACCAAGACTTGGGCAAAAAGATCAACTCGGCGGTTTTCCCTGGGCTGCAAGGCGGGCCATTAATGCACGCCATTGCGGCCAAGGCGGTGGCCTTTGGCGAAGCGCTGCGTCCTGAATTCAGGGAATATTGTGCCCATGTTGTTGCAAACTCCAAGGCGATGGCGGCGCGCATGAAAGCCAACGGATTTGATGTTGTATCCGGTGGAACAGATACGCATCTATCGTTGATTGATCTGCGTCCCAAGGGGCTGACCGGTAAAGCAGCGGATGAAGCGCTAGAGCGATCCGGGATTACCTGTAATAAAAATGGCGTGCCGTTTGATCCGGAAAAGCCGATGATTACGTCGGGGATTCGCGTTGGCAGCCCGGCGCTGACCACGCGTGGGTTTGGTGTGGAGGAATTTGAGACCGTCTCTGATTGGATGACGGAAGTGCTGGATGGCATAAAGGCCAACGGCGAAGAGGGCAACGGCGCGGTCGAAGCAGATATTCGCGCCCGCGTGAAAGATTTGTGCGGACGTTTTCCGATCTATCCACGGTAAACATCCCGCTATGAAAAAAGATTGAAGTCAAATAGGGAGAAGAGGCATGCGTTGTCCATTTTGCGGTAACGAAGATACTCAGGTGAAGGATTCGCGACCAACGGATGACAATGCAGCCATCCGTCGCCGACGTTTGTGTCTTGGCTGTGGTGCGCGGTTTACAACCTTTGAACGCGTGCAGTTGCGTGAACTGACTGTTTTGAAGAAAAGCGGTAAACGGGTTCCCTTTGACCGCAATAAGCTGGAGCGCTCATTGGCGATCTCCTTACGGAAGCGTCCAGTCGAGCCAGACCGCGTGGAATTGATGATCAACGGGATCGTGCGCCGTTTAGAAAGCATGGGCGAAAGCGAAATTCCCGCAGACACGATTGGCAAATTGGTGATGGAAGGCCTTGAAGGGCTTGATCCTGTGGCCTATGTGCGGTTTGCTTCGGTCTATAAAAATTTCCGCGAAGCTGCGGATTTTGAGAAATTTCTCGGCAAGCTGGATGGGGAAATTGAGGACTCGGAATAATCCGAGGGGTAAGAGCATCACGGCCCGTTAAAAACATGACCTTTAATGACGTTGATATCGCTTATATGCGGCGCGCGCTGGACTTGGCGCGCGGTCAGCTTGGCCAGGTTTGGCCAAACCCATCGGTGGGCTGTGTTCTGGTGCGTGACGGTCAAGTCATCGCTGAGGGTGTCACCGGTGTCGGCGGCAGACCCCACGGCGAGCAGGTTGCGCTTGGGCTGGCTGGCAGCGCGGCGCGTGACACCACGGCTTATATAAACCTTGAACCGTGCGCCCATGTGGGGGAAACGCCGTCTTGTGCGCGGCTTTTGGTCGATGCTGGGGTGGCGCGGGTTGTTTATGCTACCTTTGACCCTGATCAGCGTGTATCGGGGCGCGGCGCCGAAATGCTGCGTGAAGCCGGTGTTGAGGTTGAAAGCGGGCTGTTGCAGATGGACGCCGAAGATCTCAACGAGGGATTCTTCCGCCGCGTGCGGCAGTTTCGCCCCATGGTCACGATGAAATTGGCAACCAGTCGAGATGGCAAAATTGCGCGCGGCGAGGGCGACGACCCTTGGATTACCGGACCGGATGCCCGCATGAAGGGCCATGAATTACGTGCCAATCATGATGCTATTCTTGTCGGCGTCGGGACGGTTATTGCGGATGACCCCAGCCTGACCTGTCGACTTCCCGGGCAAGAGGGACGCTCCCCCGTTCGAGTGATCTTGGACAACAATCTGCGCACACCATTGGACAGCCAGTTGGTGCGTACGGCAAAAAAGACGCCGACTTGGATTGTCGTCGGCATCGAAGACGAAACGGTGCTGGAGCTTGGCGCACGCCCATTTCTGGCCGAGGGTGTTAAAATCATCAATATGAAGGCATATGGCAATCTGGATCTGGCGCTGAGATTATTGGGGGATCAGGGCATTACCCGCCTGCTGGTGGAAGGCGGGGCGGAGATTTATAAATCCTTTCTTGAAGGAGGCTTTGTGGATCATATGGCGTGGTTTCAGGCCCCGATTGATATTGGCGCGCGCGGTTTGGATGTCTCCGCGATTTTAGCAGCGGACAGTCAAGGGACGCCGCAGGGGTTTAAACGCATCAGTTCCAGCAAAATAGGCGAGGATATGCTGGTAAACTTTACGCGGACACGTTAAAGAGACAGAATGTTTACAGGCATTGTCACAGATAAAGGGCGGATTACCGCTGTTCAGCGCGGTCAAAACGCAGACCAGGGCGCTGGCCAGGGTATGGTATTGGAACTGGCCACCAGTTACGACACCGCCAGTATTGATATCGGGGCGTCGGTTGCGTGCTCGGGCGTTTGCCTGACGGTGGTTGGTAAAACCGCAGAGACGATAACTTTTGATGTCTCACAAGAAACTGTCTCCAAGACCACGCTCGGCGATTGGGTCACAGGGGACTTTGTTAATCTGGAGCGCCCCTTAAAAGTCGGCGATGAGCTGGGTGGACATATTGTTTCTGGCCATGTGGACGGGGTGGTTGAGGTTCTCGCCACAGAAGACGAGACCAATTCCCGGAGGTTTAAAATTTCGTTGCCCCGTGAATTTGCGCCCTATATTGCGCCCAAGGGCAGCGTGACATTGGATGGTGTGTCGCTGACCGTGAACGGCGTGGGGGATGGCTATTTCGATGTCAATATTGTCCCCCATACCCGCCAAGTGACCTCATTTGGCGAGAAGGCTGTTGGTGATCGCATCAATCTTGAGATTGATGTATTGGCGCGCTACCTAGACCGCCTTAACCAGTTTTCCTGATCATTCGAAATAGAGATACGACTATGCCTCAAGACTTTTTGTCACCCATCGAAGACGTTATCGAAGACGCGCGTAATGGCCGCATGTATATCCTGATTGATGACGAAGACCGGGAAAATGAAGGCGACTTGATTATTCCGGCGCAGATGGCAACGCCTGATGCCATCAATTTTATGGCGAAGCATGGCCGTGGCCTGATTTGCCTGAGCATGACATCGGAGCGGATTAAAAATCTGGGCCTAGAATTGATGGGGCAGCAGAATCAATCCCGTCACAACACAGCCTTTACGGTATCGATTGAAGCCATGGACGGCGTCACCACGGGTATTTCCGCGGCCGACCGTGCGCATACCATCGCCGTGGCCATTGATGGGGCGAAGTCTGGCAAGGACTTGGCAACGCCGGGGCATGTATTTCCTATTCAGGCCCGGGACGGCGGTGTTCTGGTGCGTGCGGGCCATACCGAGGCCAGCGTTGACATCTCGCGTTTGGCGGGTCTGAACCCATCGGCGGTTATTTGTGAGATTATGAATGATGATGGTACCATGGCGCGTTTGCCGGATTTGGTGAAGTTTGCGCAATATCATGGGTTGAAGGTGGCGACCATCCGCGATCTGATTGCCTATCGTCGTCTCAATGACAATTTGGTGGAATGTACGGTCGAAACGCCCCTGACCAGTGAATTTGGCGGGGACTGGAAATTAAAAACCTATGTGAACCGGGCTGAATATGCGGAACATCTGGTCTTGGTAAAGGGCGATGTGGATGATCGTCAGCCTGTATTGGTACGCATGCACAGCTTGAACTTATTTGATGACGTGCTGGCGGAAACCAATGCGCGTGCGGGTCAGTTGCACCGCGTTATGCAAATGATCGGTGAGGCAGGGCGCGGGGTTGTGGTGATTATCCGCGATATTCGCCCCACCAGACTGTCGGAAATGATGCAGGCGCGAAACGGCGATGTTCCCGATGCGGCCGGGCCGGGGGATAAACCGGCGGACCTTAAAGATTATGGCATTGGCGCGCAGATATTGTGTGACTTGGGCTTGAAGGACTTAATTTTGCTCTCCAATACCAAACAGCATATTATCGGGCTTGAAGGATATGGCTTGACCATTGTTGAGCAGCGACCGATTGGGGAAAATGCTCAGCGTTAATAACCCGATTTTAAGTATTGAATACGAATGATATGATCTGGATGGCTTTTATTCTAGTGAGGCGGGAAGCAAAATGAACGAAATGACGACCACAGAACCACATGTTCTGATCATAGAGGCGACCTTTTATCCCGAAATTGCCGATGAATTGGCCGCGGGCGCGATTGCGACTTTGAATGACGCGGGGGTGACGTATGAACGGATCAAAGTTCCCGGTGCATTGGAAATACCGTCCGTTGTTCGTTATGCAGTGAAATCCATGCAGTTGTTCTGCGGCAATGACCGGTTTGATGGTTTTGTTGCCTTGGGCTGCGTGATTCGCGGCGATACGTCGCATTATGATCATGTATGTGATAACGCCATTGGGGGTCTGTCGCGTTTGGCGACCGAATATGCGCTGGCAATTGGCAACGGGGTTTTGACCGTGGAAAACAGGGCGCAAGCAATGGCGCGGGCGTCGGTTGCACAGGGTAACAAGGGCGGCGTTGCAGCGCAGGCCTGTATTGAAATGGTTCAGCTTAAGAGCCGATTTGGATTGCTACGTAAATGACGCAAACTTCTTCTCACGATCAAAAAGGCGATGCATCGCCAATTAACCCGCGGACCCAAGCACGACTGGCCGCGGTGCAGGCGCTGTATCAGATAAAGATGAGCAATAATGCCAACGCGGAATTGATTGTCGAAGAATTTCAGTCCCACCGCCTTGGTGATGAGGTGGATGGCATGGACTTGCATGGTGCGGACCGTGCGTTTTTTGCGGATATCGTAAAAGGTGTTTGCGCTGATCGCGAGGAAATTGACGAGCTGATTAAAAGCGCCTTGGCTGCTGGCTGGTCTTTGGACCGTTTGGAAAACATCATGCTGGCCATCTTGCGTGCTGGAATATATGAGTTGCGAACGCGGGTGGATGTTCCAAGCGCTGTTGTGATTAACGAATATGTTGATGTGGCACACGCCTTTTTTGATGGCTCAGAGCCCGGCTTTGTAAATGGTATTCTTGATCGATTATCAAAAAGCATCAGGTCTTAGGGCAAATCACAGGCCGGGCTCAAAATGCGTGAATTTGATTTCATCGAAAAATTTATGAAGCCTTTGGCGGCAACCGCTGAAGGCGCTGATGCGGGTGCGACCGATAAGACATCTGCGAATTCCCTCGGTTTACAGGATGATGCGGCGATTCTTCGCCCGCGCACTGGATATGACCTTGTTTTATCCAAAGACTTGATCGTTGAAGGTGTGCATTTTCCCGAAGGCGAGGCAGGCGATGTGGTCGCGCGTCGTGCGCTGCGCACAAATCTATCCGACCTTGCGGCGATGGGCGCGGCCCCGGTGGGGTATTTGTTAGGCTTGGCGCGCGATGGCTTGGACAAGGGTTGGCTGGCGGATTTCGCGCGGGGCCTACAGGCGGATCAAGAAGAGTTTGGGCTTCAATTGCTGGGCGGCGATACGGTGGCCATGCCAAATGGGTTGTGTGTCAGTATTACGATTTTGGGCGAGGTTCCCCAAGGCTTGCAGTTAACACGTGCGGGCGCGCGTCCCCGAGATGATCTTTATGTCAGTGGTACGATCGGCGATGCGGCGCTAGGGCTGGGTTTATTACAAGGGCAAACACTTTTTGCCAATAGACTGAGCGCTGAGGAGGCGGACTTTTTGCGCGATCGTTACAACTGCCCGCAGCCACGCGTTTCTTTGGGGCAGGCTCTGCATGGTCTTGCCACCAGCGGCATTGATCTTTCGGATGGGTTGGTGGCGGATTGCCGCCATATTGCTGTTGCGTCGCATGGCATGGTGGAGATTGACCCCGCGATGGTTCCCGTGTCGCAGGCCACGGCAAAGCTGTTGGACGCAGATCCGATGCTATGGCGCGCAGTTTTAACGGGCGGTGATGATTATGAGCTGGCCTTTACAGCAGCGCCCGAGGATCATACGCGGGTTCTGTTGGCGGCGGAGGAATGCGGGATCGCGGTTACACGTATTGGCCGGGTCAAGGCCGGTCAGGGAATTAAGGTACTGGACCATTTGCCCGCGGGCGTGGATATTGGCATAATGACGGGGGCCGGGGGCTATCAGCACCAGTAAAGATGAAATGCTGGCTATCAGCACCAGTAAAGATGAAATGCTGGCTATCAGAATCAGAGAAAGCTGCAGTAAGGACAAGTCATGGCAACTGAAGACGTCGTACTAGAGGAAAAGGTCGAGGGCCGCTCAAGCCGATTGATGCTGGTGATCGGTATCCTTGCAGGGTTGGTTGTTGGCGGCGGCGGGGCTTGGTTTGCTACGTCGCAAATGATGGCCAATTCCGATGATCAAGCGGCTGAAGAACTGGTCGAGGAAGAAGCCGAAGAAGCAGCAGCGGAGCCCACCATTGCCGTTGTTTATCTATATGTGGACCGTTTTCAGGCCCCCCTCCGCGATGAGCGCGGACGGACCGTGGGCTATGTATTCATGGATTTGGCGCTGGAAATGACCGTGCCAGAGCAGCAGTCTTATGTCTCAGCGCGTTTGCCGCGGGTGCAGGATGCCTTTCTGCGTGCGGTGTCACAGAACGGCTTAACAGTGCCGGGCAGCAACGGCATCATCGATTATGATCGGGTTACCAAATATTTGGCCAAGGCAGGCAATGATGTGCTTGGCGGTGACTACATCAAGCAGATTTTCATTCACAGGACTTTGCGCGCGCCTAGTTAATAAGTTTTAATCGGAGGGTTTCGTGACACGGTATTTTGCGTGGGCTATTTGCATGACGTTTGTACTAATTTTAGTACAGTTCAGCAGCAATGCTGACGCCGAACCCATTGAGATTGGCTATACTGAAACCATTGCATCCACCGCTTTGGGCCGTGACATGACGATTATGGTGCATCTGCCAGATGGTTACAGCGAAGGCGATCAGTCTTATCCTGTTATCTACGCCTTGGAAGGGCAGTGGTATTTTTCTTATCTGGTCTCTTTGTTTGATCGCACGGTGCCGAATGAACATATACCCCCAGCGATTATTGTCGGGTTAGAGATGTCTAATCCATCCCGTTTCGGCATATTGCGCCCCGGCGGCGAAGAGTCCGCGCTATTTCGTCAATTTCTAGGTGCGGAACTGATCACCCATATCAATACCCACTACCGCACCACCGACCACCGGCTCTTGCTGGGCTGGGAATTTGGCGGTGCCTTCACATTGGAAACATTGGCGCTGCAACCGGATTTATTCTCAGGCTATGTGGCATCCAGCCCATATCCTATCGGGTCTGTAAGTGACGAAATCAGCGCAAGGGGATTGACCGCGGACTTTGCGCATAAGCGCTTTCTTTATGTCGGGGTCAGCCAGTCCGAAGGCGTCGTGAACCAAGGCATTGCCCTGCTGGAAGACATGCTGAGCACACCTGAACAAAAATGGTCGGCAAGGGTCTTTGCAGGCGATCGGTTTGATGTGCAGCATCTGACCTCGGCCTATCCGGTATTCCGGGCCGGTATCAACAGGTATTTCGACGATTTTCCACATCTGCGCCCAGAAAACGCGGCTGAACTGCGCGCCATGGGTGGTGTCACTTATGCGAAAGACTACTACGCCCGGCGCGGGGCTAAATATGGAACGACGCCAGAGTTGGATTTTATATCCTCATGGTGGCTGTTTCGTGTCAGTATAGAATCGCAGGATTTTCAGTTATTCGAGGAACTTGCAGCAGAAGTTGATATTGCAGCGGATGCCGCATTTGGCCCTTACAGGTTTCTGCAGTATGCGCAGTTTTATAATGAAAATGGCCACCCGGACCGTGGTCTTGCCCTGTTAGAGGCAGCGCATGACCATTTTCCGGATAATCAGGCGATATCAGACGCTTTGACGGCGGCGCGGACGGGCAAGTAATTTTTGCGCCATAGGAGTGGCTATTTTTTAGTCATTTCTCTAATCATTCCTTGCCTTCTGGCGCGCAGCTTCTATAAAGTGCGCAACAAATTTCTACGATTCGAACGAAGGAATTATTTTGGTTATTTGGTGCAGTTTGATCAGTTGAATACGAAAAACGCGCCGCTGACCTAAAATCTCAAGAGGGGAAACATTTCCATGGATATTCTACAAATCGTGATGGCCTGCGGTCTGGCTGCCGTTGTATACGGCGTTGTCACCCGTAGCTCAATCCTATCAGCAAGTGCTGGTAACGAAAAAATGCAGGAAATCGCTGGCGCTATCGAAGAAGGCGCTCGTGCTTATCTGTCCCGCCAATATAAAACCATCGCTCTTGTTGGTATTATTGTAACGGCTGGTTTGATCTTTACACTTGGTGCCTATGCAGCCATTGGCTTTGCTATTGGTGCGGTTCTGTCTGGCCTTGCTGGTTTCATCGGCATGCTGATTTCGGTTAAAGCCAATGTGCGCACAACCGAAGCCGCACGGACTGGTCTGCAAGCAGGTTTGACCATGGCCTTTAAAGCTGGTGCTGTAACGGGCATGCTGGTTGCTGGTCTGGCGCTGCTGGGTGTGGTTGTTTATTACTATTATCTGATCAATATGGTTGGCCTTGCGTCGGATAGCCGCGAGGTTATCAATAGCCTTGTAGCGCTTGGTTTTGGCGGCTCGCTGATCTCCATTTTCGCGCGTCTCGGCGGCGGTATCTTTACAAAAGGTGCTGATGTTGGTGCTGACTTGGTTGGTAAGATCGAAGCTGGTATTCCCGAAGACGATCCCCGTAACCCTGCGGTTATCGCCGACAATGTTGGTGATAACGTTGGTGACTGTGCAGGTATGGCTGCTGACTTGTATGAAACCTATGTTGTGACTGTGACAGCCACTATGGTTCTCTCCGCACTTTATATTGCAGGCGATATGGCGGCGACTGTTATGGCGCTGCCCTTGGTTATCGGCGGCGTATGTATTCTGACATCCATTGTTGGCACGTTCTTTGTTAAGCTTGGCTCCAGCCAGTCCATCATGGGCGCGCTTTATAAGGGCTTCCTGGTGACGGCTCTGCTGTCTGTTGTTGGCCTTTATTATGCCATCGACATGACACTGGGTGGCATGGACACGGTTGTCAACGCTGGCTCTGTTAGCTTTACCGGTATGGATGTTTTCTGGTGTGGCATTATCGGTCTGGTTCTGACCGGCCTGATTATCTGGATCACTGAATATTACACAGGCGCTGACTATCGCCCTGTGAAGTCTGTTGCTGAAGCGTCCAAAACGGGCCATGCAACAAACATCATTCAGGGCTTGGCTGTTGGTATGGAAGCAACCGCGCTGCCGGCGATTGTGATTGCTGCGGCGATCATCATGGCCTTCAACATGGCGGGTGTACTTGGTCTTGGCTTTGCGGCCACCACCATGCTGGCGCTGGCTGGTTTCGTTGTGGCGCTTGATGCGTTTGGTCCGGTGACTGATAACGCTGGCGGTATTGCTGAAATGGCTGAGCTGGACGAAGAAGTGCGGAACACCACGGATGCTCTGGACGCTGTTGGGAACACCACCAAAGCTGTGACCAAAGGCTATGCCATTGGCTCTGCTGCTCTGGCGGCGCTTGTTCTGTTCGGTGCCTATACCGAAGACCTGAACATTTACTTCCCGACGCTTGATGTGAACTTTGACCTGTCCAACCCCTATGTGGTTGTTGGTTTGCTGCTTGGTGCTTTGTTGCCCTACCTGTTTGGTGCGATGGGCATGAAGGCTGTTGGCCGCGCCGGTGGTGCCGTGGTTGAGGAAGTTCGCGCACAGTTCCGCGACAACCCGGGCATTATGGCGGGCACATCCAAGCCTGACTACGCTCGTTCTGTTGACCTGCTGACCAAAGCAGCGATCAAAGAAATGATCATCCCCAGCTTGCTGCCCGTTTTGGCGCCGCTGGTGCTGTATTTCGTGATCAATGCGGTTGCGACACAGGCTGATGCTTTTGCGGCGGTTGGTGCTTTGTTGCTTGGTGTGATTGTTGGTGGCCTTTATGTGGCTCTCTCCATGACCGCAGGTGGTGGTGCTTGGGATAACGCTAAGAAATATATCGAAGATGGCAATTGTGGCGGTAAGGGCTCTGACGCTCACCACGCATCCATCACCGGTGATACGGTTGGCGATCCCTATAAAGATACCGCTGGTCCGGCTGTGAACCCGATGATCAAAATTACGAACATCGTGGCTCTCCTGCTGTTGGCCATGCTCGCGCACTGATTTCTTAATCAGGCGCGACTGGTTAAAGATGCTCGCGCACTAAGCCGAGCTAGATAAAAATCTGAAAGCCCCGGTCATTGATTTGGCCGGGGCTTTTTTGTGCGCGTTTTTAGAGAACAGTGGTGTAAACTTTCTCCTTAGGCCAAATGGAGGAACGATATGTCGGATAGAAATCAAAACTCAGTGTTAGTACTTGGAGCAGGAGCGAGTTTTGGGTCCGAGATTGGCTCTGATTCTCCGCCGCTTACAGAACAGCTGATTGATGACTTAGTACAGAAATTTCCTGATTCATGGGGAAGGCTCGGCGGCTGCAGTCGGAAAAGGTTCCGCCGTAATTTTGAGACAGAGATGGATAGGCTTCTTCTTAATCAGGCTAAAAATTTTGGAATTTGGGGCCATCACCTAGTTCAAATGCAACAGGAGTTGGCAATATTTTTGTCCTCATATCAGCCTTCGGAAAACAATGCATATAGCAAGTTGTTCGAAGGGATGAAGAAGAAGAAATGGCGCGGTTCAATAGTGACCTTGAATTATGATCAATTTGCACTTCGACTGTTGGATAAATTATCGCTGGCATACTCAATCAAGGGGTTTCCAACGCTTGAGAATACAGCTGCTGGTATCGAGGTTATTTTCCCACACGGAAATTCGGCATTTGTCGCTCAGGGTTTCACTAAAGCCTTTGGCAATATTATCGATGGAGACCCGCGGTGTTTTCTCGGCTTAAATAATAAACCTATGACAATTAGCAACCTAAAAGCTTTTTACGAAGAATGTGGGCAAGTCCTGCCAGCTATGAGTTTCATCAGTAAGGACAAACACAACCACTCAACCTGTCAAGATTTTCTAGTTTCGCAACAGGAGCGGTGCCGCCAAGTAATTTTGGACGCAGACAGCGTAATTGTGGTTGGGGTAACCCCGAATGAAAATGATCCATATTTGTGGGGTGCGTTGGCGGAAACGCGGGCTAAGCTGTATTTTTGTGATCCTTACCCGTCCGCGATTAAAGACTGGCAGGCGACGAGAAGAACGCACGAGAGTGAAATACTACAATCTGGTTTTCATGAAGCAGTACAGCGTTTAATAGATATTTTGGATTGAGTGCTGCCAGATATTCTTGAGTTCACTTTACTTGAAAGGCTCGACGAACAACGTAGGGTCAGCTTGTCTGTACCCGTCCGAGCGAGAGCGAGGCCCCAACGGAGCTTATGCCCTAAATACTTGGGGCATATAGCGTGAGTTCAGAATCTACGTAGGGTCAGCTTGTCTGTACCCGTCCGAGCGAGAGCGAGGCCCCAACGGAGCTTATGCCCTAAATACTTGGGGCATATAGCGTGAGTTCAAATCTTAGAACGGCCCGCCAGCGCCACCCGGTGCGGGGGCTGCAAAGCGACCGATATTACCGAAGATCTGCTCGAAAAAGCCAAGGGTCCGACCGCGTGTCGGCGTTTTGTCATTCACCGGGTTCACCGGGCGAATGTGTGACAAATCGAATTCCTGTTTGTTTGTTACAATTCCAACCTCGTCGAATGTGATCGCCATGACATAATGGGATGCCGGTTTTTCGTGCATGATGGACTTGGTGACCGTGCCGGTGGAGACATAATACCAGATGCTGTCGTCAAAGGTGCCAGTGATTGATGGGCTGCCCAGTGAATCGCGCACCGAATTGATATTGTCGATGCCGGGTGTGACCGCATTCATCAATTCAAAATCAGCCATATAGCCACGGGTTTGCCGTTCCGTCGTACAGGCGCTCAGCGCAACGCTGGCGGTCAGTGCCATTGCCATTGTCCGTAGGACAGGCATCTTAAAAGTGCTGGTAATTTTTGTCGTGTTCATTCTATAAGGCTTTCTAAATAGCATGCCTATGACGTATTAACTGGGACGTATCAACTGGCTGGTCACAAATATAGCCGTGAAATCGGGCATGAAAATGGCACTCGGCGTCTTTTAAGTCAATGCTTCTATCTGACTAAACGAGGAGGGTGCTAATAACACGGAATATCCTATGAGTGTATTGTCTTTTTTAGCCACGTTAATTCCATCAACACGCAAGCTGCAAATGCTGCGCGCGGCGCATGATGTTTATGTGACCATCGTCGCCCAAGCACGCCAACCATTTCTTTATATTGATGGCGGCATAGAGGACGATGTGGATGGGCGTTTCGATAGTATTGTTCTGCATGTGGCCCTGATGGTGCACCGTTTGGATGTGGATGAGGCGGGTAAAACAGAAGCCGAGGCACTGGCGCATGAGCTGATCGGGGTCTTTAACGATGATATGGATCGCAACCTGCGGGAGATGGGCGTGGGAGACCTGAGCGTCGGCAAACATGTGAAAAAGATGGCGCAGGCCTTTTTCGGGCGGTTCAATGCGTACCGCGAGGCGCTGAAAACACGCGATACGGTCGCATTGAATGACGCCATTCACCGCAATGTTTACCGTGGTCGCGATGTTGATGCGGCGCAAATAGAAGCGCTTGGCGAATACGCCATGGCCTACCGCGACTTTCTTGATACGCAGGAGACTCAGCGCCTTGCTGCTGGAAAATTGGATATGTTTGATTACGCATTTACGTCAAAAGGGGAAACATCATGAGTGAATTGGAACGCACCCTGGTGATTGCCGAGGCATTGGGCCGCGACCGTGCCACGAAATATACGGCCGATGCCCATGAGCGCGCGGCGCTTCTTGAGCGTTTAGGTTTGGTGTCGCTCGACGCGTTTTCATTTACCATCGCGGCGCGCAAGGATGAGGCGGGCCATGGTATTTGGCTGGATGGGCATTTGAACGCAGACTTGGCACAAAGATGTGTTTTGACCCTGGAGCCCGTTCCGGCACAGGTTGAAGGTGATTTTAGCACGCTGTTTGTGGCGTCTGAGGATGATCTGGACGCGCTGGAAGAAGACGAAGAGCGATGGGGCGAGGTGGATATAGACGTCCACAACGCTGGCACAGTCGATGTCGGCGAATTGGCGGTTCAATATCTATCGCTGATGTTGGAGCCATATCCCCGTGCCCAAGGGGCGGAGGTTGTCGACCCGGTTCATACGGGGCTTGGCTATATGACTGAGGAAGAGGCCATCTCATCGCGCAGTCCCTTTGCGGTGCTAAAACAGAATAAAGACAAGTCTTGATAGGCAGCCGAATTGGAGTATGTTTTGGCCTTCATATTTTGATGCATTGCGGTTGCTAGCATGTGTTCAGGCATAAACTACCGTTACGGTAACTGCCTTGTGAAAGCACCCATGATGCTTGCGCTCCTGTTGAAGCTGTGCAAAAAGTGTGGATTCGAGTACGAGCGATAAAAGGCTGAGTGGGAAACCGGGGTTATATGTCCAGATTAACCGTAGCATTGGATGCCATGGGCGGTGATGACGCACCGGAAATGGTTATAGAAGGGGTATCGCTCGCTTGCAGTCAAGGGGATGCCTTTTTCCGCATATTTGGCGACAAAGCCCAGTTGGCACCTCTGGTGGCTCAATACGACGTGCCAGATGATCGCTATACAATCATTCATACCGATAATGTGGTGACGGCCGAGGATAAGCCATCGCAAGCAGTGCGCCGTGGGCGCGAGTCGTCTATGGGGTTGGCCATCCAAGCGGTCAAAGACGGCGACGCCCATGTGGCGGTTTCGGCTGGGAATACGGGCGCGCTGATGGCCTTATCCAAAATCATGCTGCGCATGATGCCCGGTATTGATCGACCCGCTATTGCGACACCTTTGCCGACCATGCGCGGCGAAAGCCTGCTGCTGGATTTAGGGGCCAATGTGGAATGTTCCGCAGAGAACTTGGTGCAGTTTGCGATCATGGGCGCGGCCTATGCCCGCGTTGTTTTTGGCATTGAATGTCCCACTGTTGGGCTTTTGAACGTGGGAGTCGAAGACCTAAAGGGTCATGAAGCGGTGAAAGAGGCGGCAAAAATCCTCAAAGATGCGCCACTGCCCATGAAGTTTTCCGGATTTACCGAGGGCGACGGTATTGGTCGCGGTGCCATGGATGTGATTGTCACAGATGGCTTCACCGGCAATGTGGCGCTGAAAACGACCGAGGGTACGGCGCGGCTGATCACCACCCTTTTGGGGGACGCGTTTCGGTCCAGTTGGTTGGCGCGCATCGGCTATGCCTTGGCGTCTGGTGGAATAAAGCGCCTGCGCAATCATCTTGATCCGAATAATCATAACGGCGGTATGTTTTTGGGTCTGAATGGGATTGTTGTAAAAAGCCATGGCGGCGCGACCGCAAAGGGGTTAGCGTCTGCCATCGGCGTTGCCCTGAATATGGCGCAGAATGATCTGAACAGTCTGATTATGGAAGATCTGAAGAATTTCGGTGGGAATCAGGTGTCAGATGATGACGCGCAATCCGCTGGTGATGCAGATCGTAACAATAATAAAGAACAAGCCGCAGCAGGTAGTGGAACATGACAGTGACTAGGTCTCGGGTAATTGGGTGTGGGTCTTATTTGCCCGAAAAAATTGTAACCAATACCGAACTCTCAAAAACCGTTGATACCAGTGATGAATGGATTGTCGAACGCACGGGCATTGAGCGCCGCCATGTGGCCGCCGAGGGCGAGTTAACGTCAGATCTGGCCATTCATGCGGCCAAAGATGCGCTGCAGATGGCTGGGCTTCAGGGCGATGATATCGATATGGTGATTGTGGCGACAGCCACGCCCGATCTGACCTTTCCCGCGACCGCTGCCAAGGTTCAGGCCGACATCGGCATGACACAAGGATTTGCATTTGACCTGCATGCGGTGTGTTCCGGTTTTATTTATGGTCTTGCCACCGCTGATAACTTTATGAAAGCCGGGCAGGTCAAGCGCGCCTTGGTGATCGGTGCCGAGACATTTTCGCGCATTTTGGATTGGCAAGATCGCGGCAGTTGCGTGCTGTTT
>Ga0209692_10000208_pt1 | contig 186643 bp, 133 predicted proteins | sample tdDd472_FD_187129 | JGI IMG/M metagenome (GOLD analysis project Ga0209692, IMG submission 187129) | Marine sediment microbial communities from the Atlantic coast under amendment with organic carbon and nitrate - tdDd47.2 (SPAdes)... | ecosystem: Environmental > Aquatic > Marine > Coastal >... | reverse complement strand
CCTCCGCCTTCGCCTCCGCCTTCGCCTCCGCCTTCGCCTCCGCCTTCGCCTCCGCCTTCGCCTCCGCCTTCGCCTCCTCTTCCGCCGCCGCCTTCGCCTCCTCCTCCGCCTTCGCCTCCTCCTTCGCCTTCGCTTGCCCTTGACCCCGCCTCGCCAGGGGCGACACTTGCCGCCATGCAGGACGCACGGAACGATCGCTTCGGGGCGGCGCTACAGCGCTGGGTGGACTCCCTCAACACCTTCGGCGAGCCCGCGGTCGTCGACGCCGCGGTCGCGCCCGACGTCGTGATCCATCGGTACGGCTTCGCGACCCAGAAGGGGCAGCTCGTCGAGCACATCGTCGGGCGCGACGACGCCGGGAAGTGGTGCTCGCTCAGCCCCCGCTCGGCGGTCTTCGACCTCCCCGAGCCGGTCCGGGTCGTCGACACCGACGACGGGCCGATGGGCGTCGCGGCCTTCCGCGTGAAGGTCCCCGACCTGACCAACATCGGTCGCTGGGAGTTCCGCCTCGCCGACGACGGTCGCCTGGCCTGGCTCGCCCACCACCCGGGCGAGATCGAGGACGCCGTCGAGGAGCACCTGCCGATGGGCGACCGCTGGGGCGCCCACGCCTGCGAGGTCGACGCCCACGAGCACGGCCACGATCACGACCACGACGGCCACGACGGGCACGGGATGGTCATCGAGCGCCGCGAAGGCGGCGGCGTCGTCATCGGCCGGCGCGACGACGACGGCTCGTGACCGCGGCGCGAGGCGACTGGGCCGAGGTCATCGCCGAGGTAGAGGCCGAGCTCCTCGCGGTGCCCGATCTGGTCGCCGCGGGGATGTTCGGCAGCGTCGCCCGGGGTGAGGCCTGGGAGCGCTCGGATCTCGACCTGTTCGCGCTCTCCGACGACGCCGACGGCGAGCGCTGGGACACGGCCTACCTCCGCCGGCGCGGCCGACTCGTCCATATCCAGACCCTGAGCCTGGCGTCGCTGACCAAGAAGCTCGCCGAGGACCGCGGGACGCCCTTCTTCGGCGCCATGGCCGGCGTCGAGGTCTGGTTCGACCGCGGCGGCCACCTCGCCGCCGCCATCGCCCACGCCCGCCGCTTCGCCCGCCGCGACGCCCGCGCCTGCAACGCCCTCTGCGCCGCGGCCGAGCGCCTGCACCTGGCCGAGAAGGCCGCGCGGTCCGGCCACCACGACGACGCGCGGGTCGGCCTCGTCGCCGCGCTCGGGCGGCTCGCCGAGGCGGAGCTGGCCGCCGCCGGGATCTTTCCGCCCCGGGACGTCTGGGGGCACCCCGAGAGCGCCGGCCTCCCCGAGCGAGCGCTCCTCGACAGGGCCTGGGGCGCCCCGCACCTCGAGCGCCTCGTCGCCGAGGCCTGGACGCTGCTCCGGACCCGCCTCCACCACGCCGCCCCGATCGCCGACCACCTCGCCGCCGGCGGTCCGCGCTCCCTCGAAGCCCTGTGCGAGGCCGAGCCCCACGCCTGGGGCGAGCTCGGCGAGCGCATGCTCGAGGAGCTCGTCGACGCCGGGGTCATCGACGAGGTCGCGATCCCCGATCCGCGCCTCGGGCTCGACATCGTCGGCTTCGCCGCGCCCACGCGGGCCGCCGCGCCCATCGAGCGCCCCTGAGCCCGCCCAGCCGTGGCCCTCGGCCGCCCGTCGGGCTCGCGCCGCGACCCAAACCCGTGTAAGAAGGGCCACCCCAACGGCGGAGGTGGCCGATGATCTGGGACAGCTACCCCATCGACAGAGACGGGCAGACGCATCACGTCGCGTGGCGCGTGGACCTCTTCGAGGCCGCGCCCGACCGCACCCGCCCGGTGCGCATCGAGGTCCGGCTCGCGGTCAACGCGCCCGACGCCGACGGGCTCCCCGAGGAGGCCGAGAACGCGCAGCTCGTGGCCCTCCGCGAGGCCCTCGAGTACGACATCGTCGAGGACTGCGACGCGCGCTACGCCCTGCGCGTCACCGGCGGCGGCCGCCAGGTCCACACCTTCTACGCGCCGCGCACCAAGGGCTTCTTCCGCAAGAAGAAGACCGGCGCGATCGCCGAGGCCGCCGTCAAGGAGCTCGCCGGCGAGTTCCCGGAGCACCCGCTGACCGTCGAGGTCGGTGAGGACGAGGAGTGGCAGCGCTTCCTCGACGCGTTCCCCAGCGCCGACCCCGTGCAGTGGTTCGCCGACGCCCGCGCCGTCGGGGCGCTCGCCCGCGGCGGCGACGACCTCTCCGGTCCCCGCCCGGTCACCCACTTCATCCTCTTCCCCGGCGAGGAGGCTCGAGAGCAGGCGGCCGAGCAGGTCGTCGCCGAGGGCTTCGAGGTCCTCGAGCGCTTCCCGGTCGAGGACATGCCGGAGCACGGCTTCGCGCTGTCGGTTCGCCGTGAGGAGCCGTCGATCGAGCTGATGACGCTCCATTCCGCGGTCCTGACCCTCGCGAAGATCGCCGAGGCCGTCGAGGGCGTGCATCACCGCTGGGAGGCCGAGCCCCGCGAGGGCGCCGAGGCCGCGGGCGAGGCCGGCGACCAGGCGGCCCTCGCCGACCTGGGCCCGCCGAAGGACGCCATGAGCGCCGGGACCTCTTCGAGCTCCCTCGGCGCCCTGGGCGGGATGAGCAACACCACCCCGCCCTCCGGCGACGGCCGCTCGTGAGCGACTGGACCCCGCAGAGCTGGCGTCAGCGGCCGATCAAGCAGCAGCCGCGCTACCGCGATCCCGAGGCGGTCCGCGCGGCGCTGGCGCGGGTCGCGGCGCTCCCACCCCTGGTCGCGCGGGGCGAGGTCGACGCGCTCCGGGCGCACCTCGCGAAGGCGGCCCGCGGCGAGGCCTTCGCCCTCCACGGCGGCGACTGCGCCGAGCGCTTCCTCGACTGCGCGCGCGGGCCCATCGAGGCGAAGCTCAAGATCCTCCTCCAGATGAGCCTCGTGCTCACCTGGGGGGCGCGCCTGCCGATCATCCGCGTCGCCAGGATGGCCGGTCAGTACGCCAAGCCGCGCTCGAGCGACACCGAGATCATCGACGGCGTCGAGCTGCCGTCCTATCGCGGCGACCACGTCAACGACAGCGCCGCGACCCCCGAGGCGCGCGAGCCCGACCCCGAGCGCCTCGTCAGCGCCTACTTCCACTCGGCGGCGACGCTGAACTACGCCCGCGCCCTGCTCGACGGCGGCTTCGCCGACCTCCACAAGCCAGATCACTGGCAGCTCGGGTTCGTCCGGAAGGCGCAGAGCCGTGCCGAGTACGAGGCGGTGGTCGCGCGGCTGCTCGACGCCGTCGACTTCGTCGAGTCCACCGGCGTCGAGACCCACGCCTTCGACACGGTCGAGCTCTTCAGCTCCCACGAGGGGCTCCTGCTCCCGTGGGAGGAGGCGCAGACGGTCCGCGCCGGCGACGGCTGGTACAACCTCGGCGCCCACATGCTGTGGATCGGCGATCGCACCCGCGCGCTCGACGGGGCTCACGTCGAGTACTTCCGCGGCATCGACAACCCGATCGCCGTCAAGACCGGGCCGACGATGGATCCCGGCGAGCTGGTCGCCCTCCTCGAGCGCCTCGAGCCCGCCAACCGCCCCGGGCGCGTGACGCTGATCACGCGGCTCGGCGCCGGGCGCGTCGCCGAGCTGCTGCCGCCGATCGTCGAGGCGGTCCGCGCCGCCGGTCGCGAGGTCGTGTGGTCCTGCGACCCGATGCACGGCAACACCACCAAGACCGCCGGCGGCGTGAAGACCCGCGAGGTCGCGCGGATCCTCGACGAGCTGCGCGAGACCTTCGACACCCACGACCGGCTCGGGAGCGTCCTCGGCGGCGTCCACTTCGAGCTGACCGGCGAGGACGTCACCGAGTGCACCGGCGGGCCCCAGGAGCTCAGCGAGGCGGACCTCCAGCACGCCTACGAGACCCTCTGCGATCCGCGCCTGAACTACGCCCAGAGCCTGGAGATGGCCTTCCTCCTGGCCAAGCGCCTGGCCCAGCGGCGCGGCTGACGGCCGCGCCCGGAGGCGCCCGGATTCGTGACGGAAGCGGCCTCGTCACCGATACGTTCGGAGAGAGAACCCGCGCTCCGGAAAGCCCCATCATGATCTGCTCGACGCACATCCGCTCCGGCGCCCTCGTCGGCGCCCTCGCTCTCACGCTGCTCTCGGCCGCCGCCGCCGCGGAGCCGCACGACTTCACCTCCGACGCCCACGACCTGGCGCGGGTGATGACCTGCACCGAGCCCGACCGCCCGCTGCCCGACGGGATCAAGGCCCGCGACGTGCGCTACCAGTGCCGGGCCATCGCGCGGGCCATCGGGAAGTACCAGAAGCGCTGGCTCGCCAAGGCGCAGCCGTTCTTCGAGGAGGTCGTCCCCGACGGGCTCCCCGACGTGGTCGTCTACCCCTTCGGCGGGGCGGACCTGACCAACGCGCTCGCCGTGTTTCCCGACGCCTCCGAGATCACGACCATCTCGCTCGAGTACGCCGGTGACCCGCGAACCCTGCAGACGCTCCGCGGCGACAGGCTCAAGAAAGACCTCCGGCTCACCCGCGACTTCATCGCCAAGCTCATCGCGGTCAATCACAACCGGACGATCGATCTGGACGCCCTCGTCGACGAGCCGGTCCCGGTGCCGCTGGTCTTCGCCCTCGTCGGCCTGGCCATCCACGACCGAGAGCTCGTCAGCGTCCGCTACTTCGACCTCGCCGAGGACGGGAGCGTCCGGTACCTGACCGACGAGGACGTCGCGGCCATCGACGACGAGCTGACCCGGGTCCGCACCAAGCGGCGCGTGGCGTGGCTGAACGAGCGCTTCGCCAACGTCGAGGTCCGGTTCAAGCGGCGCGACGCGCCCGACGCGCCGATCCAGACCTTCCGGCACATCCGGCAGAACCTCGCCGACAACCACCTCACGCTGGAGTCGCCCCTCTATCGGCACCTCGCCGCCAAGGGCCGCGTCACCGCGATGACGAAGGCCGCGAGCTACCTCCTGTGGCGCGGGCCCTTCTCGAACATCCGCGGCTGGCTGCTCGGGAACATGGCGTGGATGATCTCGGACAGCACCGGCCCGACCCCGAGCGACGCCGAGGCCGCCGGCTTCGAGCAGGAGGTCTGGGGGCGCTTCGCCGGCGCGATGTTCAGCGCCCCGCGCTCCGGGCAGAAGGACATGGCGGCGTTCTTCTCGTCGCAGCCCTACCGTGCGATCTCGTTTTTCTTCGGGTACCCCGACGTCAACAACAAGCCGCATCTCGTCGTGACGCGGCCGAAGGCAGAGAGCGACTGATGATGAAGAACGCTGCGATGGACGCGATGATCGAGCAGGCCCTCGACACCCGGGAGCGCTACGCCCGGATCGAGCCGGCGGATCTGGCCTGGACGGACACCGGGGCGATGCGCGTCGCCTTCGACGACGGCGTCTCGGGCGAGTTCACGCCGGAGCTGCTGCGCGCGGTGTGCCCGTGCGCCGAGTGCCGCGGCACCCACGGGACGCCGCCGAAGGCCTTCAACATCCTGTCGGCCAACTCGCTCCAGGGCGCCGCGCTCCAGACCGTCATCGAGCAGGTCGAGCCCGTCGGCAACTACGGCCTCGCCATCACCTGGGGCGACGGCCACAAAGAGGGCATCTACACCTGGGCCTACCTCCGCGGCCTCGCCGGCCAGCGCGGGTAGGTTCGACCGCGACGCGACATCGCCGACGGGTCACTCGATCCGGAGCTCGCGCATCTTGCGCCACAGGGTCGTCCGGCTCATGCCGAGGCGCTCGGCGGCGTCGCCCTTCTTGCCGTGGGCCCAGGTCAGCGCCTCGACGATGCGCTGGCGCTCGTTGGCGTCGACGGAGACCGGGCGCGACAGCTCGTCGGGCGGGCTCTCCCCGCGGAGCTCCGGGGGCAGCTCGTCGCAGGTCAGGATGTGGCCCTCACCCACGGCGTAGGCGTACTCGATGACGTTGCGGAGCTCGCGGACGTTGCCCGGCCAGGGGTGCTCGAGGAGCGCGTCCATGGCGCCGGGACCGATACGCTCGATCTGCCGGCCGCCGCGCTTGTTCATCTCGCGGATGAAGTGCCAGGTCAGCGCCTCGACGTCGTGGGTCCGCTCGGCGAGGGCCGGCAGGTAGATGGGCACGACGCGGACCCGATACATCAGGTCCTCCCGGAACTGTTTCTCCTGCACCGCCGTGCGCAGCGCTCGGTGCGTCGCCGACACGACCCGCACGTCGACCTGGACCGACTCGGTCCCGCCCAGCGGGGTGAAGGTCTTGTCCTGGAGCACCCGCAGGAGCTGCGCCTGGATGTCGAGCGGCATCTCGGCGATCTCGTCGAGGAAGATCGTCCCGCCGTCCGCCAGGCGGAACAGCCCCGGGCGGGACCGGATCGCCCCGGTGAAGGCCCCCTTGACGTGCCCGAAGAGCTCGCTCGCCAGCATCGACGGGGTGAGCGTCGCGCAGTTGATCGCCTGGAACGGGCCGCTCGCCCGGGCGCTCAGCCGGTGGATCGCCCTGGCGAAGAGCTCCTTGCCGGATCCGGTCTGACCACGCACGAGGACCGGCGCCTCCGTCCGCGCCACCTTCTTCACCAGCTCGAAGAGCTCCATCATCTCCGGCGACGCCGTGACGGCGCCGTAGAAGTTGATCACGGGCCGATCCGGCGGCCCCACCGGCGCTTTCCTCATCGCTCGCCTCCGCGGCTGTGACCCCGAGCGTCCCACGGTGTTGCGACATGTTTCAACATGGAACGCCGTCGGGCGGGCCCTGAGACCATCTCGTCGCTTCAACGCGCTGAAATCAAATGGGGACGTGGCCTGGCATGGGGATTGTAGAGATCGCCGTCGAGAGCGCCCAGGAGTCTCGATGGAACGTCTACGCCGGATTCTGCCCCTGTTCGAGTCGCTCCGCGGCTACGACCGCGGCCTGTTCGGCCGTGACGCGATGGCGGGGCTGACGACGGCCATCATGCTGGTCCCTCAGGCGATGGCCTACGCGATGCTCGCGGGGCTGCCGCCGGAGGTCGGACTCTACGCCTCGATGCTCCCGCTCGTCGCCTACGCGCTCCTCGGCACCAGCCGCCAGCTCGCGGTCGGGCCGGTCGCGATGGACTCCCTCCTCGTCGCCAGCGCCGTCGCGCCGCTCGCCGTCACCGGCAGCGCGGAGTACATCGCCCTCGCGCTGCTCCTCGCGCTGATGACCGGCGTCCTGCAGATCGCGATGGGCCTCTTCCGGCTCGGCTTCCTGGTGAACTTCCTCTCGCACCCGGTCATCAGCGGCTTCACCTCCGCCGCCGCCCTCGTCATCGGGTTCAGCCAGCTCAAGCACCTCCTCGCGGTCGACATCCCGCGCACCAACTACATCCACGAGGTCATCGGCGGCGCGGTCGAGCAGCTCGGCGTCGTCAACGTGCCGACCCTCGTCATCGGCGTCATCGCCGTGGTCGTCCTCGTCGCCCTCAAGCGCTGGGCTCCGCGCGTCCCGCGGGCCCTGGTCGTCGTGGCCCTCGGCACCGTGGCGGTCTGGGCCTTCGACCTCCACGCCGCCGGCGTCCCCATCGTCGGCCAGCTCGACGCCGGCCTGCCCCCGCTGACGTTCCCGGACCTCGACGCCGCGCGCCTCGAGCAGCTGCTCCCGACCGCCGCCACCCTGGCCCTCATCGCCTTCATGGAGGCCTTCAGCGTCGCCCGGGTCTTCGCTCGAAAGCACAAGTACGACCTCGACGCCAACCGCGAGCTCATCGCCCTCGGCGCCGCCAACGTCTCCGCGTCGCTGAGCGGCGGCTACCCCATCACCGGCGGCTTCTCGCGCACCGCGGTCAACGGTCAGGCCGGGGCCCGGACCGGCGTCGCCGCCCTCGTCACCGCCACGCTCATCGCCGTGACCGTGCTGTTCCTGACGCCGCTCTTCGAGTACCTCCCGAAGGCGGTCCTCGCGGCCATCATCATGACGGCGGTCTTCGGCCTCATCGACCTGAAGGAGGTCGCCCGGCTGTGGCGGGTCAAGCGCAGCGACCTCGTCTTCCTCGTCGTGACCTTCGCCGCGACCCTCGGCCTAGGGATCCAGCAGGGGATCGCCGTCGGCGTCGCGACCTCGCTCGCCTGGTTCGTCATCAAGACGAGCCGCCCGCACACCGCGGTCCTCGGGCGCCTGCCCGGCACGACCTACTACCGAAACGTCAAGAACCACGCGAGCGCGCAGCGGACGCCGGGCGTGCTGGCGCTCCGGATGGACGCGCGCCTCTACTTCGGCAACGTCGCCCACCTCAAGCGGATCCTCAACGAGGAGCTCGGGACCGACGCTGCCGACGGGTGCAAGGCCGTCGTCGTCGACGCGAGCTCCATCAACGACCTCGACTCCTCGGGCGCCACCGCCCTCGAGGACCTGCGCGCCGATCTCGAGGCCCAGGGCGTCACCCTGCTCCTCGCGTGCGTGAAGCACCCGGTCCGCCTGGTGATGGAGCGCGCCGGCTTCTACGACCGCCTCGGCGCCGACCACTTCTTCCCCGACGTGCACGCCGCCGTCACCCACGCCGGCGACATCGCGTGCGCCAGGAGGCTCACGCGAGAGCGTCCACTCGAGCCGGCCTCGGCCTCCGCCGAGGCGGCCTCCCACCCCGCGACCCGACTCATGGAGACCGTCTGATGCGAAACTGGAAATCGGCGACGATAGCGCGACGTATGATCCTCGGCCTGGCCGTCCTGGCCCTCGCGGCGACCGGCGCGGCCTGCTCCGAGAGCGGCCCCGCCTCCGCCTCGTCCCCATCGGCGGCGAGCGCGGCGGGGCTCCCCGACCGGGATCCCGCCCTGGCGAAGCGCCTCGTCAAAGACGAGAACGCCGTCCTGCTCGACGTCCGCACCCCGCGAGAGTTCGCCGCCGGCGCCATCCCGGGGGCGGTGAACATCCCGGTCCAGGAGCTCGGCCGCCGAATGGCGGAGATCGAGCAGCTCACGGGCGGCGACAAGGGTCACGCGATCGTGGTGTATTGCCGATCGGGCCGCCGCTCGGGCATCGCGAAGGACGCCCTGCTCGACGCAGGGTACGGGCGGGTGACCAACCTCGGCCCCAAGGAGGCCTGGTGATGAAGCGTTTCGGGACGATGTTCACGTTCGGTCTGGTCGGCGCGCTGGCGCTCTCGGTCGGCGCCGGGTGCAAGGGGGACCCACCCGCGCCGGTGGACCCGCAGGCGGCCGCGGCCGCTCGAGCCCAGGCGGCGCTGAAGCCGCTCAAGACCGGGCTGATGAAGGCGCTGACGGGAGCGATGCAGAGCGGCGGCCCCGAAGCCGCGATCAGCGTCTGCCGTGACGAGGCGCCCAGGATCGCGGCGGCCGCGTCCGCCGGTGGCGTGGTCGTCGGGCGCACGAGCGACAAGCTCCGGAACCCGGACAACGCCCCGCGCGCGTGGGTCGCCCCGGTCCTCACCGAGCTGGCGAAGGCCTCGCCCGAGGCCCGCCCGGCGAGCACCGTCGTCGACCTCGGCGAGGGCCGCTTCGGCTACGTCGAGCCCATCATCCTCGGTGAGGTCTGTACGAAGTGCCACGGGACGGACGTCGCCCCGTCGATCCAGGAGAAGCTGGCCGCGCTCTACCCGGAGGATCGGGCCACGGGCTACGCCGAAGGTGACCTCCGGGGTGTCTTCTGGGCCGAGGTCGCGCCCGCGGTCGATTGACCGCTGACCGCGCTCGCCCAGGCCGCGTATTGCGCCGCAAGATCAAAAAAGCGGCCTGCGGGGCCACAATTACGTGCATCGCGGCGGGGTCTGTGGTTCATGGTACCGCGCGGCGGTCATCTGCGAGCGCCGCTTGGTCGTCGGGCGCCATCCGCCCGAGTGAGAAGGAGCCCGCGGGAACGCGTCGGCTCGAAGAGTGTGAGTGAAGTAATGTCGAAGAAGCTTTTTGTGGGTGGTCTCAGCTGGGGTACCGATGACGCGGGGCTCCGCAACGCCTTCGAGGCGTTCGGTGAGGTGACGGACGCCAAGGTCATCACCGATCGTGAGACCGGCCGTTCGCGCGGGTTCGGGTTCGTCACGTTCTCGGACGACGCGGCGGCGGACGAGGCCATGCAGAAGATGGATGGCTCCAGCCTCGACGGGCGCAACCTGCGCGTCAACGAGGCCCAGGATCGTCGCGGCGGCGGCGGCGGTGGCGGCGGCGGCCGTGGTGGCCGCGGTGGCTACGGCGGCGGCGGCGGCGGTCGCGGCGGCTACGGCGGTGGCGGCGGCGGCTACGGCGGCGGCGGCGGCGGCGGCTACGGTGGTGGCGGCGGTCGCGGCGGCTGGTGAGCCGCGACGCTCGGGTCCTGGGCTGAGCGCAGCTCACCGCGGGTCCTGAACGACGACTGAAAGGGCGAGATCCTCACGGGTCTCGCCCTTCGTGTTTCCAGGCGGCCTCGCGCGCGCGTGCGGCGCGCGCGCATGTGCGACGCACAATCACGAAACGTCGCGGGAGCTCGCGCGACACAGCACCGAATCAGCGACGGACGGCCCCTGTCGAGCGCTCGGCTCGAGCGCCGCGGGCCTCGCGAGATGGTGCGCGATGAACACGACCACGACCCGCCCGATCCCGGAGCTCCTGGACCACTGGCGCGACTACGCCCGCGCCCACGACTTGACGCTGCTCGACGTCGCCTGCGGCTCACCCGAGTACGACCACATCGTGAACCTCCGCGCGGAGGTCTACGGGATCGCTGTGGCCGACGCCTCGGACGCGATCGACCGCCACTCGACGCTCTGGCTCCTGATGAGCGGTGAGCGCCCCGCCGGGACCCTCCGATGCACCTACCTGCGGGACGGTCCTCTCGACTGCCAGGCGTTCATGCCGGCCGCGCTGCTCGCTCGGTATGGAGACCGCATCGGGTCTGCCAGCCGCTTCTGCCGCTCTCCGAGCGCTCCTCCGCTGCTGCGGGTCGGGCCGTTCCTGATCGAGCACGCCTGGCGCGCCGCCCTCGAAGCGGGCGTCCGCCTCGACCTCATGGACGTCAACGTCGGGTTCGCGAGCTACTACGAGCGGCTCGGCTATCGTGCGCTCCCGGGCACGCGCTTCCGCCACCCGCTCCTCGACACCCCGAGCGAGATCATGTTCCTCGCCGCGGACCCCGCGCGGCCCGGCCCCCTGAGCCGCCTCTTCGCTCGAGTTCCGGATGGGCTCGCCACCGAGGAGGTCCTGGAGACCGCCCGCGCAGCCTGCCCCGCTCCCGACGAACCTGCCAGGCCGGCGGCCCTCGTCCCGGGCGCGGTGCTCTCGTTCTCCGCCGGCGCGCGAGGCCCCCGCCCCGACGGATACCGCGTCGTCGCCGCTCAGGGGGGCAAGCTCCAGCGGCTCCTCGCTCACTCTCCCGGCGCGCGGCGCCTGCTCACCACGGCACCCCTGGTCATCAACGCCTATCCCGCGCCGGTCGAGCGCCTCGACGGCGCCGTGCTCGTCGACACCTACGGACGCCAGAGCGCCCTGTCCTCCGCGCTGATGTTGGCTGCGCGCCACGGGATGCCCGCGGTCGTCATCGGGATGCCCGTCGCGACCGCGCAGCTCCTGACCGCCCACCTCGACGCCGGCCACGAGGTCCCGAGCGCGGTCGTCCTGCTCCTCGGCGGCCACGTGACCCCGCGGTCCCTCGAGGGCTACCTCGTCTCTCGCCTCGCGGCGGCTGGCAGCGAGGCGATGGTCGCCTTCCTGTACGGGGTCGCCGAGATCGAGGCGGCGCTCCTCGTCGCCACCGAGCGCGACGACGGCGGCGCGCCGATCTACCACCCCCTCGACGGGCGCTGGTCACCCGAGGTCCGCGACGGCGTCCTGGGGTTCGTGGCCGCGCCGAGTCGTGAAGCCTGGATCGCGACCGAGGAGCGCGCCGTCCGACGGGGCGGCGGGGTGGTCGTCGTCAATCGACCCGAGCGCCTCGAACCGAGTGTCCTCTCCGAGCTCGAGTCCTGGGATCCGGCGCGGTGGCGGCGCCGCACGGGCGCCCTCGCCGCGGTCGGCGACCGCTTCGAGGCGCAGCTGCGGCCCGGCGTCGCCGTCAACGGCCCGGACGAGGTCGAGCACTACGAGTTCGCCCGCCGCCACGGCTTCTCGTGGCTCGACAAGCCGCGCTGGGGTCGCCCCGGCGCCGACGAGCCGAACCTTCAGTCGTCGCCCCAGTCGAGGGTGTAGTCCGCGCAGGTCCCGGCGCCCGAGTACTTGTAGATGTTGACGTAGGCGTCGTACGAGTCGTCGGAGCTGTCACACTCGTAGTTGCCGCTGTCGGTGAAGTGGATGTCCTCGCTCGCCGTCCCCGCCTCGATGCTGCAGCACCCGGGATACACCGTCCCGCCGATGGTCCACGTGTCGAAGAGGGTCCCGCTCGGGCAGGACACGCTCGGGATCGCGTAGCCGTCGGTGCACCTGATATAGACGCACAGGTCGTAGTCGTGCCCGGACGGGATGTTGCGCAGGCGGACCCGCGGCTGGGCGTTGCCGAAGAACGTGTCGTTCACGTGGAAGCGATACCAGTCCTCGTCGCCTGGGCCCCACAGGTTGGCGGTCGTCGAGACCCCCCAGTCCATGTCGTCGTCCCGCGACCCCAGATAGCGCGGCGCGCTCGCGGTCTCGTTCGGCTCGTAGGCGTCGGACTCGAAGGTCCCCTGGCACACCCCGTTGGTGCAGACGTCGTTCGACGTGCAGAGCCCGTAGCCGTCGGTGCAGGACGCCCCGTTGTTGTACGACCAGTCGGTCGTCCCGCCGCTGCCGCTCGGGTCGCAGCGGTAGCAGATGTTGCCGCTCTGGGTCTGGCCGGTCGAGTAGCACTGCCCGTCGATCCGACACTTCCCCGAGGCCACCGGGTTGACGCAGAACTTGCTCCCGTAGAGCGACAGGCACACGTCGTCGGTGCAGCTGACGCCGTCGTTACAGCTCGTGTCCCCGACGCACGCGCCCGCGCCGTTGCAGTACGACACCGGGCTACAGCCGTTGTTGTCGTCACAGGCCTTCGTCGTCGGCTCGTTCGTCCACGCCGTCGGCGACCCCGAGTCGCAGCGCTGGCACGCGTTGGCCGGGTTCGCGGCGCCGTTCTGGTAGCAGGTCCCGCCGATCCGGCACCACCCGCTCGGGATCCCGCTGTGGCTGCACCCCGACACGCCGCAGACGTCGAGCGTACACGCGATCCCGTCGTCACAGCTGGTGTCGCCCACGCACGCCCCCTGGCCGTCGCAGTGGTCGTCGGTCGAGCACGCGCTCTGGTCGTTGCAGGCGGTCGCCGTGGACGCCGGCGTCCAGTCCCGCGGGTCGAGCGAAGGGTTGCACACCAGGCACGGGTTGCCCGGCTTGGGCCCGGCGCTGTAGCACTGCCCGCCGATGAGGCACTTGCCGGCGGCCACCTGGCTGTGGTCGCAGCCGCTCGGCGTGCAGGCGTCGTCGGTGCAGCTCAGCCCGTCGTCGCAGCTGGTGTCACCGGTACACGCGCCCTGGCCGTCGCAGTGGTCGTCGGTCGAGCACGCGCTCCCGTCGCTGCAGGTCGTGGAGGTCGGCGCCGGCGTCCACGCGAGCTGGCTCGAGCCGGGGTCGCAGGTCCGGCAGACGTTTCCGGGATCCGACCCCGAGGTCCGGCAGACGCCGCCGATGAGGCACCAGCCGTCGCTGATCTGCGACCAGTCGCAGCCGGTCGCCGTGCAGCGGTTCAGGGTGCAGCTCTTGCCGTCGTCGCAGCCGGTGTCGCCGACGCAGCTCCCGCCCCCGTCGCAGTGGTCGTCCGACGAGCAGGGGCTGCCGTCGTCGCAGCTGGTCGTGACGGGCGCGTAGGTCCACGCGCTCTGGCTGACCGCGGGCGTACAGGAGCGGCAGGTGTTGCCCTCGTCCGGCCCGGCGCCCACGCATGCGCCGTCGATGAGGCAGGCGCCGCTCGAGACCGGGTTCCCGCAGCCGCCCGGGCCGCACACGTCGTCGGTGCAGGCGACGCCGTCGTCGCAGCTGGTGTCGCCGACGCAGGCCCCGGCGCCGTCGCAGTGATCGTCCTCGGAGCACGGGCTCCCGTCGTCGCAGCCGGTGGTCGCGGCCGCCGCCGTCCACGCTCGCTGGTCGACGCTCGGGACACACGCCAGGCACGGGTTGCCCGGCTTGGGCCCGGCGTCGTAGCACTGCCCGTCGATGATGCACTTGCCCAGCGCGACCTGGTCGTGCAGGCAGCCCGTGGGCGTGCACTCGTCGATGGTGCAGGCGTCGCCGTCGTCGCAGCTCCCGTCGCCGACACAGGCCCCGAGCCCATCGCACGCCGCGTTCGCCGTGCACGGGTCGCCGTTGTCGCAGCTCACCCCCGACGCGGTCGCCGTCCAGTCGTAGGGCGTGCTCGTCGGGTCGCAGGTCGCGCAGCCGTTGGCGATCGCCGCGCCGCTCGTGTGGCAGGTCCCGCCGATGAGGCACCAGTCGTCGACGACGTCGTGGGCACAGCCGACCAGCGGGTCGCAGCTGTCGTCGGTGCAGACGATGTGATCGTTGCACGAGGTGTCGCCGACGCAGCTCCCCGCGCCGTCGCAGCGCTCGCCGACGCTGCAGGCGTTGCCGTCGTCGCAGCCGGTGTTCGCCGCGACCGCGGTCCAGGCCGTGTCGGACGCGGCCGGGTCGCACACGAGGCATCCCTGGGCCGCCTTCGTCCCCTCGCCGCGGCAGGCCCCGCCGATGACGCACCAGCCGCTCTCGATCGCGTGGGTGCAGCCGGCCGCCGTGCACACGTCGTTGGTGCAGAAGGTCCCGTCGTTGCAGCTGGTGTTGCCGGTGCAGGCGCCGGCGCCGTCGCAGTGATCGTCGGTCGAGCACGGGCTCCCGTCGTCGCAGGCGACGCTCGTCGCCGCCGGGGTCCACGCCTCCTGGGACACGGCGGGCTGGCAGGTCAGGCACGGCTGCCCGGCGTCCGCCCCGGCCGCCTCGCAGACGCCGTCGATGACGCAGGAGGAGGGCGCCACGATGTTCACGCAGCCGCCGAGGGTGCAGAGATCCGTGGTGCAGCTCAGCGCGTCGTCGCAGCTCAGGTCGCCGACACAGGCGCCCGCCCCGTCGCAGTGATCGTCGGTCGAGCACGCGTTCTGATCGTTACAGCTGGTCTCCACCGAGGCCGCCGTCCACGTCGTCCGCGACGCGACCGGGTCGCACACCAGGCAGGCGTTGGTCGGGTCGGCCTGGCCGTCGTTCCAGCAGACCTCGCCGATGAGGCAGCGCGCCGGGTTCGGCGACCACCCCTCGGCGTCCTCCGAGGCGTCGCACACCTGGCACGGATCGTCGGGGTTCACGGTCCCGTTGCCGTAGCAGGCGTCGCCGATGAGGCAGCTCCCGCTGACGATCTCGAAGCTGCAGGTCCCGTCGCCGTTGCAGGTCCCGGCCGTGCAGCCGAGCCCGTCGTCGCACTTGTCCGAGGCGCCCTCGCAGCTCCCGGCGACGCAGTGACCGCCGGCGAGGCACACGCCGGGGTCGCCGCAGGTCCCGACGCTCACCGGGACGTACGCCGACTGACTGGTTCCGGGGACGCAGCGCCGGCAGTCGTCCTCCGGGTCGACGCTCCCGCTCGCGACGCAGGCCCCGTCGATGAAGCAGCTGTCCTGCGCTACCGACCAGTCGTCGGTGCTGCTCGCCGGGGTGCACACCAGGCAGGCCTCGGCCACGCTCCGCGTCGCTCCGCCCGCGACGCAGGCGCCGTCGATGACGCAGGCGTCCACCGGGGTGTGGACGCAGCCGTCCACCGGGTCGCAGGTGTCGGCGGTGCAGTCGAGGGCGTCGTCGCAGCTGACGGTGTCCCCGGCGCAGGCGCCGGCCCCGTCGCAGTGGTCGCCGGTGGTGCAGACGGTCTCGTCGTCGCAGGGCGTCGTGTCCGGCGCCGGAGACCAGCTCCGCGGGTCGGCGGCGGGCTCGCAGCGCTCGCACTCGGCGGCCGGGTTGGCCACCCCGGCGGTGTAGCACGCGCCGGCGATGACGCAGGTGGCGGCGACCGGCGTGTGGGTGCAGGTCCCATCACCATTACAGGCGTCGAGGGTGCAGGCCAGGCCGTCCTCGCAGCGGTCCGGGGTGAGCGCCCCGACGCACTCGGTCGCCTGGCAGACCTCGTCGAAGGTGCACGGGTCGCCGTCGTCGCACTTGTCACCCTCGGCGAGCGGCGTCCAGCCGAGCGGATCGTCGGCGGCCCGGCACACGTCGCACGGCTTGCCGGGGCGCGCCGCGCCGTCGGCGTAGCAGACCCCGTCGATGGTGCAGGCGTTGGTGGCCAGGCTCCAGCCGTAGGGGTTGAGGAGCGGCCGACACACCTGGCACGGGTCCGCCGGGTTGATGTCGTTCTCGCTGTAGCAGACCTGGGCGATGAGGCAGGCGTTCGGCTCGAGGGTCGCGTTGCACGTCCCGGTCGCGGAGACGCAGACGTCGTCGGTACAGGCGAAGCCGTCGTCGCAGCTCCCCTCGTCGGTCGCCCCGTCGCAGTCCTGGTCGATCCCGTCGCAGACCTCGGCCGAGGGCTGCGGCGCGTCACAGTACGCGGTGAACGCCTCGTCGCAGGCGAGCACGCCCGAGCACGTCCCGAACGCGCTGTGGCGCTCGCAGCTCGCCTCGATGAGGTTGTCGGTCTCGCCGTCGCAGTCGTCGTCGACGCCGTTGCAGGTCTCGAGGGTCGCCTCGGGGCCCGCGCAGCTCGTCAGCCCGTCCACCCCGCACGAGCGAGTCCCCTCACAGGCCCCCACGTCGTTGCTGACCAGGCAGCTCGTCGAGAGCCCGAGATCGGCCCAGGACGGCCGGCAGGCGCAGGTCGCGCCCTCCTCGGGGACGCACTGCTTCGCCGTGGCGCCGCCCCCGAGGTCGACGGTCGCGCAGGCGTAGCCGCTGGGGCAGGGGATGTTGGCGCACGACGACGAGCAGAAGCTCCCGGCGACCGGGTCGGTGGTCACGCAATAGGCGGGCAGCGGATCGAAGGGGTTCTGGCAATCGGAGTTGTCGTGACAGGGGCGGCAGAGGCGCGTGTGGCGCGGTATGCAGACGCTGATGACGTCGGGCCCGAAGGCGCCGCTCGTGAGGCAGTCGTAGCCGTCGGGGCAGGTGGCGACGCAGGTCCGCGTGCAGGCCTGACCGTCCGGCCCCTCGATGCAGAGCTCGCTCGCGCAGTCGTCGTTGCCGGCGCAGGCGCAGCCGAAGGCCCCCGGGCAGTCGATCGGGGTCGTGTCCACCGGCGGCTGGGCGTCGGCGTCGGGCGCGCCGGTGTCGTTCGCCGTGACCGTGTCGGGCACGAGGATGTCCTGGGGGACGAACACCGTGTCGAGGGCGGCGGTGTCTTCGCTCCCGGAGGTCGTCTCGCCCGGGCAGGCGGCGAGTCCGAGCGCGGCGACGAGGAGCCCGCGGGAGGCGATGAGCGTCACAGCGCGACGTGGGGTGTTCATGACGACGGAGCATATCGGAGCGCGAGCGCGCGCCGCAACGCCGCCCCTACTCAGGTGGACCTTCGGTTCGCCTCGGCGCGGAAAATCGATCGCGAGCTGGTATGCTCCGGCCGGTCCGCCCCCCGGATCGGGCGCCGAGCCCGGCGAAACGCCACACCGTCAGGACACCATGCGCAACCACGCCATCTCCCTCCTCCTCGCCGTCGGGCTCGCAGGCTGCATCTCGTCGAGCCGCGTCGCGGCGAGCGACACCGCAGACGCGAGCGACACCACAGACGCAGGCGAGACCGACGTCGCGGGTGACGTCACCGACCCGGACACGACGGAGGTCGAGGACACGTCGGTGGTCGAGGACGCGTCGGTGGTCGAGGACACGTCGGTGGTCGATGACACGTCGGTGGTCGAGGACACGTCGGCGGTCGAGGACACGTCGGTGGTCGAGGACACGTCGGTGGTCGAGGACACGACAATCGTGGCCGACAGCGTGGTCGTGACCGACACCGGGATCACCCCGGCGGACATCGTCGAGGTCGTCGAGCCCGACGCCTGCTCGTGCCCGGGGACGCCCTGTTCGGTCGGGTCCTGCGGCGACGACGGCCAGTGCGTGCTCACCCCGGTCGGCCGCGCGGTCGATATCTCGGGGCGCTGGTTCGTGAGCGCGACCGCGGCCGAGACCAACCCCGGTACCACCGTCGCGGCCATCGACGCCGAGAGCTACGGCGCCTGGTCGCTCGTCGAGCAGGGGCAGGTGAACAGCATCAACAGCCCCGCGCTGTCGAGCGGGGGAGAGTGGTGCTCGCTCGACGACGGGACGGTCATCTTCACCGACGGGGGGACACACACGGCGCTCGTCGCCCAGGTCGATGTGCGCGGCGACCTGCTCGCAGGGGTGGACCCCGCCAGCTCGCTCATGGCCGTGGCGGTCAAGCGAGCCACCGGGACGCCCAGCCTCGCCTCGCGCTACCGCCTGCTCGGGCTGACGGCCGCCCCGGGCGCAGGCCTCGTCGGGCTCTCCGGCTGGATCGGCCTCGATCCGGTGGGCTGCGTCACCGAGCTCGACTTCGACACCAGCCTCCCGGGTGGGCTCCCGGGCGCCCTCGGGTTCGGAGAGGACGCCTGCACCACCGTCGAGTCGGGTGGCTCGATGGTCATCGAGGGATACGCCACGGTCGGCGAGAGCACCGTGTACGGGGAGTGGCGTGGGCACCTCTCCCAGACCGCGGCGATCGCCGTGCTCCAACGCGACATCGGCGTCGGGAGCTCCATCTACCCCGGCTTCCTGGTCCTCGTCCGCGAGGACGGGAGCTCCCTGGGGACGAAGCTCGCCGGGACCTACGCCATCGCCGGGCTCGACGCCAGCGCCGACCGCGACGCGCTCTGGGGCCACGTGACGTACAGCGTCACGAACGCGGCGATCGCCGAGCTGCTCGTTCACCGCACCACCCACGCCGACCTCGAGGGCGGGGGGAACCTCTCGACCGATTGGTACCAGGTCACCGTCGGCGAGACCTTCGCCGGCGAGGGCATGTACCGCCACAACGTGGACGGCGTCGGGCGGCTGAGCGCGATGGCGGGGCAGGTCGGTCCGGTCGTGGGCAGCGTCGACCGGATCGCGTGGCTGGCCGCGATCTCCATCTCCGACAACGGCCAGGTCGACAGCGCGCCCGACTCGCCGACCCTCATCTTCGCGATCCGCGAGCACTGAGCCGGCGGTCGATGTCGTGACCGGGTGGTCATGACAAACAGGGGCCGCGACGCGACGTTCCTCGCGTTGTATGACTACCGGCATCGCCAGAGAGCTCGTCTCGTCGGCCGGTGTCTCGTCGCCCGCGGAGATCCCCATGCGCCCACGCATCCTCGCCTCGGCCCTGCTCCTCGTCGCCCTCACCGCGCCGGCCTGCGGCTCCGACGGGGCCGGAGACGCCGACACCGCCGACACCGACGCCGCCGACACCGCCGACGCGGCGCCCGACACCGAGGCGGCCGACACCGTCGACCCGAGCCCCGGGCTCGGCGTCGACTACTCTTCCACGCCCCCCGGCGCGACCCCACGCTACGCGCCCGACGCCGCCGACTGGATGGCGGTCGGCTGGCCCAGCGACCGCCACGTCGTGGACGGCCGCCTCGACCTGTCGGCCTTCCGGGGCCTCAGCGGCGGGCTCTTCGACACCTACCTCGACCTCGGCGAGCAGGTCCTCGACGGCTACGGGCTCAACGGCGCCATCTACTTCGAGCTCGACGGCACCCTCGACGTCGCGACCCTGCCGACCCCCGCCGAGACCCTGTCGGAGACCGGCTACGTCCAGCTCGTCAACGCGACGGCCGGGAGCGACCGGTTCGGCGAGCGGGTGCCGCTGCTCTTCCGCTGGTACGGCGACGGCTCCGACGTCTACTACCGGCCGCACACCCTGGCGATGCGCCCGGTCTACGGCTTCCCGTTGGCCGAGCACGAGACCTACTGCGCGCTCGTGACCCGGGCGGTGAAGGACGCCGACGGCGACTACCTCCAGCGGCCGGCCGCCTTCGCCGAGGCGCTGTCCGACGCGCCGGACCTCGCGCCGCTCCGCGCCTGGCTCCCGACGAGCCCGCTCCGGGCCGAGGACCTCGCGATCGCGACCTGCTTCACCACGGCGGCCCCCACCGACGAGCTGCGGCGTGTCAGCGCCTGGATCACCGCCCACGACGCCCCCGAGGTCGACCTCGTCTCGGAGCCGGGCGTGTACGGTGAGTTCCAGGGGCTCTACACCGCGCCGAATTTCCAGGCGGGCGCCAAGCCCTACGACAGCGAGGGCGACGGCGCGATCCTGTTCGACGACGCGGGCGACCCCATCGTCCAGGACCAGGAGCGGCTGCGCTTCATGCTGCTCGTCCCGCGGGACCGCCCGATGCCCGCCGGCGGCTGGCCGACCGTCCTCTACGAGCACGGCACCGGCGGCAGCTACACCTCGTGCCGCGGGGTCTCCGACGACCTGAACGCCGCCGGCCACGCGGTGCTCTGCGTCGACCAGCCGCTCCACGGCCCGCGCGGGCCCGAGCTCGACGACAACGAGCTGGTCCTCTTCAGCTTCAACTTCGTCAACCCCGCGGCCGGCCGCTCGAACTTCCGGCAGGCCGCCATCGACATCCTGACCCTGACCCACATGATCGCCTCGGGGCGCTTCGATCTCCCCGGCAGCGCGACGATCACCGGCGATCCGCTGACCCTCGACCCCGACCGGATCACCTTCTTCGGGCACTCCCACGGCGGGCTGTCGGGCGCGCTCGCCCTCGCGGTCGACCCGCGCATCCGCGGCGGGATCCTCTCGGGGACCTCGGGTGTCCTGGTCGAGACGATCCTCCGGCGCAAGGACCCGGCGGACCTGGCGGTGCTGGTGCAGGGCCTCCTCGGCGTCAGCCCGAGCGAGCTCGACACGTTCCACCCGACGATGACCCTCGTGCAGATGCTCGTCGACGAGACCGACCCCATCAACTACGGGCCCTACTGGCTCCACCCCGGCGCCGGCGGGCGCCCCAAGCACGTGCTGCTCACCGAGGGCACCGAGGACGAGGCGTCCCCCTCGGTCGGGACCGACGCCCTCGGCGCGGCCGCGGGCCTGCCGCTCATCCTGCCGCTCGCCAAGGACAGCCCCGCGCACCGCCTGCGCGGGCTCTCACCGCTGACGCTCCCGGTCCGCGGCGACGTCACCGTCGACGGGACCACCTACACCGCCGCCATGAAGCAGTGGCAGCACGGGACGCACTTCGCGGCCTTCGACGTCCCCGAGGCGCGGGCGCTGTGGAACGAGCTCTTCCGCACGCTCGGCGCTCGCATGAACCCTCCCATCATCGGGCTCCCCGAGGGCGCGTCGGTCGTCACGCCCCTCACCGTTTCGGCCGGCGACGCCTGCAGTGACGCGCCCCTCCTCGATCCCGAGCTGGAGCTGGTCGAGCTGCGCGGCAACACCTCGCTCGCCGGCCTCGACCTCGTGAGCGGCGGCGCCTGCGGCGAGCACGGCGCCTCTGGCCGGGACCTGGCCTGGAACTTCAGGCCCGCTGGGGGCGGGCGCTATCGCTTCACCCTGGAGCTGCCGCCGGACGTCGACCGCGACACGCCGCGCCGCGGCCCGGATCTCCTCTATCTCCTCGACGGCTGCTCGGCCACAGCCTGCGCGGCCTTCAACCAGGCCGGCTCGCTCGAGCTCGATCTCAACGGCGACACGACCTACACCATCGTCGTCGACGGCTCCGGGTGGGAGGCCAAGGGCCCCTTCGGGCTGACCGTGCGCCGCGTCTGCTCCAACGCTTCCTGCGGTGGCCGCGAGTGCGGCGACTTCGAGTGCGGTAGCTGCGGCACCTGCCCGTCCGGCGAGTACTGCGACGCCGACGGCGCCTGTCAGGACGCGGGTCCCGGCGACACCTGCGCCGATCCGATCGAGGTCACGGCGCTGCCGTTCAGCCACAGCGGCGACACCGGCCGCTTCCACCACGACTACGGCTACTCGGTCAGCGACTGCCCCACGTTCCCGTTCCGCTTCGGCAACGCGTCGTCCGACGTCGTCTTCCACTTCACCGCGCCCGCCGACGGCGTCTACACGGCCGAGCTCGGCGCCGACTTCGACGGAAACCTCTTCGTCGTGACCGACTGCGACGACATCGGCGGGACCTGCCGCGCCGCGCTCCGCGACCCCTACGGCGACGAGCGCCTGCCGCTGCAGCTGGCGGCAAACGAGTCGGTCTTCATCATCGCCGAGGGCGCCTTCAACAACTCCAACCTGACCGGCGCCTACACGTTCCGGCTCAGCGCCTGCACCCCGGACTGCGACGGCAAGAGCTGCGGCGACGACGGTTGCGGCGGGTCGTGCGGCCCGTGCGGGGCGACGGACACCTGCGTCGAGGAGAGCCGCTGCGCCCCCATCCCGAGCGTGTGCGAGCGCTCCGGCGCCTGCGAGGATCTACCAGGGAACACCTGTGCGTCCGCCTTCCCGATCGACGCGCTGCCGTACACCGACAGCCGCGACACGGCGGACTTCACCAACCTCTACGGCTACGGCGCCGACTGGTGCCCGGGCGAGGACTCGACCTGGGGCTTCGGCGCGCCCGACGTGGCCTATGCGTTCACCGCTCCGAGCGCCGGGCTCTACCGCTTCCGGCTCGAGACCGGCAGCGGGCTGTCGGCTTTCGACGCCAACCTCTACCTCGTCAGCGACTGCGACGACGTCCGCGGGAGCTGCCTCGCCGCCGACGAGCGCAGCGAGGACGAGCGCGTCTGGCGCGAGTTCGAGGGCGGCGAGAGCGCCTGGGTCATCGTCGACGGCTGGTCCAACACCTCCTCTCAGTCCGGTAGCTACACCCTCGACGTGTCCGAGTGCGTGCCGTCGTGCGAGGGCCGCGAGTGCGGCGGCGACGGCTGCATCGGGAGCTGCGGGAGCTGCGGCGACAAGCAGTCCTGCAGCCAGGGGCAGTGCGTCGACGCCTTCGGGCTCCGCTGTGGTCAGGAGCGCGGCATCGGCACCCTGCCGTGGAGCCAGTCCGGCGACACCGCCGACTGGGAGGACCACGAGACCAACACCTGCCCGGGCGCGACCGCCGCGAGCGGCGACGGCTCGAACGACGTGACCTACCAGTTCAAGGCGCCCTTCGACGGGACCTTCACCTTCGCCCTCGACGCCGACTTCGACGCCCAGCTCTACGTCGCGAGCGACTGCCAGGACATCGCCAACACCTGCCTCGCCACCGGGGGAACGCGCCACGACGTCGCGCTGACCGAGGACCAGCTCGTTCGGGTCATCGTCGACGGCGCGCCCAGCGGCGGGGTCGCCAACGGCGCCTTCACCCTGCGCGTCACCGAGACCTGCGTCCCGAGCTGCGACGGGCGCTCCTGCGGCGCGGACGGCTGCGGCGGGAGCTGCGGCGACTGTCCCGCGCCGGCGGACATCTGCATCGCCACGGGCGGCTGCGTGGATCCGACGACGGTCGCGGGGAACACCTGCGGGGCGTCCTTCGACGTGGGCGCGCTGCCGTTCTCCGGCCAGGGGGACACGCGGGAGGCCTACAATCACTACGACGTCGCCGAGGGGGCGTGTGCCGGCTGGGTGCGCAAGGGGACCGGGTCCTCCGAGCAGGTGTGGCGTTTCGCTGCGCCCGCCACCGGCACCTATCGGGTCACGGTCGCGCCCGCGGGCTGGGACGCCTTCGTCTACGTCGTCAGCGACTGCGAGGACCTCGGCGCCAGCTGTCTCGCGGCCTCCGACGGTCAGACCGACGAGGCCCTCGAGGTCACGCTGGCCGATGGGCAGGAGGTCTTCGTCATCGTCGACGGCGAGGACGCCGTGGTCGACGACGCCGGCCCGTACATCCTGAGCGTCAGCGCCGCGCCGTGAGTGGGGCTCACGCGATCGCAGCAGGGTCCGCCCTCGTGGGCCCGCGGGCTGTTCCGGATTGAGAACCAAAAAACTTGCCGCGCCGCACGGAGTGTCGAGTATGGTCCGGTCAACCTCCGGAGGCTCCATGTCCCTCGTCCAAGCCGTCGCCCGCCCCCAGCGAGACGCCGCGTCCGGCGGCCTCGACGACCTGCGCCGCGTGGAGCGCCTCGACCGGAGCCACCTCGCCGTCGTCCCCGACGAGCCCCAGCGCGTCGCCTCGGCCACCTCGGGGTGGGCCGCCCGGCTGGCGCTGCGCGTCGCGCGCGGCGAGCGTCCCGAGCGCTGAGCGAGGCGCCGAACGGCCAGCCCGGTGGCCGGTTTGAGAGCGCGGGAGAGCGCGCGCCGCCCATATGATCGGTTATAGCGACGATGCGTGACAGGCGTCGCAGGAATTGCTACACAACAAAGTGTGCCGGTGTGAACGCCACTCAGCACCGGCGCGGTCTCGATCACGACCTCGTCTCTTGGGAAGCGCACCGATGCTCGTCCGCGACTACATGACCACCGACGTCGTCTTCGCGAACCTCCGCGACGGCCTTCATCAGACCGTCGTTCGGATGCACGAGCGAGGCATTCGGCACATGCCGGTCCTCGACGATCGCGAGCGCCTCGCTGGCATCGTGAGCGAGCGTGACCTGCGGCGCCCGGATTTCGTCGACCCCGACGACAACCACGCCCGCGCCTTCATCCTCGACGATTCGATCAAGGTCGAGCAGGCGATGACGCCGGTCCCCGCGACCGTGCGCCCCGATGACGACGTCCTCGTCGCCGTCGACATGTTCCTCGAGCGCCACTTCGGCGCGTTGCCGGTCGTGGACGGTGAGAAGGTGGTCGGGATCCTCTCGACCATCGACCTGCTGCGAGGCTTGAGGGAACGGCTCCGGTGAGGTGTGGCGGCTCGCCGAGCCGCTCAACCGTGCAGCTCCATGCGGGTACGTGAGTTGCCAGGGAAGTCCGAGATGAACAACGCGATGCCTCCGACGTGTCCGGTCACCGACCGCGGCCTGCACCTGCGCGCTGCGTGCCTCGCGTGCCATGGAGCCCCGACGAGCGGGCAGCGGCAGCTCGTCCGGGGTGATGTCCTCTTCATGCAGGGCGACCCGGCCGACAAGCTCTTCGCGGTCGCCTCCGGGTGGCTCCGCGAGTACGTCCTGAACCCCGACGGCGGTCACGGCGGCGCGCGCATCGTGCACGCCGGGCAGATCGTCGGGCTCGAGGCGCTGCGCGGCGACACCGGGGCGACCTACGGCGTGACCGTCGACGCGCTGCGCCCGGCGGCGGTGTGCACCCTCCCGGCGGCCGGCGTCCGGTCGTGGTTGCGGGTGCGTCCCGACGACGCGCTGGCGCTGGCCATCGCGACCGCCGAGGACCTCGCCGAGGTGCGGCGGCAGATGCTCGCCAACGCGACGCTGCCCGCGGAGGAGCGGGTGCTCGGCCTCGTCCGCGAGCTGGTGGGCGAGGACCCCGGCGACGACTGGGTGCGCCTGCCGGCGACGCGGGAGCAGCTCGGCGACGTGCTGGGCCTCACCCTCGAGACGGTGTCGCGGATGATGCAGCGCCTGGCCCACAAGGGGATCCTCGAGGTCCGCGGGAGCCACGTCCGCGTCCTGCGCTGAGAGGTGGCGTGCGGCCCGGAGCGCGTGCACGGGCCGTCGACACGGGGTACGATGCCGACCGATATCGGACCCCGCGGGAGCCACTCCATGCCAAGCATGACCAACGACCCCCGGCTGTCGGAGCGCTTCGACAGCGCGCTCGAGTTCACCTCGCGGCTCCACCGCCGGCAGCTCCGCAAGGGGACGACCATCCCCTACGTGTCGCATCTCCTGGCCGTCGCCGGTATCGCGCTCGAGCACGGCGCCGACGAGGACACGGCCATCGCGGCGCTCCTCCATGACGCCGTCGAAGACCAGGGCGGGGCCGAGACCCTCGCCCGCATCGAGGAGCGCTTCGGCGCGCGCGTGGCGGCCATCGTCTCGGCGTGCTCGGATACGGACCGGACGCCCAAGCCCCCGTGGCGGGACCGCAAGGAGGCGTATCTGGAGCACCTCGCGGAGGAGCGCGATGCCGCCGTCCTGCTCATCAGCGCCTCGGACAAGCTCCACAACGCTCGGACGCTGCTCATCGACGCGAGGCTCCTGGGCGACGCCACCTGGGACCGCTTCGCCGGTGGCAAGGACGGCTCCCTCTGGTACTACCGCTCGGTGGTCCAGACGCTGCGCGACAACGCCGCCGCCGAGCCCCTCGGCACCCTCGTGGACGAGCTCGACCGGACGGTCTCCGATATCCTCGCCGTCGCTGACGGCCGCAACGGCGACGCCGGCTAGCGCCCCCTCACTTCCGCTCCCACCTGCGCCTGCGCTCCCGCTTCCGCCCGCGCTCCCACCTTCCGCCTGCGCCTCCGCTCCCGCTTCCGCCTGCGCCTGCGCTCCCGCCTCAGCTCCGCGTGCGCCTGCGCTCCCGCTCCCGCTTCCGCCTGCGCCTGCGCTCCCGCTCCGCGTGCGCCTGCGCTTCCGCCCCCGCTTCCGCTCCCGCCTCCGCTCCGCCTGCGCTCCAGCTCCCCTCCCGCCTGCGCTTCCGCTCCTGCTTCCGCCTTCGCCTGCGCTTCCGCTCCCGCCTGCGCCTGCGCCCGCGGGCTCAGCCGACGTCGTCCGCGTACTGCGCGAGCGCGTTCGACAGCATCTCCCTCACCCGCCGCCGGAGCGACGCCGGGCGCAGGACCTCGACCATGTCCCCGTACCGCAGGATCGGGTCGATGAGCTCGAGCCCGTTGGCCTCGAAGATGATGTCGCAGCCGCCGTCGTCGCGCTCGATCACCTCCTGCTCGGGCATCCACCGCCGCGCCGTCGCGTAGACCCGGGCCCGGGCGTCGAAGCGCAGGTGGACGATCTCCGGGGGCGCGCTGTCCGAGGTCAGACCGTAGCGCGAGCCCAGGAGCCTGCGCGGGTCGTACTCGCTCCGGCGGGGGTAGTCGAAGCCGGCGATGTCGCGGTGGACCGTCAGCTCACGGATGCGCTCGACCGCGTGGAGCTCGGTCGCGCCCCGCTTCTGGGAGACCAGGTACAGCCCGCGCTTGTAGACCGCGATGGTGTAGGGCGCGACCGCCTCGAAGCGGAGCGTCTCCCCGGAGCGCGCGCGGTCGTAGGTGAAGCTCACGTAGCGCGCCTGGACGACGGCCTCGACGAGCTCCTGCACGATCGCCTTGTGGCCGCTATAGTCCTTCTCCGGCTCGCGCACGTAGATGAACTTCCGCGCCAGGTCCCGCTCCGCCTCGACCTCGGCGCCCATCGCCTCGAGCTGCCGGTCGAGCCGCGCGAACGCCTCGCCGATGTCGGTGTCGCGCAGGAAGCTCTCGACGAGCTGGCGGCCGAACAGGAGCGACAGCCGCTCCTCGAGGCCGATGTCCATCCCGACCTGCCGCCACGCCTCCTCGACGACCCACCGACGGTCGCGCCCCTCGCCCTCGTGGCGCACCGGCACCCCGTGGCGCTCGAGCGCCTTGAGGTCCTGGAGCGCCTTACGGCGATCGAGCCCCAGCGCCTGGGTCACCTGGGACGTCGTGATGTGACCGCGCCGGAGCAGCAGCTGAAGGAGCCGCAGGCGCCGGGTCCAGGGTTCTTCCTCCACGCTCATCTCGACCGCCTTTGCCGTCCACCATCCGCCAGTCTCGGTGCTCGCCGTCGGGATGGCAACCGGTCCGCTCGCCGCCGTGAACGAGGCTCATAACTTGTTCAGTACCGTCACCGGGACCGGCGCGCGTCTATGGTCGCCTTCGGGCTCGGTTGACGGGCTCGAGAGACCCGAACGAAGCTAGCCAGTCGGATGACCACCCACCTGCACATCCACCGCTCCAACCGCGTCGAGGAGCTCGTCGCCGACCTCGCGGCCCGCCCGCCGGCGCCGGGGGACCCCTTCGCTCCGGAGCGCATCGCCGTCCAGAGCCGCGGGATGGAGACCTGGCTCGCGATGCGGCTGGCCGAGCGTCGCGGGGTCGCGGCGCACCTCGCCTTCACGTCTCCCGACCGCGTGATCGCCGAGGCCGTGGCCGGCGCCCTCGACGATGGCGAGGGCCCCACCGGCCCCGATCTCTGGTCCCCGGGGCGGCTCCGGTGGCGCGTGCTCGCCGCGCTCCCCGAGCACCTCGACCGGCCAGAGCTCACGACCATCCGCCGCTACCTCGAGCGCCGCGACGGCGACCCCCAGGAGCGGCGCCGCGTGACCCTCGCGACCCGGATCGCCGAGGTCTTCCACCGCTACACGATCTACCGGCCCGACGTGGTCGCGGCGTGGGAGCGCGGCGAAGAGGACGGCAGCTGGCAGCCCCTCCTGTGGCGGGCGCTGGTCGAGCGGGTCCCGGGCCAGCACCTCGGCCACCGCCTCGCGGCCTTCATCGATCGCGTACGGCGCGAGGGTGACGCCGCGCTGAGCGGGGTCGACGGCCGCGTCGTGATCTTCGGCGTCAACACGCTCCCGCCGCGCTACGTCGAGGCGCTGGGCGCGATCGCCGCGCACCGCGAGGTTCGCCTCTACCTCCCGTGCGCCTCGGTCGAGGGGCGCGCCCAGGACCAGCGGGTCGCCGCTGGCCAGAACGCGCTGTACCGAAACCCGCTGCTGTCGTCCTTCGACCGGCTCGGGTCCGATCTGCAGCGCCTCATCGACCGCCTCGGGGGCAGACCGACCTACCACGACCGGTTCGTCTCCCCGGGATCCGGAACGGCGCTCGCGGCGCTCCAGGAGGACGTGCTCCTGCTCCGGGGCCGCGGTGCGCCCAGTGAGAACCCCGACGTCGACCGTCGCCCGAAGCCGCTGTCGCTCGCGCCCGAGGACCGCTCGCTCCAGGTCCACGTCTGCCACGGCGCCATGCGCCAGGTCGAGGTCCTGCGCGACACCCTGCTCGGCCTGTTCGCGGCCGACGGGACGCTGCAGCCGCGGGACGTGGTGGTCCTGACCCCCGACATCGACACCTTCGCGCCGCTGATCCACGCGGTCTTCTCCGACGGCGACGGCGCGGCCGGCGACCGGGGCTTCCCGGCGCTCCACCAGGTCCACGACCTCAGCCTCCAGCGGGCCAACCCGTGGGCCGAGGCGTTCCTGCGGATCCTGGAGCTGGCGACCGGGCGGCTCAAGGCGACCGAGGTCTTCTCGCTCCTCGCCGCGCCGCCGATCCTCGACACCGTCGGGATCAGCGCCGACGAGCTGGCCAAGGCCCGCGGTTGGCTCAGCAGCGCCGGCGCGCGCTGGGCCCGCGACGCCGCGGACCGGGCGCGCCACGGGCAGCCCGAGGATCCGCTCCACACCTGGCGCTTCGCCTTCGAGCGGCTCCTGCTCGGGCATGCCGTCGCCAACGACGGCTTCGACCGCTTCGCCGGGGTCAGCCCCTACGACGACATCGAGGGCAAGGACGCCATCATCGCCGGGCGGGTCATCGACTACCTCGAGCGGCTCTTCGACACCCTCGAGGCCTTGCGCCAGCCGCGGCGGCTGTCCGCCTGGCGTGACCTCTGCGCAGGCCTCGTCGACGACCTCCTCGTCCACGACGACGACTCGGCCGGCCGGTCGAAGGCGATCCTGGACGTCCTGGGCGACCTCGTCGACGGCGCCGACGCGGCGGGCTTCGACGACGCGATAGAGGTCGAGGCCCTGCGTGCGCTGCTCGACGCGCCGTTCAAGGCCCGACGGACGGCGGTGACCTTCCTGTCGGGCGGCATGACCTTCTGCACGATGGTCCCGATGCGGAGCCTCCCGTTCCGGGTCGTCTGTCTCCTCGGCATGGACGACGGGAGCTTCCCGCGCGGCGGGCCGGGGCTGGGCTTCGACCGGACCCGGGTCGACGAGGAGCAGGTCGGCGATCGGAGCGACCGCGCCGATGACCGGCAGGCCTTCCTCGAGACCCTGCTCTCGGCCCGCGACCACCTCGTCGTCACCTACAGCGGCCGGAGCATCGGCGACAACCACGACACGCCACCCTGCGTCCCGGTGGCCGAGCTCCGCGCCGTGCTGGAGCGGGGCTTCGGCCCGGGCTGGGAGATCATCCACCCGCTCTCTCCCTTCAGCCCGACCAACTTCGGCGTCGACTCCGACGGCGGCGCGCGCACACCGCTCTCCTTCGACCGGCGCTTCCTCGAAGGGGCGCGGCGCCTCAGGGGCCCGCGGGTCGAGCCGGCGCCGTTCTGCGACGGGACCCCCGTCGCCATGGCTGACGAGGATCCCCTCCGCCGGCTCGAGCTCACGTCGCTCATCGCGTTCTTCAAGGACCCGACGGCGGCCTTCCTGAAGCAGCGCCTCGACGTCTCCCTCGATGACTGGGAGGAGGAGATCGCCGATCAGGCGCCGCTCGAGATGGACGGCCTCGGGCGCTGGGCGCTGGGGCGGGATCTGGTGCGCTGGCGTCTCCGGGGCGCCAGCGACGAGGAGGCCCGCGCCGCGGTGCTCGCCGACGGGAGGCTTCCCGCGGGCGCGCTGGCCCAGGCCGCGCTCGAGTCGGTCGACCCGAAGGCGAGGCAGATCGCGCGCCGGGTCGACCGCCTGCGGGTCGGGCAGCGGCGGGTCGTGCCCATCGCCCTCGCTCTCGACGAGGACGGGAGGACCTCGCTCGTGGGGCGCGTCGACGACGTCTACGAGCGAGGCCGCGTCGTCTTCCATCCGCTGTGGGCCAGGACCAAGCACCAGCTCGACGTGTGGATCGTCCACCTGGCGCTCGGCGCCGCGGGGGCGCTCGCCGGTCCGTCCCACCTGGTGGCCGGCAACGGCGTCTTCAGCTTCGCGCGGCTGGCGCCGGAGCGCGCCCACGAGCTGCTGGCCGGGCTCGTCGCGCTCTACCGACGCGGGCTCACCTCCCCGCTGCCCTTCGCGCCGAAGACCTCGGAGGCCTGGTTCGCCGCTCAGCGGCGCGGCAAGAGCCCCGACAAGGCGCTGTTCGAGGCGCGCCGCGCCTGGGTCACCTACCACAGCCAGCGGGGCGAGGACGCGAGCCCCTCCGCCCGGCGAGTCTGGGGCGAGGAGAGGCTCCACGAGCACCCGGACTTCACCGAGGTCGCGACCGCGGTGCTGCTCCCCATGCACGGCGCGATGCAGAAGGGGGACCTGTGAGCTCCCCTACGACCATCGCGGCCGAAGCCGTCGGCGCCGAGCCGCGTCGCTTCGACCCGGCGGGGCCGCTCACGACGGGCGGCGTCCTCCTCGAGGCCAGCGCCGGCACCGGCAAGACGTGGAGCATCACGAGCCTCGTCCTGCGCCTCGTGGTCGAGCACGACGTCCCCATCGAGCGCATCCTCGCGGTCACCTTCACGAACGCTGCGACCGCGGAGCTCCGCGACCGGGTCCGGAGCCGGCTCGACGAGACCCTGCGCCTCATCGAGAGGCAGTGGCGCGCCGAGGGCGAGCCGGTCGAGACCGACGACCCGGTGGTCGGCAAGCTCCTCGAGATGGTCCATCACGGTGAGGGCCCGGCGGTGGTCCTCGCGCGGCTCCGGGCGGCGCTCGAGGGCTTCGACCGGGCGCAGATCTGGACCATCCACGGCTTCTGCCAGCGGATGCTCCAGCAGAACGCCCTGGCCAGCGGGGTCGCCTTCGACACCACCCTCGTCGACGACGAGCGCGCGCTCATCCGCGAGGTGGTCGAGGACTTCTGGCAGCGCGAGCTGTACGCCGCGACGCCGGCGGCGTTGGCGCTGCTCGCGGGGGTCGGGCTCGACCTCGACAAGGCCATCAGCCTCGGGGACCTCGCGATCCGACACCCCGACGCCGAGGTCATCCCCGCCGAGCCCGAGGCCCTGCCGCCGCCGCCGATGCCGAAGACGACGGCGGCCCGGGCCGCGCTGACGCGGATCTGGTGGAAGGACCGACGCCACGCCGTGACCATCGTGAAGCTCGCCGCCGATCGGGGTGAGCTCCACCCGCGCTTCCCCGTGGCCGAGCTCGACGGCGCGCTCGGTGTCGGTGACGCGGTAGTCCGGGGCGCGCTCGATCGCGACAGCTTCAAGAAGCTCCGCGTCCTCGACGCGGGCTGGCTCGCGAAGTCCGTGCGCCCCGGGGTCGCCGGGCCCCGCCACCCGCTCTACGACCGGGTGGCGGAGCTTCGGGCCGCCTGGATCGAGGAGATGCCCACCGCGGCCGACTATCTGCTGTCCTTTCGCTACCGCCTCATCGCCGAGGTCCGGGCCGCCGTCCGGCGCCGGCGCGAGGCGAGCGCCCAGCGCTCCTTCGACGACCTGCTCCGGCTCCTCCGCGAGGCCCTCGAGGCGCCGGAGACCGGCGACACGCTGGCGGCCTCGATCCGTGGCCAGTTCCGGGCTGTCCTCATCGACGAGTTCCAGGACACCGACCCCGTCCAGTGGGCGATCTTCGAGGCGCTCTTCGTCGGCCAGCCCGACCACTGGCTCTACCTCATCGGCGACCCGAAGCAGGCGATCTACCGCTTTCGGGGCGCTGACATCGACACCTACCTCGCCGCCAAGCGCGATCTCGGCGGACGCCTGGAGACCCTCGGCCGGAGCTTCCGGAGCGACGCGAGCCTGGTCCACGCTCAGAACGTCTTCTTCGACTCGGGCCCAGCGTCGTTTGCGACCCGGGGCATCGACTACCACCGCGTGTCGGCCCACCACGACGACCGCGCCGAGGGCCTCGGGGCGCCGCTGCAGCTGCGCTTCGTCCGACGCTACCGGAAGAAGACCATCGACGCCGGCTGGCGCGACCGCGAGCTCCCCGCCCGGGTGGCGGCCGACATCGCCGTGGTCTTGCAGGACGAGGAGGCGGCGCTCCAAACCAAGGACGGCGGGCCCCGCCGGGTCCGGCCCCGGGACTGCGCGGTCCTGGTGCGCACGAACCGCCAGGCGACCGCGATTCAGGACGCGCTCAGGCAGCTCGGCATCCCCAGCGTCCTGCACGGCCCGGACAGCGTCTTCGGCACGCCGGAGGCCGAGGAGCTCGAGCGCATCCTCGCCGCCATCCTCGAGCCGGCGCGGACCCGCCTGGCGCGGACCGCCCTGGCGACCGAGCTGCTCGGCGGGACCGCCGTCTCCATCGCCGAGACGGCCGCCGATCCCCGCCGCTGGGAGCGCTGGGTCGGCGAGCTCCGCGGTTGGCAGCGGGCCTGGCAGGAGCGTGGGGTCGTCCACCTCCTGCGGACGCTCGTCGCCGGCCGCCTCTCGGCGGCGCTCTCTCGGGTCGACGGCGAGCGCTGCATGGCGAACCTGCTGCACCTGACGGAGCTCCTCCACAACGCCGAGGTCACCCACGAGCTCGATCCCGCCGGGGTCCTCGAGTGGTTGCGGCGCGCGCGGCGAGACGCGGGCGAGGACGACCCCGACGCGTCGCTCCGGCTCGAGAGCGACGCCGAGGCCGTCGAGATCGTGACGATCCACAAGAGCAAGGGGCTCGAGTATCCGCTCGTCTGGTGCCCCTACCTCGGCCTGCCCGACACGACCCGTCGGAACCAGGCGTATCTGCACTTCCGCGATCCGGACGACGCGCACGGCGAGAAGCTCGACGTCGCGCCCGAGCGCCGCGAGTGGGCCGGCCACAAGGAGCTCGTCGCCTACGAGCTGGCCGCCGAGGGGCTCCGGCTCCTCTACGTCGCCCTCACCCGGGCGAAGCACCGCGTCACGGTCTGGTGGGGGGCGTTCACCGACGCCGACAAGTCGCCGCTCTGGTACGCGCTCCACCGCAAGGGCGCCGACGTCTTCGACGCGGCGGCCCTGGCCCGGCTCCGCGAGCGCACGGTGCGGCAGGTCTCCGACGACGAGCTCTTCGCCGACCTGAATGCCCTGGCCGCCCGCTCGGACGGCACGATCGCCGTCATCGAGGACGCTCCGCGGAAGGTCGCGCGGCTCGCGCCCGTCACCGACATCGACCTCGGCCTCACCGCCCTCGTCTTCGACCGCGACGCGCCGATGGACAACGGCTGGCGGCGGACGAGCTTCACCGGGCTGACGCGCCACGTCGACTATCACGCCGAGACGGCTCAGGCGGCCGAGGACGAGACCCTCGGCGAGGAGGAGGACGGGCTGGTCGTCGCGCCGGTGGCGGCCGAGCGCGCGCGCAGGGTCCCGCTCGCGGAGCTCCCCGGGGGTCGCGGGACCGGCAACTTCCTGCACGAGGTGCTCGAGCATGCCGACTTCGCGGGTCCGGAGGAGGCGCTCCGCGCGCTGGTCGTCGAGCGGCTCCCGCGCCACGGGATCGACGGCCAGTGGGCCGATCTCGTGACCGCCGGCCTGTCGGGCGCGCTGGCGACCCGGCTCGACCCCGAGGACGCCCGCTCGCGCCTGGCCGACCTCCCGACGACCTCACGCCTCAACGAGCTGGCGTTCACCTTCCCCCTCGCGCATCGGTCGCGCGGTGAGCGGGCAGGGGAAACGACGGGGATCGCGCTCTCGCCGGAGCGTCTCGCGGCGGTCTTCGCGAACCACCCGGAGCCGGGCGTCCCGACGTCCTGGATCGATCGGCTGGGCGCGCTGTCGTTCATGCCCGCGAAGGGCTTCGTGACCGGCGCCATCGATCTCGTCTACCGGGGCGCGGACGGGCGCTTCTACGTCGTGGACTACAAGTCGAACCACCTCGGCGAGACGGTCGCCGACTACGACCGGGCGGGCATGGAGCACGCCATGTCCTCGCACCACTACTTCCTGCAGTACCACCTCTACACGGTCGCGACCGTCCGTTACCTGCGGCAGCGGCTCCCGGACTTCGACTACGACCGGGACTTCGGCGGCGTCTATTACCTCTTCCTCCGCGGCATGGCCCCCGATCATCCCGGTGGGACGGGCGTCTTCGCCGCCCGGCCGCCGGAGTCGCTCATCGCCTCGCTGTCCGACGCGCTCGACGGCGCGATGAGCGCGGGCGCGACCGGAGGCGCAGCGTGAGCGCGCTGACCCCGTTCGCCGAGGCGGCGATCCTCGATCCGCTGGCGGTCCAGTTCGCGCTGGGGATGGCGCGCCTCGTGCGCCTCGACACCTGTGGCGCCGCGGGAGACGACGCCGCAGACCTGGTACTGCTCGGGCTCGCCGCCGCCAGCGCCGCGGTGAACCGCGGCCACGTCTGCTGCACGCTGTCGGTGGCGGGCGAGCTGCTCCCCCCGGACATCGATCCCAGACCCGGCGTGGAGCCCCCGCCCCCGCCGACCTTCCCCGAGGCCGCGCGCTGGCGCGAGGCGCTGGCGGCGTCCTCGCTCGTCGTCCCGGCGGAGGAGGCGACCCGCAGGACCGCGCCGCTGGTCCTCGACGGCGAGCGCCTCTATCTCCACCGCTACTGGGACTACGAGCGGCGCCTCGCCTCGGCCCTCGACGAGCGCGCGCGCGCCGAGGCCCCCCCGGTCGACCCCGAGCGCCTCGAGGCAGCCCTCGAACAGCTGTTTCCCTCGCGCCCGAGCGGCCCGGACCTTCAGCGCGAGGCGGCGCGCCGCGCGGTCGAGCGGCGGCTCGCGATCATCACCGGCGGACCGGGGACCGGCAAGACCTCGACGGTCGTGCGCGTGCTCGCGGCGCTCCTCGACCAGGCGCCGGACCTCCGGATCCAGCTCCTCGCGCCGACGGGCAAGGCGGCCGTTCGGATGAGCGAGGCGATCCGCGAGGCGAAGGAGGATCGCGAGCGCCTGGTCGTCAGCGACGCGGTACGCCGCCGGATCCCCGAGGACGCGTCGACGATCCACCGGGCGCTGGGCTTTCAGCCCGGGAGCCCTACGCGCTTCTTCCACGGCCAGGACTATCCCCTGCTCGCTGACGTCGTGGTGGTCGACGAGGCGTCGATGGTCGACCTGTCGCTCATGACCAAGCTCGTCCTGGCGGTCAGGCCCGACGCGCGCCTGGTGCTCCTAGGCGACAAGGACCAACTCGCGAGCGTCGAGGCCGGCTACGTCCTCGGCGAGCTGTGCCAGAGCCCGGCCCTCGCGCCGTGCCGGGTCGAGCTGCTCGAGAGTCACCGCTTCGACGGGCAGGGCGGGATCGGCGCTCTGGCTCGGGCGATCAACGCCGGCGAGGCGGACCGCTCCATGGAGATCCTGAGGGACCCGGAGCGGACCGAGGTGGTCCTCGTCGAGCCGGCGCCCGGCGTCGGCGCTCTGGAGCGGCAGCTCGAGCGACTCGTGGTGCCGCCGCTCCGGGAGCGGGTGCGCGCGTCGACGACGCCGGCCGCCGCGCTCGCCGCCCTCGGTCGCTTCCAGGTGCTCGCCGCGCACCGCCGCGGGCGCTTCGGAGCGGCGCTCCTCAACCAGGTCATCGAGCGCTGGCTCGCCGCCGCGGGGGACATCACCCTCGACGGCCCGTCCTACGCCGGGCGCCCCATCGTCGTGACCGTCAACGACCGCGGGCTCCAGCTCTACAACGGCGACACCGGGGTCATCCTGCCTGACGCCGGTGGGATGCTGCGGTCCTATCTCCCCGACACTCGAGACGGCGGCATCCGGAGCCTCACCCCGGCGCAGCTCCCGCCCCACGAGACCTTCTACGCGACGACGGTCCACAAGGGGCAGGGCTCGGGATACGACGAGGTCGTCGTCATCCTCCCGGCCGAACCCTCCCCGGTGGTCACCCGAGAGCTCCTCTACACCGCCGTCACCCGCGCACGGAAGAAGGTCACCCTCGTCGGCTCCGAGGCCGTCGTGCGGCATGCCGTCGGGGCCCGGATCTTCAGGGCGTCGGGGCTCGCCGAGGTCCTCGGTCGGGGCGTCGGAGCCACGTCGGCCGCGGATGGAACCGGGTGAAAATTAGAATCAGTTAAACCCTGGATCCCTTGTTGACTCGCCTGGGACCGTTCCTAGTCCTTGGCACGTCAATCACTCTCCCTCCGGACCACCCCGGGACGCGTCGTGCAAGATGGACGCGGAACGGCCGGAGGCAACCCCGAAAGACAGGATTCGACCAGCATGATTTCGATCGGCATGAAGTCCCCCGAGTGGAGCGCCACCGCGTACGTCAACGGCGAGCAGAAGAAGATCTCGAGCGAGGACTACAAGGGCAAGTGGCACGTCATCTACTGGTACCCGCTCGACTTCACCTTCGTCTGCCCGACGGAGATCAAGGGCTTCCAGGCCCTCCTCGAGGACTTCGCCGATGACGGCATCGAGGTGATCGGCGCCAGCACCGACTCCTACTTCAGCCACAACGCCTGGTTCGCCGACCGCGAGACCTTCCCGCAGGAGATCACCCACCCCGTGATCGCCGACACCGCCCACGAGGTCACCAAGGCCTTCGGCGCGCTGAAGGCCGACGAGGGCATCGCCTACCGCGCGACCGTCATCATCGATCCCGAGGGTGTCGTCCGCAGCGTCGCGGCGAACGACCTCAGCGTCGGCCGCAACCCGGCGGAGAGCCTCCGCACCGTCCAGGCTCTCCAGAGCGGCGGGCTGTGCGGCGTCAACTGGGAGAAGGGCGAGGACTTCGTCGGCTGACGCCGGCGGGTCATCGCGACCCACCCGGCGGCGCCGCCGTCCCAGCCGACGCGGCCCCGCCGGCCTCGCTCAGCGCGCCGCGAGGCGAGCTGGTCGAGGTGTGACGGAGCCGGCTCCAGGTCCAGCCCCCTGTCGAGTCGGATCCAGCGTTGTAGAGCGCCAGCCCGCTCTACGAAGACGACCGACCCGCCGAAGTACCGGCGGGTCGGACCGTCAGCGGCGCCGCGGCCCGGTCGGGGGCGCGTGCGCTCGCGTCCGTCCCGGAGTGGTGCCACCATCGAGGTGGGCCACCCTGTCCCCAGAGCCGATTGAGGAGAGACACGATGGCGGAGCTCGAGCTGCTCGACGGTGAGACCTGGGAGTCCTTCCTCGCGAGCGACGTCGCGGTCCTGATGCTCGGCAAGAGCGACTGTGCCGCCTGCAACGCCTGGACCGAGGAGCTTCAGGGCGTCCTCGCCGACGCCGGTGACCGCTTCTCCGGGGTCCGTTTCGGCAAGATCCTGCTCGATCAGCGCGGCCTGACCTCGTTCAAGCGCGCTCACGGCGAGCTCCTGAAGAGCGCGACCAACCTGCCCTACAACGTCATCTTCAAGGGCGGCGAGCAGCAGAAGGCCTGGTTCGGCGGTGGCGCGACGCGCCTCGAGAACCGCCTCGCGCGGATCACCGGATAGGCGCCTCCCCCCGGCGCGCCGCGGCCGAGTCCCAGGCTGGTGCCACGCGTCAGCGTGCCTGGTGACTGACCTCAGCGCGGCAACTCCGGGCGGTTCGTAGCTCGCGTCACGGCGCAGGTGAGGGCGATATGTTCGGTTCTGTCGTCGTGTCGACCCGGGGCAGGGTGGACACGACGCCGTCACGGGTGACGTAGACCGCGTCGACGCCGTCGGTCGCCCGGGCGAAGGCGAGGCCACGCTCGGGTCCCAGAACGAAGAGCGCCGTCGCGAGCGCGTCAGCCATGGCGGCGTCGCGGGTCAAGACGGTCACCGAGCCGTCGAAGCTCGGCGGCTGACCGGTCCGCGGGTCGAGGATGTGTCCCACGGGGCGGTCACCGACGACGCGGCGTCGGAGGTAGTTGCCCGAGGTGGCGACGGCGCCCTCGTGCACCTCGAAGGTCGCGGCGGTCCGGCGGGGGAGCCACGGATCGGCGACGCGCACGACGCGGGGGCCGCCGTCCGCCGCCGGCCCGAAGGCGCGGAGGTCCCCGCCGAGGTTCACGACGACGCTGCTATAGCCGCGGCGCCTCAGCGCGAGGAAGACCGCGTCGATGATCCAGCCCTTGGCCACGCCGCCGAGCCCGAGCCGGACGCCGGGCGCGTCGAACCGCACGCCGTCGTCATCGATCTGCACGTGCCGCCAGCCGACCGCGGCGAGGGCCGCCTTCAGCTCCTCGGGCGGGGGTGGTCGCTCCTCCTCGGCGGCTCGCGCCCAGACGGCGTCGAGGGGAAGCCAGGTCGGGTCGAAGGCGCCGTCGGTCGCCCGCGAGACCGCGAGCGCGCCGACGAGCAGCCGGCGCAGCTCGGCCGATACGGCGACCGTCGTGGTGCCTGCGCGGCGATTGAGGCGGCTGAGCTCGCTGTCGTCCCGCCACTCGGAGAAGACCGCCTCGAGCCGCGCGCACAGCGCGTGGGTCTCGGCGAGGTGGGCGCGGGCCTCGGCCTCGGAGCCCGGCTTCACCAGGATCTCGATGGCCCAGCTCGTCCCGAGCTCGCGACCCTCGTCGGTGACGGCGACCCAGCGCTGAGCTGGCTCGGCGGCGTGCGCACCGGTCCCGACGGCCACCCCCAACAGCGTGGCCGCGCAGATCAGCGCGCGCGCGGCCTTCACCACGTCGCCGAGGTGCCGCAGCTGACGGCGATCGTGGTGATCCCGTCCGATCGGACGAAGCCGAAGACGGAGAGCCGCCCCAGCCAGGCGCGCCCGACCTCTCCCCGGAGCGGGACGACGAGCGAGAGGCCAGGGCTGTGGAGCGTCCACGCGTCGAGGTCGAAGTCCTGGGTCTGGTAGGTGGACTCCTCGGTCGGTCGCGGGCGGAAGTAACGCGTCCGGGATTGCGCGGCGAAGCGATACCAGAGCCGAAGCCTGGTCACGGTCCCGAGGGGGAGCTCGACGCTGGGCTCGATGGCGCCGCTGACGACGCTCCAGTCGTCGGCGTAGAGCGCGCCGTCGAGGCCGACGGCCAGCCCCTGGAGGGGCGACCAGCGGACCCGCCCGCTCACCTGGATGCGGTCGCGGTCCCGGGGCAGGTTCTCGAAGGCCAGCCTCACCGGGGTTCCCGCCGCGTCGTAGAGGACGACGAAGTTGTACTGGTCCTGGAGCGGACCGTCCTGGCGGGTGTACTGGAGGCTCCCGTTCACGAGCCACTCCCGCGACAGGTTCTGTGTCGCCGACGCGATGAGGTTGTGCGAGCGCAGGTAGTCGAAGGGCATGATCAGGTCGTCCCAGCGCCGCGGCTTCACGATCCCGAGCCGGAAGCTGTAGGTCAGCGCCAGGACGGTGTCGCCTCCCGCGAGGTCGAGCTGCCCGGTGAGATCGGCGCCCAACGCCACGTATCGCCGCTGATGGTGGTAGTAGAGCCCGGCGGTGAGGCTCGCCGGGCTGTCGCCCGGGGTCCAGCGGAGCGCGGCCTGGGCGTCGAGGGTGACGAGCTGGGACGAGGCCTGGGTCGTCAGCACCTGCTCCACCGTCGTGGGCAGGGGCCGGGTGGGCGAGTTGTCGATGAGGCTCCCGGAGGCGTTGAGCGCCATCGCCAGAGCGTCGTCGAAGGCGTAGTCGAGCCCCACGCGGAGGCCGCCGTAGTGCATCCCCTCCGCGCGCAGCTCCTGGCCGCCGTCGTCGTCCTGGTTGAGGGCGAAGATGTCGAGCGACGCCGTGCTCGACGCCGCGAGCGCCGCGCCCGGCACCATCGCTGCGATGGTCGCGAGCGCGACGAGCGGCGCTACTCGCATCCGCAGCCCCCGGCCGGCGAGCGGCCGTAGCCCCCGAAGCCGCCCTCTCGCGCGCCTTCGGCCTTGGTTCGCAGAAACTCCAGGGCCGGGTCGGGAGAGAAGCTCATGCAGTGGTCGGCGAGCCGCCCGCGCTCGTGGGCGCGCGTGGTCGAGCAGCCCGGAGCGCCGGCGCCCGCGGTGGCGAGGAGGATGAGGGCGACGAGGGCGCGCATGGGCCGGATGATGCCCGCGGTCCGACGTCGTCGCAAGGCGCGCGCGGCCGTCGCGGACCGGGCGCCGCCGTCACCGAGAGAGCTCCCCCCAAGCCCTCAGGAAGGCAGCCTCCGCCTCGGTCGGCGACCACGGCGCGATCACCTCGGGCAGCGGCTCCACGTCGATCCCCCAGGTCTTCGCGTCGGTCCCCATCAGATCCCGCGCCTCGGTGACGAGCAGGACGGTGTCCGCGTGATCCACCGACGCCGGCATCGGCCACCGGAGCCCGAAGCGCTCGGCGACGACGCGCATGAACCGGGCCTCGGCCACGTGGTACTCGGGCAGGCGTTGCTTCAACGGCCGCGGGACGTCCGCGAGGTAGGGCTCGCTCGCGTCGTGCATGAGCCCCCAGAGCGCGTCCTCGGGCGGGACCGCCCGCGCCACCCGGACCGAGTGCTCGGCGACCGAGTAGAAGGCGCGGCAGTGTCCGTTGAAGCGGCAGAGCTGGCTCAGCGCGTGGGCGATGTCCGCGATGACGAGGGTCTCGGGATCCGGGTCGAGCGGGTCGACCCGTCGTCCGGTGTAGGTCTGAATCCAGCCCATCGCTCGCTCCTCCGATCGCGACTCAGCGCGGCCTGCACCTGTCGTAGCGCCATCGGCGCCTGCCGTCACGGCGGCGTCACTGAACATCCGTGTTCGCGAACGGCCGTCGGCTCGTGTAGTTATGATGCCTCCAGAGCCAACACGACACCCCGCGCCCCGGTCCTGACCGCGCTCCCGAGCGCTTGGAGGCCCCGTGAAGCACGACACCCGCTGGTCGTCCCCGCACGACGCGCCGCGCCGACTCGGTCTCCCGTCGGCCCTGTCCGGCGCGACCTGCGCGCTGCTGCTGACCGCTTCGATCGATCCCGTCGTCGGTGACGAGATCATCATCGCGCTGCTCGCTGCGTCCGTGGCGGAGGCGCGTGAGCTGGCCGACGCCGCGCCGTTGAGGGTGGGGGCCGTCTGCGGCGTGCTCCCGACGTCGAGCGGGCCTCTGCTCAGCACCCTCTGGACCGTGGCGGATCCGCGCGGCGGCTGGGAGCCCCTCGCGGTTCATCAGGCGCTCGACGACCCCTCCGACGCCACGGCGCTCGGCCCGCTCCGGCGGCTGGCGAGCCAGTCCCACTGGCACGTCGCGATCGTCGGGCCCGACCTGGACGTCCACCGCTGGGCGCAGCTCGACAACCGCTTCGGTCTCGGCGAGGCGCTCGAGGGCTGCGTCGAGCTGGCGCGTCCGCTGGGACCGACCGACGTGCACGCCGCCCGCCTCGAAGCGGCCGCCCGCTGGACGCCCCTCGACGTGCTCGCGGCCCACGACCCTCCGCGCCCGGCGGCGGGGCGCTCCCTCGTCGACGACCTCGTCGCGCTGCTCGCCCACGCGGTCGCCCGCGACGATCGAGCCGCGGCCCGCGCCGTCGGCCAGATCGCGCATCGACGGGGCGGCACGCCGGCCATGGACCTCGTCCTCGAGACCTACCGAGAGGGGCTCCGCCCCCCGCGAACGGCGAGAGCGCGGACCGCGGCGCGGTGGTGGAACGGCGTCGGAGGCTGGCGGGCCTGAGAGCTCGGGCGACCACGCGGCGTGTCCCACGGAACACGCGGTCGTCCCAGGAGAGACACGTCCCGGGACAGTCGGTGCTCACAACCCATTGAAGCAGAAGGCGTCTGGCGGCTGGTACGCCCCTTGCTCTGGAGCCCTCCGAACCCAACCCGGAGGTCTCCATGAACCCCATCCGCTGGACCGCGGCGCTCGCCGTCGGTCTCGGCCTCTCGCTCGCGCTCCCGACGAGCGCCAGCGCCGCCCCCTCTCGCGCGCCCCGCATCGAGGTCGCCTTCGTCCTCGACGCGACCGGCTCGATGAGCCCGTGGATCGCTCAGGCGCGACGTCGCATCACCGCCATCGCCACCGACCTCGCCTCGGGCGAGCCGGCCCCCGAGATCCGCTTCGGCCTCGTCGCGTATCGGGACACGACCGACGAGTTCGTGACCCGGATCGACGACCTGACCCCGGACCTCGACGCCGTGAAGGCGCGCCTCGACGACACCCACGCCAAGGGCGGCGGTGACTACCCCGAGGCGGTCCTCGAGGCCCTCGAGGCCGCGGTCGTGCAGCTCGGCTGGACCCTCGACGATCCCGACGTCATCAAGCTCGTCTACCTCGTCGGTGACGCGCCGCCGAACCACCACCCGACGACCCCCGACGAGGATCGCGTCCTCGCCGAGGCCCTCGACCGCGGCATCGTCATCCACTCCATCGCCTGCGGAAACATCTCCGGCGACGGCGAGGGCTTCTTCGAGCGCGTCGCCCGGATGAGCGAGGGGCGCCCCTTCCGCCTGAAGGACGTCGGCCCCGAGACCCGGTCCGCCGAGGCCGCCGCGGTCACGACCGCCGGCGCCACCCGAGCGACCAGCCTCGCCGCCGCCGTCAGCGGCTCGGCCCGGGCCTACTCCGGGAGCGTCGGCGTCGCCTACGCCAAGAAGCCCCGCCCGGTCGTCGAGACCGCCTCGCTGAGCATCCCGGCCGCGGCCACCGACGGGGCCTCCGGGCTCCTCGGTCCCCACGTCCGCGTCGTCCGTGACGCCCGCGCCTGGTCCGACCTGTGGCTGGCGTTCACGAGCACCCGCGCCGGCGCCCCGCCGGCCGTCCCGACCGTCGACTTCGAGCGCAGCTGGGTCATCGCCCTCGGCGGCGCCGACGCCGGCGTGGAGCTCGCCCGCCTCGAGCAGGACGACGGGGTCCGCTTCGCCGTCGTCCGCCCGACCGCCGATCCCGGCGTCCGCTTCCTGACCGTCCCGGCCGGCGACCCCATCGTCGCGACCGCCGACAGCGCCACCGGAGGTGCCAAGTGATCCGCCCCGTACGCCTCGCCCTCGCGGCCGCCCTCTGCCTCGTCGCCAGCCCCGCGCTGGCGACCGGCTGGGCCTCCGCTCCCGCCGGTCCGCTCCGGACCGCCTACACCCGCGTGAACACCGTCATCGACGGCGACACCGCGCGGACCGTCGTCACCCAGGTCTTCGTCAACGACCTCGAGACCCCGGTCGAGGTGACCTACGCCTTCCCGCTCCCCGAGGACGCCAGCATCACGGGCTTCGCCGACTGGCGCGACGGCCGCCGCCTCGAGGCGACGGTCACCGGCAAGGAGGACGCTCGCGACGCCTACGAGGAGGCCTCCGCCGAGGGGCGCCCGGCCGCGATGGCCGAGAAGACCTCCCACGCGCGCTTCACCATGCGCCTGTCGACGGTCCCGCCCCGGGGCTCGCGCCGCGTCGAGCTCACCTACGTCCAGACGCTGTCGGCCCTCGGCGGCGAGCGGACCTGGGTCTTCCCGGCCGAGGCCAAGAGCGACGTCCCGCCGCCCACGGTCCTCGACGTCGACGTGACGATCCGAAACGAGTCGCCCATCAAGGCGGTGCAGTCCCTCAACCACGCCGACGCGCGGGTCCAGCGGCGCCGCGGCGGCGAGCGCCACGTGGCCCTCAGCCGGACCGGCGGTGGCCTGGGCTACGATCTCGCGCTCCGGTGGCGGGTCGAGACCGAGGCCCTCGACCTCGCCGCGCGCGCGGTCCGGCCCGACGCGTCCCAGCCCGGCTACGTCGAGACGCGCCTCAGCTTCTCGGCCGATCCGTACGACGCGCTCCGCCCGCCGCAGGACGTCGTCATCGTGCTCGACCGGTCGCTCTCGATGGCAGGCGAGCCCCTCGAGCGCGGCCGCGCCCTGATCGAGGGCGTCCTGGCCGAGCTCGCCCCCGAGGACCGCTTCTCGCTGCTGACCTTCAACGACGCGGTCGTCCCGATCGTCGGCGACCTGGCCCAGGCCGACGACGCGAACATCGACCTGGCGCAGTTCGGCCTCGACGAGGTCCGCGCCGCCGGGCGCTCCAACCTCCAGGCCGCCATCGACGTCGCCGGCAGCGTCCTGCGCGCCAGCCGCGGCGGGACGCTGGTGCTCGTGACCGACGGTCAGCCGACCACCGGCGCCGGCTACACGCGCCTGCCGCTGGCCGCCGACCTCGCCGACTGGGTCGACCACCGCGTGGTCGTCGCCCACGCCAGCTACCCGTCGCGGCAGCCGGTCCTCGAGCACCTCTTCCCGCAGGTCACCGTGCGCTATGTCCCCGACGGTGACGCGGGCGTCGACGCCATCGAGTCGCTGATTCGCCTCGTCGTCGCGCCGACCATCGAGGAGCTGGAGCTCCGCGTCGACGGCGCCAACGTCTTCGCCCTCGAGGGCAAGGTCCCGGGCCGCCTCGCGGTCGGCGAGTACGTCCGCCTCCTGGCGCGCGCCGAGTCCGACGTGGTCGTCACCGTCTCCGGCACGCTCCACGGCCGGCCGATCGCGCTCGAGCGGCGCGTCGCGCTGCCCGACGGCCCCGACGAGCGCGGCGACCGCGGGCTCCCGGTCGAGTGGGCGCGGCTCCGCGTCGCGGGCCTCGAGGCGCGCTTCGACACCGCCGACTACGACGAGCAGCGCGCCATCGAGGCCGAGATCCGGTCCCTCGGCGCGGCCTATCGGCTCGCGACCCGCTTCACGAGCTACGTCCTGACCGACACCCTCGCGCCCGACCGCATCATGCCGGGTGACCCCGAGATCCGGATCCACGCTCCCGAGGACGCCCTCGGCGTGCGGGCCATCCTGCCGTGGGGCGAGGTCGTCGACTGCTACTGGCAGGAGGACGAGCAGCTCTGGCTCGGCCGCTTCCTCGTCCCGCGCGGGACCGACGACGGCATGTACCGGATGCGCGTCTTCGTCGACTCCCAGGAGGGGACCGCGCTCCGCGGCACGCTCTTCTTCCGGGTCGACTCCAAGCCGCCCGAGTTCGAGCTGGTGATGGAGGGCGGCGCCGACGTCGTGATGGGCGAGACGATTCGGGTCATCGCCCGCCCGAAGGACCACGTCTACGAGGGCAAGGCGCTCCGCACGGTCGGTGACACCGTCGTCCGCGACAAGGTCGACCTCAAGCGCATCGTCGTGCAGCTGGGCGACCGCGAGTTCCCGCTGACCCAGGTGGGCGACGGCGAGCTCTGGGCCGCGGACATCCCGGTGTCCGTAGCCGCTGGCCGCCACGTCCTGAAGCTCGTCGCCGTCGACTACGCGCTCAACAGCACGGAGGCGACCCTGGCGATCGACGTCGCGCGGGAGATGACGCCGTGACGAGCTGGCTCGCCGCCCTGTTGTGGGTCGGCGCCGCGGGGACCACCGCGGCGCCGGCCTCGGCCGCCTCCCCGGCCTGCCCGGTCCCCGAGGGCCCGGTCCGCGCCCGGGTCACCCTCGACGACGGCACCGTGGCGACCGCGCGGGACGGAGCGCTCCAGCTCGGCGACCGCCTGGTCACGCCGTGCGAGGGGTTGCCGGATCCGTTCCCGACCAGCGTCGCGAGCTTCGACGGCGCGCTCTGGGTGGGCTTTCGGGCGGCGGGCCTCTACCGCTACGACGACGCCGGCTTCACGGCCGTCGACGGCCTGCCGAAGGACGCCGTGCGAACGCTGCTCACCGACCCCGACGGCGGGCTCTGGATCGGGACCGGGGCGAGCGGCCTCTGGCGCCTCGACGCCGACCGACGGCTGTCCTGCTTCGAGCACCGCGTCCTCGGCGAGCGCGAGGTCTCGGCCCTCTTCGTCGACCGCCGCGGCGACCTCCACGTCGGGGCCGGGATGTACGGCTGGTGGCGGGTCCGCGGGAAGAAGGCCGCGCGGTTGCGACGGGGGATCTACGTCGGGTGCTTCTCCTCGAAGGGTCGCGGCGCGACCTGGCACGCCCCAGGGCCCGAGTGCGATCTCGGCGAGGCGTCGCGGGCCTCGGGCTTGCCGTCGAGCCACGTCTCTGTGGTCGCCTGGCACCGGGGGCGCCTGATCGTCGGGACCTTCGCCCACGGCCTCGCGGTTCAGGGCGCCGACGGCCGCTTCACGCCGATCGGCGGCGCGCCGCCCTTCGTCAACGCGCTGGTCTCCGACGGCGAGACGCTCTGGATCGGGACGGCGAAGGGCCTCTGGCGGGCGCGGGGCGACGAGGCGCCGCGCCCGGTTCCCCTCGGCCTCCCCTCGGAGCACGTCAGCGGCCTCGCGGTCGCCGCCGACGGGACCCTGTGGCTCGCCACCGGAGCAGGCCTGGGCGCCCGGGAGCCGAGCGGGCGTGTCCGCGTGCTCGGGACGGCGGCCGGCCTCCCGTCGCGGCTCGTCTATTCGGTCGCCGTGGCGTCGGACGGCGCGGTCTGGGCCGGCACCGCCGGGGGCGCCGCCCGCTTCGGGCCCGAGGGGGTCCGCGTCTTCACCCAGGCCAGCGGCGCGCTCACCCACGACTGGGTCAACGCGCTCCTGCCCGACGGCGAGGACGGCGGCGTCCTGGCCGGGACCTACGACTCGGGCGTCGTGCGCCTGACCCCGGACGGCGTCGGGATCCCGCTCCCCGGGCTCGAGCACCTGTGGGTCAACCCCGGCGGCCTCACCCGCGTGACGCCGGATCTCCTGGCCGTCGCGACCCTCGGCGACGGGCTGGCGCTGGTGACGGGGGAGGGCGGCAAGCTCGTCCGCGGCTTGCCCTCCGACGACGTCACCGCCGCGGTCGCCACCGAAGGCGGCCAGTGGGTCGGCACCCGCGGGGGGCTGGTCCGGTTGCCGCTCGCCGGCGTGAAGCCCGTACGTGTGGGCGGCGGGCTGTGATACGGTCCCGCGGCCATGACGTACCTCGACGACCTGCGCGACAAGATCGACAAGGACATCGACGTGACCACCTGGAAGGACCTCCGGCCGCACGCCGCCCGGGACAAGGTCTTCCTGGTCGCGCCCAGCGTGCCGCTGCTCGACGCGGCGGTCGCCATCGCCAGCGACGACGCGGAGAAGGTCGGCGCCTGGGTCGCGAGCGGCGAGCTCACCCGGCCCACCGCCGCCCAGCTCGGCGCCTGGGAGTCGTCTCTCGACAAGCCCTTCGACTGCGTCGTCCTGTCGCCCTACGTCGTCGCCACCGAGCGGCTCGAGTAGGCAGGACGACAGGGCGCGTGCTTGGTCATGGCGACGTACGCTCGTACACTGAAGGCGTACGTCCTGCCGCGAGGTGGCCATGGCTCCCATCACCCCGTCCAAGCTCCGCGCCGACATCTACCGGCTGCTCGACGAGGTCCTCGAGACCGGTGAGCCGCTCGTCATCACGCGCAACGGCCGCACCCTGCGGATCGTCCCCGATCCGCCCGAGCGGGTCCGCATCGAGGACCTGCCGAAGCACCCAGACGGCCTGATCGGCGATCCCGAGGATATCGTCCACATGGACTGGTCCACCGAGTGGAAGCCGTTCCTGTGAGGCTGCAGCTCGACACCCACGTCGTCGTCTGGCTCTACACGGACGCGTCGAGGAGCATCCCCGAGCGAGTGAGAGAGGCGCTCTCCGAGGCGAGCGAGCTCACGATTTCGCTCATCGTGCTGCTCGAGCTCGGCTATCTGCACGAGCTCGGGCGTCTGCCGGCGACTCCGCACAAGGTCCTCCGAGAGCTGGCGCGGCTCGTTGGGCTCGGTGTCGACCAGACACCGTTCGCCACCGTCGTCGATGCCGCCCTCCGGATCTCCTGGACCCGCGATCCCTTCGACCGCCTCATCGTCGCGCAGTCGATGGCCGCGGGCGTCCCCCTCGTCACGGCGGACAAGACCATCCTGGCGAATCACCCGTCGGCGATCTGGAAGCACACGACCGCTGACTAGATGTGTGAGGCGTGATTGATGAGCCGATGTCGCCGGCCGGCGAGTGCGTCGAGGTCGGTGCCGCGACACCGCAGGACTGCCGGGCGCAATTCAAGGTGTCGCGGTGCCGAGATCGGCGTGCTCGCCAGGCGAGATCGGTTCATCAAGTGCGCCGAGCACATCTTGCGGTTAAAGCTCGCGCTGGATCCGGATGACCGCGCGGACCTGGCGCTCGAAGCCGGGGCAGGCGCGCTCGCCGGTGTTGTGAGGGCAGTCGGTGCAGCGGTCGACCACCCCGACGTCGACCCGGCGACGCGCGATGACCGCCGCGAGCCACAGCGCGGGCCAGAAAGCGAGGCCCGGCCAGCCGACGAGGGCCGGCGCGGCGAGGGTCACCCCGGCGCAAGCTCCGAGCCCGAAGCGGGAGAGGTCCCGACCGACCCGCGAGGTCACCCGCCCGTTGTGGAGCGCCGATGACGCCACGGCGCCGAGCGCGGCGACCCCAGCGAGCGCCCAGCTCGCCACGGTCGACAGCGAGCCAGCGACGAGCAGGGCGACGACGAAGGCCGCGACCGCCCCTGCGAAGGCGGACGAGCAGCTGCGGCACACGAAGACGTGCCCGAAGCGCAGGTTCTCGGCGCCGTAGCGGTCGCAGAGCGGCGCGTGCGCCCAGGCGTAGGGGTAGAAGTGGCGCGCCCAGAGCAGAAACCGACGCGCCGGGAGCCGCCACTCGCGTGGCAGCACCCGGACGAAGGCCAGCCTGGGTCGCGCCCGCTGTCGGGCCCGGTTCACCGCCTCGTCAGGCGGTCGGCTCGACCGTCACCGCGGTCCCGTAGGCGACGATCTCGGCCATGCCCTGGGCGATCGTCGAGGTCCCGAAGCGCACCTCGAGCACGGCGTTCGCGCCGAGCTTCGAGGCCTTGTCGCTGAGGCGGTCTATCGCCTCCTGCCGGGCCTCCTGGAGGAGCTCGACGTAGCCGCCGACCTCGCCGCCGGTGATGTTCTTGCACCCCGCGAGGAAGTCCTGGCCGATGTTCTTGGCGCGCACCGTGAGGCCCCAGACCACGCCCTTGTACCCCGTGACGCGGTAGCCGGGCAGCTCGCTCATCGTCGCCACCATGATCCTGTCGCTCATGCCGCTCTCCTCTCGCTCTCGGGTCTCTCGCTCAGGTGCCTTGGCCTCCGCCGAGGCGCGTCCCGCAGGTCGGGCAGCGCTTGGCGCCCATCTGCTCGACTACGACGACCTCACCGCAGCTCGGGCAGGTGAAGCGCCTCCGGGTCGCCCGCGCCATCCACCAGAACAGCAGCAGGACGCCCCCCGCGGCGAGCCCGATCAGGACCAGCAACAGGATGCCTTCGCTTCCGCCGTCGCTGTACCTCACGACGCCCTCCATCTCGGCCTCCGGACCTCGGACGCGCCCATCATGCCCCGCGCCCGGCGATCCGGAAAGCGCACCTCTGGACGGCGTCGATCACGCCTCGTCGCTGTCGACGGCGCCTCGCGTCTCCCGGGTCCCGCGCACCAGCGCCGCCAGCTCCTCGACGGTCAGGGCGCGGGCCGCGTCCGTCCCGGCGAGGAGCGCCTCGGCCAGCTCCCGCTTCTCGTCGTGGAGCGCCATGATGCCCTCCTCGACCGTGCCGCGGGCGACAAGGCGATAGACGGTGACCGGCTTGTCCTGGCCGATGCGGTGGGCGCGGTCGGTCGCCTGGTCCTCGACGGCCGGGTTCCACCAGGGGTCGAGGTGCACGACGTAGTCCGCCGCGGTCAGGTTGAGCCCGGTCCCGCCCGCCTTGAGCGACAACAGGAAGACGTCGCCGTCGCCGGCCTGGAAGGCGTCGACCTCGGTGCGGCGCTGGGCGGCGGGGGTCTGTCCGTCGAGGTAGCGCCAGCGGATACCGGCCTCGTCGAAGGCGCGCCGCACGAGGTCGAGCAGGGTCGTGAACTGACTGAAGACGAGCGCGCGGTGACCCTCGTCGCGGAGCTCCTCCACGAGCTCGAGCAGCACCGCGAGCTTGCTCGAGCGGACCTCCGAGCTCTTGTCCACCAGGCGCGGGTGGCACGCCAGCTGTCGGAGCCGCGTCAGCGCCTGGAGCACCATGAACCGCTGCTGCGGGGCCGCGGGGTTGTCCTTCTCCTTGGTCCCGCCGTCGGCGATCGCGACCAGGCTCTCGGCCGCCGCCGCGCGCAGCTCCTCGTACAGGGCCCGCTCGGCGGCGCTGAGGTCCACGTCGAGCCGCACGTCGGTCCGTGGCGGGAGCTCCGTCGCGACCTCGCGCTTGAGGCGCCGCAGCACGAAGGGCTGGACGAGGGAGGCCAGGGCCTCGCGCGCGCTCACCCGGCCGAGACGCTCGATGGGGACGGCGAAGTTGTCGCGGAAGGCCTTCTTGCCCCCCAGGAGCCCGGGCGCGATGGCGCGGAAGAGGCTCCAGATCTCGCCGGTGCGGTTCTCGATGGGGGTGCCGGTCAGCGCCAGCACGAACTCGGCGTCCAGGGCGAAGATGGCCCGGGCGCGCTGGGTCTCCGGGTTCTTGATGGCCTGGGCCTCGTCGAGGACGACCGTCTTCCAGGTCCGCTCCTTCAGGGCGTCGACGTAGCGCGCGGCGAGGTCGTAGCTGGTCACGATCACGTCGTCGGCGCCCAGCTCGGCGGTGAGCATCTCCTGGTGCTGCGCGCCGCGGAAGAGCTGGATACGGAGGTCCGGGGCGAAGCGCTCGGCCTCGCGCTCCCAGTTGAACCCGAGGGAGGTCGGCGCGACGACCAGCTGCGGCCCCCCCGCCCGACGGTGGAGCATCAGCGCCAGCGCCTGGATCGTCTTGCCGAGCCCCATGTCGTCGGCCAGACACGCGCCGGTCGACCAGTGGGCCAGGCGGGAGAGCCACCGGAAGCCCTCGCGCTGGTAGTCGCGGAGCTCGCCGCGCAGCTCGCCGGGCACCGGGACGTCGAGGTCCCGCGCCTCTTTCAGGCGCTCGAGGCGGGAGAACCACGCCTCGCTGCCGCCGACCTCGACCCCGACCTCGGCCAGCTCCGCGAGGACCGGGGCCGCCAGGGCGCTCAATCGATCCTTCGCCGTCGTGGCCGCGAGGGCCTCGAGCTGGCGACGGAGCCGCGCGTCGAGGGCCGCGAAGCTGCCGTCGTCGAGGCGGACGTAGCGCCGGCGCTCGCGGAGGGCGCGGAGGATCTCGCGGAGCGGGACCTTGGCGCCGTCCTCGCCGGTCGCCTCACCCTCGAGGGAGAACCAGTCCCGGCCGCTCCCGCCCTCGGCGCGGACGACCAGGTCCGAGCCTCGCACCGACCGGCCGACGTGGTAGCGCTCGTTTCCGCCCCACTCGACGGGGATCCGCGCCGCCCGGGCGTTGCTCAGCGTGTCGAGCACGTCGTCCACGGCGTCGAAGCCCCACTGATGTCGGAGCCCCTCCTCGTGGACCGGCAGGCCCAACGCCGCCGCCGCCGCGCCCGCCGCGTGGAGCTCGGCCGCGAAGTCGCGGACGCAGTGGACGACCTCGTCGCCGCGCCGCGCGAGGAGCTTCTCGGGCCCCATGCCGGGGTTCTCCGAGGCGCGCTCCGCGAGGGGGCGGACGACCAGGCGGCCGGTCACCGCGCCGTCCGCCGGGGCCTCGAGCTGCAGGATCGGAGCCGCTGCGGCCTCGACCTCGTCGCCGGTCAGCGCCTCGGGGACGTGGACCGGGACGTGGGCGCTCGCCTCGGTCAGGTAGCCGACGAGCTCGGGCAGGGCCTCGGCCGGCAGGCGATCGCCGAGGGCGCGCCAGGTGTCGACCAGCGCGCCGGCCTCGGGGGGGACCGAGATGACCCGCACCAGCCGGCGCTCGGGGTCGGCGTCGACCGCGATCCCGGCGTGGGCGCGCCGGATGAGGGCGGCGGCGTCATCGAGGGAGAGCAGCTCGCCGTCGAGCTCGAGGCCGAGCCGGGCGCCCCCGGCGTCCTCGCGTACCGCCTGCACGAGCGCGGCCCGCCGCACGTGTACGGGGCCGGCCGTATCGGGGTCGAGCATGACGCGCGGGTGCTGCGGGAGGTACTGGATCGCCCGATAGGCGGCCTCGTGGTCACCGGCGACGAGCTGCTGGATGACGTGCTCGTCGGCCGGGTGGCGCCAGCGCCGAGGCTCGCGGGTCAGCGTCGCGATGGCGAGCTTCCGGACGACCAGGCCGGCGCCGGACTTCTTCGGGCGGATGAAGACCGGCGCGACCTCGAGGTCGTGGCGGGTCAGGCGGATCCGCCAGCCGAGCTCCCCGCTCTCCTTGCCGTGGACGAGCGGGGCGGGGGCGGCGCGGACGAGATGCCCTCGCATCTGCTCGAGGGCGCGGCGCCAGGGCGGCGTGGCGAGCTCCTGGGCGAGCGCGGCGGCCTGATCCGCCCAGCGCGGCTCCGTGAGGACGTCGAGGGCGAGCTCGAGGGCCTCGACCTGGTGGGCGTGGGGGACCTCGGTCTGGCCGGGGTCGAGCTCGACGGGGCCGTCGCCGGGGGTGAGGAGGACCTTGACGGAGCTCCCCATCCACACCGGCGGCAGGGTGGTGATGCCGAGGCCCGCGAGAGCCTGCGGGGGCTCGACCCGGATGACGAGGGCCGGGGGCCACGGCTCCACGGTGACCTGAGCCGGGCCACGCGCTTCCGGTTCCCGCGCGCGGCCGTCGGCCCGGAGGACGGCGCGGAGGTTCCGCAGCTCCTCGGCGTAGTGGGCGAGGCTGGGCTCGGCCGGTGGCGACCAGTCGCGAGCGTCGTCTTCCCGGCGCCAGGTGGCGGCGCGCTCGGCCCGCCCGGTCAGGAAGTCGACCAGATCGTCGACGAAGCGGGCGGGGACGTGGCTCCACCGGGAGTCGGAGCCGAAGAACTCGGCGACGGGCAGCATCCGCCGCCGCAGGAAGTCGACGACGGCCTCGCGCGGCTCGTCGAGGAAGTGGGGGACGAGGGCGACCGAGACGGACAGCCAGTGGGTGACGTCGTGGCGCTCACCCCAGTCGTAGAGCTGTTGGCGCGACATGAAGCGACCGAGCTTGGGGCCGTCGTCGCTCGCGACGCGGGCGGCCGCTCCGCGGGCTCGTTTGGTCTTCTTGGCCTTGTCGAGGACGAGCTGCGCCCTCAGGGTCAGCAGCGCGCAGACGATGTGCTTGCAGATCCGGCCCCGCGCCGCCGGGCAGCCGCAGTTGGCGACCAGGCGCGGGCCGCCGGCGATGGCGATGACCTTGTACGCACCGCCGCTCGAGCCGGTGACCGTGGCGTTGAGGACCCCGTCGCTGCCGACGGTCAGATCGGAGCAGCGGCCGTCCTCGGCGTAGGCCTGGCCGCGCCGCATCACTGCCGGCGCCGCGATCGACGCCACCTCGTGCTGCATCAACCACTCGATGACCGAACCCATCCCACCTCTCGACGCCGGCAGGGCGGCCGTCGCCGCGAGGGCAGGCCGTCACGCCAGCGACGTCGTAACAGATGGGCCCCGGGTTGTCATGACCCGCCCCCGCGTGGGAGGGTCGCAGCTCCAGTATCGGCGGGGAGCAGAGGATGGCGTTCGATCTCAAGATCATCGGGGGAACGGTCGTGGACGGTACCGGGGCGCCCGCGAGGCGCGCCGACGTCGCCGTGTCCGACGGCAGGATCGTCGCGGTCGGCGAGGTTGACGGCGCCGCGGCGCGGACGATCGACGCCGAAGGGGCGCTGGTCACGCCGGGCTTCGTGGACATCCACACCCACTACGACGGGCAGATCTCCTGGGACGACGCGCTCGCGCCGTCGTGCTTCCACGGCGTCACCACCGCCGTCATCGGCAACTGCGGCGTCGGCTTCGCGCCGTGTCGCGCCGCGGATCGCGAGCGCCTCGTCGATCTGATGCAGGGGGTCGAGGACATCCCCGGGACCGCGCTCAGCGAGGGCATCACCTGGGACTGGGAGAGCTTCCCGGAGTACCTCGACGCCATCGACTCGCGGCCGCACACCATGGATTTCGCGGCCTACGTGCCCCACGACGCGCTGCGGGTCTACGTGATGGGCGACCGCGCCGCCGCCGACGAGCCGGCCACCGAGGCGGACGTCGCGGAGATGCGCCGGCAGCTGCGCGAGGCGCTCGAGGCGGGGGCCGTCGGCTTCGCCACCGGGCGTAGCGACAACCATCGCGCGGCCGACGGGTCGTTCACGCCCGCCTCGGAGTCCAACGAGCGCGAGCTGACCGGCCTCGCCAGCGCGCTCGACGGCCTCGGCCACGGGGTGCTGCAGGCGGTGAGCGACTTCGACATCCGCCACGGCAAGGGCCCCTTCGACCGCGAGTTCGACCTCATCGAGGCGATGATGCGCGCGGCGCCCGGCCACGGGATGAGCATCTCGCTCCTGCAGCGGGTCAAGGACACGGCGCAGTGGAAGCGGGTGATCGAGCGCGCCGAGGGCGCCGCGGCCCAGGGGCTCGATCTCCGGATGCAGGTCGGCGCGCGCGGCATCGGGGTCCTGTTGGGCCTCGAGGCGACCTTCCACCCGTTCATCGGCTTCCCGAGCTACAAGAAGATCGCGCATCTGCCCCTGGCCGAGCGGGTGGCGCGGATGCGGGACCCGGCGTTCAAGGCGCGGATCCTCGCCGAGAAGAGCGACAGCATCGCCGGCGACGGCAGCAACGTGCCGGCGCTCGCCGACGAGTTCTTGCAGAACCTCGACTTCGTGGCGATGCGGCTGTGGCGCCTCGGTGACGACTTCGGGTACGAGCCCGACCCGCGCGAGTCGGTGCTGGCCGAGGCGCTCGAGCGCAAGGTCTCACCGCTCGAGGTGCTGTACGAGGCGATGCTCGAGGACGACGGGCGCGAGCTCCTCTACTTCCCGATCTACAACTACATCGGGATGAACCTCGACGTGGTCCACACCATGCTGACGCACCCGCAGGCCCTCAGCGGGCTGTCGGACGGCGGCGCCCACGTCGGCACGATCTGCGACGCGAGCTTCCCGACCTACATGCTCACGCACTGGGCCCGCGACCGGAGCCGTGGCCCGCGCCTGCCGCTCGAGCGGGTCGTCGAGATGCTCACCCGGCGCAACGCCGCCTGGATGGGGATGACCGACCGCGGCGTCGTCGCCCCCGGCATGAAGGCGGACCTCAACGTCATCGACCACGGCGGGCTCCGCCTGCGTCGCCCGCGGTTGGTCGCCGACCTGCCGGCCGGCGGGAAGCGTCTTCTGCAGGACGCCGTGGGGTATCGCGCAACGATCGTCAGCGGCGAGGTCATCGCCGCCGACGGGCAGCTCACCGAGGCCCGTCCGGGCCGACTCGTCCGCGCAGGCCGCCTCTAGGAGCTTGATCCGCTACCTCGGACCGAGCCAGGCGCCGCGTCGTGATTTCAGGTGGCTTTCGCGAGGAGGGAGCGCACACCGTACGTGACCGGCGAGCGGAGCCGCCTGGAATCACAAGAGCAAGCGTGGTGACGGGAGAGGTAGTGAATCATGCTCCCAGCCCTTCAGCGTCATATTGGTGCTGGGGGGACCGCGGGCGGGGTGGTGCGCGCTCGGTCGGTGCCTAACCTCCGGCGCAACGCGGACCCGAGCGAGAGAGAAAGGCCTTGATCGACCTCTACAGCTTCCCGACCCCCAACGGTAAGAAGATCTCCGTCGCCCTCGAGGAGCTCGAGCTCCCGTATCGTGCGCACCTCGTCAACATCCTCGAGGGAGACCAGTTCGAGCCGGACTTCCTCGCCATCAGCCCCAACAACAAGATCCCGGCCATCGTCGACAGCGACGGCCCGGGGGGCGAGCCGCTGTCGCTCTTCGAGTCCGGCGCGATCTTGCTCTACCTCGCGGAGAAGTCAGGCCGACTCCTGCCGCAGGACGCCCGCGCGCGGCACGAGGTCGTCGCGTGGCTCATGTTCCAGATGGGCGGCGTCGGCCCGATGTTCGGCCAGGCGAGCCACTTCACGAATTACGCGCCCGAGCGCGTCCCGTACGGCATCGAGCGCTACACCAAGGAGGCCGAGCGGCTCCTTGGCGTGATGGATCGGCGCCTCGACGGGCGGCAGTGGCTCGCGGGCGACGACTTCTCGGTCGCGGACATCGCGAACTACTGTTGGGTCGCGACCCACTCGGTGCGGACCGCCGCCGCCGAGCGCTGGCCGCACGTGCAGCGCTGGGTCGACCGCATCGCTGCGCGCCCCGGCGTCGCGCGGGGCTGGACCGTGCTCGAGGCTGAAGCGGCCGGTTGAACAGGGGCCTGTCCAGAGACGAGTGAACCATCTGACCGTCGGATCCGACCCACTGACGGCCCGGCGGTAGCTCGAGACTCGTCACTCGGTCTGCCTGCGCTTCCTCTCAGTCGCTGACGACCGGGACGCCGAGCCACTGCTCGGCCCAGGCGATGGCCGAGCGGACGTCGGCTCCGCGCGCGACCACGACGCGGAGGAACGCGTCGAGGGGGAACCGCGAGCGCCCGGTCGTCCAACGGTACGCTGCGGCGTAGCTCGCGCCGGTGATCTCCATGATGTCCTGAATCGACGGCGGCGGGTCCGCCATGACCAGGAAATGTTCGAGCCGCTCGCCCGGGTCGAGCTTGCCCAGGAGCACGTCCGGCCGGCTCATACCCAGGCGTCTCAGCTCGGCCACGGCCGCCGATCGCGAGACCTCGCGGTTGGTCCTGACGTTCCAGATTCGCATGTCCCCCTCCGGAGGTTCCGCCGTCGGCATGGAACACAGGGCTAGCAGCCTAGCATCGGGGCTCGAGGCCGCAAATCGAGGTGGGCCAGGCCAGGGGCGCAGCCGTTGTGAGCGCTCAGAAATGATCCCCAGGAGGGGCATTTGTGCTGCGGTGCAGTGAGCCTGCGCCGCGCGCACACGCCGAGCGCCACGACACCCACAGTGGCTTGCGGGTTTCGTAAGAGCTCCCGACGCACGGGCCCCCATAGGCACAAAGCATGCCATTATCGGTGCTGCAGCGCGGTGGCCGCGCTCCTGCAGTCAATCACCTGGAATGACACGAACGCCGGGGCGATCGATTGGCAGTCGCACGTTGGACCCGCCGACGCACGTGTCCGGGATTCCGGACGGTTGCCGGTCGCGAGTCCGGGATTGCGGACGGGGCGGTCGGCGGGGTTCGGCTCCACCGCGATCTGTGGCCCCGATCCCCCTCAGCGCGGCCAGCCGCGTGCCGTTGAGGCAGAACGCCGCGTATCGCGGTCGCGCTCACTGGAGGTCGCCAGTGTTGCGCTGCCGCGCGGCGAGCTCGGCGACGCGCCGGTCATGGTCTCGATTCGGATCGAGACTCCACGCCGGGACCGGATCGCGATCGTGGCGCGTCGAAGGGCCGGCTCGTGCGGGAGCCGCGCAGGGGCGGGCAGCGTACAAAGAGAAAGGGCCGCAGCGAACTGCGGCCCTCTCGGAGTCTGGAGCCAACAGCCGGACTTGAACCGGCGACCTGCTGATTACGAATCAGCTGCTCTACCAACTGAGCTATGTTGGCAAGACCGGGGGCGGAGTATAGGGATGCGTTTCGCTTTGGCAAGCGGAATCGAAGCGATCCCGGGCCTCGACCAGGAGCCCGTTGCCGGCGTGCTCCGTCGGGTGCATCCTGGCGGCGGTAGTGAGGGAACAGGCCGAGGAGCGTGGCGAGATGCGCCGGGAAGTGGTCGTCGTGTTGGCAGGGCTGGCGCTCGCGCTGTCCGCGTCGGGGTGTGGTGGCGAGCGGAGCCACATGATGACGCCGCCGTCGGAGTCGGAGGTCGCGGCGCGGATGGACGCGGAGGCCGCGCTCGCTCGGGTCCGCAACGCGTTGTCCGAGGTCCCGGAGGTCACCGCCCTGCGCGAGCGGATCGAGGCGGCGGGCGGGCGCTTCGTCGTCATGCTCGAGGGCGATGCCGATCCGGCGGTCGACCACCCCGCCGTGTGGCAGGTGTACGTCGGCGAGTCGCGTCCCGAGCACCGCGTCAGGCTCTGGGCGTTCAACGTCGACGCCGTCTCCGGCGCGCTCACGATCACCGATCCGCTCACGCTCGAGGACGTGCCCTTCGAGCGTTGGCGTGAGGAGCTCGCCGCCTCCCCGCCCTGACCGATCCGCCGAGGACCGGCTGGACGCTGACCTGCGCCTCGGCGATGCTCGTGGCTCCTCGACGCGAACACCCTCGACGCACACTACGGTGAACCGGTCGGCATGAAGATCTGCCCGACGTGCCTGGCGCAACACGACGACGGCTTCAGCCGATGTCCCGCCGACGGAGCGGCCCTGCTCGCCCTCGGTGCCGAGCCCGATCCCCGCATCGGGACGGTCGTCGGCGCGGCCTACGTCCTGCTCGACGTCCTCGGCGCCGGGGGCATGGGGGTGGTCTATCGCGCCTGGCAGCGCTCCACCGCCCGCGAGGTCGCCATCAAGACGCTCCACCCGCTCGGTGGAGACGCGGCGGAGATGATGGCCGCGCGGTTTTCCCGCGAGGCGCGGGTCACCGCGTCGCTCCGGAGCCCGAACACCGTCACGATCCACGACTTCGGGCGGCTCGACGACGGCGACTTCTACCTGGTCATGGAGCTGCTGCACGGGCTCCCCGCGGATGTCCTGCTCGAGACCCGGGGTGCGCTGCCTCTCGGTCTGGTGCGGGAGATAGGCGTCCAGGTGTGCCGCTCGCTCGCGGAGGCACACGCGCGCGGGGTCGTGCACCGCGATCTCAAGCCAGCCAACCTCATCCTCGAGTCGACCCCCACCGGCGAGCTCCACGTGAAGGTGCTCGACTTCGGCGTCGCCAAGCTACTCGAGGAGGGGACGCTCACGCTCACGACGACCGGGACGACGGTCGGCACCGTCGCGTACATGAGCCCCGAGCAGGTCGAGGGCACGGGCGCCGTCGGCCCGCCCTCCGATCTGTATGCCTTGGGGATCACGCTCTTCGAGCTGGCGACCGGCGATCGGCCCTTCGTCGCCGATTCGCGGCTGGCGTTGATGTTCAAGCACGCCTCCGAGCCGCCTCCTCCGCTGTCTCGCTTCCTCGCGCCGTCGCCCGAGGTCGCCCAGCTCGGCAAGATCATCGATCAGTGCCTGGCCAAGGCTCCCGTGGACCGGTTCCCCAGTGCCGACGCGCTCCTGCGCGCGCTCAGCGCACCTCCCCTGGGGCTCGCGCCGACGGACGGCCCGCCAGCGCCCCGCGTCTCGGCGGCCGCTCAGGTCGGGCCTGCCACGGTCGACGGCACGGTGCGGTCCGCCGTCGTGCGCGGGCTGGACGCGACCGCCGCCGAGCCGGCGGCCTCGGAGGTGCTGCCACCGCCGTCGCACCGCGAGACCCAGCAGGAGGGCCAGCCCCCTCGGCGACGCCCGTGGCTCCCCGTCGTCGCGGGGCTCGTCGTCGCTGGCGCCATAGCCGGGCTCGTCGCGGCGCTGGCGTCGTCGCCGGGCGCGCCGAGCGGCGCGGGTGTGGAGCGAGGGCTCCCGGCGGACGCAGGCGTGGGAGACGTGACCGAGACGGACCTCGGGCCGGCGCGCGCCGAGGTCCCGCCGGCGAGCGAGGCCTCGGCGGGCACCGTCGCGGACGTCACATCGGGAGATGATGTGCTCGCGGACCAGGCGGCCCGGGTCGACGAGCCGGACACTGCCCCGCAGCCAGCTCGAGACACCGCCTCGGCGCCACCACGGGACACGTACACGCCACCACGGGACACGTACACGCCACCACGGGACACGTACACGCCACCACGGGACACGTACACGCCACCACGGGACACCCAGAGCGCGCCCGAGCCGGACACCGCGCCGCCCGTCCCCGCAGGCCTGCGCGTCAGCGACGTCCGAATCCAGAGCTCGGCGCCCAACGCGCGCGAGGTCACCGGCAGGCTGTCCCGGTTGGTCGAGGGGTGCGCCAGGCGCCAGGCCGGCCTCGGGGACGGGCACTACCGGGTCAACTTCATCCTCCTCAGGACCGGCGCGCTCCACTCGGTCCGGCTCTCGCCGGGGAGCCGACCGGCGCGAGGCGTCGAGGCGTGCGTGAAGGCGGCGCTCGCCGCCGAGCCCGTCGATGGCCTCGGCGGGCGCAGCGACACCCGCATCCAGATGACCCTCGGCCCCTGAGCGACGTCCGGCGCGCTGGTCTCGTGCCCCCCGAGCGCGTAACCTCTCGGCCGCGTCCTGCAAGGAGTCGTCCCATGCCGCGTCTTTCTCTCGCCCTCGCTGTCGGGCTGACCGTTCTGTTCGCGAGCTGTGGCGGTGAGGACGGGCAGCCCGTGACCAGTGACGCGGACACGACCTCCGACGTCGCCGAGGACACCGGGAACGCTGACACGGTCGCCCTCGACACCGAGTCGGGCGACACCGAGCCGGTCGACACGACACCTCCGGGGCCCGGCGTGGCGATCCTCGAGCCCAGCGGCGAGGCGATCATCGGTGGACTGGTCCCGGTCGTGGTCGCCCCGACCGGCGGCGTGACCGAGCAGGTCCTCGACGGCGTTCGGGTCGATCGCGACGGGGCCACGGTCTTCCGAGGCGCGCTCCTGCCGGACCGCTTCATCCTGGACACCGCGTGGGGCGAGGCCGCTCAGGAGATGACGCTGGCGGCCCACGCGGTCGTCGACGGCGAGGCGCGGAGCGACGAGGTCGCGCTCACGGTCAACAACCGCCCCTACACCTTCGTCTCGGTGACCAGCGACCGCTTCGCCTATCGCGACGGGCAGGAGGTCGTCGTGGACGTCGCGCTGTCCCATGTCGGCGCCGAGGTGGCCGTCGACTTCAGCGAGCTGGACAGCACCTGGAGCGCCGGGGACGAGACGGTGACGCCCATCGGGGACTCGACGTTCCGGGTGAGCCACCGCGTCGGGGCGGCGAACAACCGGCCGGACGGCGACTACCCGCTCCTCGTCCGGGCGACCTATCCCGGCTGGGTCATCGAGAACGACCGCGTGACCGTGCGGCTGGCGAACCGGGACACGATGCCGATCCGCGTCCCCGGCGCCATCGAGGTGCGCGCGGAGCGTCCGGTCTCCAACGGATGGAGCGAGGCGGAGCCGACCCTGGTCGGCAACGGGACCATCGTCACCGGCGGCACGCTCGCGCTGACGGTCGACTTCGACGCGGTCTCCAACCCGGCGGACGTGATCGGCATCATCCTGACGCTCGGCGAGACCTTCGGCTACGTCCAGGTGCCGCTCCAGAATAGCGACGGCGTCGAAGAGCTGCGCCTCTCACTTCGCCAGTACCTCGTCGGCGAGACGCCACCTGGCGCGCTGACCCTCGAGGTCGCGCTGGTGGACCGTCGGGGGCGTGTGTCGGGCTACGTCTCGAAGCCGCTCGACGTGCTCTCCGTCGGCGCCGGTGACCTGCAGATCAGCGTCGCGTGGGACTCCCCGACCGACGTCGACCTGCACGTGACCGGCCCGGGCACGACGGCGGGTTCCCAGTGCACGGTGTACTACGCCAACAAGACCTGCGCGTCCGGGGGGCAGCTCGACCTCGACTCGAACCCGGCGTGCAACATCGACGGCATCAACAACGAGAACGTCTTCTGGGACACGTCGAAGGCCGCGCCGGGCGACTACACGGTCGAGCTCCGCTACTGGTCGGACTGCAGCTGCTGTTCGGCGCGCTACACGGTCTCGGTCGTGAGCTGCGGCGTCTCCGAGACGTTCGAGGGGATCCTCGCCCAGGGGACCAGCGGGAGCGACTCGCCGAAGCACGTCATCACGACGGTCTCGACGCAGGACTGCGGTCGGACCGTGACCGGGCAGGCGCGCTATCAGGATCGCCTGGTCGACTCCGGAGGGGCTCACGGTTGGACCTGGCGACCGGCGCGTCACGCGCTCGTCGAGGTGCGGCGTGAGGCGACCGACTTCGTGCTCGCGACGGGGCAGACCGACGCCGCCGGGCGCTACCGGCTGACCTACGCGAACGACGGGGACCACGACGTCTACGTAGCGCTCGTCTCGAAGACCGACTTCAACGACGCCGTGCGCGGGATCGAGGTGCTCGACCAGCCCTACAGCCGCCTCCCGTACGAGGTGAGGTCCGAGACCTTCGACGACTCGCCGGGCGCGGGGGATGACCGGACACCGATCACCGTCGACCTCGATGTCGCGCTGGCGGACGGCTCGGGGGCGTTCAACATCTTCGACCAGCTCGTGAGCGGCTACGATCGCGTACGGCGAATGACGGGGCGCCAGCTCGGGACCCTGCGCGCGTTCTGGACGACCGGCGAAGAGGGGCGCGAGACCGCGTATTGCACCAAGGAGCGCTACGACGCCGACCTGTGTATCGAGCCGCGGAGCGTGACGATTCAGGGGTTCGAGGACGATCCGGACCAGTTCGACGACCAGGTGATCCAGCGGGCGTTCTTCGGCTTCGCGCTCGACAAGGCGAGCGAGAACGACAGCCCTGGTGGCCCGGCCGACGGGCGCCGGGTCGACGCGCGCGTCGCGTGGGCCGAGGGGGTAGCGATGTTCTTCGCCGCGGACGTGGCGGGGCTGTCGACCTACACCGATGGTCGCCCACGCGGTGTCTACGTGGTCCGCGACCTCGAGTCGCCGTGGTCGCCGTTTTCCCGCGGGACCGAGGAGGACGGGCGGGTTTCACCCGAGCTGGTCGCGGCGGTGCTCTACGACCTCGCCGACGGCGTGGACGCAGAGGCCAGCGACCCGGTCGCGGACGGCCGCGAGGGGATCTACGACGTGATCTTCAATCGCCTGAGGACCTACAACCTCCCGGACCGCGGACCTGTCGGCGTCGAGCTCTACGACTTCCTCGACGGCTTCATGTGCCGCGGCTACGGCGCCGAGGCGACCCTCGCGCCGATCCTCGCCGAGCGCGACTACGCCTACGACTTCGCGGCGCCGGAGAGCTGTCCCTGAGAGGGGCGCGGGGACGGCGCTCGGCGCCTGACGGTACGCTCTGGGACAGTCGGGCGGGACGATCCGGTCAACGAGGTGGGGTCACGCCACCGTAGCGCTCGGGTCGATGGACCCCAAAGAGCTGCACGTCGACGCCGCTCCACGTGCCCATTACGCCGCAACTCACTGAAATCACGAAGTGGCACGCTTCTTGATTGGGGCTCGCCCCACCCTGGGCGGGGCGACCGCGTAGCGTCATTTCGTGAGCGTGGTTCACGTGATGGCGCGTGAACGCAACTCACGGTCAAGCGCACGCGACGTGCCGAAGCTACTCGGCGCAGCAGGGATCGGCGCAGCAGCCCTCGAGCGTGTAGCCCGCGGGGAGCTGCATCGGGGCGCTCTCGTCGCTACCCACGGCGACGACGATCCCGCCGGGCGTGTCGCGGAAGACGACCGGATCGGAGACGCCGGCGACGCTGCCCGTGCAGAGCTTGCCCTGGAGCGAGGCCACGCAGCTCCCGCCGACGCAGCTCGAGCACGGCATCGTCGCGGCGAAGCGGACGCGATCGCCGCCCGGCACCGCGTACTCGGTCGTGACGCCGCTGCCCGACACGTTGAGCTGATGCTGAGAGCAGACCAGCGCGCCGTCGGTGACGAGCGGGACCTCCCACTTCAGGTAGGGCCAGGTCGCGTTCTCCGGCGTCTGGCCGTCCGTCCACGCGATCTGGCTGGCGCTCGCCCGCGTCTTGAGCGTGCAGTCGGTGGTCGTGTCGCCGTCGAAGCTCGCCATGTCGAGGCCGATGGCGGTGTTCCAGTAGCACTTCTCGTAGGGCGCGAGCTGCTCGGCGCCGCGGTAGGTCGCGACCTGATAGACGTGCGCGCCGGTCTGGTTCGTGTTGCCGGGGCCCGCCGTCGGGACGACCTGCATGTTCGTGCCGTCGCTGCAGTCGACCTCGATCGTGTCGAGGTGCAGCACGGTGCTCGTCCCGGCGCCGGTGGTGCACGCCAGCGCGACGATCACCGTCTGATCGCGCTCGCCGTCGGCGTTGAAGAGGAACGCGTCGACGCAGTCGAGCTTGGCCGAGCAGAAGATGTTGTCGAACGAGACCGCGACGTCGAAGAAGCCCTGGTTCGCTTGGCGCACGAGCGTGATGTCGAAGTCGACCGGCGTGTCGGCGTCCGCCCGGCAGGTCGCGTCTCTGGTGAGCGGGCCCGGGTTGTCGAAGTCGAAGATCTCGGCGCCACCGGAAGCGTAGAGGTGGGTCAGCTCGACCGTGACGGTGTTGTCCGGTTCGTCGGCATCGCAGGGGCCGACGTAACTGATCGCACCGCTCCCATCGCCGTACCCCGACGACGTGAGCTCACGGGTCCAGACCGTCTCTGCCGGATCGGCGCCGTTCTTCACCGTGACCGTATAGGTCGCGTCCGCCACGGCTGGGAGGTCGAGGGGGGCCACGGCGATCGCTACGCGCGCGCCGGGCTTGTCCGGGGCCGGGGTTCTCGCGCTGCAACCAAACGAGAACGCCGCACCCACGGTCACCGTGCCGATGATCCACTGCTTTACCGTCATGAACGCAGCATGACATACCTCGGCACGCAACTCCAAGCCCGGCGTCAGGGCCGCCTTCGCCGCGCAGCATCAGCGCCGCCTTGCTCCACCCGGCGCCGGGCGCTATGACACCGACGTGGACCTCCTTCGCGACAAGCGCATCCTCCTCGGGGTGTCCGGTGGCATCGCCGCGTACAAGACGCCGGAGCTCGTGCGCCGGCTCAAGGACGCGGGCGCCGACGTTCACGTCGTCCTGACCGAGGCCGGCGCGCGCTTCGTCTCGCCGCTGTCGCTCGAGGTCGTGAGCGAGCACCCCGTCGGCGTCGATCTCTGGGCTCCGGGACGGGACAGCCGCATCGTCCACACCGACGCCGGCAAGGACGCCGACCTGATCGTCCTCGCGCCGGCGACGGCGAATCTCATCGCGCGGATCCGCCACGGGTTCGCCGACGATCTGCTCGCGACGACGATCATGGCCAGCCGGACGCCGGTCCTCGTCTGCCCGTCGATGAACACCGAGATGCTCGGCAACCCCTTCGTCAGGGAGAACCTCGCAGCGCTCGCCGCCGACGCTCGTTACACGCTGCTCGAGCCTGGGATCGGCCTCCTCGCCTGTGGGGTCCATGGGCCCGGACGACTGCCGGACCCGCCGGAGATCATCGAGGCTGCGGCCGCGGTGCTCACCGACAAAGCCCTCGCCGGCGTTCGTGTCACGGTCAGCGCTGGCCCGACCCGCGAGGCGATCGATCCGGTCCGATTCCTGAGCAACCGCTCGACGGGCTCGATGGGGTTCGCCCTCGCGAGGGCCTTCGCCGCGGCCGGGGCCGAGGTGACCCTCGTCGCCGGGCCGGTCGCGCTCCGGACTCCGGTCGGCGTCGCGCGTCGCATCGATGTCACGACCGCCGCCGACCTGTTCGGCGCGGTCGAGTCGGCCTGGTCCGCCACCGACGCCCTGGTGATGACCGCCGCCGTCGCCGATCTCCGGCCCGCGACCGTCGCCACCGACAAGCTCAAGAAGTCGGAGCTCGGCGCAGAGACGAGTCTACGCCTCGAGCGGACCGTCGACGTCCTCGCCACGATGGCCGCTCGGCCCGACCGCGGAGGTCGCGCCCTGATCGGGTTCGCCGCCGAGACCCGCGACGTGGAGGGCTACGCCCGACGCAAGCTCGAGGCCAAGCGCCTCGACTGGATCGTCGCCAACGATGTCGCGACCGCGGGTGTAGGGTTCGGACCCGGGGACAACGCCGTGTCGCTCATCGGGGCCGACGGTCGCGTGGAGGTCTTCCCGCGAGCTCCCAAGGAGCGCATCGCGACCCAGCTCGTCGCCGCCCTCGCGCCGGCGCTCGCCGAACGGCTCCGGGGCGCTCGATGACCGAACCCCGGCCCAGGGTCGAGGCCGCGGTGGCCGACCTCGCCGCCGATCTGCGCGAGTGGATCGCCTGGACCGAGGAGACCGGCGCGGTGGAGCTGCCCGCCTTCGAGCGCCCGGCCCAGCAGCGTCAGCCCGTCGTCCAGCCGACTCGCACCCCCGCATCAGGTCCGCCTCCAGCCACGGCGACGCGCCCGACCCCGGCTCAGCGGCCGCAGCAGCCGCGTCATGGCGGCGCGCGGATCGCGCGCGCTCCCGAGCGAGCGCCAGGCGGATCGGGACAGAGCCTCGAGCAGATCCGCGCCGCCCTCGGTCCCTGCGAGCGGTGCCCGCTTCACGCCGGCCGGCGGAACATCGTCTTCGGCGTCGGGAGCCCGGTCGCCGAGCTCATGCTCATCGGTGAGGGGCCAGGCCGTGACGAGGACCTGACCGGCGAGCCCTTCGTCGGGCGCTCGGGACAGCTCCTGACCCGGATGCTCGCGGCGATCGGCCTCGACCGTGGCGACGTCTATATCGCCAACGTCGTGAAGTGCAGGCCCCCGCGAAATCGTGACCCGGAGCCCAACGAGGTCGCCACCTGCAGCCCCTTCCTGCACCAGCAGATCCAGGCCATTCGGCCACGCGTCATCATGACTCTCGGCCGCTTCGCGTCGCAAAACATCGTCGGTATCGAGGCGTCGATGGGCGAGCTCAGGCGCCAGGTGCGCGCGTACCAGCAGACTCCGGTAGTCGCCACCTACCATCCCGCCTACCTCCTGCGCAACCCCATCGCGAAGCGGCAGTCCTGGGGAGACTTCCTCAAGGTTCGCGCGCTGTTGAGAGGGATCTGACGGCGCGTCCCGCGTATCCGCCGTGACGAGGCGAGGCGCTGGATGGAGGGAGCGACGGCCGCGAACCGAGACCGGGCGAGTGTGAGACTCTGAATGCCGCGGTGCGTCACACTCGAAGCGTGCGTCGCAATACCAACCGCGCGAGCGCTCGAGCGGAAGGGGGACGGAAGCCCCGAGTAGGCCGTCCATCCGTCATCGAGCCCTATCGCGGTGTGCCGACTGGATTCGACGCGCAGGGACATCAGTGGCACTCAGACGACGCGCGAGGACCGGCACCTCTCGAAGGCTCGGGCGTGACGAGGAGCGTGCCGTCGTCAGCGCCGCTCACGCCGACGGGAGCAGAGCGCGAACCTACCACGCGTCCGGGCAGGTCGAGAGGTGGCGATGGCCGCGATGCCGCACAATCGGCGACACCGCGGCGCATCGTGCATGGAGGCAGCGTTGGCTTCGCCAACCCCACCTTCACCAGCGCCGCCCGGGAACTCGCGATCCGGGTGACGCAGCGGAGCGCCTTAGAGGGCGTCCTTGAACGTCGGAGCGGCCTTGAAGCCGACCGACTTCGAGGCGGGGATCGTGATCGCCTCGCCCGTACGCGGGTTGCGCCCCGCGCGCTCGCCGCGCTCCTTGACGTTGAAGGTCCCGAAGCCGGGGTAGGAGAAGCGGCCGTCCGACTTGATGGCGGTCGCGAGAGCGTCGAAGACAGCCTGCACGATCTCGCCGGTCTCCTTCTTGGAGCGACCGTCGAGCGTGCCGTGGACCTGATCGATGAGCTCAGCCTTGGTCATGAATTCTCTCCTTGTGTGGCCGCTGGCGCGGCCGAGTGGCGAAGAACCCGGACCGCCACCCGGCGGCCAGGAGTGGACAGCCCTGGAAGATCCTAGAGGTTGCCCTTGAAGGTCGGGGCCGGCTTGAACGCGACGTTCTTCGAGGCCGCGATCGTCAGCGCCTCACCGGTCCGGGGGTTGCGGCCCTGGCGCGCGGCGCGCTCCTTGACCGTGAACGTCCCGAAGTCCGGGTACGCGATGCGGCCGTCGCGCTTGATGCCGGAGCTGAGGGCGTCGAAGACGGCCTGCACGGCGGCGCCGGTCTCCTTCTTGTTGAGCTTGCCGTCGAGGTTGCCGTGGATCTGATCGATGAGTTCGGCCTTGGTCATGACGCTCCCCTGGGTGCTGGTTGGACGAATCCTGATCAAAGCACAGAAATGCACAATTCGCCTTGGTGGCCCACCGAGGCGTGACACATGCATCAGGGCCAGCCTCCATGCGGTTGATCGCTGCCCCCAAGTGCTTTTGGCGGCATCGTAAGGACGCGGGATCTTCGTTGTCAACAGCAATCCACCCTGAAAAGCGCATGAAACAAGGCCGCGACGCGTTTCACGGCGGATGTGCTGCGAATGCAAAGCCAGTAAAATCAATTGGTTGTCTTCCATCGCCGCGTAGGCCTTCGCAGGTGCCGAAAAAATGCCGATCGCACGCTGCTACGGCGCATCAGCGGGCCTCGCGGGGGTATTCCGCCTCGCCACCGGGAGTCGCCGATCGGAAATCGGATCCCGGAATTCGCGTCTCGACCGCTCGGTAAAATCGCCGCGGACGCCCACGCCATTGGGGTGAACGACTTTTCGCAGGAAGTGCCACCCGCGAGTCGCACCTCTGCTTCGATCCGGTGACACGGCCCCTTCGGAGCCATGACTTCACGCTGGCGCACAGTCCTCTAACGCGATAGAGAGCCCACCGCATGTCAGCGGACCTCACCGTATCGGACTTCCATTACGACCTGCCGGCGTCGGCCATCGCCCAGACCCCGGCCGCGTCGCGCGAGCGCGCTCGCATGATGGTGTTGCCTCGGGCGGGCGGCGAGCCGGAGCACCGCGAGATGGCCGATCTACCGGGGCTCGTGCGCGGTGACGAGCTGTTCGTGTTCAACGACACCCGGGTCGTCCGTGCCCGCCTGCACGCCCACAAAGACACCGGTGGACGCGCCGAGCTCCTCGCCCTCGCGCCGACCGCCGACGGCCGGGGCTTCGAGGCCATGGCTCGGAGCAGCAAGCCCCTTCGTCGGGGTGGTCGGCTCTATCTCGATGGCGCGCCCGAGGTATCGCTCACGGTCGTCGCCGTGCACGGCGGCGGTCGCTACGGAATCGCGCTGCCCGAGGAGGCGGCGGACCTGTGGACGTTCCTCGAGGAGGTCGGGGAGCTACCGCTTCCACCTTATATAGAGCGACCCGATGGGCCGCTGCCCGAGGACGCCGAGCGGTACCAGACGGTCTTCGCCACGGAACCGGGCGCCGTCGCCGCCCCGACCGCCGGCCTCCACTTCTCGGAGGCCCTCCTCGCGCAGCTCGCGGCGCGGGGATGCGAGACGGCGCGGGTGACACTCCATGTCGGCCCGGGGACCTTCCTGCCGGTGCGGGCCGAGCGGATCGAGGACCACGCGATGCACGCCGAGCGCTACGCCATCGGCGCGCCGGCCGCCGACGCGATCGCGCGCGCCCGGCGGGATCGGCGGCCGGTCCTCGCGGTCGGGACCACGGTCGTCCGCACCCTCGAGGCGTCGGCGGCGCGGAACGGCGGCGCGGTCGTCCCAGAGACCGCCGAGACCGACATCTTCATCCGGCCGGGGCGACCGCTCCGCGTCGTGGACCAGCTCGTGACCAACTTCCACCTGCCCGGATCGACGCTGCTCATGCTGGTCGCGACCCTCGTCGGACGCGAGCGCGTCCTCGCCGCGTATCGGGCGGCCGTCGAGCGCGGCTACCGCTTCTACAGCTACGGCGACGGGATGTGGATTCGATGACGAGCCGCTTCAGCTTCGACCTCCTCGGCGGCGACGGGCGCTGCGCGGCCAGGCTCGGCCGTGTCCACACGGCTCACGGCGTCATCGACACCCCGGTCTTCATGCCGGTCGGGACCCTCGGTACGGTCAAGGGTCTCACCCCCGCGCAGCTCGAGGAGATCGGCGCGACGATCATCCTCGGCAACACCTACCACCTCTATCTGCGCCCCGGGATGGAGGTCGTCGAGGCGCTGGGTGGTCTCCACAAGATGGCGGCCTGGCCGCACCCGATCCTGACGGACAGCGGCGGTTTCCAGGTCTTCAGCCTTCGCCACCGCGCCAAGATCGAAGAGCACGGGGTGACCTTCGCCTCGCACCTCGACGGCTCCCGACATCTCCTGACGCCCGAGGGCGCGATACACATCCAGGAGACCCTCGGGAGCGACATCATGATGGCCTTCGACGAGTGCCCGCCGGCCGGCGCGCACCCGCGGGTCGTCACGCGGGCGATGGAGCGGACTTCACGCTGGGCGCGTCGCTGCGTCGACGCTCGGACCCGGGAGGACAGCGCGCTCTTCGGGATCGTCCAGGGGGGCGTCGACCGCGATCTCCGCGAGCGGTCTGCCCGTGACCTCACGAGCCTCCCGTTCGAGGGCTTCGCGCTCGGCGGGCTCAGCGTAGGGGAGGCGCGGGAGGCGACCTGGGACAGCGTCGAGTCCGCGGCGCCACTCCTGCCGGAGGACAAGCCGCGCTACCTCATGGGCGTGGGGACGCCGGAGGACCTGCTCGTCTGCGTCGGCCTCGGGATCGACATGTTCGACTGCGTGCTGCCGACACGGCACGCGCGCAACGCCCGCATCATGACCGCCGATGGGGACTACAACCTGCGGAACGCCCGCTTCCGGCTCGACGATCGGCCGCTGTCCCCCGGCTGTGAGTGCTACGCCTGCCGTAACTTCAGCCGCGGCTACCTGCGACACCTCCACAAGGCCAACGAGGTCCTCTTCAACACCCTCGCGAGCCTCCACAACGTCTACTACCTGCTCGACCTGATGCGCGGCGCCCGAGCGGCGATCGCCGTCGGCGACTACCTGGACTACCAGCGTGAGCTGCTCGCGCGCCGAGCGACGTCCGACCCGCAGGACGGTGATGCGCCCGGGGGGGCTTGAGGAGGGCCGCAAACGTCGTTGTTGACCGCTATGGGGCCATTTGTTATGCGTACCTGCCCGCGAGGCCCGGGCAGTGTAGTATTTTACAGTGATTTCGCGGGGTTATTCCCGTAGCCGCAACCGCGGAGGCAGCTCTTGGATCGCCTGTACGACCTCATCATCCTGGCTCAGGCCGGGGCCGGTGCACAGCCTGCGGGCCCCGCTGCGGGCGGCGGCGCGGCGCCTGGTGGCGCGCCCGGAGGGCAGCCGGCGTGCGGTGGCGGCGAGCAGCTCCTGTTCATGCTCGGCATGCTGGTCCTGTTCTACTTCCTCCTGATCCGGCCGCAGCAGAAGCGCGCCAAGCAGCATCGCGAGCTCATCGGGGCGCTGAAGCGTGGGGACAACGTCATCACGTCGAGCGGCATCTACGGCCGCATCGTCGACATGGACGGCAACCAGATGACCCTCGAGATCGCGAAGAACACGAACATCAAGATCCTCAAGTCCTACGTCGCCGGGATCTCGAACACCGACACGGAGGCCTCACTCGCCCAAGGGCCGCAAGCCGGGAAGTGAGCCGCTAGCCCAGGCTGCGTTCGGTCGAAACGCGAGCCCACCGCCGCCCCGTCATCGTCAGCGCACGGACGAGGGGCGGCCGTCTCTTCAAGGAGCCCCAAGGCATGAACAAGAAGCGCAACTGGCGCGCAATCTTCACATGGGCGCTGTTCGTCTTCGCCGTGGTGTACACGCTGCCGTCGGTCATCGACGTGCCGTCGTGGTACCCGTTCGAGAAGTCGCTCCGCGGCGGCCTCGACCTTCAGGGCGGCCTCGAGCTCCGCTACACGGTCGACTGGAAGCACGCGGTCGAGGACTCCGGCCGCAAGGTCGGTGACTCGATCCGTAGCCGCGTCGTCGAGGAGCTCGCGACGGCGAACAATCAGAACGTCGCCGACCTCGAGCGGGCCCAGTGGGACGAGTACGGCAAGCGGGTGCAGTTCGAGACGACCGACATCAACGTCGTCCGCGTGAGCTTCGCCGACGAGCAGACCGACGAGCTCTTCGACAAGGACATGCTGCAGACGATCGACGAGCGCTACGAGATCTCGTCGGCCGGTGACCGGAGCTACGACCTCATCCTCCCCGACAAGGAGGTCGTCGCCATCCAGAACCAGATCGTCCGTGAGACCCGCGACAACATCGAGAAGCGCGTCGAGGCGATGGGCCTCCTCGATCCCGACGTCCGTATCGCCGGCGACTCCGACATCTCGGTGCAGATCCCGGGCGTCGGCAAGCAGCAGATGGACCTCGTCCGTCAGCACCTCGGGCGGACGGCTCAGCTGACGATGCGCTTCGTCGACCGGACCGCGACGTTCTTCAAGGACATCGGCCCCTCGCTCGAGGCCTACAAGAAGGCCCACCCCGAGGACGCCGAGTCGCTCCAGCTCGGCGGCGCCAACAGCTCCACGGGCTGGTACGTCCGCGCCGAGACCAAGAGCGCGCTGGTCAAGTTCATCCGGACCCTCGACGTGCCGAGCGGCCACATGATCGGCTACGAGTTCATCGAGGAGTTCGCCCGCGACGGTAGCCGCAGCGACTGGTTCTGGCGGACCCAGTACCTCTTCGACAAGGTCGAGGTCACCGGTCAGAACCTCGCCCGCGCCCGCGCGAGCTACGACGAGAAGAACCAGCCCGTCGTGCTCCTCGACTTCAACAGCGAGGGCGCCCGCCTCTTCGCTGAGGCCACCGGCAACAACGTCAAGGAGTTCCTCGCGATCCTGCTGGACGACGACGTCGCCTCGGCCCCGCAGATCGAGGAGAAGATCGCTGGCGGCCGCGCACGCATCACCGTCGGTAGCGGCGGCAACGTGACCCAGATGGTGCAGGAGGCGCGCGCGCTCTCCCAGGTGCTCAACCAGGGCGCCTACCAGGCTCCGGTCTACAAGGTGCACGACAACGAGGTCGGGCCGAGCCTCGGCCACGACTCGGTCAACGCCGGGATCGTCGCGCTGTCCGTCGGTTTCGCGCTGGTCGTGGCGTTCATGATCCTCTACTACCGCGTGTCCGGGGTCATCGCCGTCACGGTGCTGCTCTTCAACATGCTGCTGATCCTGATGATCCTCGTCAGCTTCAACACCGCGCTGACGCTGCCGGGCATCGCCGGGATCATCCTGACGATCGGTATGGCCGTCGACGCGAACATCATCGTATTCGAACGCATACGCGAAGAGCTCCTCGCAGGACGTACGCCGCGGGCCGCGGTGGACGCGGGCTACGGCAAGGCGCTCTCCGCCATTCTCGACGCGAACGTCACCACCGCGCTCGCGGGTCTCATCCTGCTCAACTACACGAGCGGGACGATCCGCAACTTCGCCGTCACGCTGCTCATCGGCATCGTCAGCTCGGTGTTCACCGCGGTCGTCGTCGCTCGCATGATCTTCAACTACTGGTTGAGCTCGAAGAAGCCCACCGAGCTCTCCATCTGAGGTGCACCGATGAAGTTCATCCCGGACGACATCAATATCGACTTCATGGGTGCGCGGAAGAAGGCGTTCGTCTTCTCGGGCGTGCTCGTCACGGCGAGCCTGGTCGCGCTCGTCGCGCTTGGCCTCAACCAGGGCATCGACTTCAAGGGCGGTAGCGCCGTCGTCGCGTCCTTCGAGAAGGACTCGATGAGCGACCGCGCCCCGATCCGCGCGTCGGTCGCGGCCTTGCTCGCGAGCGAGCTCGGCAACGAGGACAGCGAGGTCTCGGTCCAGGACTTCTCGACCGGCGTCGGCAGCGAGATCACGACCTGCGTGGACGTGAAGCAGCCCGACGGCTCGGTGAAGAAGGAGTGCTCGACCCGCGACGTCGACCGCTTCCTCATCTACTCGGAGGTCACGACCCTCATCAACGCCGACAAGCGTGAGGCGATCAAGAAGGCCATCGAGGAGAAGTTCGGCGAGGACACCCGCATCCAGAGTCGCGAGGACTCCGACACCTTCTACATCTACTTCGCGAGCGAGGCCGACATCCTCGCGCGTGAGGCGGCGCTGAGGGAGCTCTTCAACGGCCTCGGCTACGAGCACGTCACGGCGACCTCGGACTACGAGCAGCAGATGGAGGTCGAGTTCCTCCGCGCTCAGGATCTCGCGCGTCAGGACGCTCGCGCCACCGGCGGGGCCGAGGCGAACGCCGAGGACCTGAGCGCTGGGCCGAGCGAGGCCGAGTACGAGGCCAAGAAGGCCCAGGAGCTCATCGGCAAGACCGACAAGAACTACACGATCCACGTGGAGGAGCTGCGCGGTGTGGTCGCCACCCGCCTGCAGACCGACTTCCCGGGTCAGTTCATCACCGTCGAGAGCTCGATGAGCGTCTCGCCGTCGGTCGGAAAGGACCTCTTCAACAACGGCCTGCTCGCGCTCCTCTACGCGATCATCGGCATCCTCATCTACATCACCGTCCGGTTCGACTTCCGGTACGCTCCGGGCGCCGTCGTGGCCCTCGTCCACGACGTGACCATCACGATGGGGCTGTTCGCGATCCTGCAGATCAAGTTCTCGCTGCCCATCATCGCGGCGCTCCTGACCATCATCGGTTACTCGCTCAACGACACGATCGTCGTGATGGACCGCGTGCGCGAGACCTTCGACACCTTCCGCGGGCAGGGGATGCTCAAGCTCCTCAACCGCGCCATCAACAGCACCCTGTCCCGGACCGTCCTGACCTCGGCGACGACGCTGTTCTCGGTCATCGCCATCCTGGTGTTCGGTGGCGGGCAGATCCGGGACTTCGCGCTGGCCCTCTTCATCGGCGTCACGATCGGTACGTACTCGTCGGTCTACATCGCCAGCCCGCTGGTCTACTACATGGACCAGTACATCCAGCGCCGCGCCGAGCATCAGAAGGAAGCCGGGCGCTCCAACAACAACAACAAGCCCGGTGGGAAGAAGCAGGCCAAGGCCGCCATCTGAAGCCGGGCGCGGCACCACACGCCGCAGCTCCCGTGACACGAGGCGCCCCTGGGCGCCTCGCGTCGTTTGTGGCCCTGAGAAGACGAGAGGGGAATCGCGTGAGCGCCGAGGTGCCGGTCAGGTGGGAGATGCGGACCCCCGACCCCGAGCGGGTGCGGGCGCTGATGAGCGAGCTCGGGGTGACCGAGCTCGTCGCCTCGCTGCTCGTCAACCGGGACCTCGACGATATCGCCGTCGCCCGCGCCTTCCTCGCGCCACGCCTCGGCGCTCTCCCCGATCCCTTCGCCATGAAGGGCATGGGCGAGGCCGTCGACCGCATCATCGCGGCCCTCGACTCCCGCGAGCCGATCTGCGTCTGGGGGGACTACGACGTCGACGGCGTGACCTCGGCCTCGCAGCTCATCACGTTCTTTCGCTCGCTCGGCGTCACGGTTCGGCACGTCGTTCCGGATCGCTTCACCGAGGGCTATGGCCTCAACACCGCCGGCATCGAGGCGGTGGTCCGCGAAGGCGCGACCCTCATCATCACCGTCGACTGCGGTATCTCGAACGTTGCCGAGGTCGACGTGGCCCGAGCGCGCGGCGCCGACGTCATCATCGTGGACCACCATCAGGTCCCGCCGGTGCTGCCGCGCGCCTACGCCATCCTCAACCCGGTGCAGCCCGACTGCGGCTACCCGGACAAGCGCCTCGCAGCGTGCGGGGTCACCTGGGTGCTGCTCATCGCGCTCCGGGCGCGGCTCCGCGAGCGGGGATGGTTCCGGGCCCGGCCCGAGCCGGATCTGCGGGACTACCTCGACCTGACCGCGATCGGGACGGTCGCCGACATGGTGCCGCTCATCGGGGTCAACCGCATCATCACCAGCGTCGGGCTCCAGCGCGTCGCGACCTCGCGGCGCCCGGGCGTGCGCGCGCTCTGTCAGGTCGCCGCGATCAAGCCCGAGCGCGTCAGCGCTGGCACGATCGGCTTCCACCTCGGCCCGCGCATCAACGCCGCGGGGCGCATGGCCCACGCCAGCGCCGGGGTGGCGCTGATGACCACCGAGGACGTCGCCGAGGCCGCCCAGATGGCGGCGGGGGTCGACGCGTACAACCTCGAGCGCCGCCAGGTGCAGCAGGACATCTTCGATGAGGCCGCCCGCCTCGTCGAGGAGGCCGGCGACCCGAGAAGTCGCCGCTCCATCGTCCTCGCGCGGCCCGGATGGCACAGCGGGGTCCTCGGCATCGTGGCCTCGAAGCTCGTCGATCGCTTCCATCGACCGACCGTGCTCCTGTCGGTCGAGGACGGCTACGCCAAGGGCTCTGCGCGCTCGATCAGCGGCTTCAAGCTCGTCCAGCACCTCGAGCGGTTGGCGTCGTTCCTCGTCAAGTACGGCGGCCACGACCATGCTGCGGGGATGACCCTCGAGGCCGACCGCGTCGACGCTTTCGCCGAGGCCTTCGAAGCCGCGGCCCGGGAGGCGCTCGAGGAGCGTCACCTGACGCGCCGCCTCCGGGTGGACGCCGAGGTGCCCCTCGAGTGGCTCTGCGAGGCGCTCTACGACGACACGAGGCGCCTGTCCCCCTACGGCCAGGGGAACCCGGAGCCCACGTTCCTGGCTCGGGGCGCCTACGTCTTCGAGGCGCGCCTCGTCGGGCAGGACAAGCGCCACGTCAAGCTCCGCTTCGATGGCGGGCAGGGTAGGGCCGTGGACGCCATCGCCTTCGGCCAGGCGTCGAGCTGCCCGTCCCCGGGCGAGCGCGTCGACATCGCCTGGATCCCAGAGCTCAACGTCTTCCGTGGGGAGGCGAAGCTCGAGGCGCGGATCAAGGCGATGCGCCCGGCCGACTGACCGCGCGCCCGAGGTCCGGCCCCCCCAGCCCCCGGGTCGGATTGAGCGCGAGCCCGGGAAATGCTAATCCCTCCGGACGGCATCCGGGAGGGACGGAAGTGAACAAGGTCTACGCGAGCGCGGCCGAGGCCATCACCGATATCGCCGACGGCGTCACGCTGATGAGCGGCGGGTTCGGCCTCTGCGGCAACCCCGAGAACCTCATCGCGGCGCTGCACGAGCGCGGGACCAGGGACCTCGTCGTCATCTCCAACAACTGCGGGATCGACGACAAGGGCCTCGGGATCCTGCTGCAGGCCAAGCAGATCCGGAAGATGATCTCGAGCTACGTGGGCGAGAACAAGAACTTCGCCCAGCAGTTTCTCAGCGGCGAGCTCGAGGTGGACCTCGTCCCCCAGGGCACCCTCGCTGAGCGCATTCGCGCCGGCGGCGCCGGTATCAAGGCCTTCTTCACCCCGACCGGCTTCGGGACCGTGGTCGCCGACGGCAAGGAGACCCGCGAGTTCGACGGCGTCCCGTGCGTCATGGAGACGGGGCTCACGGCCGACTTCGCCTTCGTCAAGGCGTGGAAGGGCGACACCCACGGCAACCTCGTCTACCGGTCCACCGCGCGGAACTTCAACCCGATGATGGCGACCGCCGCGCGGGTGACGATCGCGGAGGTCGAGGAGCTCGTCCCGGCGGGCGAGCTCGATCCCGACCACATCCACACGCCGGGCATCTACGTGCAGCGCATCCTGAAGGGGAGCGACTACGACAAGCCCATCGAGCAGCGCACCACGCGGCCGCGCGCCTGAGCAGAGGGGAGGACAAGACATGGCGTTGTCTCGAGAGCAGATCGTCAAGCGCGTCGCGCGCGAGCTTCAGGACGGCTTCTACGTGAACCTCGGCATCGGGATGCCGACCCTCGTCGCCAACCACATCCCCGAGGGTGTCGAGGTCGTGCTCCACTCCGAGAACGGCCTCCTCGGCATCGGCCCGTTCCCCTACGAGGGGGACGAGGACGCCGACCTCATCAACGCCGGCAAGCAGACCGTGACGACGCTGCCGGGCTCGAGCTTCTTCTCGAGCGCGGAGTCCTTCGCGATGATCCGCGGCGGCCACATCGACCTGGCGATCCTCGGGGCGATGCAGGTCAGCGAGCAGGGCGACCTCGCGAACTGGATGATCCCGGGCAAGATGGTCAAGGGGATGGGCGGCGCGATGGACCTCGTCGCGGGCGCGCGGCGAGTCATCGTCATCATGACCCACACCGCCAAGGGCGACCGCCCGAAGCTGCTCGCGGAGTGCGACCTCCCGCTCACCGGCCGCGGCTGCGTCGACCACGTGCTGACCGACCGCGCCTGGTTCGACGTCGTCGAGGGCGACGACGGGAAGAAGAAGCTCGTCCTGAGCGAGATCGCCCCGGGCGAGACGGTCGAGGGCATCCGCGCCGTCACGGGAGCGAGCTTCGAGGTCTCCCCCGATCTGAAGACGATCGCAGCCTGAGCCCCCCCACACCGACCGCGCCGAGCGGCCCCCCGACGGGGTTCGGAGCCTGGCTCCGGGCCCTCCTCGAGCCCCGCGCGCCGGGGCAAGGGCCGCATGCGCCGCGGGTGAAGCCCGCCGCCCTGGCGCTGATGCTCGGGCTCATCGCGCTGCAGGTCGTCGCGCGCTACCAGTGGGGTTTCCTCTACGAGAAGGAGTGGCAGGGCTTCCACATCCTGCTCGGCTTCGCGGCGTGCTTCGGGGTCCTGACCCTCTTCCACGGCCCGGGCCTGTATCGCCACCTGACACGCCGCACCTGGATCGTCCTGGGGACGTCGACCGGGCTCTTCTTGCTCTTCTGGTACTTCGGCCGGATGGACGCCTACGGGCGCTACTGGCACGCGCTCATCCCGCGGGACGGGCACTTCGCGCCGATCTACGCCTTCGCCTACTTCGCCCTGGCCGCGGTGCTCTTCCGGCTCGCGCTGCCGATGCTGACGGCCCGATGGCTCCTCGGGATGCGCCCGGGCGAGCTCGGCCTCCGCGCCTCGCACAACCCGCACCCCCCGACGGTGAAGCGCGTCTGGGTCGTCTACCTCCTGCTCTTCCTCGGGGTGCTGCCCTTCGTCGTCAACGTCTCGCTCACCGCGGCGTTTCAGGCGAAGTACCCGCTGTGCCGGGAGATCGTGTCCCCCGAGGGCGGCATCGCGCTCAGCCACTTCCTCGCCTATCAGGCCTTCTACATCCTGATCTTCGTGTCCGGCGAGGGCTTCTGGCGCGGCTACATCACGTTCGGGCTCGAGCGTGACCTGGGCCTCTACGGCCTGGTGCTGATGGTCGTGCCCTACGTGACCGGCCACTTCGGAAAGCCCCTGCCGGAGACCCTCGGCGCCATCGCCGCGGGAATGACCCTCGGCTTCCTCGCGCTCAAACATCGCTCGATGTGGCTCGGCGTCGCGGTGCACTATGCGGTCGCGCTGTCGATGGATCTGCTCTCGATACGCGCGAACGGGTTCGTGATCTATCCCGGCTGAGGCCGCGAGCGGGTCGTCAGGCAACAGGTGTTCGAGGGGAACATGTCTCGGGTGATGGGTATCGACTTCGGGCTGGCGCGGATCGGCGTCGCGCTCAGCGATCCGACGCGGACGCTGGCGTCGCCGCTGACGACCGTGCACGAGAAAGACAAGGGCGCCCAGATCCGGCGCGTGGTCGCGCTCGCCACCGAGCACGAGGTCGCGCAGGTCGTCGTCGGGATCCCGTATCGCCTCGACGGCACCGTCGGTGACATCGCCGAGGTCGCGGAGAAGTTCGCCGCCAAGCTCGAGGCGACCCTCGACGTCCCGGTCGCGCGCTGGGACGAGCGCTTCTCCTCGGTGACCGCCGAGGACGCCCTGCGCGTCGCGGACACCGGGCGCCGCAAGAAGAAGCGGAGCCGCAAGGACGAGAAGGGGCGGATCGACGCCGCCGCGGCGGCGGTGCTGCTCCAGGAGTGGCTCGACGGGCCGGGGAGGGCGGGCGCGTGAGCCGTCTCCGGCTGCCGAACGAGCCGCCACCGCGGCGGGGGCTCTGGCGGGCGGGCGTGCTGCTGGTCCTGTTGGGCCTCGCCGTCTTCGCGCTGGTCGCCTGGCTCCAGGTGTCTTCGCGCCCCGAGGGCAACCCGGCGACGGTCGACGTCCAGATCCCGCGAGGCGCCTCCCGCGACGCCATCGTGCGCCTCATCGAGGACGCGCAGCTGACCGAGCACCCGACGGCGCTCGACTGGGTGCTGAAGCTGTCTGGAGCGTACGGGCAGGTGAAGGCCGGCGTGTACACCTTCCCCGGTGACGCCAACGCCCTCGAGATCGCCGAGGTCCTGGAGGCGCCGCCGAAGCCGGCCTCGCAGCTGAGCCTGACCCTCATCCCGGGGGAGACCGTCTGGGAGTCGGCCGATCGCATCGCCGCCCTCGGCGTGGGCTCGGCGCGGGACGTCACGACCCTCGCGGCCGATCACGCCTTCGTCGCCGGGCTGGGCCTGCCGGTGGGCCCGCCGCGGGTGGCGCGCACCGACGGCGTCCCTCAGACCTACCTCGAGGGCTTCCTGTACCCGGAGACCTACTTCCTCCGCACCGACGCCGACGCGCGGGCGGCCGTCGAGCGCGCCGCCGCGCAGTTCGTGACGGTCTGGGAGCGGTTGAAGACGCGGTGGCGAAGCGATCTGCTCGCGATCCGCTCGCGCTACGGGCTCGGAGAGCTCGACCTCGTCACGATGGCGTCTCTCGTCGAGGCCGAGGCAAGAGATCGGAGCGAGGCGGCGCGCATCGCCGGCGTATTCTACAACCGCCTCGCGAAGGGGATGCGGCTCCAGACCGACCCCACGCTCGTCTACCGTCCCGATCGGCAGGGCAGGGCGCCGACCCGCTCGGACCGCCTCGACGAGACCAACCCCTACAACACCTACGCCATCCCGGGGCTCCCGCCGGGGCCGGTCTGCAGCCCCGGGGAGGGCGCGCTGGTCGCGGCGCTCCGCCCGGAGCGTCACGATCTGCTCTACTTCGTCGCGATGCGGGACGGCACCGGACGGCATGCCTTCGCCCGCACGCTACGCGAGCACGACGAGAACATCCGGCGTTACCTCGGCGACGATTGACGCGCCGCGAAGCGCCCGCGATCGGGCTCACCGCCGCCACCCCTCCGAGAGCGCCGCAAGTCCGCGTGAAACCGAGGAGATCCGGGGCGCCTCGTCACTTGACACGGCGCGTCGCGCGTCCTTAGACTCCGCGCCGATTTCAGGCTCGACAGCGTTGGCTCGAGACCCCCCCGACAGCGCCGGCTGAGGCGCTTGCGATGGGAAGCCGGAATCCGGCATTCTGGCTCGGCCGCCAACAAGGCTGCGCGCACCCCCGATGGACCGGGACGAGGTTGAGATGCTCCGCAGGATCGCACTTTTTTCGCTCTCGACGCTGGCGTTGGGGCTCATCGCATGTGGCGATGACACCAGTGGGAACACGACCGACACCGGCGTGGACGCCATCTTCCCCGACGTCATCGGTGGCGACACCACGACCACGCTCCCGGACACGAACCAGACCGAGGCCGTGCGTCGGCTCGTCTTCGAGCAGGACTTCGGCGACGACAACGTCGCGTGTCAGCAGACCGACCACTGCACCATCTCGATCTCCTACATCGAGCAGCGGAAGCTCGAGGTCGTCTACACCGAGGACGGGGCGACCACCCCGGGCCAGGTCGTCAAGTTCTCCCTCGAGAACGACAACGACGGCGTCGGCTTCCTGAGCACGCTGTCGAGCGTCACCGACGAGCAGGGCATCGCCTCGGTCGAGACGAAGGCGAAGGAGTCCCACGTCGGTCAGTTCACGGTGAAGGCCTTCATCGACAACTCCGACATCCCGCCGCTCTACTTCGACGTCGTCGTCACGCCGAAGGGCCAGGTGCCGCTGACGGTCATCGGGACGTACGCGGGCAACCGCCCGGTCGCCAACTACAGCGTCCGCCTCTACAAGCAGAACACCGCCGGCGTTCCGAGCTGCGCCGACATGCTCGAGCTCTACGAGAACACGACCGCCAACCAGTCCAAGGACAACATCCAGCTGACGCAGTCGGCCAAGTTCCCGGACTTCGACAACCTCGAGACCGAGACCCCGCAGAAGTACACGATCTTCCTGTTCTCGAAGAACCAGGCGGACGCCATCCAGGCCTGGGGCTGCAACGACCAGGAGGGCATCGTCGAGTGGGCGAAGGCGGCGTCGGTCACCGTCGAGATGCTCGACCGGCCGCCGGTCTACGCGGGGCCGTACAACATCACGAGCCGCTTCGACTTCATCAGCGCGATCCCGGACCCGTACGGCACCTGGGTCGGCTACGTCGTCGGCTTCTTCCAGTCCCCGACCCAGACGGTCTTCGAGCTCGCCTGCGACCTCCTCGGTGGCTTCGAGGACCAGCAGCTCGAGGGCTTCTGCGGCACGCTCTTCACCCGCGGGCCCGACGGCGAGGTCCAGCCGGGCACCGTCGGCGGCTTCGTCTTCGACCTCGTCGACGACATCCTCAACGGCTCCGTCCAGGGCACGACCTTCGGCAACGTCCTGCAGGCCGGCGGCGACGTGGCGGACATCCTCAAGGCCTTCGAGATCAGCGCGACGCTGACCTTCAAGAACGAGCCGAACGAGGAGGGCAAGTGGACCGAGGCCGACACCACCGAGAACTGGCACACGGTCAAGGTCAAGTGGACCCTCGGCGCCAACTGCGACCCCAACACCGAGGTCGGCTGCGGCGTCCGGTCCTTCAACATCAGCGCCATCCAGCAGGAGGCGGTCACCGGCTCGTTCACGGCCAGCGTCGAGGACGACTGGAAGCTGACCATCGATCCGCACCCGCTGAACCTCCACTACGGCGCGCTCATCAACTACTTCCTCGAGAAGTTCCTGCTCCCGGTCGTGACCGGCGAGGAGGTCGTCGACACCTACGAGGAGCTCCTCGGCTTCCTCATCGGCGGCGGCGTCGAGTGCCTGCAGCCCTCGGCCAACAGCCTCGACTGCTGCGGGACCTTCGCCGACGACACCATCGGTGACGAGTCGGGCTCGATCGACAGCGGCACGGAGACCGCCGTCAACGCGGCCTGCAACGCCATCATCAACGCCGGCCCGGGCTTCCTCCGGAACACCCTCACCGGCCTCGACCTCAACACCGGCGACGTCTTCACCCTCGGGACGAAGTCGGCCTGCCTGCTGAGCGACTTCGACAACGACATGCGCGTCGACGGCGTCGGCTCGCAGTCGAACCCCTGCATGTGGGACGTCCTCCTCGACTTCGGCGGCGGCTCCTCGACCCGCTTCGACGCCATCTTCTGGGGCGCCCGCGCCGAGTAAGGGGCCCGGACCCCACCCAGGCGTACGAAACCCGTGGCGGGCTCCCCACCGCGGGTTTCGTGCGTCTGGGCTCACGCGAAAGGGCGCCTTCCCCTCCGCGTCCGCCTACGAGTCCGCGTCCGCCCTCTCTCCCGCCTTCTCCCCCGCGTCCACGTCCGCGTACGCCTACGCCCAATGCTGGTCACTTTGGCGCAAGACACCGGTCTCATGAGACTTCTCACCGCGGAGGGCACTGAGGCCACGGAGATTCCACGGAGACTGCGGCGTGTTCGCCTCTCCGTGCTCCTCTGTGCCTCCGTGTCTCGGTGGTGAATCCCGGTTGTATCAACACGTTGCCGCTAAGGGTCCGGCTGTGCGCCCAAGCCTACGCTCCCGCGTCCAGGCCCGCGTCCGCCTTCTCCCCCGCGTCCGCCTTCTCCCCCGCCTCCGCCTTCTCGTCCGCCTCCGCCTTCTCGTCCGCCTCCGCCCAAACGGAGAACGCCCCGCCGGCGGGGCCGACGGGGCGTTCGGGACTTCGCGTCCTGTGGGCGCTACTTGAAGACGCCGGTGTCGATGTTCGGGACGCCCGAGGAGCTGCCGCCACGGCTGCCGCCCCGGTGGCTGCTGCCTCGATTGCCGTTCGGCTTCTTGTCGTTCTCCGCGAGGAGCTCCTCGGCCGCGGTCAGCTTGGCCTGGGTGTCCTCGAGGGACTTCGCGAGCTCCGCCTGCTTGGCGATCGCGGCGTCCATCTTCGTCTCGAGGGCCTTGATGCGCTCGTTGGCGTGGCCGAGGGCCTTGGCGACCTCGCCCTCCGCCAGGGCGGCCTTCGCCGTCTGCTCGACGATCGCCCGGGCGGCGACGTTGATGTCCGGCAGGTTCAGCCGCTGCGGCGGCGTCAGGGCGAAGGCCCCGCCGACGCCGGCGCCGATGCCGACGAGGACCAGGGCCGCCACCAGCAGGATCGGCACGCCCCGCCGCTTGGGAGCCTGGGCCGGCGCGATCGAGGCCGCGACCGGGGCCGGCTCCTCGAGCTTCGGGCGGGTGTGCGGCGCCGTCGACGCGGCGATCCGCTCGCTGTTGATCAGGTCCTTCTTGGCGTTCGCGAGCGTCTGGTTGCGGAGCCGGGTCTCCTCGACCAGCTTCTGCTGCAGCGCCTCGCGCTTGCGCGCCTCGTCACGGGCGCGCTTCTCGCGCGCGTCGTGCTCGCGCTTGTGGAGCTGGCTCTCGAGCTGCTGCCGCTCCGCCGCCACGTCTTTTTTGGCCTCGCTGAGGAGGTCCGTCAGGAGGCTCCCCACCGACGACGCCGGAGCCGACGTCACCACGCCATCATCTTCACGCTTGTCCGCCATGTGCCGCCCCTCGCTCAGCTCGTGTTCACGCTCGCCCGCCGTCTTCGACGGGCCCGCCCCAGCGGGACATCCACTCCCAGACGTCTCGCGGGCGGAAAGGATCTGACGCCCCTCGGAAAAGTTACGCTGTCCCGCCGGACCCGGTCAAACCCGGCGCACGCGGCGGACCCTTACCGCCGGCGGCCTCACGCCTGCGCCGCCGAGGACGCCGCCGGCTCGTCGTCGATGCGACAGACGGCCACCTCGATGACCCGCGTCGCGTCCGCGCGCCGCACCTCGAAGCGGTAGCCCATGTGGTCGCAGGTGAAGCCCTCTTCCGGCATCGACCCGCACTCCTTCATCAGGAGCCCGGCGACCGTCTCGTAGTCTTCGTCCTCGGGGAACTCGGTGCCGATCTCGTTCTCGAGCTCGCGCATCGTCATCACGCCCTCGACGATCCAGTGCGTGTCGTCGAGCTTCTGGATCGCGTCCGTCCGCAGATCGTGCTCGTCGTAGATCGGCCCGAAGACCTCCTCCACGATGTCCTCGAGCGTCAGGATCCCGGCGACCCCGCCGTACTCGGACGCGATGACCGCGAGGTGGATGCGCTCGCGCTGCATCTCCATCAGGAGATCCTGCACCGGGATGTTCCACGGCCGCACCATCGGCGGGCGCATGATGTCGCTCACCCGCGGCGCGGCGTCACGGTCCTTGGCCATCGCCGCGCTCAGGAAGTCCTTCGCGTACAGGACGCCCACGATGTCGTCGATGCCGTCACGGTAGATCGGGTAGCGAGAGTAGCCGCTCGTCGAGACGACCTCGACGACCTCGTCCATGCCGGCGTCGACGTGCAGCGCCTTCATGTCGGTCCGCGGGACCATCACCTCGCGGGCGATCTTGTCGTCGAGCTCGAAGATGCCGGTCAGGAGCTTCGTCGCGACGGGCGACATCGAGCCGTCGCTCTTGCCGATTCGGACCATCTCCTCGATGTCCTCCTCGGTGACCGTCGCCACGCTCGCCTCGGTCTCTCCGCCGAGGAGGCCCACGAAGTAGCGCGTCAGCCACACCAGCACCCGCATCAGCGGGTAGAAGATCGTGTGCGTCAGGCTGATGACGCCGAGCAGGACGAGGAAACGCTCGGGGTTGTGCTTGGCGAAGGTCTTCGGGACCACCTCGCCGAAGATCAGCACGAGCATCGTCATCGCGCCGACGGCGACCGGGATCCCCCAGCCGGTGCCGTGCAGCAGGTGGTTCGTCAGGTCCGTCGCCAGCGCGCTCGCCGTGATGTTGACGAGGTTGTTGCCGATCAACAGCGTCGCCAGCACGTCGTTGGGCTTGTCCCGCCACGCGATGAGCATGCGCGAGGGCGATCGCTTCGCGTCGTCGATCTGCCGTCGCAGCTTCATCTCCGTGAGGCTGACGAGCGCGGTCTCCATCCCTGAGAAGACGGCCGACAGCACGACCAGGAGGAGGATGAGAATGACCTCTAGGGTCGTGTCCAAGCGGCGAACTGGGTCCTGAGGTTGGCCATGCGCCGCGACGAGCGTGGCGCGGCTCCGTGCGAGCAGTTCATCGTTATCACGGTTTGCGCGGGGTTGTACACGCCGACCGGCTCCGCGGCTTCACTTGCCGTGTTTGTCGGGATCGTAGTCGCGCGGAGCGGGCTTGCCCGCCGCCCGCCAGGCGTCCACGGTCTCCTGGGAGACCCGCGGGACCCAATGGGGGCGCAGCTCGGCGGCGCCCCAGCGGGCGGTCACGCTCGGCGGCAGCTCGCCTCGGAAGTAGTCCCGGTCGTAGCGGTAGATGTCCGAGTAGAAGATGGGCTCGCCGTCGTCGGTCAGGTCGACGCTCATGTACTCGGTGATGAGGTCGATCTTCTCACGCAGGTCGAAGCCACGCTGGTACTCCTCCATCTTGAAGGCGCGCTTGATCTCTTTTTCCGTGAAGCCGTCCCGCTCGAGGATCCAGTGGGCCAGCTCCACCGCGTCCTCGACGCGCACGCAGCCGTGGGAGAAGTCGCGCCGGCGGTGCTTGAAGAGCGAGCGCTTGTCGGTGTCGTGGAGGTAGATGGCGTTCGACTTCTCGAGCAGGAACTTCACCTCGCCGAGGACGTTGCCCTCGCCGAAACCCTGGATGTAGACCTTCTTCCCGCTGTCGAGGGTGACCTGCTTGATGTTGTGCTTCTCGAGGTAGTCCGGGTCCTCGGCCAGCTTGCCCTTGAGCTCGCCGTGCTCGACTCGCGCCGGCAGGATCCACGCCGGGTGGACGACCACCTCGTAGAGCTTCGTGGTGAAGAGCTGCGTCCGGTTGAGGTGCCCCTGGACGAGCTTCTGCTTGTCGTCGTCGAGCCGGTTGGTGCCGACGATCACCTTGTGGCGCCGAATGATCTCACCCTTGTCGAAGATCTGCAGCTCGAAGGCCGGCAGGTTCACCCGGAAGAAGAACTCGCCCATCTGATCGATCGGCGACTCCCGCATCCGCTGGAGCGCGAGCGCGATCTGGGCCGCCCGGCGCTCCATGGGGACGTTCATGCTGCTGAGCGTCTCCTCGAAGACGTTGCCCTCGGCCGGCAGGTCGTGCAGGCGCTGGTACTTGCGGACCGCGGCGAGCGCCAGCCCCTCGTACACCCCGTCGATCGGCCCGTCGTAGTAGCCCTCGCAGGCCAGGCGCTTCTGGAGCGTCTTGACCTCTTCGCTCTTCGCCCCGGGCCGGAAACGCCAGCTCTCGGGGAGCGACCGGCAGCCCTCCTCCGCGTAGCCGAGGTAGCGCTCGTGGGCCGCCACCATCTTCGCGTAGAGCGGGTGGGGCGGGTCGAGGTGGCTCGCTGCGGACGCCGCGCCGGCCTCGATGAGCTCCGTCACCGCCGTCATCAGCGCCCGATGCTCGCGCTTCTTCTCGAGCACGGTCTCGGCTCTTCGGAGCTCGAAGGGGCCGGCCTTCTTCACGAAGCGGAAGTCGAGGACCAGCTGGAGCAGGGCGTCGGCGACCCGGACGTCCGCCGCGATGTCCCCGGGGCGGACCACGCCGCCGACTCCGCGAGCGCGGAGGCGCTCGGCGAGGGTGTTCACCTCCGCCGCGGTCGGGAGCGTCTCGAGCGCGGCGAGCCGCTCGGCCACCCGCGCCGCGTCCCAGCTCGAGGCGTCGAGGAGCGCGGTCAGCGCCTGGGTGGTCCCGTCCGCCTCGGCGCCGTCGCCCGCCTCGCCATCAGCCCCCGCCGGGCCGAGCTCTCCCACGATCGCCTCGAGGCCTGCGACGTCGTAGGGAGCGGGGTCGATCCCGTGGGCCTTCAGCGCTCGGACCCGGTCGACGACCACCTGCCCGAGCTTCGTCAGGCGCCCGCCGCGCACGAAGCGACCAGCGCCGACGGTCTCGTAGACCTCGCGGACGAAGCCGCGGCGCACCTCGTCTTCACCGAAGCGGGCCTTCAGCGCGTCGTCGGTGGCCTGGGCGATGGCCTCGGCCTCGCCCGGGGCGTGGAGCCGCTGGTGCGCGCTCTCGAGCACGGGCATCAGCGCGGTCATCGTCAGCTCGCGCCGCCTCGCCTCGGCCGCGGCCACCGCCTCGGCGTCGTCCTTCACCGGCTCGACCGGCGCGGTCTCGGCCCGCTCGGGCGTGGTCACGCCCTCGGCCACCGGCGCCGTCGTCTCCGCGCGCGTCGTCTCGCCGCCGCCCACGGCCACGGCCAACAGTGACCCGCACACGAGGCCCACGGCGCCTACGCCGAGGAACGTCCCGTTCGAGCCCAACCCTCTCATCTCCGCCTCCGCTGGTGCTGCATCTAGCAGCGAGGGGAAAGCGCGCGTGCGTGCTCTTCCCTCGCCGCTAGAATGACCGATTTACCAGGGCCTCTGGCCAATCAACACGCTGGCTCGACCCCGTCAAGAAAGGGCCTGGCCGGGCCTCCCCGGGCTCGGGACACGCGAGTCGCTCCAGCTATTCCCGCCGAGCGAGCCCGTCGGCCGTGGCGTAGACGAGCTCCCGGCCGGGCGCCAGCCTTCGCGACCGGACACGGCGCTCGCCCGCCACGCGCACAGCGCGTCCGCGGCTCACTCCGGGAGCAGCTCCTCGTCCTCGGGCAGCGGCTCGCCGTCCTCGACGGGCTCACCGTGCTCGTCCACCAGCTCCTCGTCGACCGGCTCGCCGTGCTCGTCGACCAGCTCGTCGCCGTGGTCGCCCTCGTCGTCGACGTGATCGCCCTCGTCCACCGGATCCGGCTCGGCCGGGATCGGGGGCGGCTGGAGCTGGTGTATGGGCGGCGTGTTCGGCGGCAGCGCCGTCGGGCGCCGTCCGGCCGCCGCGCCACCGCGCACGGCCTGCGGGCGGTTCGTCCCGAAGCGCGTCTTGGTGTCGCGCATGGGCGCCGGGCGGTCGATGACGCGGCTCGGCGCCGGGGTCGCGGGCTTGGCGGCGGCAGGCTCGGCCGGCTCGGCCGGCTCCGGGCGGTCGAGCTTCGGCCGCCGGGTCACCATGCCCTCGCGGATGACCGACCGCTCGACGCGGACTCGCGGCTTGCCCAGGATGCCGGTGATCCCCACGCCGAAGACGCCGTTCTCGATGACGTTCTTGATGGGCGGCTGCTGCATCACGAAGCGCAGGTTCTTGTTCGGCTGGGTCATCTTCTTCGGGTCGTCGGGATCCGGCACCTCGCGGTCGAAGAAGGCGTCCTTGACCAGGATGGACAGGTGGATGTTGACCGCCGCGTCCTTGATCGGGCGCCCCGGCGTCAGCGTGATGGCGCTGTTCTTGGCGACCTGGACCGCGATGTCCTCGCCGTCGACCGAGGCGTCGGCGATGTGCAGGATCGTGCTGTCGCTGCCGGCCCGGCGCGCGGTCTTCTTGAAGGCGTCGATGTTCGAGGCCCGGTCGATGACCAGCTTGACGGTGATCGTGCCGAGGTCGGCGTCGCCGAGGGGGATCCGCCCCATCGGGCTGTCGAAGACCGGCGCCCGGAGCTTGGCCCCGGTGATCTCGAGGTCGATGGTCCCCGCCGCCTCGTCGAGCACGATGGCGGGCTTGCCGTTCGGCCCGGGCTTGGTCGGGAGGCTCAGCTTCACCTCGCCGCTGACGAGGCCGGTGACGTGCTTTCCGACCAGCGCCTGGAACACCATCTCGCTGCCCAGCGCGACGTTCTCGATGGCCCCGATCTCGAGGTGGTTGACGCCGTCCTCGCCGCGCTCGAAGTGGCCGCGCTCGATGGTCCCGCCCTGCGCCTCGGCCTCGAAGTTCACGTCGATCTCACCGCCGAACAGGAAGCCCGTCAGGCTCGCGTCGACGTCGAGGGACTTGATCATGATGAGGCGGAGCGGGCCCTCCTCCTCGACCCCGGGGACCGCGGTCTGCATCGTCAGCGTCGGCAGCTCGATGGCGACGTCCTCGAGGGACGCCCCGCCGAGCCCGGCCAGGCTGAGGTCCTTGATCGTCACCGAGTCGGCGCCGGTGGCCTCGGTCAGGCGGACCTCGGCGAAGCGCCGCGCCTGGTCGGTCGGGAAGGTCAGGTAGACGAAGAGCGCCGTGCAGACCAGGAAGAACAGGACGTAGCCGGTCCAGCGGAGAGCGGTTTTCATTCGTCCTTCTTCTCCTCGTAGTAGTAGGTCGAGACGACGACCTTGCCGCGCCCCGCGCGCTCGGGGCGGCGCTTGTCCCGATCCAGCCGGATCTCGGTGACGAACAGCAAGTCCCGGGACTCTTCGATCTTCTCCATCAGCTCGTAGATGGCGTCGAAGGTCGTGTTGTCGCGGATCGTCACCTCGACGTCCCGCCGATAGTAGCCGTCGAGGGCGTCGCTCTTTTCCTTGTCGCGGCTCGACGACTTGCGCTTGCGGGCCAGTGGGCTGTCCTTCGGCGGCGCATAGTCGAGGAACTCCGCCAGCTTCTTACGCCCGGCGGGGTTGCCGCGCGGGTCGATGGACTCGAAGCTGACCTGCTCGGCGATGTTGGCGATCCGCTCGGTGATGTTGAGCTTCGCGTTCTGCTCGGCGCGCGTTCGCCGCGCGTCCACCTGCCGCCGCGCCGCGATGAAGTCGGTCGCGTTGGCGTACATCGTCTCGAGGGCCCGCTGCTCCTTGTCGACGTTCTCGCGCAGGGTCGACACGCCCGAGCCGAGCCACAGGTTCAGCAGGAACACGATCCCGAAGGCGAGCATCCCCAGCATGACGCTGACGAGGATCCGCTCGCGCTTGGACAGACGCCCGAAGGCCGCGCTGATCCTACCCATCAGTCGTCTCCCCCGTCGTCGGCGGTCGTCGCGTCGGCCTCGGCCTCGGCCTCTTCGTCGGGCTTGTCACACTTGATCTCGAGCTTGAACGAGAACTCCTTCCAGCCCTGGCGCTCGCCGTAACGTACGGGCTTGGTGTCGCCGACCTGCTCGACCTTGCGGAAGCAGCGGTGCTCGGCGAGGAGCTTGCGGAAGCCCTCGATGGTCGGCACGTCGAAGCCGACCCCGGTCATGTTCGCGGTCTGGAAGTCCTGGGTCAGCGACTTCACGTCCGACGAGAAGCCGGTCAGCTCGACCTGCTTGCGCTCGACCTTCTTCTCGGTCGGCTCCTCGCCGTCCTCCTTGGGCTCCTCGGACGGGAGGCTGTCGTCGGCCGGCGGCGCGTCATCGTTGAAGCTCGCGAGGACCGCCGTGGCGTCGTAGAAGACCTTGAAGGCCGTCATCGTCGGGTAGAGCGACTGGCCGACCGTCTCCGGCGGATTCATGACGGCGTTCTCCGCCATCTTGAACTTCTGGAGCGGGTCCTCGCCGCCGTCGAAGGTCGTGTCGAAGACCTGCTGCGTGAACGTGTCGAGCTCGGCCGTCAGCACCGCTTGCTGGTTCTCGAGCCGCTGCATCTCCAGGTACTTGCGGGCGAAGAACAGGACGACGAGCACCATCACGAAGACGCCGACACCCACGAGCTTGCCGCGGATGGCGGTGAAGTCCGACTCGTAGGCGTGCTCGCCCTGGCGGAAGTTCACCTGGTGTCGCGCCGCGTCCGCCACGCTGCGGAGCGCCATGGCCGCCGCCGAGACCCCCGAGGACAGGAGCCCCGCCGGGACCTCGCGACCCTCCCAGAGCGGCCCTGCCGCGGCCGGCGGCGAGACCGGCACGTCGAGGACCCGCTGCATCAGATCGAGGATGCCGGGCAGCAGCGACGTGCCGCCGTAGGCGATGGCCGCCGCCACCGGGTGGCCGAGGCGGTCGGCGTGGGCGTGGATGGTCGTCCGGACCTCGCGCAGCAGCGGCTCGAGCGCCCGCGCGACGAGCTTGGCGCGCTGGGCGTGATCGGCCTCGCCCACTCCCTCGGGGAGGTAGCCGTCGAAGCGGACGCCCTCGTGCTTGAGCTGCTCGGCCTCGGCGTAGTCGAGGTCGAGCCCCTTGGAGAGCGCGCGGGTCAGCTGGTGGCCGCCCCGCGAGATGGTGCGGACCGCCTCGACGCGGTCGTTGCGGACGATGGTCACCGTGGTCGTGCGGTGGCCGAGGTCGATGAACGCGACCGAGCGCTCCTGGGTGTCGACCGACAGGTGCTTGAGCAGGTTCGCCGTGGCGAGCCCGGTCGTCGTCACCACCCGCGGGTCCGCGCCGGCGGTCTGGAGCGTCGTCAGCCAGGGGTCGAGCTTGACCCGGTCGACGGCCGCGCAGAGCAGGTTCGCCCCGTCCTCGGTCTCCCGCAGGAGCTGGTAGTCGTAGACGACCTCCTCGAGCGGCCGCGGGAGCACGCTCTCGAGCTGGAAGCCGAGCACGCTCTGGATGCGCTTGTCGTCGGCGAACGGCAGCTCGAGCTCGCGCATCAGGACGTTCGTCCCGGGGATGGCCGACGTGATGCCGTCCGGGTCGAGCCCCCGCAGCGTCGCCGCGATGGCCGCCTCGATCTCGCCCTCGAGACCGCCGCCCGCCGCGTCGCTCGGGATGTGGTGCTCGCGGTAGTCGACCAGGGTCGATCGCCGCAGGCTCGACTCGAGCACTACGGCCTTGACCGACCAGGTCCCTACGTCGAGCCCGATGATCCTCTGCGCCATGTTTCGAAGACCTACTCGTAGTGGAAGTTCACCAGCGCGCCGGTCGAGGTGTCGACGATCGCCACCATCTTGCGCTTGGTGTGCCCGTAGACCCCCTCGGCCTCGAGGCGGACCATCTTGGTCCGCACACCGAGCTGCTGGTCGACGATGCTGGTGTTGATGTTGAACGGGACCCCGGTGTTCATCGCGGCGGGGTAGCTGCGGAAGAACTCGTTGAAGCGGTTCATGCTCATGAAGGGCGTCGAATAGACCTGCTTTTTGATCTGACGACAGCTCTCCATCGCGATGATCGCCTCGTCCATCGGCGGGATCCCGCGCGGCCCCGGCGCCAGGCAGATCTGCGCCCGCTCGATGTCGTTCTGGATCGCCTGGCAGAGGATGCCCTTGATGACGGCGACGTCGGCATCGTTGACGTTGACCTTGTCGGTCGCGAAGACCGTCAGCTTGTCCCGGATCCGGCAGTAGACGTCGCTGGTCATGCCGTCGACGAGCTGGACCTCGCCGACGGTGTCCATCTTGGCGTTCTTCGCCTCGTAGCCGTACTGCCCGTAGTCGCCACCCTCGGCGCCGGAGCTGGCCACGAAGTTGCCGTTCTGGTCGATGTCGCTCTTCGAGTCGTCGGCGTCGGTCCAGTCGATGATGTTGAGGATGAGCTCGACCGCCTGCTCCTCGTTCTCGAACAGGCCCGACGCCGCCATCGGCTGGAGGAGGCCGCCGAGCTGCACGTAGAGCTGGGCGGCCGCGCGCTGCTGCTGCGCGAGCATCGCCGTGGCGGCCTGCTGCAGGTTCTGCCCGCCCGCGTTGAGCGACACCGGCGAGGCCTCGGTCGCCGCGCGGTTCAGGTTCACGCGCCCGTCCTCGGCGCTGACCTTGCACGAGAACGGCGCCGGCTGCCCCTCGGCCACCTCCGTCCCGTCCTCGGAGCCCCCCAGCCGCACCCGGTCGAGCTTGCTCCGCGAGACCGGTGGCCGGCTGCCGCCCACGGCCTTGTCGCTCGTGAAGTCGAGCAGCGCCATCCCGAAGAACTCGGCCTTGCCGGTCGCGAAGATGTTCACGAAGTCGCACGCGCGCTGCCACACCTCGAGCCGCTGAGCGGCAGCCTTGCCCATCAGCGACAGGAACTTCTGCATCTCCGGGAAGTTCTTCTTCGCGTTGACGGCCAGGAGCCCGATGCGGAGCGAGCTCCGCGCGTTGAAGCGCGCCTGAGTCGACGCCAGCAGGTTCCCCGACATCCAGATGTTCGTGCGCGTGTGATAGGTGAACTGCACGCTCAGCGCCGCGATGATCCCGGTCAGGATCAGCACCATCAGGAGCGCTATCCCGCGGGGCCTGCCGTCGCGCGTACCGGTGCGGTGCACGGTATCGGCGACCGCGCGTCGCGTGAGCGAGAGCGCTTCGGTCATCGGCAGGGGGCGGGTCGGGGTGCTCATCAGCTCCTTCGCTAGAACCACAGGGGCTCGGTCATGGGGATCTCGACCTGGGTCTCCATCACGATCGGGACGTCGTCGATGCCGTCGAGGGTCAGCCGGATCTTCACCCGGGCCGGCAGGAAGAGCCCGTCCATGAGCTCCTGCTCGGCGACGTCGATCTGCTCGTCGGCCTCGGCGGCCACGACCGCGCCGGCGATACCGCTCGAGTCGTCGGCGCCGAGGTCCTCGACGGCGTCGCGGATCTGCTGGACCTGCTTGAGCCGCTCGCGCATCTCGAGGGCGTCGTCGATCTCGACCTCCCACTCGCTCTGCCAGTCCTCGCGGATCTCGTCGTAGTACTCGAACTCGAGCTTGCGGACGCCGTCGACGAGGACCTCCTCGCGGCCGTCGTCGCCGGGGCGATCGTCGATGTGGAACTTCACCCGCCGGACGAGCACGTCGGACCGCGTGCCGTCCTCGAGCGTCATCGGCTTGATGTAGTAGGCCAGCTCGAGCTGGTCGCTCTGGTGGACGTTGCGGGTCAGCGGCTCGTGGGCGGCGGTGTCGAAGATGATCTCGTCGTCCTCGCCCCGAAACAGCGTGATCGTCCGCTTGTCCTCGGCCTGGTGCAGGCTCACGAAGGCCATGCTGAGCTCGCGCCCGAGGCGCTCGAGGGCGATGCGGCCGCCCTGATAGCGCTGCTGCACCTCGAGGGACTCGTCCTGGGTGTCGATGGTCGTCATCATCACGCCGAAGGCCAGCGTGAAGGTCAGCGCCATCACGGCGACCGCGACCAGCACCTCGATGAGCGTCAGCCCCCGCCGCCCCAGCGCAGCGCGCACCGCCCGCTGGCCCGCGGTCGTCCCGGCCGCCAGCGGCGCCGCGGCGCTCGGGTATGGGAGCCGGGCCGTCACTGCTCGGGCTCCGCTTCGGGGACGGCGGTGATGAAGGTCTCGATCTCGAAGTTGTTCGACACCAGCCCGTCGTCGCCCCAGGCGATGCGGACCTTGAGCTTGCGGGTCGTCGCCGCCGCCTGCTCGATGATCATCGGGATGAACGAGGTAATGAGGCTCGTGTTCTGACACATCTTGCTCAGGTTCACGCCGCAGATCTGCGACAGCCCCGGGTCGCAGAGCGGAGCGAAGGCCGCCAGCTCGATCGGGAGCCCGACGCCGCCCTGGACCTGCAGCTGCGAGCAGACCGCCGCGATGTTCGCGGCCGCCGCCTGCCCGTCGGCGCCACAGAAGGTGTTCATCAGCGCCGAGCCGTTGACCTTCTCCATCGCGTCCGAGCCCATCGCCGACACGGCGTCGTCGCTCACCTCGAGCATCAGGAGGTCGTACTCGCAGTCGAAGCCGTCGAAGTCCCGCGGCAGCATGTCCTCGCAGTCGCGGTCCTCGACCTGGTTCGTCGGGAAGCCGTCGGTCCGGTACTCCTCCTCGATGTTGAGGACCACCCCCTCGACGACCTGGGTCGCGCGCGTCAGGTTCATGACCTCGACCGCGCGGTACATCGCGTCGCCCTGGCTCGCCGCGACCCCGACGATCAAGCTCGCGAGGAGCCCCATCGCCACCATCACCTCGATGAGCGAGAAGCCGCGGGCGGCGTATCGGCGGCGGTCGCCCACTACTTCAGGTCCCGCATGAACTCGCCCTCGTCGACCACCCGCCCGTAGCGCTGGACGCGGCCGAGGGCGAAGAGCTCGAGGGTGACCGTCGGGAACCAGACCAGCTCGCCGTTCTCCTCCTCGCCCTCGCCGACCCAGACCATCGCGCGCTCGGCGCGCCCGGTCGGGTAGAAGTAGATGGCCGCGCGCCCGGTCGTCTGGGGCTCGCTCTGGTGCTCGGTCATCACCGCCGTGACGTTGGTGTGGGGCCGGAACTCCTCGCTCAGGAGCGCCCCGTCGTCCTCCGAGAAGCTGACCCGCGTGCGCGCGCCCTCCTCGTCCTCGTCCCCGTCCTCGTCGCGCGCTTCCTCTTCCTCGGCGTTCCCGAGCCCGGCGTTGGCGTCCTCGGGGATGTAGCGCGCGCAGGGGTCGCCCTCGTCGTCCGCCATCTCCGTGTAGAAGAGGCGGTTGTCCATGTCGATGACCAGCCGGTAGGTCTTGTTGTTGTGGATCGCCAGCGTGTAGACGTAGCGCATCGCCCCGCTGAGGATGCTCGTCGTCGCCCCGACGTCCGCGCTCTGGATGCTCGCGATCCCGATCGTGCCGATGCCGATCAGCATCACGATGATGCCGATCGTGATCATCAGCTCGATGAGCGTCATCCCGCGGCGGGCGGTGGCCCGTAGCCGCGTGATGACGCTCGTCACGAATCGGGACGCGAGCTTCACCGGATCAGTTCCTCCGCCGGGACTCGCGGACCACGCAGATGTCGTCCTGGCCGCCGATCGAGCCGTCCTCGCCGCCGGAGCAGATCTCGTACGTCTTCGGCCCGGTCAGGCGGTAGACGATGTCCTGCTTCCACGGGTCCTTGAGCTGCTTCTCCTCGAGCTTGCCGTCGTCCACGAGCACCTGGAGGCTGTCCGGGTACTCCTGGTGGCTGAGGTAGTAGCCGTCGAGGCCCATCTTGATGGTGTCGAGCTGCATCTTGGCGGCGTCGCCCTGCTTCTCGCCGAACACCTCCATGAAGCCGAAGGCCAGCGCCGTGCCGATGATGGCCATGATGCCGACCACGACCATGATCTCGATGAGGGTCATGCCGCGCCGGCCGGCCGCCTTCAGCGCGCGCAGGGCCTCGACCGCGGTCGGGCGCTGGCCGAGCTCGGCCGCCTGCGAGGTCTCGTCTACGTCAGCTACTCCGGACTGTGCCGGGGTGAAGAGCATCTCAGCGGTCTCGGGACTACTGGTCATCTAGGGTGCCTCCGAGGTTGGAAACGGGGATTGGGGGCTCCTCGATCATCGAAGAGCGCTCGAGAGAGGGTCCGCCCAAGGACCCGGTGGCCGCGCCGACCGCCGGCGCGCCGAGGATGCGTGCGGCCCAGGCCGCGATGGTCAGCGCGATCGCGAACGTCACGATCATCACCAACAGGGCGTCACGGAACGGGAGTCCCAGCAGGGTGCGCGGGCGCTCGGTGGGGGAGGCCATCGGCTCAACCCCCCAGGCCGGCGCTCAGCTGGTTCATCTTGAGCATCGGCATGATGATGGCGAAGGCCATGACACCCACGCCGATACCCATGAAGACGATCATGACCGGCTCGAGGACGCTGGTGAGCGAGGTCACGCGCGACTCGACCTGCATCTCGTAGCTGTCGGCGACGTTGCCGAGCATCTCCTCGAGCTGACCGGACCGCTCGCCGACCGAGATCATGTGACAGACCATCTGCGGGAACTCGCCCGAGCGCTTGAGCGGGTCGGCGATGGCCGCGCCTTCCTTGACGGCCTCTCGGGCCTCCTCGACCACCGCGGCGATGCTGTGGTTGCCCAGGATGGACTTGACGATGTTCAGGGCGTTGAGGATCGGCACGCCCGAGGCGAGCAGCGTCGACAGGGTCCGCGCGAAGCGGCCGACGTTCACCTTGCGGATGATGTCGCCGAAGACGGGCATCTTCAGCGTCCAGCGGTCCCAGGTCGGTTTGCCCTTCTCGGACTTCTTCCAGTTCCGGAACAGAAACCACCCGCCGATCATCAGCCCGATGATGAGCCACCAGAAGCTCTGGAAGAACTCGCTCATCGAGATGAGGACCTGGGTGATCCAGGGCAGCTCCGCCCCCATCTTCTGGAAGAGGTCCTGCACCTGCGGGATGACGAAGAGCATCATCAGCATCACGATGGCGAAGCCCAGGCCCATCATGATGATCGGATAGGTCAGCGCGCCGACCAGCTTCGAGCGCAGGCGCACCTGGCTCTCCATGAAGTCGGAGAGGCGCTCGAACACGACGTCGAGGGTGCCGGACTGCTCGCCGGCGCCGACCATGTTGATGTAGAGGTGCGAGAAGGTCTTGGGGTGCTTGGCGAGCGCGTTCGAGAGCGTGGAGCCCTCGCTGACGGAGCGCTTCACCTCGCTCATGATCTTCTTGAAGAGCTCGTTGTCGAGCTGGTCGGAGACCGCGCCGATGGCGTCGACGACGGGGATGCCGCTCTTGACGAGGGTCGCGAGCTGGCGCGTGACCTCCGACACCTCGAGGAGCTTCACCCGCTGGAAGAGCTTGCCGACCCGGACCTCGCGGGAGCCGGCCTTCGACTGCCCGGCGCGCCGCGTCTCCGCGCCGCCCCGGGACTCGACGTACGAGGAGAGGAAGATGCCGTCTCGCTTGAGGCGCTCCTTCAGCGCGCGCGGGCTGTCGGCGTCGAGGACGTCGGAGACCGTCTTGCCGCGGGAGTTGAGCCCCTTGTACTCGTAGATCGGCATAGCTTCAGCGATCCTCCGCCGTGACGCGCATCACCTCGTCGATGGAGGTGTGGCCGGCCAGGACCTTCAGGGCGCCGTCCTCGCGCAGGGTCTTCATGTGGCCGGCGATGGCCGCCCGCTTGATGGTCGACGCGGCGGCGTTCTGCATCACGTGCGAGCGGACCTCGTCGTCGACGACCATGAGCTCGTGGATGCCCATCCGGCCCTTGTAGCCCGAGTCGAAGCAGTCGGGGCAGCCCACGGCGCGGAAGAACGTGCCCTGATGGCGCACCGTCTCCGGATCGGCGAGGCCGAGCTTCTTCACCTCGTCCACCAGCGGGACGTAGGGCTCCTTGCACGACTTGCAGAGCTGGCGCACCAGGCGCTGCGCCATGACCGCGATGACCGACGACGCCGACAGGAACGGCTCGACGCCCATGTCGCTCAGGCGGGTGAAGGCGCTCGGCGCGTCGTTGGTGTGCAGGGTCGCGAACACGAGGTGGCCGGTGAGCGAGGCCTGGACGGCGTTCTCGGCCGTCTCGAGGTCGCGGATCTCGCCGATGAGGACGACGTCGGGATCCTGACGCAGGATGGCGCGGAGGCCGCGCGCGAAGGTGAAGTCGATCTTCCGGTTCACCTGCATCTGGCCGATGCCGGGGATCTGGTACTCGACCGGGTCCTCGACCGTCAGGATGTTGCGATCCGGCGTGTTGATGCGCGCGAGCGCCGCGTAGAGCGTGGTCGTCTTGCCGGAGCCGGTCGGCCCGGTCACCAGGATGATGCCGTGAGGCCGGACGATCAGGTCCTCGATCGTCGTGAGGTTCTCCCTGCGGAAACCCAGCTGCTCGAGGTCGAGCAACACCGCGCCCTTGTCGAGGATACGCAGCACGATCCGCTCGCCGAAGGCGACGGGGACCGTCGACAGGCGGAGGTCGACGTCACGCCCGGCGATCTTGATACGGATGCGGCCGTCCTGGGGCAGCCGCTTCTCCGCGATGTTGAGGTTGCCCATGATCTTGATGCGGCTGGCGATGGACGCCTGAAACCGCTTGGGCGCGCGGACGATCTCCTTGAGGACGCCGTCCTTTCGGAACCGGACGAGGATGTCCTTCTCGTAGGGCTCGATGTGGATGTCGCTGGCGCGCTCCTTGATGGCCTGCGACAGCACCGAGTTGACGAGCCGGATGATCGGCGCCTCGTCGTCCTCGTCGAGGATGTCCTTCTCGTCGAAGCTGATCTCGTCGGAGAACTCGTCGAGGTCGGCGGAACCCAGGTCGTCGACGACCTGATCGGCGGCGGCGCGGCGGTCGAAGATCTTGTGGATGGCGCTCAGCAGGTCGCCCCGCGGCGCGACGACGACGTCGACGTCGCGGTCGAAGAGCGTCCGGATGTCGTCGATCCCGAAGGTGTTGAGGGGGTCGGCGATGGCGACCCGGACCTCGAAGTCGTCCTCTTCGGCCGACAGCGGCAGCACCAGGTTGGTGCGCGCGTAGGCCAGCGTCAGGTCGGCGACCAGCTTGGGATCGATGGCGTCGACGTCGATGGCCCCGATGTACTCGAGGCCGAACTGCTCGGCGAGGGCCTGGGCGAGCTGCGGCTCGTCGATGGCCTTCATCGACAGCAGGATCTCGCCGAGGCGGCCGCCGCGGTCCTCCTGGACCTCGAGGCCGTTCTTCACCGTCTGTGGCGACACGACCCCCATGTCCACGAGGATCTCGCCGAGGAGCCGGCGCTCGAACAGGGTGGACGGGGCGACCGCCATCTCACTTGCCTCCCTTGTCGGTGGCAGGGGGCGCCTTCTTGTAGGCGTCCCGCGGGTCGTACTCGATGTCGTGGGTCTCCGGCGGGCCGACGCGGTCGACCTCGGATCCCTCGAAGACGGCGCGCTCGCGCAGCTCGCGCTCGGCCTTGGCCTTCTGGATGACCTCGTGGATGTCCTGGAGGACGCCGACCTTCTTGCGGTAGTCGAGCTCGCCCTCGTACTCCTTCTTGCGCTCCGCCATCACCCGCGCCAGCTCGCGGTACTCCTCGCGGCGCTGCTCGTAGATGCGCTTGAGGTCGCTCGGGTCGCTGATGACGTGGGGCACGATGATCATCAGCAGGTTCGACTTCTCGACCTGGGTGCCGGTCCGCCGGAAGAGCAGGCCGATGAGCGGGATGTCGCCGAGGAACGGGATCTTCTGGACCGACTCGGTCTCCTTGTCGCGCATGAGGCCGCCGATGACGACCGGCTGCCCGTCGCGGACGACGACGACGTTGTTGACCTTGCGCTTCGAGGTGATGGGCGCGCCGCCGTCCGAGGCGGAGCCGCCGACGAAGCCCTCGATGTCGTCGATGGACTGGTCGATCTCGAGGCGGACGTAGCCGCTGGCGTTCACCTGGGGCTTGATCTTGAGCGTCAGATCGATGTCGACGTACTGGAAGTTGCGGCCGAGGCCGCCGGTGAGGCCGCTCAGGCCAGACAGGCCGGCCAGGCCCGACAGCGCGCCGGTGTTGCCGCCCGTGAGGCCGCCGGCGAGCGACGAGAGCGAGCCGAGGCCCCCGAGGCCCGTGCTCGTGGTCACGTAGGGCTGGCGCTTGCCGATGGTGATCTCGGCGTCCTCGTTCTCGAGGGTGAGCACGTGCGGGGTCGACAGGACGTTGACGTCGCTGGTCGTCTGGAGCGCGCGCAGGGTGAAGCCGAAGAGCGCCAGCGAGAACGAGCCCGCGCCGCTGTCCGAGCCGGTCGAGACGCTCTCGATGGGGCCCTGGAGGCCGATGGCGCCGCCGCCAGCGTTCAGCGTCGAGAGCGCGCCGTTGATGTCGAGGCCGAGCCCGCCGGAGGCGAACAGCAGCGGCAGCTCCTCGCCGCCCACGTCGAGGAGCGTGCCACCGGACGCGTTGAGGTTGATGCTCTTGTCCTTGGTGGTCGAGATCTCCATCACGATCGCCTCGACGTAGACCTGCTTACGGCGCACGTCGAGCTCGCGGAGGATCTTCTGGATCTGCAGGTAGTCCTTCAGCGACGACTCGATGAGGAGCGAGTTGGTCGGCTTGTAGGCGGTGATCTTCACCTCGCCCTCGAACAGCCCGGCAGCGCCGGTCGGAGCGGCGGTGCCGCCGGCCGGGGTCGCGGTGCGGCCGACGCGGCTCGAGGTGCGCGAGGTCGACGACGAGCCCTGCGCGAGGGACGAGAGGGTCTGGGCGACCTCCTCGGCGTCGGCGTTCTCGAGCTGCTGCACGTGGTAGCTGCCCTCGCCGGGGATCGGGACGTCGAGCTTGCGGATGACCTTGTCGACCTGCAGGTAGGCCGTCCGGGTCGCTACGAAGATGATCGCGTTGGTGCGCTCGTCGGCGATCATCTTCGTGACCGAGATGTTCGCCAGCTCGTCGGAGCCCTCGACCACCGAGGTCGGCGATGAGGTCGGCGTCTTCGCCGTCGGGCGGTTCCGCGACGCGCGCCGCGAGGTGCGGCGGGCGGGCGTCGTGGTGCGGGTCGAGCTGCCGCCGCTGCCGTCACCGATGATCTGGGTGAGGAGCTGCACGAGGTCGGCCGCGGTGGTGTTGATGATCGGGCGGATCCAGATGCGCTCCTTGCCGACCGGGACGTCGAGCTCCTTGATGAGCTTCACGAGCCGCCGAATGTTGGAGCCCGTGTCGGTCAGGATGATCGTGTTGGTCGGCGCGTAGACCGTGATGTCCGCGGAGCCCGTCTTGAACTTCTCGAGGACCGGCAGGATCTCCTCGGCCTGCACGTGGTCGAGCTGCAGGAGCCGGGTCACCATCTGATCGGTGTTCGGGCCGGAGCGGCCGATCCCGTAGATGGGGCCGCCCTGCGCCTTGCTCTCACCGCTCGGGACGATCTCGAGGAAGCGCCCGTTCGGCACGATCGTCAGGCCGTTGGCCTCGAGGGCCGACAGGTAGGCCTTGTACGCCTCGTAGGCCGTGACCGGCTTGGGGCTCAGAATGCTGACGGTCGCGTTCTTGTTGGCGCCGCCGGTCAGGATGAAGTTCTGCTCGGTGACGCAGGAGATGAACTTCGTCAAATCGCCGAGGGAAATCTCGTTGAAGTCGAGCTTGATCCGCGCGTTGAGCGGGATCTTCCGGCACTTGATGCCCTGCTCGAAGTTCGTCTTCCACTCGATGACGTCCTCGACCTTGGTCGCGTCGTCCTCGGGTGTGTCGGTCTTGCCGTCCGCGTCGCCGTCCCCCTCGCCCGGCTTGGTCGGGTCGAAGCCCTTCTTGCCGTCGTCGACGTCGAGCACGCCGGGCTTGCCGCCCGAGGTCCGCACGACGCCGTCGTCGTCGCCGGTCGTGATGACCGGGGGGACGCCCGGGCGCGGCCTCGGGGCCGGTTGGGCGAGCGCGTCCGTGGCGACGAGCAGGAGCAGCGCGGCGCCGCCACAGGCCGCGGCGCGGCCACCCGTGCGAGAGCTGAAGAGAGTCATACGGGATCTCATTGGATGCTGTAGGAGAGGCTCTTGGGCTGGCCGCGGCGCTCGATCTCGACCTTGATGTCCGCCGAGCTCTTGAGCTGCTCGAAGAGCTCGAGGGCCTTGGTCGGGCTGTCGATGGCGGTGCCGTTGACCGACTTGATGACGTCGCCGCTGCGGATGCCGAGGGCGCGGTAGAGGCTGCCGGGGCGGACACCGACGAGCTTGAAGCCGTCGTACTTCTGGTTCTTGTAGTTCGGGACGACGCGGGCTTCGGATTGGAGCTTGCCGAGGTCCTTGAGCTCCTCGTTGATCATGCCCCGATCGACGTTGAAGTCGTACGCGCCCGTCTTCTTGATGCCGTTGCGGATGCGGTCCGCTCGGGCGGTCCGGCTGGACGGGTTGGTGCGGCTGGCGGCCATCGGCGGCGGCGTGCGCGGCGCCATCGGGCGCTTCAGATCGGGCCGCCCGACCGGGGTCGCGCCGGGGCGGCCGGCCTGGGCGACGCTCTTGGACTTGTCGTCCCAGAGGCGGACGACCGTGAGCTTCGAGTCCTCCTGGATGACGATGTGGCGCTGGGCGATCTTGACGATCTTCGCCTTGCCGTCGAGGAACTCGCTGCCGACCCAGCCGAGCTTGTTCTCACCCTCGACCTGTAGGGTCGCCATGGAGCTCGTCTGCTCCGGGGCGACCATCGTGCCGATGAGATCGATGGCGAGCGTGCTCTCCTCGAGCTCGCCGTCCTGCTTCGGCGTGTCGTCCTCGGGGGGCGTCTCGTCGGTCGGGGGCTCCTCGACCTCGGCGAGCAGCTCCTTCGGATCGAGGTCGAAGACGTGCCGCGCCTGGAGCGCCGCGGTGGCGTCCTCCGAGGCCGCGACCCGACCCCAGGCCGGCGTCTCGCCCGAGGAGGTCGGCTCCGCGTCCTCCAGCCCCGGCGCGGACGGGACGGCGAACATACGGCTGCCGACCCAGTCGTTGATCCCGCCGGCCACCAGCAGCGCCAGGAGCGCGATGCCGGCCAGCTTGACCGCCCAGAAGTACTTTTTGAAGACCAGGTTCATGCGTGAACGACCTCTCGGGCGCCTCTATGCAAGCGCGGTGCCATCCGGCTCGGGTTGCCGGCGGCGCAGGATACTTGCGCCGGGCCGGCCACACCAGCGTCCAGCCCACCTCGCGAGCGAGGCCCGGGCGCCAATTTGGCAACGGCGCGAACGCTCCAGCCGTCAACGGATTGTCAAGATGTCATCCCGGCCCGGCGAATCGGGCCCAGATGTCTACCGCGGCGGTCAGGCAAGTTGAACCAGTCGGACTTGCCCGCGACGCCGCTGGCGGCGTCGGCTCCCCTTGACGATACGGTGTATCGACTGCGGGTCGCCTCCTTGCCAGCGACGCCGCGGCCTGCGTCCTTGGTGGCTCAACTTGCCTGACCGCCGCTCTACTTGATCGTGTAGTCGAGCGTCTTCTTGCGGCCGCGACGCTCGATCTGGACCTGGACGCTGGAGGCGTTCTTCAGCTGGTCGAAGAGGTCGAGGCCCTTGGTCGGGCTGTCGATCTTCTGGCCGTTGACGGCGGTCAGCACGTCGCCGCTGCGGATCCCGAGGGCGCGATAGAGGCTCCCGGGACGGACCCCGACGAGCTTGACGCCGTTGTAGGCGCGGTCCTTGTACGACGGGACGACCCGGGCCTCGCGCTGGAGCCGGGAGAGGTCCTGGAGCTCCTCGTTCAGCATCGAGCGGTCGATGTTGTACTTGTAGGCGCCGGCGCGCTTGACCCCCCGGCGGAGGCGCTGCGCCCGCGCGACGCGCTCGTTGACGGCGGTCTTCGTGGTCGGTGTGCGTGGGTTCGTGCGCGGTCGCGTTCGCCCGCGGACGTTCCGACCGGGGCGTCCGGGGCGGGCGACACCCTTCTTGTCGGTCCCGTCGTCCCACAGCCGGACGACGGTCAGCTCGCCCCCTTCCTCCTCGAGGACGATGTGGCGCTGGGCGATCTTGACGATCTTGGCCTTGCCGTCGAGGAGCTCGCTGCCGGTCCAGCCGATGCGGTTATCGCCCTCGATCTCGAGGGTCGCCACCGAGCTCGCCGGCTCTTCCATGACCAGGGTCCCGACGAGGTCGATGGCCAGCTCGGTGTCGTCGAGCTCGCCGTCGTCGTTGTCCTCGGGCTCCTCGGGCTCCGCGACCACGGGCTCCGCTGGCTCGGGCGGGGTGTCGGGCTCGGGGTCGAGGTCGAAGACGTGGCGAGCGGAGAGCGTCTGGGCGGCGTCCTCGTCGGCGGCCACGCGGCCCCAGGCGCGGCGCCGTTCGTCGGCCTCGACGGCCTCGGGATCGACCTCCGGCAGCGCCGGGATCGCGAAGAACCTGCTCCCCACCCAGTCGTTGATGCCCCCGGCGATCACCGCCGCGAGCGCCATGATCCCCACGAGACGGATCGCCCAGAAATATCGTTTGAACAGTTGCTGCATGTCGCCGTGGCGCCTGGAGTACCCGGGCCCGGCGTGACGCACGACGGCACCGTCGCTACGCGAGCGGGCCCGACGCCGAACGCGTGCAAGCGAGGTGCCACCGAACTTCGCGCGACAGCGCCGGAGAGCGTGGTAGAAGGCCGCCTCGCGGGGCCGATGACGGTCGCGTGGCGCCCGCCGCCGCCAAATTGGCAAGCCTGTTCCGCCCGGTTCACCCGAGGAGTGTCAAAATGTCAGCGCCCGATTCCCCTCGCCGTCAGCTGGCCGTCACCGCCGCCCTCGCGCTCGTCCTGGCCGGGGGCTGTGGTCAGAAGGCGCCCGCCGAGAGCGCGTCCTCAGCGCCGTCGGTGAGCGCGCCTGCCCCCGCTCCCGAGCCGGCCCCGGCGGATCCCGTGGCGACGCCCGGCGAGCCGGTGAAGAAGCCCCGACCGGCGGCGACCCGGCCGAAGCAGGGCCTGATGCGCAACAGCGGCAGCGCCGAGGGGCCGATCTCGTATCTGGTCGTCGAGCCCCCGAAGCCGGCCGCCGACACGCCGCTGGTCATCGCCCTCCACGGGCGGGGGGACACCGCCGACGCCTTCGCCGGCCTGGCCGAGGCCCTCGACCAGCCGACCCGGAGCATCGTCGGGCGCGCGCCGCTCATGTGGGGCAACGTCGGGGGGCGCGCCTGGTATGTCCTCGGCGCGCCCGACGAGGCGGCGCAGATCCGCGCGCGGGTCGCCGACCTCGTGACCCTGGCCGGACAGCTCCGCGAGCGCTACCCCGAGGCGCCGAAGCCTGCGCTCTACGGCTTCAGCCAGGGCGCGGTGGTCTCCCTCCAGGCCGCCTGCGATCACCCGGAGCTGTGGAGCGCGGTCGTCGCGCTCTCGGGCCGCCTCGCCACCAGCGACGGCTGCCCCGACGGCAGCGGAGAGCTGCCGATCCTCGTCGTCGCCGGCGAGAAGGACCGGATCATCCCCGCCGAGCAGTCCTGGGCTGCCGCCGAGACGCTGACGAAGCTCGGCCGCACGGTCGAGCGCTTCTCCTTCGACGGGGTCCACCGCGTCCCCCGCGAGGCGGTCGAGGCGCTCCGAGCCTTCATCGCGAAGCACGTCCTGAAGCCATAGCGCTCATCCGCTCCGCCTCCACCTTCGCCCGCCCCCGCTTCCGCCCCGCCTTCGCCTTCGCCCCCGCGTCCGCCTTCGCCTTCGCCTTCGCCCCCGCGTCCCGCCTTCGCTTACGCCCCGCCTTCGCCCCCGCGTCCGCGTCCGCCTTCGCTTCCGCTCCGCCTTCGCCCCCGCGTCCGCGTCCGTCTTCGCTTCCGCCCCGCGTTCGCTGCCGCCCCGCCTCCGCTTCCGCTTCCGCTTCCGCTCCGCCTTCGCCCCCGCGTCCGCGTCCGCCTTCGCTTCCGCTTCCGCCCCTGCGTCCGCGCCCGCCTTCGCCTTCGCCCTCCGCTCCCGCCTCCGCCCCAGACCCAAAAAGGCGAGGCCGGCGGGAGCTCTCCCGCCGGCCTCGCCGACTCTGCTTCGGGGCTGACCCGCTCTACGCTACTCCACGCACTGACCGTCGAGGCAGTCCGCGCCGCTGCACTGCTGCTGGTCGAAGCACGCCGGGACGGCCACGCAGTAGCCGTACTGGCACTCGAGGTTGCCGGCGCAGGTCGCGTCGGGGCCGCAGGCGTCGAGGCACTTGCCGTCGACGCAGCCCTGACCCTCGGCGCACGAGGCGGGGCCGCTGCACTGAATGGCCGGGGTCGTGTCGGCCGCGCAGATCCCGTCGACGCACTTGGTGTGGGCCGGGCAGTCGAGGCTCTCGCTGCAGGTCTCGTAGCAGGTGCCTTCGAGACAGACGTGGCCGCCGCCGCACTCGCCGTTGAAGGTGCAGGTGTTCTCCGGCACCTCGAGCGGCCAGCACTGGCCGTCGGTGCAGGCCTGACCCGGCGGGCAGCTCTCGTCGAGCGCGCACGGGAAGTAGCAGTGGCCGTTGAGGCACTGACCGTCGACGCCGCAGTCCTGGTTGGAGCCGCAGGTGTCGTCCGGGTGGTCGGGGAGCCCGACGTCGCCGCCGGTCGTGTCCTCACCGCCGCTGCCGGTCGTGTCGTCACCACCGCCGCCGGTCGTGTCGACGCCACCGCCGCCGGTCGTGTCGTCACCACCGCCGGACGTGTCGGTGTAGGCGTCCGGACCGCCGCCGGGGCTCGTCACGCACACGCCGTCGAGGGTGCAGATCTCGCCGGGATCGCAGTCCTGGTGGGCGGTGCAGTAGCCGCCGCTGCCGGAGCCGTCACCGGGCAGGCACCGCCGGTCGGACGAGCAGTACGTATGGATGGGGCACTGGTGCGTCACATCGCACCGGTACTCCTCGCAGAACCCGCCGTCACAGTGCCAACAGCCCGTGCTGTCGCACACCATGTCCTCGAGGTCCTTGTCGAAGTGGAGATCGGACGAACATCCGCCCGTGAAGAAAAGCAGGCCACTGGCCAAAAGACTCGCGTAACGCCACATCGGGGTCAGCCTCCGCACGCAACAGTCGGGGAAACGCAGGTGCTGCGACGCGCTCTCCGGAGATTCGATTCACATTTTTTTCGCTCGTCGTGCGCTGCGCGGGATTGACACGATGTCATCCCGGGTTGACAGGATGTCACGGTACCCCGAGAGGAGCTCCCACCCCATGTCCGTCCTGCCCCAGACGCTGCTCATCGTCGACGACGACCGCGCCAACCTCGAGTCCCTCGAGCGGATCTTCAAGCGCGAGCGCATCGAGGTGGTCCTCGCCGGCGACGGCAAGGAGGCGCTCGAGGTCCTGCGCCGCCGCCGCATCAGCGTCTGCCTCACCGATCTCATGATGCCGGGGTTGAGCGGCATCGAGCTCCTCCGCGCGGCCAAGACCGTCTCGCCGGAGACCGAGCTCATCCTGATGACCGCCTTCGGCACGGTGGAGACCGCGGTCGAGGCCATGAAGGAGGGCGCCTGGGACTTCGTGACCAAGCCCTTCAAGCGCATCCAGATCGTCAAGGCCGTCCGGCGCGCCCTCGACCAGCAGTCGCTGGTGATGGAGAACCTCGCGCTGAAGGCCGAGCTCCAGGACTCGCGCCGCGACCGCTCGATCATCGGCAACTCCCTGGCGATGCGGCAGACGATGGACATGGTGCGGCAGGTGGCGCCGTCGAACGCGACGGTGCTGCTCCTCGGCGAGAGCGGCACCGGCAAGGAGCTCTTCGCCCGCGCCATCCACAACGCGTCCTCCCGCGCGGGCCGGTCGTTCATCGCGCTCAACTGCGCCGCGCTCCCCGAGTCCCTCCTCGAGGCCGAGCTCTTCGGCCACGAGAAGGGCGCCTTCACCGGTGCCACGGCGCGCCGACAGGGGCGCTTCGAGCTGGCCGATCACGGCACGCTCTTCCTCGACGAGCTCGGAGAGATGAGCCCGCAGGTGCAGGTGAAGCTCCTCCGCGTCCTCCAGGAGGGCGAGTTCGAGCGCGTCGGCGGCACCCAGACGCTCCGCGTCGACACGCGCATCGTCGCCGCCACCAACATGGACCTCAAGGCGCAGGTCGACGCCGGGAAGTTCCGGGAAGACCTCTTCTATCGCCTCAACGTCATCAACATCTCACTGCCGCCGCTCCGCGAGCGAAAAGACGACATCCCGCTGCTCGCGCACTACTTCCTGACGCTCTACGCGGGGAAGAACGACAAGGAGCTCGTCGGGATCTCCCGTGAGGCGGTCGAGGCGCTCCTGGCGTGGAGCTGGCCCGGCAACGTCCGCGAACTCGAGAACGCCATCGAGCGCGCCGTCGTCCTGTGTCGCGGCGACACGATCGTCGCCGACGACCTGCCGCCCCACATCCGCGAGGGGGATCCCGAGCGGCGGCACCTGACCGTCCCGATCGGCACGCCCCTCGAGGACATCGAGCGGATGGTCATCCGCGAGACCCTCGCCGCCACCCGCGGCGACAAGAAGCTCGCCGCTCAGCTCCTCGGCATCGCGACCAGGACCATCTACCGCAAGATCTGAGCCGCGCGACCGGGGCGCAGCCCGCGCTCGCCGGTCCGACGGCACGGCGGCGTTTACGCGGCCGGTGTGCTCCGCTATCTTCCTCCTCCCGAACGCCCCGAGCCGACCAGCCATGAACCGGATCCTCATCGCCCTAGCAGCCCTCGTCGCCCTCGTGAGCGGGCCGGCATGCGATCTCATCAACGGGCCGTCCGAGCTCGAGCGCGAGATCGCGGCCCAGCAGGAGGTCATCAAGGGCTACTCGGCCGCCGTCCCCGCGGTGGACGGCCACAAGACGACGTTCCTGGACGCGTGGAAGAAGGCCAACGAGCTCAAGGACTTCAAGGCCTACAAGGAGGCCCTGCAGACCCAGGTCGTCCCCGCGCTGACCCGCTACGCCGAAGCGATGCGCGACATGCCCGCCGGCTCTGGCGAGCTGGCCGGGATCCACGAGGGGATGGTCGAGGCCGTCGAGGGCGCGCGCGAGACCTTCGCGGGCTACGCCGAGGGGCTGACCGAGGAGAACTTCGACAGCGGCTACAAGACCGTGCTCGACGCGATGGAGAAGGTCTCGGCGGCTCAGGCGACCTATCTCGAGAAGCTCAAGACGTACTACGCGCAGAACCGCGTCGACCTCGTCCAGGATAAGTGACGCGCGTGACGTGGCGGGGCTCCAACCCATGATGCTCGTGCAGATCATCCGCGCGATGCGCCCGCACCAGTGGGTGAAGAACCTCTTCGTGCTCGCGCCGCTCGTGTTCGCCGAGCGGGCGCTCGTCGCCGAGGACTTCCTGCGCGCGGCCATCGCCTTCGGCCTCTTCAGCGCGCTCTCGGGCTGCGTCTACATCCTCAACGACATCGTCGACGTCGAGGGGGATCGGCTACACCCGACCAAGCGTAACCGCCCCATCGCCTCGGGGCGCCTGCCGCTGCCGCTGGCCCGCTTCGCGCTGTCCGGGATCCTGCTTGGCACCGTGGTCGCGAGCTTCCTGGTCTCGACGGACTTCGCCGCGATCGGCCTCGCCTACTTCACGCTCAACGTCGGCTACTCGTTCTCGTTCAAGCACGTCCCCTTCGTGGACGTGATGAGCATCGCCAGCGGGTTCCTGCTGCGGCTCCTCGGGGGCGGCGTCGCCATCGGGGTCCCGATCACCCCGTGGATCCTCGGCGTGACCTTCGTCCTCGCCCTCTACCTCGGGCTCGGAAAGCGCAAGCACGAGCTGCTCCAGGCGGGCCACCGCGCTGGCAAGCAGCGGAAGGTCCTCGACCGCTACCGCCTCGCCCACGTGCGCCACGCGATGCTCGCGACGGGGATCGCGACGGCGGCCGCCTACGCCGCGTACACCATCTTCGGGCAGCACGCCGGGCGCCTCTTCCACCCCCGCGACCTCGCGTGGACTATCCCGTCGGTGATCTTCGGGCTGTGGCGATTCAACCAGCTCACCAACCGCGAGGAGGAGGGCCGGAGCCCGACGGACCTCATGCTCGCCGACAAGATCTTCCTGGCGAACCTCGGCGCCTGGGCGCTGATCGTCGTCCTGGTGATCTACGCGCTGTGATGCGCTCCGCCCCGCTCGCGCTCGTCTTCGCGGCGTGCCTGTTGGCGGGCTGCCCCTCGACGCAGCGGGTCGACCCCGCCCAGGACCCGGCCCACGCCTGGGCCGAGACCGTGCGACAGCGGGTCCTGGCCGCCCGGGACGACCCGAGCTACACCCTGCGCTACAACCCCTGCGCCTGTGACTGCCCGCCCTACGAGGTCCGCCTCGCCGGCGTCTGGCACCGTGTCCTCTTCGCCGGCGCGGGCCCGGACGACGAGACGATCCTCGCCCTCGAAACGGCGGTGGAGGACGCCCGAGCGCGGCGGGTCAACGCGACCTGGCAGCTCCAGGGGAACCTCGACGACGTCCTGACCACCTGCGGGCGCGGGACCCTCGTGGTCGCGCTCTCGCCGTCGGCCTTCGGCGCCCCGCCGGTCGTCCCGGACGAGGAAGAGGAAGACGAGGGCCAGGACGAGTAGGGCCCCTAAGGGCTCTCCGGCGCTCTTTCGGCCTCGGCGATCTGGCGCTCGACCTCGTCCTTGTGCGGGACGATGTCCTTCGACACCGAGTGGACGAAGACGTAGCCGATGACAAGCCGCATGACCATCATCAGCGGCCCGATGACGGTGGAATAGGCCAGGATCGCGGCGCTGCCGCCGACCTCGGGGGGGACGTGGGGGGTGAAGAGGGCGACCATCACCCCCTGGACCGCGCCCAGCCCGCTGACGGTGGCCGGGATCACCTGCACGAAGGCGATGAGCGGGGCGTAGAGGAGCATGTGGCCGAGGTCGATCTCGACGCCGAAGGCGGGCAGGATCGACCAGTGCATCAGCACGTAGACCATGATGAAGCCCGATCGCATCAGCACCATCGTCGGGTAGTCCTTGAGCTTCGCCCGGCGGAACGTGTCGAAGACGCGCCAGGCGCGGAGCCGGCCGAGCACGAAGAAGTCGAAGCCGCCGTTCCAGTAGATGAGGCTCCCGACCACGATCCCCCAGATCACCAGCACGATGTAGGGGATGCGCTCGACGGTCCGGGAGTCGCCGATCGCGTCGGGCCCGAGGGCGAGACCGAGGGTGATGAGGGTGCAGAGCGCGATGATGTCGACGAAGAAGAGCCAGAAGAAGCTCGAGAAGGTCTCGAGGAACTTGATGTCTCGCTTCTTGTGGAGGATCCACGCCATGCCCCCCATCGCGAGCGTGTAGTTGATGGCGTTGAGGAAGTAGCTGACGCCCTTGATGCGGAGCACCTCGCCCACGCCGACCCGCCCGACGAAGCGGCGGAAGAGCGCGACCAGGGTCAGGGAGTCGACGACGTAGGCGCCGAGGGTGACCGCCGCCATGCACGCCACGAGGCGGCCCCAGTCGGCGCCCGCGAGGGCGTCGCCGACCGCCTCGATGTCGGTGGTGAGGAAGAGGAAGCCGACGATGCTGAGCGAGAGGACCCAGGGGATCAGCCGCTTGACGCGAGGGGACAACGGGGCTCCTGACGAGACGGGGAGGTGATCCCCTGACGAATGCGGTTTACGTCCGGCGGAACGGCCGCGTATGGTCGGCCGCCGTGGGCGAACGAGTCAAGAACATCCGATGGACGCCGGGAGCGCGCGCGGTCGCCGCGCGGGTCCTGGTCACCGTCGAGCAGGACCCTGCGGCCCGTGGGCCCGAGGCGCTCGCGAGCGAGCTGTCGGTCGCCGGGGTGGGCGACCCCCGCGAGCGGGCGCTCGCCACGGAGCTGGTCTATGGCGTGCTGCGGCAACAGCGTCGCCTCGATCACACCCTCGCGCCGCTGGTCCGGCAGGGGCTCGGCCGCCTCGAGCCGGTCGCGCGGGCGCTGCTCCGAGTCGGCGCCTATCAGATCCTGTTTCTGGACCGGATCCCGCCGCCCATCGCGGTCAGCGCGACCCAGGACGCCGCGCGTCAGGTGCGTGCCGGGCGGATCACCGGGCTCCTGAACGGGGTCCTGCGCAAGGTCGTCGCCCGCGGCGAGCGCCTGCCGGGCGGCGGCGGCGATGGCGCCGTCGGGGTCCGCGCGAGCCTGCCGGACTGGATCGTCGCGGAGCTCCGGGCGGCGTATGGCGATGACGCCGAAGCCGAGGCCCTGGCGCTGCGCGAGCGCGCGCCGACCACGGTTCGGCCGACCCTGACCAAGGGGGGCGCCGAGGCGTGCGCCGCCAAGCTCGCGGAGGAGGGCTTCGCCGCGGCGCCTGGGCCGTACGGGACGCTCGTCGTCACGGGGCCCGGGGATCCGTTCGCGACCGAGGCCTTCGCCGCCGGCCACTTCGTGCCCCAGGACCCCGCGAGCCTGGCGGTCGTCGACCTGCTCGGCGACGTCGCGGGCAAGCGCGTCGCGGATCTCTGCGCCGGTCGCGGGCTCAAGGCCACCGCGCTCGCCGATCGTGGCGCGGAGGTCGTCGCGCTCGACATCGGCGCCGGCAAGCTCGCGGCCCTGCGAGACCTCGCGGGCCGGCTCGGCCTCGCCGACCGCGTGACCACGCGGGTCGCGGACCTCGCGGCGGGCCCGCCCGACATCGGGACCTTCGATCTCGTGCTCGTCGACGCGCCGTGCACCGGGCTCGGGACGCTCCGACGCCACCCGGAGATCGCGTGGCGGCGGCGGCCGGCGGACCTCGCGTCGCTGACCGTGCTCCAGGAGCGCCTCATCGCCAACGCTGCGCCGCTCGTGGCTCCCGGCGGGGCGCTGGTGTGGGCGGTCTGCAGCTTCGCTCGCGCCGAGGGGTCTCCGCCGCTACCCTCGGGCCTGACGGAGGAGGTGGCGCTCGATCTCCGCCCCTCCGACGGCCTGGACGCCTTCCAGGCTCGCCGTCTACGCTTGGGATAGCCCGAGGTCCCCGTCATGAGAGCCCTGATCGTCACCGCGGCCGCCCTGCTCTGGGCGTGCACGTCGAACCCGACCCCGCACCCCGGCCAGCCGGACGGGACGCTGGACGGATACGGCGGGCGCGACACGGCGACGACCTCGGCGGACAAGGGACCCGACCTCGATCGCGACGGCGTTCCCGACTGCGAGCAGTACGGCGGCTTCTGGGATCAGACCGACAGCCTCTGCGTCGGCGGCACCCCGAGCGGCGTCGACGCCGACGTCGTCGACGGGGACGCGCCCGACGGCGGCGACGCCGGGGACGCGGGCGAGGTCGACGGGGACGACGCAGCCGACGACGAGGTCGCCGCGGACGGCTGAGCGCGCACGACCGGGGATCGGTCAGCGGAAGCCGACGACGATCAGCGGCACGCCGGTCAGCAGCGCCACGGCGGTGGAGACCGCGCCGAAGCGCAGGTACTCGACGAAGCCGAGGGTGTAGTGGTCGGCCGCGCGCTCGGCCACGATGATGTTCGCCACCGAGCCGACGAGCGTGATGTTGCCGGCGACGGTCGTGACGTAGCCGAGGAGCACCCAGCCGAGCTCCGCGTGGCCGAGGAGCGGCAGGTAGGGCCCGGTCAGGAGCACCATCGGCACGTTGGAGACGACGTTCGACCCGAGGGCCGCGAACGCCGTGAACCCCGCGATGCCGCCGGCGTCGTCGAGGCCGAGCCCCGGGGCGGCCCACGCCCAGGCGTCCTCGACGACCCCGGTGCCGCGGAGCGCCGCCACGACGACGAAGAGGCCAGCGAAGAAGACGAGGAGCGGCCAGTCGACCCGGGCGAAGGTCGCTGTCGCGTCCCGCCGCTGGGTGGCGACGAGGAACGCCGCCCCGGCGAGGGTGGCGACGCCGAGGTGGGCGCCGAAGAAGAAGGCGCCGATTACGACGGCCAGGACCCCCAGGGGGAGGGCAAGGTCCCCGCGGCGATAGTGGCGCGGGCGCCCCAGCTCGAGCGCCGGGCTGCGGGCGACCTTCCGGCCGAAGTAGATCAAGAGGAGCCCGGTGTTGAGCAGCAGCGCGACGATCGCGGCGGGCGCGGCGTGGGCGGCGAACTCGGCGAAGGACAGGCCGCTCTGGCTACCGATCAACATGTTCTGCGGGTTGCCGACGAGGGTCGCGGCGCTGCCGAGGTTGGCCGAGGTCGCGACGGCGAGCAGGTACGGGCCCATGGGGAGCTGGCCCCGAGCGCACGCCGCGACGACGACGGGGGTCAGGAAGAGGCAGACGGTGTCGTTGACCATGAACGCCGACATCACACCGGAGAGCAGCGACACGGCGACGAGCAGGCGACGCGGCGTCCGGGTGACGCGGAGGACGGCGTGGCTGGCGACGTCGAAGAAGCCGACGTCCGCGAGCCGGGCGGTGATGACCATCATCCCGAAGAGGAGCAGCAGCGTGTCGTGGTCGACGGCGCGGTAGGCCTCCTCGGGGGAGATGGCGCCGACGACGAGCATCAGCGTGGCGCCGAGCATGGCCCCGGCGGCGCGCCCGATGGGCAGGACGCGCAGGCGCCGCAGCGCGATGAGCGCGTAGGTCAGGCCGAAGATCGCGAAGACGACGGCGTGCATGGCCGGGTGGACCTCGAGCGGGGCGTGGCGCCGAGGGGCGCCGCTGGCCGCCTCTTCTCGGGCCGTCGGGGCGCGCCGTCAAGCGTCCGGCGCGCCCACGGTCACGGCGCCGCGCGACCGAGCGCGGCGGCGAAGGCGTCGAAGGCGTCGTGCAGCGCCTGCATGTCGGCGTCGCTGAACGGGCCGGAGACGAAGGCGGCGCCGGCCACGCGGGCGGCGAAGGCGGAGGACGCCTGCTCGCCGCCGTGGGCGAGGACGCCGAAGCGGATGGTGTTCAGCGTCAGCGGCGCGGGGCTCGCGGTCGTGTTCTCGGCGTCGACGGCGCCGTCCCGGAAGACGGCGATGCGGTCGGCGCGGGACCGGACCATGCCGTAGCCCCCGGCGGGCAGGCGCGTGTGGGCGGTCACAGAGCGGGCGGCGTAGGCGACGTCGAAGTAGTCCGAGCCGCTGTAGGCCAGGAGGTGCCCGTCGTACTCCTGGACGCTGGCGTTGTTCGTCAGCGGCGAGCGGATCGAGACGATGGCGTTGGTGTACTGGGGGGGCGGCGTGTCCTCGTCGACCCGGTTCAGGTAGGCGTAGAGGCCATGGACCGGGCCGAGGTCGGCGGGGCTGACCGCGGCCTCGAAGTAGCCGCCGGTGCCCACGATCCCGCCGGGCGTCGCCGTCGTCCCCGCGGTCAGGCTGCCCGTCATGACGGCCGCGCCCCCGGAGGTCAGCTCGAGGGCGGCGCTCGCGCTCGTCCCGCCCATCATCGGGTAGACCGCGTAGAGGGCGGGCCAGACGCCGGTCGTCTGGAGCTGGCCGACGAAGGTCGCGATGGCGTCCTGCTCGGCGGCGGTCGGCGTCACCCCGGCCGCGGTCGACGCTGCGACGAAGGCCTGGGCCTCCGCCGGGATCGTCGCCGTCGGGCTCACTCCCCAGCTCAGGATGACGAGGCCGGGGCCGCCGGCCGCGCCCGTGCCCCAGGTCCCGCTCGCGCCCGGCGCGCCGCCTACGGCGACACCGGCGGGGAGATCGGGGGCGCTCGCTTCGCCCGGGGTCGCGCCGACCCCGCGCGCCGCCCGGCCGTGGAGCACGCCGCCGACGTAGCCCGCGCCACCGCCGCCGGAGCCGGCCTCGACGCCGCTGGTGAAGCTCCCTCCGGCGCCTCCGAAGTAGCCGCCGCCGCCTCCCCCGCACCAGCTCGCGCCTGCGCCCCCCTGGTAGGCCGCGCCAGCGGCGCCCAGCGTCGCGCCCGCGCCCGGCGCGCCGCCGCCGGTAGGCGTCCCGGGGCCGCCGTCGTGGCCGCTCGTCGGCGCGCCGCCGATCAGCGCTCCGCCCGGCGCGCCCGCCGTCGCGGTGTCGCCGTAGCCGCCACCGCCACCGCCGCCGGCCGTGATCTCCTCGGTCCCGCCGGCACGGCGGATCGCGCTGCGGCCACCGCCGCCTCCGCCGCCCTGGTAGCCGGTCGCCGGGGTCCCGCCGCCGTACGGGGTGAAGCCGGTGTCGTCGGAGCCGCCGCCGCCCTCGCCGACGATGACCGTCAGCGTCTCGCCGGGGGTGACCGAGAGGGAGCCGGTCGCGAAGCCACCGCCGCCGCCGTGGCTTCGATGGGCGTAGGCGCCGGCCCCGGTCGAGCCGCCGCCGCCGGCGCCCCAGAGGCGGGCGGTCACGTAGTCGCAGCCGTCGGGGACCGTGAAGGTCTGGTCGGCGCCGGTGGCGGTGAAGACCTGGCTCCCGGGCGTGCACGCGGCCGCAGGAAGGGTGGGCCCGAAGGCGTTGGTGAACGTCTCGGTCTCGTCGAGGCCGGTGTAGGTGACGCAGACACCGGAGCCCGGACAGGTGTCGTCGGAGATCGGGTGCTGGGTACAGACGATGTCCCCGTCCCCGTCGGTGAGGTCGACCTCCCAGCCGATGAGCGGCCAGGACGTCCCGCTCGGGGTCGTGTCGGCCGTCAAGGCGCCGCTGGACGCGGTCGCGAGGGCGCTGACGTGGCAGCCGTCGCCGCCGGCGAAGCCGAGGGCGACGTTCCAGTACTGCTTGTCGTAGCCGGGGAGCTGCTCCTCGCCCTGGAAGACGGCGGCGCCGAAGAGCGGGCTCTGCGTCCCGGAGACCTGGGTGAACGCGCTGGCGGGGAGCACCCCGATCCCCGCGCCGACGTCGACGCGCACGACGTCGACGCCGCAGGCGATCTCGACGTCGTCGAGGTACTGCCAGGTCTCGTCGCCGGCCCCTGGGCCGCCGGTACAGGCGAAGCCCATGACGAAGGTGGTGTCGCGCTCGCCGTCGTCGTTGAACAGGAGGGCGATCGTGCTGCTCGGGTCGTCCGGGTCCTTCAGGCAGTCGAGCTTCGCCGAGCAGAAGACGTCGTCGAGTTCGATGGCCACGTCGAAGAAGCCCTGGGTCGCGGCGCGGGCGATGGTCAGATCGAAGCGGACGGCGACGTCGCCGCCCTCGACGCAGGTGACGGTTCGGCTGAGGGGGCCGGGGTTGACGTACGTCCCGGGATCGATCGGGGTCGCGCTGCCGTCGGCGTAGAGGTCGATGAGCGTGAGCCTGACCTCGTTGTCGTTGTCGTCGGCGTCGCAGGGCGCGACGTAGGAGAGCGAGCCGGCGCCATCACCGTAGCGGTCCGCGGTCAGCTCGACGTCGGTGACGATCTCGTCCGAGCCGTTCTCGACGACGAGCCGATAGCGTGCGTTCGTCACACCCGAGAGCGTGAGCGGGGCGACGGAGATCGCGACCCCCGGTCCGACCGGTCCATCGAGGGCGGACGAGCAGGCGCCGAGCGCCATGGCGCAGACGAGAGCGTTCGCGATGCGCTGCAAGGGTGTGCCTCGTGGGGTCGGTGAGAGCCCCGAGTTTAGGGACTGGCCCCGTCGTGTGCAACGCAGCGGACGCGAGCCGTGCAACCGACGAGGCGCCAGCTCGACTCGGCTCCGGAGCGTTCGGTGAAGGAAGCCGAGTCACCGATCGACCTGCGTCTGGCTGCGAGACGAACGCGCGTGTGCACCTCCCCCGAACGCGGCTGGAAACGGCGACGCCCGGTCAGCCGCGTGGCGGACCGGGCGTCGGTGCTCTCGAGGTCGGTTCAGCGGAGGCCGGGTCGAGCCCGTGGCGCTGCGGCGAGCGCGTTCACGTGCGCGGACCCGGTGCGTCCGCCGTCGTCACTTGGCCAGCCAGCGGACGATGGCCCGCAGGTCGTCGTCGCTCCCCGACCACTTCTTCTTGTGCTTCGCCTCCTCGCCCTCGTCGTTCGCCTTGGCGACCTCCTTCTTCAGGTACTTCACGAGGAGGTCCTCGCCACCGGTGACCGTCGAGACGTCGAAGGCCTTCTCGGGCTTCTGGCCGGCGATGCCCTTTGACGTGACGGAGTGGCACTTGTCGCACTTGTTGGCGAGGAAGAGCGCCTTGCCGTCCGCGGGCTCGGCGTCGGCCGCGGGCTCGCCGTCGGCAGCGGGCTCGCCGTCGGCAGCAGGCTCGCCGTCCGCGGGCTCGCCGTCGGCAGCAGGCTCGCCATCCGCGGGCTCGCCGTCGGCAGCAGGCTCGCCGTCCGCGGGCTCGCCGTCGGCAGCAGGCTCGCCATCCGCGGGCTCGCCGTCGGCCGCGGGCGCGCCGTCGGTCGGGGTGGCGGCGCCATCCGCCTCGTCCCCGTCGTCGTCGGTCGCGCCGTCGTCCGTCGCGCCGCCGTCGTCATCGTCGCTGTCGTCGTCGCCCTCGTCCTCTTCGGGCAGTCCGTTCTCGCCAGCGTCGTGGCAGTCGTAACAGACCTTGAGGAGGACCGGCTTCGTCTCGTGCCAGGAGTCCTGGTGGCACATGCTGCACTTCGGGTCGTCGATCTCGTCCTCGAAATAGTCGTCGAAGTGGTCGGTGTGCGGGAAGGCCTCGCCCTCGTCGAAGGTCTCCTGGTCGTGGCAGGTCAGGCAGTCGCCGAAGGGGTCCTTCGGGCGGCTCACGGCCGGGAGCTCCGGCACCTTCGACCGCATCGCCGGGGTGATGGTCCCGATCGGCGCCGGAGGCGGCTCCGAGAGGCGCTCGATCTTGGACCCCAGGGCGTCCATGTCGCTGAAGGCCACGCCGACGGCGATGCCGACGACGGCGATGAGCCCGATGGCGGACCAGGCGGCCTTGCGGTGCCAGGGGCGCTCGTCGTCCAGCCCCGCGGGCGGGACGTCGCCGAAGCGCTTGACGTACTCCTCGCGGTGCTCGTGGTAGAGCGTCTCGACGGGGATGCGCCCGGTCAGCCAGACCCAGCTCATCGGGAAGATCGTCGGCCGCAGGTGCACGTTGTAGAAGTGCCACAGGAAGATCGCCAGGGCCGCCAGCAGCGCCTCGTCCGAGTGGGCGATGCGGCCGAGCTCGAGGGCCTCGCCCGGCAGGATGGCCGAGGTCGCGACCGGGAACCACAGCATCACGCCGGAGATGCCCATGATGAGCATCCCCCAGAAGACCGCCCAGTAGTCGAACTTCTCGAAGTAGGTGAACTTGCCGAACTTCGGCCGTTCTTTGCGGAGCCCCATCAGGAACGCGATGTTCCCGATGAGGTCCTTGGCGTCCTTGATGCCCGGGAGCATCGAGAGCTTCAGCGTCTTCCGCTTGATCCCGATGATCAGATAGATCAGGTGGTAGATGGCGACCGCGATGAGGAGCGCGCCGGCGATCCGGTGGAGCGCGCCGACTACCGCAGGGCCGCCGAGGGCGTCCATGAAGCCCGTCGACTGACCGACCGCCGCCGCCTTGAGCGGCCAGCCGGTCACGACCAGCGTCGTGAACGACAGCATCATCCCCCAGTGCTGTATCCGCTGGTGGATGTCGAAGCGCTGCACCTCGTCGTCACGCTTCACGGTCGCCGTCTTCAGCGCCTCCTTCTGGTGGGCGTGCGCGGACGGCCGCAGCGAGCGGAAGAGGTCGAGCAGGACGTGCACGACCAGGAGGCCAATCGTCGAGAAGGTCAGCAGCGAGAAGAAGAGCGTGAAGATCCACGCCCAGGTGTCGTGGTCGACCTTCGGCGGCTCGTGCGAGACCGCGGCCGCGAACGAGTCGGTCGCGCCCTCGTGGCACTGGGCGCAGGTCTTCGCGCGGTTGCCCTCCGACACCGTCGAGCGCGGGTCGTCGGCGGCGAAGACGCCGTGGACCCCGTGACAGTCGGTGCACGACGCGGCCTCCTCGTTGCCGAGGTGCAGGAGCCGCCCGTGGATCGTGTCCCGATACGTGTCGACCACGTACGGGCTCGTCGCCGGCTTGCCCTCCTCGCCTGCGAAGCCGTGGCAGCTCGAGCACTGCATCACGATCTCGGTCTTCTTGTTGAAGCTCCACGCCATCTGGTGGGCGGCGCCGTGGCAGGTCAGGCAGTCCGGCTGCTCGCCCTTGACCTCGATGGAGGTGAGCGGGCCGTGCACCGACTCGACCCAGGGGGTCGCCTCCTTCTCGTGGCACTTGTTGCATGCCGCGAGGACGCCCGCGCGCATCCGCGCCTTGCCGTCTATTTTGTCGGCGAAGGGCTGCAGCTCCCCGAGGACCGGGGTGTCGTGCGGGTTGCCGCGCCCTGCGTGGCAGTCGTTGCAGCTCAGGTCGTCGTGGACGTCCCGAGAGGCCTTTCGCAGCTCGACCACGTTGGCGTGGCACTGGATACAGGCGTGGTCGTCCGTCCACGGCTCGAGCGCGCTGGCCGTGCCGGAGCTCGCCAGGACCGCCCAGGCGAGGGCGGCGGTGGTGATGAGTGCTCTGGTCACCGCTGCTCCTCCTCCGGCTGAGCCGTCTGCTCGGTCCGCGCCGCGGCCTCGGCCGCCTTCGCGTAGCGTCGCCCGACCAGCCCGTAGACCAGGGCGCCGACGACGGCGCCGAGAATGATCATGAGCGCCGCGGTCGCGAGCGCCCCGAGCAACATGCCGATCCAGACGATGATCTTGCTCAACGTGTCCTCGGACGCCGGGGCGAGCCCCAGGCCGTGGACGATCGCCACCCCGGCGGCACCGCCGTAGGCCAACGCCGCGTTGAGGATCAACGTCAAGAAGACGACGAGTCCTGCTACACCACCCGCAAAGCTAAACGCATCTCGCACTGCGGGACTACCCGACTTCACACTCATGCGCCTCCTCCCTCTAAGAGCCGCAACGGGACGCTAACACAGGGCAAAGTATGTGTCCTGTGAGTTTTGTATCAGGGTGATATTGCACTGCGAAAGTCGCGAGATTGTGTGAAATGGCAAATGCGACCACATTGGTCCTGTTCGAGCCGCCTGCGAGGACAGCCAGCGGACGGTCGACAACGACGCCGCATCGCACATCAGGAGCCCCGAACGACGCAGTGCGGGATACGACTGGCGCGAGTCGTGCTAGGAGAACGGATGGGGCCGTGTGTGACCCGTCTGCGACGAATCGACGAGGAGGGGGGAGTGTCCGGCGCCGAGACCCAGGTGCGGCAGCGTGGACGTCCGCGGTGGCGTCACACCCTGTATGCGCGCGCCTGGCTGTTCCTGCTGCTCGGTGGCGGGGCGCTCGTGGGCGCGCTCGCCGCGATGTCCGGTCGCCTCGTGGACGCGTCGGTCGACCGGCTCCTCGACGAGCGCCTCGACCTCGCGCGGACCGTGGGCGGGCTGGTGGAGCGGCGCATCCTCGGAGAGCTCGAGCACCTCACCCACCGCGCGGCGCCGCACATGGGTGACGGTCAGGAGGAGCGCCTCCGCGCGGCGCTCGCGCAGGAGTACCCGGCGACCATCTTCCGTGAGGGCGCGCTGGCGCTGTCCGCCGACGGCCACGTCCGCGTCGCCCTGCCCAGCAGCTCGAGCCAGCTCTCGACGGTGCTCGATCTGCAGCTCCTCGCCGCGCGCTGCCGGGAGCTCGGTCGTCCGGTGATCTCGCCCCTCGTCCACCTGACCGGCGGGCGCCGCCCGGCGCTCGTCGCGCTGCAGTCCGTCGACGGCCCCGGCGGTGAGATCATCGGCTTCGTCGGTGGCGTCGTGCAGCCCACGGCCACCGATCTGCTGAGGGACGTCGCCGAGATCCGCGGCTCCGCCGTGACCGATCTCGAGCTCGTGGACACCCACGGGTTCGTCGTCGCGTCCACGGCTCGGACCGGCCTCTACGAGAGCGGGGACCACGAGGATGTCCTCGTCGAGGCCATCGCGCGCAAGCGGGACTTCAAGGGGCGCTGCCACAGCTGCCACGAGGCCGACGACGAGGAGCCCGCCGACACCCACGTCATGTCCTTCGCCCCACTCCCGAACCTGCAGCTCGGGCTCGCGGTCTATCAGCCCGAGACCGCAGCCCTCGCGCCGGCCTTCGACCTCCGCCGCCAGCTCGTGATGGTCATCGCGGTCGTCGCGATCTTCGTGGTCTTCCTCGGCTTCGCGGTCCACAGCGTGGTGCGGCCGGTCGTCCGCTTGCGGCGCGCGGTCGACCGCCTCGAGGCGGGCGCGGACAGCCGACTGCCCGCCTTCGGGCGCGACGAGGTGGGGGCGCTCGCGCGCTCGCTCGAGCTCTGGCGCGGGCGCATGACCGACGCCATGGGCGCCCTCGACGGGGCGCGCCGCGCGGCCAGCGAGGAGGCCGAGGCGGTGCGCCGCCACCTCGAGGCGCTCGAGGACCTCGCCGCTCAGAGCGCAGGCGGCGCCGACGTCGCGGCGGTCCTCGAGGCCGGCCTCCGTCACCTCCTCGGGGCCACCGGGCTCGACCAGGGGGCGGTGCAGCTCCTGTGGGGCGAGCGGACGTACGTCGTCCGGAACGGGCTTTCCGACCCCCAGCTCGAGCGGCTCCTCGACGAGGCCTCGGGGCTCGCCCTCGATCGCCGCGTGGGCGGCCAAGGGGGGCCGGGGAGCTGCGCGGTCACCGCCCGCGAGGGGGCCGACGGGAAGGCGCACCGGGTGCTCGGGCGTCTCCAGGCCCACCACGGGTCGAGCGTGACGGCGGTGATGTGTGGAAACGCACAGCCCGTGGTCCGCGAGCATCGCATCCACTCCCTCCTGTTTCACCTCTGCATGACCACGTCGGGCCGCATCCTGCGCGACCGCGAGCAGGTCGTGCAGCGCCAGCAGGAGCGCTATCTGCGCGGCTTGCTCGAGGCGCAGGAGGAGGAGCGGGCCCGGATCGCCCGCGATCTCCACGACACGATCGCCCAGGAGCTCGCGGCGCTCCGGCTCGAGCTCGAGCGCTTCGCGATGCACGTCCCCGAGGGTGACGAGCGCCAGCGACTCGAGGCCCTCGAGCGGCGCGCGTCGGACGCCCTCAAGACCACCCGCGCGATCCTGCTCGATCTGCGCCTGACGGTCCTCGACAGCATGGGCTTCGTCGCGACGCTGCAGTGGCACCTCGAGCGCCTCGGTCGCGAGCACGACATCCGCGGGACGCTCTCGATCGATGGCGACGAGCGCCCGCTCGGCTACTACCTGGCCGTGGCGCTGCTGCGGATCTTCCAGGAGTGCATGAACAACGTCGTGCAGCACGCCGACGCCGATCAGGTCTTCGTGACGCTCGCCTTCGAGCCGGACCACGTCTCGCTCCTCGTCGAGGACGACGGCGTCGGCTTCGACGAGGCCTCCGCCGTGCGCTCGGCGAACGACGAGCGCGGGTTGGGGCTCCTCGGGATGCGCGAGCGGACGCGCCTGCTCGGCGGCACCCTCACGATCAACACGCGCCCCGGCGAGGGGACCTCGGTGTCCGTCGTCGTCCCGAACGGCGACTTCGAGGCCCCGGAGCCAGGCGCGGAGGAGCGACCCGGATGAGTCTCCAGACCCGCATCGTCCTCGCCGACGACCACGTGGTGTTGCGCGTCGGCCTGAGGTCCTTCCTCGAGGAGCAGGAGATCTTCCCGATCGAGGTCGTGGGAGAGGCGAACGATGGCCACGAGGCGATCGCGCTCGTCGAGAAGACGCGGCCGGACCTGCTGTTGCTCGACCTCTCGATGTCCGGCCTCGGCGGCCTCGAGACGACGATCGAGCTGCGCCGGCGCGAGCTGAAGGTCCCCATCCTGGTCCTGACCCAGCACGCCGAGTCGGTGATCCTGCGGCGGGTGCTCGAGGCCGGCGCGAACGGCTACATCCTCAAGTCGGCCCGCGGCGAGGAGCTGGTCAGCGCGCTCCGGGCGGTCGCGCGGGGCGGGACCTACATCGACCCGTCGCTCGCGGCCTCGCTCGTGTCGCGGGCGCTGGGGGACGCGGGGCCGGCCGACGAGGACGAGGCCTACGCCTCGCTCACCCCGCGCGAGCAGCAGGTGCTCAAGCTCGTGGCCGAGGGGATGTCGAACAAGGAGATCGCGGTCGCCCTCGACGTCGCGGTGAAGACGGTCATGGCCCACCGGGCGAACCTGATGGACAAGCTCGGGATCCGGAACCGCTCGAAGCTGATCCGCTTCGCCCTGCGGATGGGGCTCATCACCGACGAGTGACCTGGCTTCCGCGATCCCCGGCCGTCAGGGCTCCGGCCCGTCGCGGTCGTGGGGCTCGAGCCCTTTGATGACGCGGCGCATCTCGGCTGGCGGGAGCGCGCCGAGGACGTGGATCGTGGCGCCGCCGCTGCCGACCGAGAGCGACCGCCAGCCAGCGGGGCAGTCGACGCGGAGCGGGCTCACGCAGCCGGCGAGGGGCTCGAGCGACTCCGGCAGCGGGGGCGCCCCGACCCCGATCCAGAGCGGCGGCTCGTCGTCGGTCGCCCCCGCGAGGCCGAGCCAGCAGCCGGTCTCGGGACCGACGCGGTAGAGGATGACCCGGGGTGGCCAGCCGAGGTGCTCGGGCACGATGCGCGGGGTCGGGATCACGCCGGCCTCCGGGGGGATCGCCTCCATCGCGAGGGCGCGCTGCCACCCGGTCGGTCGGTCGCCGAGGAGGAAGCGATCGGCGCCGTACAGCCCCGCCGCGAGGACGGCGGTCCACACCAGGGTGAGGGCGAGGCGCCGGGGGGCCGTCATACGACGCTCCAGAGCAGGACCGCGAGGAGCGCCCCCGCGGAGAGGGTGACGAGCGGCGCGGCCTGGGCCCGGCCGGGGCCGTCGAGCAGGGTCCGCACGCGCAGGCGGGTCGCCGCGAGCTCGGCCTGGCGGAGGACCCGCGCCCGCGCCCGCGCCAACGTCCCGTCGCCGTGGGCTGAGTCGCCGCTCCGGAGCTTCAGGAGCGCCGCGGCGAGGACGGCCGGCTTCTTCGTGATCTCGGCCGCGAGGGCGTCGGCCGCGGCCTCGCGGGCCTCGACGAGGAGCCGGAAGGTCACCAGCGCGAAGGGGCTGGGCGCTTGGAGCGCGCGCAGGACCCAGACCCAGAAGAAGCGCCGGTTCCCGCCCTGGACGAGGTGGGCGAGCTCGTGGGCGAAGACGGCCTCGAGCTCGAAGCTGTCCATGCGACGCCGGAGCCCCCGGGACACGAGGACGACCGGCTCGACGAAGCCCTCGACCGCCGCCGTCGGGACGTCGGTCTCGAGGAGCCGCACGTAGAGCTTGCGCCGGCCGGGGAAGCGGTGGCCGGCGGCCTCGAACTTGGCGATCGCGGTGTCGAGGGCGGCCTCGAGCTCGGGATCGCGGACCCGCACGGCGTGGCGCTGGACCTCGACCCGGGCGAGCACGGGGCGGAGCTCCTGGATGACGAAGAGGAGCGCCGTGCCGACGAGGAGCACCGCGCCGACCGCGACCACGGCGTCGCTCGCGAGGATGTGCTCGGTCCAGAGATCGGCGCGCAGGACGGCGAAGGCCTCGCTGTCGGGCAAGAGCCCCAGGAGGTGTAGCCCCACGACCACCGGGGGCAGCACGAGGGCCGCGGTGAGGAGCCGAGCCCACAGGCCGGCGGGCATCGGCGCGAGCGCTCTCCGCAGGCCGGCGAGCCAGGCGAGCCCGACGAGGCCGTGCAGGAGGTTGGTGATGAGGAGCTCGGGCGCCATCGGGGTGTCGAGCCTACACGAGGTCGGGTCGTCCGCACTCCAAAGCGCCTCGCCTAGGTACTTTTTCCTAACACGTCTCGGGATCCGAGCGGATGGGCAGGGACGCCGCGAGGGACGATGTTGTGTGTGCGAACGGTGAACGACGCTCACGAACGAGAGGGACGCGTCGTGGTCGCAAAGAACACCCCGGGTCGCCGCGAGCGGCGGCCCCTACCCGAGAGGTATGTGATGAAGCGCTACGAGACCGGTGAAGCAGCTCCTTACGGCATCTACATCGCGCGCAACGTCATGGACGTCCGCTTCAACGGCGCCGACGGCGAGGCCCTCGAGGGGCGCGCCGGTGGTCGCTACCTGCGCCTGCCCACCTGGCTCGTCGTCGCGGTGGCCCCGGCCCTCGGCGGCGCCTTCGTGCTGGCCTTCCCGCTGCTCGTCATCGCGGCGATCGTCGGGACCCTCGGCGTCGGGGCGGCCCGCAAGCTCGGCGGCAACCGCCACGCCTACGTCGCGCGCTCCGGCTGGCAGCCGGCGGCCGCCTACTTCAAGCAGGAGCAGGCCAGCGCCGGCGACGCGGGAGACGACCCCGAGCTGGCGGAGCTCGAGGCCGAGGTCGCCGCGCGCGCAGAGGCCGAGAAGAGAAGCTGAACGGACCCCAGCGGGGCGGCGCGTGCGGGCGCGTCGTCCCCTCACTTGTTTGTCACCACTAGAACTCAAGGAGGTTCGCCATGACCATGAGGGGTTCCCATCGAGCGATGATCGCTACGTTGGGGACGGTCCTGGCGTTTGGCCTCGCTTCCACCGCGCTCGCGCAGCCGGGGGAGGTCGAGGATTGCATGGACTGTCACAGCGACGCGGACGGTGACGTGCTCGAGCTCGAGGACGGCACCGAGATCCCCGTGGAGATCTCGCAGGACCGGTGGGACGACAACGTCCACGCCGGTGAGATCGGTTGTACGGATTGCCACACGGCGATCACGGACTACCCCCACCCGGACGTGGAGTCGGAGGATCTCCGCGACTACCAGATCGACCGGGCCGAGACCTGTAAGCGTTGTCACTACGCGCACTTCACGCGCGTGGCCGACAGCATCCACTACAAGCAGTTCGAGGAGGGCAACCGGGACGCGCCGACCTGCGTCGACTGCCACGGCGCCCACGACATCACCATCCCCGGCTACCCGCGGATGGCGGTGGACGCGAGCTGCGCGAAGTGCCACCCGGACATCTCCGACGCCTACCGGCGCTCGGTCCACGGGCAGGCGCTGCTCGACAGCAACAACCCCGACGTCCCGGTGTGCACCGACTGCCACGGCTCGCACCAGATCAAGGACCCGCGGAAGAAGGACTTCCACGCGGCGTCGCATCAGATCTGCGCCAAGTGTCACAGCGACGCGGACCGGATGGAGCGCTACGACCTCAACCCGAACGTCGTCGAGACCTACCTGGACGACTTCCACGGCGCCTCGAACGCGCTGTACGCCAAGGGCCTCGGGCGCCCGGACAAGAAGCTCGCGACCTGCACCAGCTGCCACGGCATCCACGACATCCCGTCCTTCAAGGAGGCCGACGCGTCGGTCGTCCGCGCGCGGGTGCTGAAGACCTGTCGTGAGTGCCACGAGCCGGTCCCCGAGGGCTTCGAGGACGCGTGGCTGAGCCACTACCCGCCGACGCTGTCCGAGGCGCCGCTGGTGTGGCTGGTGACGTGGTTCTACCGCATCGTCATCCCGGTCATCATGCTCGGCTTGGTGCTGCACATCCTCATGCACCTCTGGCGCTTCCGCTTCCGTCGGCCCTCCGGAGGTTCACGATGAACAGGAGCCAACCCATGAAGGGCGTCAAGCTCTCGCGCGACAAGGACGGACGCCTCTGCATCGAGCGCTTCGCCCTGTGGCGCCGCGTCGAGCACATCGTCACGATCCTGGTCTTCACCGCGCTGGTCCTGACCGGCTTCCCCCAGAAGTTCTACGACACCGCGTGGGCGGCCTCGCTGCTCGAGCTCTTCGGCGGCCTCGACCAGGCGCGGGTCATCCACCGGGTCGCCGGCATCGCGATGGCGGTGCAGCTCGTCATCCACATCTCGGTCTTCCTCGTCGGCGTGCTCACCCGGCGGATGCGGATGTCGCTGGTGCCGACGCCCCAGGACCTGCGCGACGCCTGGCAGAACCTCCGCTTCTACTTCGGCCTGCGCGAGAAGCAGCCGCCGATGCCCAAGTTCGATTACCGCCAGAAGTTCGAGTACATCGGGATGGTCATGGGCACGCTGGTGATGGTCGCGACCGGAGTGATCCTGATGTGGCCGGTCGAGTCCGGCGGCGTCATCGGCGGCGAGGCCCTCGCGGCGTCGCGCATCGCCCACTCGAACGAGGCCGTGCTGGCGCTGCTCGTCATCGTGGTGTGGCACATCTACAGCTCGGTCCTCGCGCCCGACGTGTTCCCGCTCGACAAGTCGATGTTCACCGGGACGATGACCGTCGACGAGCTCAAGCACCATCACCGCCGCGAGTACGACCGGATCTTCCCGGCTGGCCACCCCGACGACCTCGCCGAGGTCCCGGTCGAGGCGTCGAAGGCCGAGGCGGAGCCGACGCCGGCGAGCGAGCCGAAGCCGGAGGACGAGGCGAAGCCCGAGGGCGAGCCGAAGCCGGAGGACGAGGCGGCTCCCGAGTCGAAGGAGGTCTGAGGAAGCGGCGGTCGGCGTAACCGCGCCCTGGGGCATCAGGCACTTGTCCGGGGCGTGTCGCCGGCCGCCGTCTCACGCGTCGCCGTTCCCTCTCGGTCGGCGCGGGCGGGGGCCCGCTCCCCTATATCCATGTCGAGCGGGTCCCCGCCGTTTCTCGGTCGCGCGCCGAGCGAGGGAACGGTGAGAGACGAAGCGGCAGGCTCGGAAATGGGCCTGCCGTTTCGCGTCGTCTGCGTCCGAGGTCGCTGACCCCGAGCTATCGCAGCACGACGACGGCGCTGTTGCGCTGCACCCGCACGGACAGCCCGCGGAACGGCGGTAGCAGCGTCAGCGACGGCGGGCTCTTCCGCGAGCCCTGGATCTGGACCAGGGTCACGCGGCGGCGGACCAGGTCGTACTCGGCGCGGTAGGTCGCGTCGGGGAGGACGACCTCCCGCGGGAAGTCGCGGTCGATCGCGGCGAGCGCGGCGGCCGGGATCGGCGGCGGCAGCAGGTCGTCTCGGGACAGGAGCGGGAGGTCGGCGTTCTCCTCGAGGCCGACGGCGGTCAGGCGCGCCAGCGCCAGGGACTCGACGGTGGTCTCGCCGTCGAGCTCGTCGGGGAAGGCCAGCGCCGCGAAGAGGGCGCGGTCGGCGATGTTGGCCGCCGCCAGCCGCCGGCAGAGCGCCCAGGCCTGCAGGCGCGCCTCCGCCTCGGCCGCGCCCCCCTTCATGAAGCTCCCGCGGGCGAAGAGCCGCGCCGTCGCCTCCCGCAGCTGGGCGCCGCTCAGCGGGCGCTCGGTCTCCGACAGCACCCGCCCGGCGTGGACCCGCTCGACCGTCGCCACGACCGATCCGCGCGACATCGCCGGGGCCGCGACCCGCTCCTCTCCCACCCCGGCCGCCGCGAGCCACGGGATCGGCACCGGCATCGCCGCCGTCGCGATCAGCTGCGCCGAGCGCTGCTCGCCGATGGCGCGCTCGGCGAGCACGAGCACCGCCTCGGCCTTCTCCGCGTCGACCGCGCTCTCCCGGCCCGGTGCGAGCTCGGTCCCGCCGTTCGCCCACGCCGTCCGTCCGCGCCGCCGCCGCGCGACGTGCGCACACATCGGATCCGCCGCCAGCAGCGTGTCCGCGAGCGCGCGCCGGTCGATCTCCAGCGCCCGCGACGGGGCCCCGTCGACGTCGAGCATGGTCCGCAGGCGCTTGCGCAGGGTCCTCGCCTCGTCGAGCGAGCGCCCGTCGAGGCCGTGGACCCGCGGCTGTCCGATCCTCAGGGCGCGAATCAGCGCCACGGCGTCGCACCCGGCGGCGCGCAGGTCGTCCTCGGGGTGCTCGGGTCGCTCGCGTAGGAAGAGCGAGCGGTCGGTCCCCAGGGCGGCGACCAGATCCACCGCGTCGTCCAGGGTCCCGCGGCGGCGCGCCTCGATCAGGACCCGCCCGAGCCCGGGGTCGAGCGGCCAGCCGAAGAGCGTCCGGCCGCTGTCGGTCACGGCGCCCGATCGGGTCAGCGCGCCGAGCGCCTCGAGCTCGCTCCGCGCCTGGGCGACCGCGTAGTCCGCCGGCGGGTCCAGGAAGGGCAGGGCGGCGACGTCCTCGCCGCAGGCCGCGGCGCCCAGGACCAGCGGCACCAGGGACTCGCGGGCGATCTCGGGCGGGGTCACGGGCTCGAGGCGGGCCGCCCGCCCCCAGAGCCGATAGCAGACGCCGGGCCCGAGGCGCCCGGCGCGCCCGGCGCGCTGCTCGGCGCTGTCGGCGGCGATCGCCGTCAGGGTCAGCACGCCGCGCCCGTGGTGGTAGCGGGTCCGGCGGACGAGCCCCGCGTCGATGACGACGCCGATCCGCGGCAGGGTCAGCGAGGTCTCGGCGACGTTGGTGGCCAGGATGACGCGTCGCCGCGCGCCCGGGCTGAAGGCGCGGTCCTGGACCTCCGCCGGGAGCCCGCCGTGCAGCTGGAGGATCTCGTGGTCGCGGCGCGCCGCCAGCCGATCTGCGGCGCGCGCGATCTCGGCCTTGCCGGGCAGGAACACCAGGATGTCACCGGCGTCTCGGTCGGCCTGGGCGACGGCGTCGGCGATCCGATCGGCCAGCCCGTGGCTGGTCGGCAGCGCCGTCGGCTCGCCGAGGTACTCGACGTCTACGGGGAAGGTGCGCCCCTCGCCGGACAGCAGCCTCCCGCCCAGGTGCGCGGCCACGCGATCGGCGTCGAGGGTGGCGCTCATGGCGACGAGGTGCTGCGGGGGGCGCGCCAGCAGCAGCGCGAGCAGGAGATCCACGTCGAGGCTCCGCTCGTGGAGCTCGTCGAGGACGACCGTCGCGAACGGCAGCCGCGCGCCGCCCGAGAGCCAGCGCAGGACGACGCCCGGGGTGGCGAACAGGATCCGGGTCGCGTCGCTCGCCCGGCGGTCGTCGCGGACGTGGTAGCCGACCTCGGCGCCGACGCTGGTCCCCTCGAGCTCCGCCACGCGGCGGGCCAGGCTGCGGCACGCGACCCGACGCGGCTCGACCACCAGCACCGGTCCCGGGCACCAGCACGGCACCCGGGTCGACTTGCCGGAGCCGGTCGGCGCGGTGACGACGAGCGGGCCGGTCGCGAGCGCGGCCTCGAGGTCGCGGCGCAGGCTGTCGATCGGGAGCTGCGTCGAGGTCGGCATGGGCGCTCGGTAGTGGGGGCGTGGAGGCCGGTTCAGGGGACGGCGAAGCGCGCTCAGGACCAGGAGTCCTGGAGCTGGCGCAGTGTACCCGCTCATCGGGATCGTGGCGTGCTGGGTTACAACCGTCCTGAATAGCCCTCCGAGCGCGGGCGTCGGTCCCGCGTCCCCGTCACCCGGAGGTGAGCATGAAGAAGACCAGCAAGATCACCAACCTCGGCGCCGCCATCGGCACCACCCTCGCGCTCCTCGTCGCGACGGCCGGTACCGCCGCCGCCGCGGACACCCCGGCGAAGGACGAGGCGTCCTTCACCTACCGCTATGAGCTCCGCGCCCTGGGCGCCAAGGCCGGCGAGGCGGTCCTCTTCATCGGCACCCCGGAGAAGATCGGCGAGCACACCCTGCGCCCGATCCGCATCGACGCAAAGACCGAGGGGCTCGCGGCTAAGGTCATGAAGACCGACACCGCGTCCACCAGCTGGGTCGACCACGTCTGGCTGCCGGTCCGCGCCCGCTGGGACATCACCCTCGACCGCGTCCGGCGGGTCTACAAGACGGTCTTCGAGGGCCGCCGCATCAAGGGGACGGACACGCGCGGCGGCAAGGTTCATGCGAAGAACGACTACACCCTCCGGCAGCGCGGCGTCGACATCGTCAGCGTCTTCGCCTGGATCATGCATCAGGACATGACCCCGGGGACGCACTACGCGATCCAGGTCTACGACGGCCGGCGCGTCTACGACCTCGAGTTCGTGGTCGGGACCGCCTCGGACATCCACCTGCCGGTCGGGATCCGCAAGGCCATCCCCCTGCGCGGCAAGATCAGCCGCGGCGACGCCTACTCCCGCAACGTCGAGCTGTGGCTCAGCGTCGACGCCGATCGCGCCCTCTACAAGCTGGTCTTCAAGTACGGCCTGCTCGGCGAGGTCGAGGCGGTGCTGGTCGGCAACAAGAAGGCCTGAGCGATCTATGGGTCTGTCCAAAAGCAAGTGAACCATCTGGCCGTCGGATCCGCCGCACTGGACGGCCCGCCGACGACTTGGAAGACGCCCGGTCTGCCTGCGTCGTCGGCGAACCGCCCAGCACGACGCCTCCTTGGCCATCTGGCCCACTTATTCTTGGACAGGCCCTAAGCCGAGCGGCGCTCCGGCGCCGCCCGGCCCGAGCCGACCCGACGCGGGGCGGCCCTCATGAGGGTCGCCCCGCGTCGCGTTTGGGGGGGCGTCGTCGCCGAGCCGTGGGCCGCGGCCGCTACTTGGCCACGAAGTCGAAGCTGAGCGGGACGGGCTCGGCGTTGGCCTCGGCGGCGGCGTCGGCGGCGGCTGCCGGCTTCTTCAAGCGCCCCTTGTGGAGCACGGTCTTCGAGGCCCACGCGCGCTTGGACTCGCGATAGTGGTTGTCGTTCCCGGCCGGCGTCTCGCGCTTCTCCTCCTCGGCGACCGCCTCGACCTCGGCGATGAAGGCGTCGACCGCGTCGACCTTCGGGGCCGGGCCGGTGAAGGCGGCTCGGCCCGCCGCCTTCGCCGCGTGTTGGGCGGCCAGGGCGTCGACGGCGACGGTCCGGACGAGCTTGCCCTTCGCCAGCCCGTAGATCGTGCGGTGGCTGAACCAGCGGGCGCCGTGCACCTTGCCGTCGATGGCGTAGGCGAAGCCGACGACGTGCGTCTCGGGCGTCACCGCGTCGAGCGCGCTGGTGATCCGCGCGGCGAGGGCGTCGATCTGCGCGACGACCTCCTCGTCGTCCAGGGTCGCGAGGAGCGTGTCAGAGGCGGCCTCCTTCTTGAACGTCGCGTTGGCTTTCGAGACCTCGCTCCAGACCTTCCCCTGGTCCTTGTCGTACTGCGCCGCCGCCCGGACCTTGCTCGTCGCCATCACCGGCACCACCGCGAACTTGCCGCCGGTCTGTGCGCCGGCCCGCGTACCGTTCCAGCGGCCGTGCTCGACGCAGAAGGCGTCGACGGGGACCGTGCTGTGGGCGGCGACAACGAAGTCCTGCCCGATCTGGCGGTCCTGATTGCCGCCTTTGACCACGGTCCCCGCGAGCACGTAGACCGGGACGTCGCCCTTGTTCTCGATGACGAGGGTGTTCACGGTGGCGCCGCCCCCCGCCGCCATCTGGTTGTTGGTCTGCACCTGCACCTGCACCTGCGCCTGCTCGGGCTCGTCGGTGTCATCGTTCACCCTCGGTATGGGGGGCGCGTCCGCGTCGTCGTTCGCCAGGCCGAGGGCGTTCGGCGCGCGGTGCGCTGGCCCATCGATCGCGACGTTCCGGTCGTTGTTCCCGGCGCGGACCTGGACGTGTCGACGGGGGGCCCGACGCTGCTCGGCCTCGTCGCCGCCGACCTCGCGCACCTCGGCCCGCCCGTCGGCGAGCGCCTGCTCGAGCAGCACCAGCGGCCCGGGATCGGTCTGGGCGCTCAGCGTCACCGGGTAGATCGCGACGTTGTCGAAGGTGAGGGGGGCGCCGAAGACCGGCTTCGCCGAGGCCTCGCCCTCCTCGACGCGCGCCACGGCCGGCGGTTCCGCTCGGGCTGCGACCCCGGGCTCCCCGGTCTCCGTGGCCGTCTCGGTGGCCGCGCGTGCCGTGACCGGGGTGGTCGCGCCTCGGTTGGCCGCGGGTTCCGCGCGCGCGGCGGGGCTCACGGGCTCCGGTGAGCGGGGTTCGGGGGCGCGTGGGGTGCAGGCCGCCAACGCGAGCGCCGTCATGGTGAGCGAGCTCCAGGCCGTGGTCATGATTCCTCCCGTGGGCGAGTGGGGTGTGATCGCGAGACCATTTGCGCACGGCCGGCCTCAGGGCGTTGTAAAGACCCGGAAAAACCAGCTTCACACCGCCGTGACACCCGGCGCTGGAGTACGGCGCGCGCCCCTCGCCGAGGGGCGGCCGAGCGGGGGACTCTCCCGCGGCTCATGTTGCGATGCGGTATCGTCGCTCCACGTCCCGTCCTGCTGGCGTGACGCGCTCGGCAGGCGTAGGCTCGCGTGCATGACCGAAGAGGGCATCATCGAGGTGGTCGAGGCGCTCGCGGCGAACCCGCTGTTCGGCGGGCTCGACACGCCGGCGCGGGCGATGCTCGCCGACCACATGGAGCTCCTGGCGTTCCCGGCGGGGGCGGAGGTCATCCGCCGGGGCGACCGCGAGCGTATCCTGTATCTCGTCGTCGAGGGGCGCGCCCGGGTCCGGGCCGGCGCCGCGGACCTCGGCCCGGTGGAGCGCGGCGAGCACTTCGGCGAGCTCAGCCTCCTCGACGGGCAGCCGCGGTCGGCGACGGTCGTGGCCGAGACGCCGCTCCGCGTGGCGCGGCTCGATCTCGCGCGCTACGCTGCGTTGACCCAGCACGACGCGGCGCTGGGGCTCGCCTTCGTCCAGGCGCTCCTCGGCGGGGTCGCCAACCGCCTCCGCGGGACGACCGACAGCCTCCAGGCGCTCCTCGGGCATGCCGGCACCCCGCGGCGGACGCGCGTGACCGTGAGGACGGCCGGCGCCGCGAGGACGACGCGGACCGGAACGCGCCTCGCCGAGCTGCTGCCGACCGAGGTGAGCGGCCACCCGGTGGTCGCCGCCCTCGTCGACCGCCGCGCATGCTCGCTCTTCGCGGGCGCGGCGACGGACTCGAGCGTCGAGCCGCTCACCACCGAGCACTGGGAGGGGCGCCAGGTCTATCGCAACAGCCTCGGGCTCCTGCTCCTCGAGGCGGCGCACCGCCTCGACCCGACCCTGCGCCTGCGGCTCGACCATTCGGTGGGGTTCGCGCAGCGGGTCCACCTCGCCTCGCCGAACGGCCATGACCTGGCCGAGCTCGCGCCGCGGCTCCAGCGCGAGATGGAGTGGCTGGCCGAGCAGAACGTCCCGCTCCGGGAGGACGCCTGGCGCGTCGAGGAGGCGCGCGATCACTTCGAGAGCGTCGGCGCGCGCGCGCCGCTGGCGCTGCTGAGGACGTGGCGGGACGCGATGGTCCCGCTCGCGACCTACGGCGACGTGCTGGCGCTGCAGATGGGGCCGCTCGTGCCGCACACGGCGATCCTGAGGGGCTTCCGGGTCCTGTGCGACCAGTCCGATGGGCTCCTCCTCATCTACGGGCGCGCCGGGACCTCGCCCCACGATCCGGGCGGCGTCGCGCACATCTTCGAGAGCGGCACGGACCAGCCCGAGCGCGTGACCCTCGACGCCCGCGACACCTCGCGGCGGACCCGGGCCATGACCGGCGAGAGCGAGCGCTGGCTCGACGTGCTCGGCATCGCCAGCGTCGGGGAGCTGAACCTCCGCTGCGTCAACGGCGAGGTGAGCGAGCTCATCCGGGTCGTCGAGGGCTATCACGAGAAGCGCATCTCGCGGATCGCCGACGCCATCCACGATCGCGGCGGCGTCCGCGTGGTCACGGCGGCCGGGCCGTCGTCGTCCGGCAAGACGACCTTCATCAAGCGGCTCAAGGTCCAGCTCGAGGTCAACGGGATCATCCCGCACGAGATCTCGCTCGACAACTACTACGTCGATCGCGAGCTCACCCCCCGGGACGAGCACGGCGACTACGACTACGAGGCCTTCGACGCGCTCCGGGTCGATCTGTTGAGCGAGCACCTCCGGCAGCTCCTCCGCGGCGAGCGCGTGCGGACCCCGACCTACGACTTCAAGACCGGCGAGAGCCGCCCGGGCGAGGGGCCCGAGGTGGCGCTCCGGGATGGTGACGTGCTCCTCCTCGAGGGGATCCACGCGCTGAACCCGCAGCTGCTGCCGAGCGTCGCGCCCGAGCAGGCCTTCCGCATCTTCATCTGCCCCCTCGCGCAGCTCCCCTTCGACGATCTGTCGCGGGTCCACGCCTCCGACGTGCGGCTCCTCCGGCGCATCGTGCGCGACCGCTTCCGGCGCGGGGCGGACGCCGCGGCGAACATCGCGCGCTGGCCCAAGGTGCGGCGCGGCGAGCGGCTCCACATCTTCCCCTTCCAGGACCAGGCCGACGCGGTCTTCGACTCGTCGCTCATCTACGAGCCCTCGGTCCTCAAGGTCTACGCCGAGCGCTACCTGCTCGAGGTCCCCCACGACCACCCGAGCTACACCACGGCGTTCCGGCTGCTCGAGCTCCTCGACCGCTACGTGACGATCTACCCGGACCACGTCCCTCCGACCTCGCTGCTACGCGAGTTCATCGGCGGTAGCGGCTTCCGGTACTGAGGGCGCGCTCGGGGCGGAGGCTCCGCGCGGGGGCCACGACGCCTCGCGCCGAGCCCCCCCGGTTCAGCTGGGAGTCCCGCTACGCGTCCCCGGCGTGGCGGCGCGCCCACCCGCGGCGCCGGAGCGCGAGCAGCGCGGCCGCCAGGAGCAGGGACCAGCCGACCGCTCGGCCATCACCCGTCGCGCAGCCGTCGCCGCCGGACAGCTTCTTGCCGTCGCCGTCGGCGACGTCGGCGCCGTCGACATCGGTGGGGCCTGCGTCCGCGTCGGCCTCGACGACGCCCTCGTCGTCGTCGCACGCGGTCCCCACGCCGTCGCCGTCCGCGTCGAGCTGAGCCGCGTTGGGGACGAGCGGGCAGTTGTCGTCCGCGTTGGGCACGCCGTCTCCGTCGATGTCGTCGTCGCAGGCGTCGCCCACGCCGTCGGTGTCGAGGTCCGCCTGGTCGGCGTTCCCCTCCCGCGCGCAGTTGTCGTCCGCGTTCGCCACGTCGTCTCCGTCGACGTCGTCGTCGCAGGGGTCGCCCACGCCATCGTTGTCGAGGTCGTCCTGGTCCGCGTTCGTCACCCGCTCGCAGTTGTCGTCGGCGTTCGCGACGCCGTCGCCGTCGACGTCGCCGTCACACGCGTCGCCGACTCCGTTGTCGTCGAGGTCCTCCTGCTCGGGGTTCGCCACCAGCTCGCAGTTGTCGCCCGCGTTGGGCAGGCCGTCCGCGTCGATGTCGTCGTCGCAGACGTCTCCCATCCCGTCGCGGTCGACGTCGGCCTGGTTCGCGTTCGTCACCAGCTCGCAGTTGTCGTCGGCGTTCGCGACGCCGTCACCGTCGATGTCGTCGTCGCAGGCGTCGCCCACACCGTCGCTGTCGAGATCGATCTGTCCAGCGTTCGCCACCCGCTCGCAGTTGTCGTCGGCGTTCGCGACGTCGTCGCCGTCGACGTCGTCGTCACAGACGTCCCCGATCCCGTCGGTGTCGAGGTCGGCCTGGTCCGCGTTCGCGATCAGCCCGCAGTTGTCTTCGGCGTTCGCTACCTCGTCGCCATCGACGTCGTCGTCGCAGGCGTCGCCCACGCCGTCGCTGTCGAGGTCGGCCTGATCCCCGTTCGCGGCCAGCGCGCAGTTGTCAGCCGTGTTGGCGACGTCGTCGCCGTCGACGTCGCCGTCGCAGGGGTCGCCCACCCCGTCGCTGTCGAGGTCGGCCTGTCCCGCGTTGGCGATCAGCTCGCAGTTGTCGGCCGCGTTGGCGACGTCGTCACCGTCGACGTCGTCGTCGCAGAAGTCGCCCACCCCATCGGTGTCGAGGTCGGCCTGATCGGTGTTCGGCACCCCCGCGCAGTTGTCGGCCAGGTCCGGGACGTTGTCGTCGTCGACGTCCACCAGCGTGACCACCAGGGTCGCCGCCACGCTGTCGGACAGCTCCCCGTCGCTGGTGCTCAGCGTCGCCGCCCACTCGCCCGCGCTGGCGAGCTCCGCGCTCAGCGTCGCTTCGCCGGTCTGAGCGTCCATCGCGAGGCCCGGTGGGCCTCCATTGACGGCGTACGTCAGCGCCGGGCCGTCGACGTCGGTCGCCTGCACCGTGAAGCTGGTCGCGCCGCCGTCGGACAGCGGGATCACGGCGCCGTCCTGAGGCGACTGAATCACCGGCGGGTCGTTCACCGGCGTCACCGTCACCGCGACCATCGCCGTCGCCGTCCCGCCGCGGCCGTCGCCGATCGTGTAGGTGAAGCTGTCGGACCCGTTGAAGTCCTGCGCCGGCGAGTAGCCAAAGGCGTCGTCGGTGTTCAGGACCAACGTCCCGTGGGTCGGGTCCGAGTGGCTCGTGATCGTCAGGGTGTCGCCGAGGTCCGGGTCCGAGTCGTTGGACAGGACGTCGAGCGTGGCGGGCACGTCCTCCTCGACGCTCGCCGTGTCGTCCACCGCGACCGGCGGGTGGTTGACGTCGTCGGCGATCTCGGCCGTCGCCACGGCCGTCACGATGCCGACGGACAGGTGCGACTGGTTGGAGATCGTGAGCTCGACCGTCTCGGTCCCCTCGACCAGGTCGTCCTTCAGGACGGGCACGACCAGCGTGCCGGTCGCGCTCCCCCGCGCCACCGAGAGCGTCTGCGGGCCGGACACGTCGGTGTAATCGAAGCCCACCGTCGCCGTCCCGCCGGTGAACGCCGTCGTGAACGTGATGGCGTTCGCCGTGTCGTTGACCTTCGACAGCGTCACCGTGAACACCATGGCGTCGGGCCCGGCCTCGTCTCCTTGGGCGGTCACCGACAGCGCCGCCTCCACGGCGCCGTAGGAGTCCTCGTCATCGAGGATCTCCATCAGCGCGGTCCCGCCACCGCCCGCGACGCTGACCGCGGAGTGGGAGGGGCCGCTGATCGTGACCTCGAGGTTCTCGGTGCCCTCGAAGAGCGCGTCGTCGAGGACCGGGATGACGAGGCTCCCCCGGTCGCTGCCCGGCGGCACGCTGATCGTCGCGGGCCCCGTCACGTCCGTGAAGTCCTCGCCGGCGGTCGCGCTGCCGGAGGTGACCGCCGTGTCGAAGGTGATGGGGCTGGCCGTGTCGTTGGAGAGGCTCAGAACAACCTGGAGCTCCAGGTCCCGCGTCGGGAGCTCGCGACCGACCGCCGTCACCGCGGACAGGCTCGCCGTCGCCGTCTTCGGGTCGATCAGGACCGCCGTCGCGCTGCTCGACGCCCCCACGGAGACGCCCTTGTCGACCGAGACCACCGTCAGCACCACGTCCTGGGGATCCTCGAGGGCGCCGACGTCGCGGGACGCGTCGATCGTGACCTCGGTGGAGCTCGTGCCGGCGGCGATGGTGGCCGTCGTCCCGACGACCGCGAAGTCCACCCCCTCCTGGGCCGGGCCGCTCAGCCCGAAGACCACGCGCAGATCCTGGGGCGCCGTCACCGGCGTCCCCGTCGGATCCAGCAGCGTCAGCGTGAACGTGGCGGTGTCGCTCGTCCCCTCGGTCGCCACGGCGTCGGTCGCCTCGACGCCCACCGAGAACGAGGCCGCGTTGGCCTCCGCGATGCTCACGGTCGCCGTCGTCGACGCTCCCAGCACCGCGCCCGTCACCGACTGCAGGGACAGCGCCACCGTCTCGTCCCCCTCGAACTGCGTCGCCAGGTCACCGCTGGTGTTCACGGTCACGCTCGCGGTGCTGCTGCCCGGCGGGAGGGTCACCTGGGTCCCGACGGGCGCGAAGTCGACGCCCTCGGTCGCGGTCCCGCCGACGCCGAAGGTCACGACGACGGGCTGGGCGGCCACCGACGGCGCCCCCTGGGCGTCGACGAGGGTCAGCGTGAACGTTCCCCCGTCGGCCGTGCCCTCGACCGCGTTCGGATCCGTGGCGGCGACGGACACCTCGACCGGCAGGGTGCTCACCTGATCGAACGCCAGCCCGAAGCTCCCGTTGACGTAGTAGGCGACGCGCGTCGCGACGCCATCTCGGGTCAGGTTGAAGTAGTATCCCGACTGGCCCGCCACGGTGTCGAAGAAGCGGAACACGCCGAAGCGGCGGTCCCACACCATCGCCCGGGGGGTGAGGAAGGCGTCACCGCTCACCGGGATCGGCGTGAGCGCGCCCGACGCCAGATCCACGGTCTCGAACACGCCGAGGGCGAGGTGGTACAGGCGATCCGGACGCAGCGGGTCGTACGCGATGGCGTGCCCCCCCTGGTCGCCGGAGAGCGCCCCGACCTCGGTGACCTCGGCCGTCGCCTTGTCGATGCGGAACAGGGCGTGCGGGACGCGCCCGGCGCCGGTCATCTCTTCGGTCACGCCGTAGAGCTGGCCGGCGGAGTCGAAGGTGAGGTCGCGGAACGCCTGGGCGCCCGGGCTCCCCACCAGCGTGGCAGGCGCGTTGTCCGGATCCATCACGTAGAGCTCCCAGGTGTCCTTCGCGATGAAGTAGAGCCTCCCCGTCGTCGGATCCGTCGCCATACCGGTGTTGTCGTGGCCGGTGATGGCCACCAGCCCGGTGGGGTAGGCGGACCTCCGGTTGAGCCGCGAGAGGTGACCGCCCACGAGGCCGTAGAGCTGGCCGGGCGCGAGCTGATCCACCGACGAGGTCTGCGTGTCGGTCGCCGCGCAGACGGCCGCGGTGGCCGTGAGGGGGCCGGTGGCGTACGCGTTGACGAGGACGTTGATGTCGAAGATCTGCGTATCCCCTGCGACGCCGGCGGCGGAGAGCGCGGGCACCGGGCACTCGACCGTGCCGAACTGCGGCGAGCCGCAGAGGCCGGTCTGATCGTGCGCGAGGGCGTCGCGGTAGCTCGTGCCCTCGGGGAGCGTGAGCGTCATCGTGGTGGGAGCCGACGGGCTCGACGCGGGGTTGACGACGGTGACGCGGTAGGACGCCAGGTCGTAGGCGACGAAGGGCTCGAGGCCGGCGGTGATGGAGAGCGCCAGTGGAGCCCCGTCGGCCGCGGGCGGAACGCAGGCGCCCAGGCCGTCGCAGGTGGACGGCAGCCCGCAGGCGACGGCGGGCGTACACGCGGTGCCGGCCGCGACGAGCGCGTCCGGAGGGCAGTCGTTGGAGAGGCCGTCGCAGACCTCGGCGAGGTCGCACGGCCCCGCGGCGCCGCGGCAGAGGGTCCCAGCGGGCTGCCCGCTACAGACCCCGGGGGGCTCGACTCGGACGTTGACCGCGGAGCCGAGACAGACGCCGCCGGAGATCCCGACGGACAGGCCCGCGTTCGGCGCGACCGACACGGCGAACGACACGGTCGTCGAGCTACCGGCCGGGATGGGCGGGACCGGGCAGCTCACCACGTCGGCGGCCGCGGTGCAGCCGTCCGCCGAGGACGCGAAGGTCGCGGTGGGCGGCAGGTACGAGGTCGCGGTCGTCGCGTTGGACGTGACGTCCGTCAGGTTGTCCACGGTGAAGCTCACCGTCAGCGTCCCGCCCGCGATCACCGGGTCGGGGGAGGCCGTCATCGTCTGGTCGAGGCCGGGGAACGTGCCCGTCATGCAGGTCCCCGCACCGTCGCAGACCTCGTCGAAGTTGCACTTGGCGTCGTAGCCGCCGCACGCCGTCCCGGGGGCGGCGAGGGCGTCGGGAGGGCACCCGGGGGCGATCCCGTCACAGGCCTCCTCGACGTCGCAGCCATTGGCCGCGGGCCGGCACACGGTCCCCGCGGGTCGACCCGCGCAGACGCCCGCGGGCGCCACCTGGATCGAGGCCGTGTCCGCCGCGCCGCACAGGGCGACGGGGAGGTCGAGCGCGCCCGAGAACCCGAGGTCGACGTCCACCGCGAACGTCAGCGCCGTCGACGCGCCGGGGTCGAGCGCCGCGAGGGGACAGCTGACGACGCCCTGGCTCGCGGTGCACCCGTCGGCGGACGAGGAGAACGTCGCGCCCGCCGGCAGCGTGGCCGTGACGTCGGTCGGGTTCGATCTCATGGCGGCCGTGTTCTGGACCTCGACCGTGAGCGCCACGGGGTCGCCTGCGACCACGGCGGTCGGCTGGCCGGTCGCGGCCAGGCCGAAGGGCTGCGCCGTCCCCATCGCGCAGGTCCCGGCGCCGTCGCACAGCTCGTCGAACCGGCAGGCGGCGTCGTAGGTGCCGCAGGGCGTCCCGGCCGCCGCGTACGCGTCGAGCGGGCAGTCGTTGGTCGTGCCGTCGCAGGCCTCGGCGACGTCGCAGTCGTTGGCCGCGGGGCGGCACGCGAACCCGGGCCCGTTCGTCGCGCAGACGCCCGGCGGCTCGATCGTGGTGGAGCCCTGGACGGTCTGGCCGCAGAGGGTCGCGTCGGAGATGAGCGTCCCGGCCGGGAGCTGCGGGTCGAGGTCCACGGTCCAGGTCACGGGCAGGGTCTCGCCGGCGGCCACGGTCGGGATCGGGCAGCGCAGGGCCTCGGCCTGGACGACGCAGCCGTCGGCCGATGATCCGAAGGTGGCGCCCGCGGGGAGCGCGACGGTCGCCTCGGTCGCCACCGACGGCAGCGTCCCGTCGTTGGTCACGGCGAGGGTGTAGGTCAGCGTCCCGGCGGTCGGGGCCGGGTCCGGCGTCGCCGACAGATCCAGGGCGAACGGCTGGGTCGCCGAGGACCCGTCGACGCACGCGCCGGCGCCGTCACAGACGCTCAGCACCGAGCAGGCCGTCGCCGCCGCCCCGCAGGGGGCGTTGGCGGGCTGGTTCCGGTCGACGGGGCAGCTCCACGACGTGCCGTCGCACACCTCGGGCGCGTCGCACTCGCTCGTCGCGGGGCGGCACAGGGTCCCGGCCGCCTGGCCGGCGCAGAGGCCGAGCTGGGGGCAGGGGATGACGACGCCCGGGTCGGTGTGGATCGCGATCTCGTTGTTCGCCTCGTCGGTCTCGGTCACCTGCTGGGTGTCGTCGGCGACGGCGCGCAGGGCGTACGCGCTCCGCGGCATGTCGTAGACGAGCAGCGAGCTGTTGCCCACCACCTGCGCGCCCGCCGCGAGCCCATCCGGGAGGCTGAACTGCATGAGCCGCCGCTGCCGGCCCTCGAACGGGATCGTGGGGTCCGCGTAGACGGCTACGACGAAGGCCGCCGCGTCCGAGGGTCCGTAGTTGCCGATGGTCGCCTGGATGGCGATGAGCCCGTTGGCGCCGCAGCTCGCGCTGAGCGCGGTCACCCGCAGGTCCGGCTTGCCGCACGGCAGGTCGAGGCTCCCGGCGACGACGGCGTTGTTGCCCTCGTTGGACTCGCCGATCTGCGCGAGGTCGTCGGCGAGGGCACCGAAGGTGTACGTACCCGCGGGGAGGTTGCCGATCAGCGGCGCGATGTCGCCGGAGAACGTCGTCTGGAAGCCGGCCGAGAGCGTGCCGTTGACGACCACCCTGCCGATGCGCGCGTCCGACGTGTCGATCACGCCGTCGGTCGACGCGTAGAGGCCGACCTGGAAGGGGCCCACCGCGTCCGTCACGCCGAGGTTCTGGATGGTCCCCGACACCGTCATCGACCCGCTGAGGTTGCAGGTGCCGACGACGCCGGTGACGACGAGGTCCGCCTGGCCGACCGGGCACGGCAGCGTGATGGTGTTGCCGGCGTGGACGTTGTTGTCCTCGTACAGCTCGGCCACCTGGCCGAGCTCGTCGTGGACGACGCCGATGGTGTACGTTCCGGGGGGCACGGCCGCGGTGGGGACGACGATGGGCGTGTAGACCTCGAGCGATCCCGGCCCCATCGATGGGTAGCTGGTGCCGCCGAGGCGCACGTCGGTCGCTGGGTCGATGACGCCGTCGGTGGACGCGTAGAAGCCCGCCTGGAAGGGGCCCGCCGCGCCGTCACCACCGTTGAAGAAGCTCCCGTGGAGCTCGAGCGTCCCGTCCGGCAGGCAGCTGCCGCTGTGCCCCGTCGAGAACAGGTCGGGCACGGGGGTCACGGTGATCGCCGGGCCGAGGCCGATGTTGTTCGACTCGTTCGACTCGTAGGCGGTGTCGTACATGTCGCCGATCGCCCCGAGATAGTACGTGCCGGCGCCGAGGGACTTCGGGAGCACCGCGTCGAAGACGCCGTCGTCGGCCTGCGTCGTGCCCACGTTGCCCACCGTGGCGAGCCACAGATCGCTGGTGGTGATGGTCTGGTCGGTCGACAGGAAGACCCCGGTCTGGGTCCACCCGCCCCACGGGTAGAGCCCGTAGACCGTCGACGTCTGCGCGGCGTTGAGGTTGTCGATCACGACGCGCACCTGGACGGTACCGCCGCGCGGCACGCTCGTCGGGGAGCCGTCGATGGTCGAGACGACCACGTCCGGCAGGTCTCCGATAGCCCCCATGCACATGACACCCAGGGCCATGGCGACGAACGCCTGGACCCTGCCGCTGCGTAGGATACTGGTCACGTCTTCCTCTCCTCTTCAGCTCGGCCGCCGACCTCGGCCCGAAGCTGCCGTGTCGCCCGGACACGGCTCCAGCGGCGCGCTGCTGGACCGCGCTCGCCGTCACGTGATGCAGGACCGCAACGCACGGTCCTCGCTGCCGCGGGGGTCTGGCCCGCGTAACCGCCGCGAGGATCTCGCCCCCGCGGCCTCCGATTCGTCTTGGTGTTCTACCGAGTCGCTGACGATCACGGAGGGATCGGCGACACGGTGAATCCTGTCGACGGTCTGGCGCAGAGCGGGCTCTGCGTCGCCGCGTCCCGGGCGGGACGCGGAGGTCTGTCGTGCATGGCGGACAGCCTGCCGCGGGCCCTGGCGGGGGTCAAGACGCCGCGGCGCCCCGAGGCGGCGATCGTCGCCCACTCTACGGCGTGAAGGCCTCGAAGGTGTCGACCCACTGGAAGGTGTCCTTGTCGGCGCCGCCGGGGACGTAGACGACGCCGCCGAAGGCGACCGCGCCGGTCCCGTGACGCGGCGTGGGCATGGGGGCGAGCGAGGTCCAGCTGTCGGTCGCCGGGTCGTAGGCCTCGACCTCGGCGAAGACGCCGCGGGGGTGGTCGGGGTCGCCCTCGCCGCCCATGACGATGACGCGCCCGGCGACGACCGCCGCCATGCAGCCGCCCCGCGCGGTCGGGAGCGGGGCGCGCGGGACCCAGCCCGCGTCGAGATCGTCGGGGTCCAGCGCCCAGACGTCGCCGCGGACCGCGCTCACCGACTGCTCGCGCCCGCCGAGGGCGTAGACGACGCCGTCGACGGCCGCCGCGACGAGGTGATCCCGGGGCCCAGGGAGGTCCGGCGCCGCCTCCCAGGCGCCGGTCGCGGCGTCGAAGACGTCGACGTCGGCCACGACCGCGACCGCACGCAGCCCGCCGATCAGATAGATGTCGTCGCCGAGCACGGCCGTCGCGCCTCCGCCCCGCTGGCGGGCCTCTTCGAGCGGCGCTTCGTCGCGCCAGCTCGCCTCCCCCGGCGCCCAGGACCAGGCGACGTTCGCGTTCGAAAAAGACAGCCCCGAGAGCGCCCCCAGGACGTAGACCCGGCCGCGTGCGACCGACGCGTTCGCGTGATGTACCGCCGCTGGCAACGCCGGCGCGTCCGCCCAGCTCGCGGCCTCGATGTCGTAGATCCTGACGGCGTCCACCACCGCGAAGCCCGTCGTGAACCCACCGACGACCACCATCCGATCGTCGAGCAGCACCACCGCGTTCTCCTGCACCGGCCCGAAGGGCAGGGCAGGCAGGCTCGCCCAGCTCCCGCCCGCGTCCGCGTCCGCCTGCCCATCCGCGTCCGCGTCCCCCTGCGCGTCCACGTCCGCATCCGCGTCCGCTTGCCCATCCGCGTCCACGTCCGCTTGCCCACCCGCGTCCGCTTGCCCATCCGCGTCCGCGTCCGCCTCGGCCGTCCCCGCCTCGGCCCCGCACGCGGCCAGCCCGACGATGACCCCGAGGGCCGCCCACCACGCGTCTGTGCTCCGCATCGACCCCTCCGAGCGCGACGACCTCGTAACCGCCTACCTGCGCGCGACTTGCTGGCGCCGCGCCCGATGCCCCATCGTAGCACCCATGACGAAGGGGGTGAGCCGGCGAGGTTTCCTGGCCGGTCTGGGTGCGTCGGTGTTGGCGGGGCCGTTCGTGCGCCTGCTGCTCCCCGGCGCAGGCCGGGCCCGCGCCGCCGTGCCGCCCGCTCGGGCCAAGCGCCTCCTCGTCCTGTTCTCGCCGAACGGGACCATCCCCGACCGCTGGCGCCCGACGCCGACCACCGACGGCGGCCTGGCCTTTGCGCCCGGCTCGATCCTCGAGCCCCTCGCCGCGCACCGGGACGAGCTCCTCGTCCTCGGCGGCCTCGACTTCCACAACGCGACCAACCACGAGGGCGGCATGGCCGCCATGCTGACCAACGGTGGCGGCCTCCAGACGGCGTCGTCCGGCCGCTCGGTCGATCAGGTCGTGGCCGCGGCCATCGGCGGCGGCACCCGCTTCGCCTCCCTCGAGCTCGGCGTCCAGACCAGCGCCTGGGGCGGCGGCGTCCAGACCCGGATGTCCTACTCGGGTCCCGGCAGCTTCGTCACCCCGGACGACGATCCGCTCCACGTCTTCGACCGCCTCTTCGGCGACGTCCTCGGCGACGACGCCGCCAAGCGCCGCGCCCGCCGACAGAGCGTCCTCGACCTCGTCAACGGCGAGCTCGTCGACCTCCACGGTCGCCTCGGTCGCGCCGAGCAGCTCAAGCTCGAGGCGCACCTCCAGGCCCTCCGCGACGTCGAGCGGGCCGTGCTCGCGGCCGACGCCGGCTCGTGCAGCCCGGCGCCCCTCGACCTCCCCGGGGGCGTGACCTACGACAACGACCGCTTCCCCGACCTCGTCCGCGCCCAGATGCGGCTCGCGGTCACGGCGCTCTCCTGCGGGCTGACCCGGGTGGCCTCGCTCCAGCTCGCCCACACCATCGCGCCGACGGTGTTCTCCTGGGAGGGCCTCTCCGACGGCCACCACACCCTGTCCCACAGCGGTGACGGGGACGCGGACGGCGTCGCCGACTTCGTCACCGCCGAGCGGTGGTTCGCCGAGCAGGTCGCCTTCCTCATCGAGCTCCTCCGTCAGACCCCGGATCCCGACGCCCCGGACAGCGACCGCACGCTCCTCGACGAGACGCTCGTGCTCTGGGCCAAGGAGATGGGCGACAGCCGCCTCCACGTGTGCACCTCGGTCCCCTTCGTGCTCATCGGCCCCGCGGGCGGCGCGGTCCGGACCGGGCGCTACCTCGACCTCGGCGGCCGCTCCCACGCCCACCTCCTCGTCAGCGTCTGCCAGGCCTTCGGGCTCCCGCTCGAGACCTTCGGCGACCCGGCCGCGGGCGCGGGCGCCCTGTCGGAGATCGCGTGAAGGCCCGCCTCGCCGCGCTCCTGACCGCGCTCGCGGGGGGCGTCGTCGCGTGCGACGCGGCCGACCAGCGCGGTGACGAGCTGGCCCCGGTGGTCGGCGCCTGCCCCGACGCCGCCGCGTTCTTCGAGGAGCGCGTCTGGCGCCCGATGCTGTCTCAGCGCTGTATCGCCTGCCACACCGAGGGCGGGCTCGCCGGCCACACGCGGCTTCTGCTCTGGGACGAGTCGCGTCCGGGCTGGCTCGAGCACGACTTCACGGTCGCCGCGCGCCTCGCCCTAGAAAACATCGACGGCACGCCGCTGCTCCTGCTGAAGCCCTCGGGGCTCGACCCCCGCGGTCACACCGGCGGGACCCTCGTCCCCGCGGGGACCGAGCTGTACGCGGACCTCTCGACCTTCGCGGCCATGGTCGCCGGCGACTGCGCGGAGGCGCCCACGGTCTGCGATCCCGAGGCCCCGCCGCGCGGCCCGCGGCTGCTTCGCCGCCTCGACCACGCCGAGCTCGCCAACACGCTGCGGGACCTCCTCGGCGTCGACCCGACGCCCTTCGTCCAGAACCTCGCGCCGGACGAGGTCGTCGACGGCTACGCCAACAACGCCGAGGCCTTGACGGTCACCGGCCTGCTCGCCGACCAGTATCGGGAGGTCGCCGAGGCGATCGCCGCCGAGGCCGTCGCCACCCGCCTCGACGCGCTCGTCTCGTGCGGTCCTGGCGCGCGTGACCGCGCCTGCGCGCTCCGCTTCATCGCCGAGCTCGGCCTCCGCGCCTTCCGCCGCCCGCTCTCCGAGGCTGACCTCGCCGGATATCTGGCCGTCTACGACCTCGCCGCCGAGGACGGCTTCGACGTCGGCGTCACCTGGGTCCTCACCGCGATGCTCCAGTCGCCCCACTTCCTCTACCGCTCGGAGCTCGGCGTGCGGACGAGCGACGCGGATGAAGGCGCCGAAGATGCAGGCGCGACCTGGGTCCTCACCGACTGGGAGATCGCCACGGCGCTCTCGTATCTGTTCTGGAGCACGACCCCCGATCAGGCGCTCCTCGACGCCGCCGCGGCGGGTGAGTTGTCGACCGCGGCCGGCTTCTGCGAGCAGGTCGCGCGCTTGTCCGCCGACCCGCGCGCCGAGGCGACCATGGCGCGGTTCACGACCCAGTGGCTCGGGCTCGGGCGTCTGCCCCACGTCGCCCGGGACGCCGAGCTCTACGCCGACCTCACTCCGGAGGTCCGCGCAGCGATGGCGGGCGAGGTCGACCACCTCGTGAGCGACGCCTACGCCAGCGGCGCGACCCTGGCCGATCTCCTGCTCGGCCGGACGACCTGGCTCGACCAGGACCTCGCCGGCTACTACGGGGTGTCGTCCGCCGGCGCGGGCGGCTTCGCGCCGGTCGACGTCAGCGGGACGCCCTACGGCGGGCTCCTCCGGACCGGCGCGCTCCTGACGGTCCACGCGCTGCCGACCGGCTCGTCCCCGATCCACCGGGGCAAGCTCGTCCGCGACCGGCTCCTCTGCGAGGACCTCGAGCCGCCGCCGCCGGGTCTGGTCGCCGACCCGCCCGCGGCCGACCCGACGAAGAGCACGCGCGAGCGCTACGCCGCGCACGCCGCGGACGAGGCCTGCGCGAGCTGCCACCGCTACATGGATCCGATCGGCTTCGGCTTCGAGCACTTCGACGGCGCCGGCCGCTGGCGCGAGCGCGACGGCCTCCACGGCATCGACGACTCCGGCGTCGTGAACGCCATGCCGGGCGCCGGCGACGTCGCCTTCGACGGCGTCGAGGGCCTCACCGAGGTGCTCGCCGGCGCGGATATCACCGCGCGGTGCTACCTCCGGCAGTGGGTCCGTTTCGGCACCGGCGTTCGGGATGACCCGTGCCAGGTCGACGCGCTCTGGGCCAGCTGGCAGGACGGCGGCGGGACCCTGGCCGGGCCGCAGCGGGTCATCGCGCGATCACCGGCCTTCACCCACCGGCGCGGCGGGGCCGACGAGCAGGACACCCTCGCGTTCGGTGCGGTCATCGTCCCCGATGACCCGCCGATCCTCACCGAACCACCCGCGGCAGGGGCCGGCGAGGTCTCCGTCAGCGTCGAGGAGACGGCCACCTGGGGCACGGGCTACTGCCGCCAGGCCGAGGTCACCAACCCCGGCGACGCCGACGTGACCTGGGAGGTCGTGCTCGAGGCCCCGGGCAGCTTCACGACCGTCTGGAACGCCACGCCCGAGGAGGCGCTCGGCGGTTGGCGGTTCCGCGGGGTCGACTGGAACGCCACCCTGAGCCCGGGCGCGACCACCAACTTCGGCTGGTGCGCCGAGCTCTGACCTGGGGTCGAGACGAGGCGATCGCTTCGATCCGCCAGACAGCTGGGCGGTCGAGACGACCGCGGGCCGGGTCCGTCGAGCTCTGAGCTGGAGCCGGGACACGGCTCCTGCTGCGACCCTGCCGTGGTGGTCCCGCGGTCAGTACGTCAGCAGGCCGGTCGCGTCGAGGCGGTAGCCGCGACCGAAGTCGTCGTCCGAGGCCTCGCCGCCGTCCCAGGCGAAGCGCGCCGAGAGGCGGAGCGCGCCGCGGTCGACGTCGGCGCTGAAGGGCACCGTGAAGCGCCACAGCTCGAGCCCCGAGGGGAGCGTCGCGTAGTAGCTGGCGGGCGCCTCGGCCGAGGCGCCGCTGGCGGTGTCGCGGACGGTGACCGTGACGGTCTTGTCGTAGCTGTGGTTGCGCAGGACGACCGCCCCGTCGATGGCGCCGACGCTGGGCGCGTCCCGGTAGTCGCGCGCCCAGCCGATGGCGAGGTCGCGGTCGGCGGCGAGCACGGCGTCGATGCCGTAGCGGCCGAGGCGGTAGTCCTGGCCGCCGTTGTTGTCCCAGTACGTGCGGCCGTCGACGGCGTACGACAGCGCGAAGGCCGTCGCGCCGCCGTCGACGTCGAAGGCCCAGAGCTCGAAGCCCGGCCGGGAGGGGCCGACGTAGCTCGCCGCGGCGCTCACCCAGGCGCCGGTGCCGGGGTCGTAGACGACCTCGACGCGCTTGTCGTAGGCGAGGTTCGCGACCTCGACGAGGCCTCTCAGCTCCTCCTCGGCGGCGCAGCCGGACACCGGCGGGCACTGGTTGCTCCAGGCGTGGATCAGCCGGACCTCGGGGCCGCCTCCGCCCGCCTCGGAGCCCGGGCAGACGTCGTCACCGGTGAACAGCGCGAAGCCCGCGTCCTGGTCGAGGACGTAGCTGTCGACGTCGTCGACGACGACGTTGTGGTCGAACACGCGCGCGCCGCTCAGGGTGTAGAAGGGGATGAGCCGGTAGCGTCCCGTCGACGGGGTCCAGGTCTGCATCTCGAAGCGCGCGAAGCCCGGCGCCGCGTCGTCACCGGTGGCGCGGGCCTCCGCGGCCCACCAGCTGTCGCCGTCGCTGGTGAAGAGGACCCGGGCCGCCGCGCCCGCGTCGATCAGGTCGGCCTGTACGTCGAAGCGCACGGTGATCCGGCACTGCGAGCGGACGCAGTCGGCGCTCGTGGCCTCGCGGAGCACGATCTCGCAGGCGTGATCGGCGCGATCCTCGCCGTCGGCGGCCGTCAGCGGCGCCGCCGCGGCGACAGGCGCGGTCTCCGATGGCGTGGCGTCCTCGACGATGGCCTGGTCACACGCGCCGAGGGCGACGAGCAGGGAAATTGCGACGAACGGGGGCGTACGCATGGCTGATCTCCGCCGGTCTCCAACCGACGCGGAGCCTACCCCTCGAGGCTGCGTAACTCAAGCATGAGTTACCGATGATGGGGCCATAAGTGCTCTAAATCAAAGTAAGGAAGCTCGCCATGAGCTTGCGCGTTACGCCGTCGGCGAAGATGACCTTGACCTTGGTCTTGTCGCCGTCGCCCATCACCTCGAGGACCTTCCCCTCGCCGTACTTCGTGTGGAAGACGTGGCTCCCGCGGTGGACCGAGGCGTCCGAGGCGTCCTGACTCTCGTTCTCGTAGTCCGGGACGTCGTCGACCAGCCACGTGTCGACCTCGTCTGTCGGGCGCTGCTCCTGCTGCCGGCCACGCCCGCTCCAGCCGCCGCCCCAACTCGGCTGCCCGCTCCAGGTGCCGCCGCGCGGGGGCAGCCGGTAGCCGCCGAGCTCCTGATGGAGGAGCCCCTCGGGGAGCCCGTCGAGGAAGCGGCTCGGGATGGCCGGCTTCGACTGCCCGAAGCGCCGCCGCGACGAGGCGTGGGACAGGTGCAGCACGTGGCGGGCGCGGGTCATCGCGACGTACGCGAGGCGCCGCTCCTCCTCGATGCCGCTCTCGGACTCGGAGCTGTTGAAGTGCGGCAGGAGGCCCTCTTCCACGCCGGTCAGGAAGACCACGTCGAACTCGAGCCCCTTGGCGCTGTGACCCGTCATGAGCGAGACGGTCTCCTCGTCGTCGCCGTCGCCGTCGAGGTCGCTGACCAGCGAGACCTCGTCGAGGAACGCCCCGAGCGTCCTGTCGGCCGACCGATCGACGAACTCGCCGAGGGCGGCGAGGAGCTCCTTGACGTTCTCCGCCCGGGACTGCGCCTCGATGGAGCCGTCGGCCTCGAGGAGCGCGAGGTAGCTCGTCTTGTCGAGCAGCTCGAGCGCGGTCTCGAGGGCGTTGTGGCCGGCGGCGAAGGCCGTCAGATCCACGATCAGCTCGACGAAGGGCGTGAGCTTCTTCGAGAGCGCCCCGCCTGCGTCCCTCGCCAGGGCACACACGCCCTCCCAGAGCGTGGTCCCGTCGGCCTCGGCGCGCTTTCCGCACTTGGCGACCGTCGTCTTGCCGATGCCGCGGGTGGGGCGGTTGATGATGCGCTCGAGGGCGATCGGATCCGACGGGTTCACCAGGACCCGCAGGTACGCGAGGACGTCCTTGACCTCGGCGCGGTCGTAGAACCGCAACCCGCCGATGACCCGGTACGGGAGCCCCCGCGCCCGCAGCACGTCCTCGAGCGCGCGGCTCTGGGAGTTGGTGCGGTAGAAGATCGCCATCTCGTCGAGCGAGTAGTTGTCCTTCAGCTCGGCGATTCGGCGGCCGACGTACTCCGCTTCGTCGCGCTCGGTCTGCGCCGGGTAGACGCGGACCTTGTCGCCGCGCTCGCGCTCGGTCCAGAGCGTCTTGCCGTGGCGGCTCCGGTTCTGGGCGATGAGCGCGCCCGAGACGTCGAGGATCGTCTGGGTCGAGCGGTAGTTCTGCTCGAGCCGGATGACCCGCGCGCCCACGAAGTCGCGGTCGAAGCCGAGGATGTTCTCGACCTGCGCGCCGCGCCAGCCGTAGATGCTCTGGTCGTCGTCGCCGACCACGCAGATGTCGCGGTCGTCGTTCAGGAACGCCTTGAGGAGCTTGTACTGCGCCTCGTTGGTGTCCTGGAACTCGTCGACGAGGACGTAGCGCCAGCGCGACTTGTACTCGAAGGCGACGGTGGGGTGCTCGGTCGCGAGCCGCCACGGCAGCCAGATGAGGTCGGAGAAGTCGACCGCGCCGGCCTTCTTCATCTCCTCCTGATAGAGGGTGTAGACCTGCAGGTAGCGCTGGTCGAGGAAGCCGTTCTGCGGGACCTCGGGGTGCTCCGGGCCGCGGCACTCGCGCTTCTGGGCCTCGATCCAGTGGGCGATCTTCTTCGGAGGGAAGGCCTTCTGGTCGAGCCCCAGGATGTCGAGGCAGCGCCCGACCATGTTGGTGGCGTCGTCCTGGTCGTAGATGACGAAGCCCCGCGGGATCCCGAGGAGCTCGCCGTGGCGCCGCAGGATCCGGACGCCGATCGAGTGGAAGGTCCCGAGCCACAGGTCCGCCGCGCGCGGGCCGAGGAGCTTCTCGCAGCGCTCGCGCATCTCGGCGGCGGCCTTGTTGGTGAAGGTCACCGCCAGGATCTGCCACGGTTCGAGGCCCTTCTCGGCGACCAGGAACGCGATCTTGCGCGTCAGCGCGCGGGTCTTGCCGCTGCCCGCGCCGGCGAGGATGAGGACCGGGCCGTCACAGGCGAGGACGGCCTCGCGCTGCGGGTCGTTGAGCCCGTCGATGATGGCGCGGCCCTGCTTGCCCAGCGCCGCTTCCTCGCCCAGGTCCAGGGAGAACTGCTTCATCCGCCCCCTGCTACTCGACCGTGACGCTCTTGGCGAGGTTTCTCGGCTGGTCGACGTCGGTCCCCTTGAAGTCCGCCATGGTGTAGGCGATGAGCTGCATCGGCACCGCCGCGACCAGCGGCAGGACGCGCTCGGGCACCGCCGGCAGCGTCAGCGTGAAGTCCGCGAGGCCCAGCGCTTCCTCGTCCCCCTCGGTCGCGACGACGAGCACCGGTCCGCTGCGGGCCTTCACCTCGGCGAGGTTGCTCCGGACCTTCTGGAAGTGCGCGTCTCGCGGGTTCAGGACGACGGTCGGCAGGCGCTCGTCGATGAGCGCGATGGGCCCGTGCTTCATCTCGCCCGCGGCGTAGCCCTCGGCGTGGATGTAGCTGATCTCCTTGAGCTTCAGCGCCCCCTCGAGGGCCAGCGGGAACAGGTTGCCGCGGCCCAGGTAGAGCATGCTGGTGCACTCGTGCCAGGTCTTGGCGATCTCCAGGTAGTCGGCCTGCTTGAGGAGCTCCTGCTCGATCACCGTCGGGACGTGCATCAGCGCGGTGAGCTCCGCCTCCATCGCCGCCTCGTCGAGGCGGCCGAGGAGCTGGCCGAACTTCAGCGCCAGCAGGTGCACGGCGGCGAGCTGCGTCGTGAACGCCTTGGTCGACGCCACCCCGATCTCCGGGCCGGCGTGGGTGTAGAGCGTCCCCTCGCACTCTCGCGGGATCGAGGCGCCGATGACGTTGCAGATGCTGATGATCCGCGCGCCCTTCTTCTTGCCCTCCCGGAGCGCCGCGAGGGTGTCGGCGGTCTCGCCGCTCTGGGAGATGGCGAGCACGAGCGTGTGCTCGTCCATCGGGGCGTTCCGATAGCGGAGCTCGCTCGCGACCTCGACGTGGGGAGAGAGCCCCGCGAGGTCCTCGAAGAGGTAGCGCCCGACGAGCCCGGCGTGCCAGGCCGTCCCGCAGCCGACGATGTAGAAGTGGCGGACGCGCTCGAGATCCTCGCGAGTCAGCGGGATCTCGGGGAGATCCACCGTCCGCCGCTCGAGGGAGACCCGCCCGCGCAGGGTGTCGGCGATGGCGCGCGGCTGCTCGTGGATCTCCTTGAGCATGAAGTGCTTGTAGCCGCCCTTCTCGGCCATCGCGGGAGACCACGAGACGGTCGTCTTCTCCCAGCTCGCGGGGGCGTTCGTCTCGACCACGCGGACGTCCACGCCGTCCGGGGTCAGCGTCGCCATCCAACCGTCCTCGATGAACACCATGTCGCGGGTGTGGGCGAGGATCGCGGCGACGTCGCTGGCGAGGTAGTTGGCGCCCTGACCGAGGCCGAGCACCAGCGGGCTCGCGACCCGCGCCCCGACGATCACGCCCGGGGTCGAGGCGTCGATGACGACGATGGAGTAGGCCCCGTGGAGCCGCAGGACCGCCTCGCGCACGGCCTCGGGGAGATCGAGCCCGCGCGATCGCCGGTTGTGGTCGACGAGGTGGGCGATGACCTCGGTGTCGGTCTCGCTCTGGAACACGTGGCCGAGGGCGATGAGCTCGGCCTTCAGCGCGACGTGGTTCTCGATGATGCCGTTGTGGACGACCGCGATGTCCCCCGAGCGGTGGGGGTGGGCGTTGTCCTCGGTGGGCGCGCCGTGGGTCGCCCAGCGCGTGTGCCCGACCCCGGTGCGCCCGTCGATGGGCGCTTCGATCAGGCGCTTGACGAGGTTGGTGAGCTTGCCCTCGGCGCGCCGCGTCAGGAGCAGCCCGTCCTGGTCGACGACGGCGAGCCCCGCCGAGTCATAGCCCCGGTACTCGAGCCGCCGCAGCCCGTCGACGACGAGATCCGCGCACAGCTCCGGCCCCACGTACCCAACGATTCCACACATCAGCCCTTCTCCTCGGCGCGCGCCGCGGCCGCCTTGGCGCGCCGCTTCGCCTCTTCTCTGGGCTTGCGGTAACGATCGTAATAGCCGGCGATTTCCTTCTGTGGCGCGCGAGATACCGCGAGCGCGCCCGGCGAGACGTCGCGGGTGACCGTCGTCCCGGCGCCGACGACCGCGTGGGCGCCGACCTCGACCGGCGCCACGAGCTGGGTGTCGCTGCCGATGAAGACGCCCTCGCCGATGACCGTGCGGTGCTTGTCGAAGCCGTCGTAGTTGCAGGTGATCGTCCCGGCGCCGATGTTCGCGCCGGCGCCGACCTCGCAGTCCCCGAGGTAGCTCAGATGGCTCGCCTTGGCGCCGTGCGCGAGCCGGGCCTTCTTGGTCTCCACGAAGTTGCCGACCTTGACCTCGGGGCCGAGCTCGGTCCCGGGCCGCAGGTGCGCGAAGGGGCCGACCGCCGCGCCGGCGCCGATGCTGGCGCCCTCGGCCACGACGTAGGGCTTGACGTGGGCGCCGTCGCCGACCGTCGTGTCGGTCAAGACGGCCCCGGCGTCGACGCGGCAGCCCTGGCCGATCGTCGTCGTGCCCTTCAGCTGGACCCCTGGGCCCAGGACCGTGTCGAGGCCGACGGTGACCCCGGCCTCGATCCGCGTCGTCTCCGGGTCCTCGAGGGTGACCCCGGCCTCCATCAGCAGCGCGAGCTGACGGGTCAGCAGCTCGCGCTCGATGCTCGCGAGCTGGACCCGGGTGTTGATGCCGGCCACGCGGAAGGGGTCGTGCAGGACGAAGCCGGCGACCGCGTCGCCGCGCGCCGCGGTGTGGGCGACGGCGTCGGTCAGGTAGAGCTCGCCCTGGGCGTTGTCCGCCCGGAGGTGGTCGAGGGCGTCGGCCAGGGCGGCCCGGTCGGCGAGGTAGAGGCCGGCGTTGACCTCGTGCAGCGCCCGCTCGGCGGCGCTCGCGTCCTTGTGCTCGACGATGCGGGTGACGTTGCCGGCGGCGTCGCGGACGATACGCCCGTAGCCGGTCGGGTCGTCGGCCTCGAAGGTCGTGACGACCAGGGCGGCGCCGCGCTCGGCCTTGAGGGCGGCGAGCCGTCGCAGGGTCGCAGCGTCGAGGGCCGGCGTGTCGCCGGAGAGGATGGCCACGGCGTCGGCGCCTTCGGTCGCGGGGAGGGCACACTGCACGGCGTGCCCGGTCCCGCGCTGCTCGGCCTGGGTGGCGAAGGCCAGGGGCGCGTCGGGGAAGTCGCGCCGCAGGGTGGCGGCGACGTCCTCGCCCTGGTGGCCGACGACGACGACGACCTGATCGAAGCCCGCCTCGAGGGCGGCGCCCACGATCCAGCTGATCATCGGCCGGCCGAGCACCGGGTGGAGGACCTTGGCGCGGACAGAGCGCATGCGCGTGCCCTTGCCGGCGGCGAGGACGATGGCGGCGGTACGAGGTGGCATTTCCGCTCCCTTTCGGCGCGACCCGAGCGACCGGCCACGCACAGTGCGCGGTAATCTAGGGCTCCGCCGCCGTCCGGTCCAGCCGCGTCTCGCGGGCGGCCGCCTCGGTCAGGCCCGGCCGGTCCCCCAGGGCCAGCGCTTCGGACGGAGCCCCACGTCTCGCAGCGGTCCACCCAGCGCGGCCAGCGCGCGCGCGACCTTCGTGGCGGCGACGACCGCGTCGGTGTGCGCCTCGCCGTCGGCCTCGGCGATGGCGGCCGCGATCTCGGAGACCGCGGCGTCGGGCTGGTCCCAGAGCGGCTTGACCTGCTGCGACAGCGCCGTCGTCAGGTCGCCGGTCAGCCTCGCCTCGACCGTCCACTGGCACGCGTGGTCCCACAGGACGACACCCGGCCGCGCCTCCCGGAGGCCGCCCTGCTGGTCGCTCCCGACCTTGCGGAGGTCGAAGGCGACGACGACGCCCGGGGCGGTCGCCGCCGGCGTCCACGCGACGACCGGCGCGCTCCAGACCGCGCCCGCGGCCTCGGCCAGCGCCCGGCTCCGCCGCTCTTCGAGGTGATAGACCCGCTCCGGCGGCGTACCCAGGGCCTCGAGGGTCGCGCCGACCGTCGTGATGGCCCGCCGCGCGCTCGCGGCGCTCTCGCGCACCAGGCCGAAGCGGCCCAGGCCGGCGCCGTCCGCGTCGTCGGCCACCTCGAGGACCACGCCGCCGAAGAGCACGGCGTGCCAGCCGCGGAGATCCTTCGGCCCGGGCTGACCGTCGACCCCGCAGATCGCGTCCGCGCGGGCGATCCAGGCGCCGATCCGCTCGGCCATGAAGCGCTCGGCGTCGCCCTCGGCGCGCTTGGTCAGCCACGGGTGCAGGGCGCGCGCCGGCGCGAGATCGCCGGCGAGCCCCCCCTCGAAGGCGTGGAGGTAGCGCGGCATGAACTCTTCGCTCAGCGCCGGGTGGACCTGGGCTACCGAGCGGGCCGCGGCGGCGTACTCACCGAGCATCTCGAGGGACGTCGCCCGCTCCGTCAGGACGCGCAGCTCCGCGGGCGCGATCGCCCCGGCCCGAAACAGCAGCGAGGCCGCGAAGGCCGGCAGCGCCGCCTCGTTCAGCGCGTAGCCGGCGGCGTAGAGGGCGTCGACGTCGTCGGGCGCCGCGACGACCGCGCCGATCGCGGCCGTGGCGTCGGGGAAGATGTCGCCGGTGGCGCGGGCGAGGGCCTCGAGGGCCGCGACGAAGACGCCGCCGTCGTCGGGGTGGTTCGGGTGCCCGATCACCGCGTTGAGGTGGTCGAAGGCGGTGTAGGGATCGCCGCCGTCGAGGGCGACGGTCGCCGCGTCGAGGGCGCTTTCGGGTGTGGTCACGAGGAGCTCCGTGCGGTGGCTCGGGGAGACGGCGGCGGGGGCTGCGCGGCGGTCGGGCGGACCCGAGCGCCCGCCCGACCGCCGGCGATTCTACGCGACCTGCTCACGAGCGCCACGCGACCTGGCCGAGGCGTCGCGAGGCGTCGTCTCAGCTGCCGATGCCGACCTGGATCTGCGGGTCCGGGAAGTGCTGCATGACGGTCAACGAGCTGAAGTCGAAGTCCGCGGTCAGCACGGTCCCGTCGTTGGGCAGGAACAGGGTGCGGGTCTTGGTGATCTCGTCGACCTTCTGGACCGACGCCGACACCTGCGTGTTCTCGCCCGTCCGCGGGTTCTGGACCTCGCGCTCGCCGCTGCCGCGGTAGCCCATGCCGATGGAGCTGCCGTGGTTGATGCCCACCTGGTAGCGCGTCCGGAGCCGCAGCGACTGCCGCGGGTTGGCGTGATCCGCCTGGAAGGCGATCGAGATGACCGACTGGGTGACGGGGCCGACGGCGTAGCGGTTGTTGACCGTCTGCTGCAGGTGGTTGGCCGCGTTCTGGCGCGCGGCGGACTTCTGGCCCTTGCCGGGCCCCGGCGGCTCGGCGTCGAAGGCCTCGCAGGCGTCGGCGTAGGACGCGAGCTCGTTCTTGAGGTCCTTCAGGACGGTCTTGGCCTGGCGCGTCAGGGTCGCGATGGCGGCTTTGCGCGTGGTGACGTAGTCCGAGTAGGTGTTGAACTTGGTCGAGTAGCCCGGGGCCGGGACGAAGGCGCCGTCGGGCGCGTAGCCCGTGACGAGGCGGCGCTTCAGCGCGTTCTCGCTCACATCGGGGCCATGGCGATCGAGGGCGTGGCCGGCGCGGTCGTTCTGCGACCGATCCTGCGACTCCATCTCGGTGGCCTCGACCTTCGGGTCCTTCTTCTCGTGCTGCACGGCCTTCTGCTGCACCGCGCCGCTCTTGCCGGCCCCGCCGTAGCTGTCGAGGAGACCCTCGGCGGACTTCCCGGAGACGACCGCGTCCGCGACCTTGTCGGCGTGCTGCTCGTGGGAGTCGCCGGCCTTGCCGACGCCGCCCGAGAGCGAGACCCCGCCGCGCTGCTGCACGATGTGCGCCGCCTCGTGGGCCGCGGTGTGCAGGTCGGGCTGGCTCTTGAACGCCACGGCGTTGCCGCTGGCGTAGGCCTCGGCCCCCATGGCCTGGTTCGCGGTCGCCGCGGCGCCGCCGACGTGGGCCTTGATCCCGCTGACGTCGTGGCCGCCGAAGGCCGCCTGGATCTTGTCCTGGTGGGGCAGGGCGCCGCCGCTCCCGCGAGTACCCGCCGCGGCCGCCGCGTGGACGTCCTCGGTCCCGCCGCCCCCGCGGAGCTGCACCATCCCGAGGTTGCCGCCCGCGGACATGAGGGCCTGGATCGAGGCGCCGCCGACGCCGGAATGCCCGACGTCCAACGGGGCGCCGTCGCCCTGCTCGGCGTCGCCCTCGCGGCGACGCTCCTCAATGCCCGATGATCGCTGCTGGACCGCGTGTGAACGCATCGTGCTCGTACCCTCGGAACCGACCGGATTCCCTGTGAATGTAACCCATGTCCCACATCGCCGCAAACGACCGGCGCCGCGCGCGCCACGCCCGCGCCACGCCTGCCCGCGAGGGGAGTCGCCGGGTCGGAGCCGCGGCAAAACGCGCGGTGCGTGAAGGCGTCAACGCTGGTAGGCTCGCGAGGATGAGCACCTCGAGCGAGCTTACCCCGGCCCTGGCCGCGTGGCTGGCCGTGCTCGACGGCGGGGCGGTCACCGTCCCCGCCGACGAGCGCGGTCTCGTCCGCCACGCCGTCGAGCGCCTGGCCCTGGGCGCTGGCCCGGCCGCCGCGCACGCCGTCCCCGAGCACGTCGTGCGCGTGCTCGCCGCGTCGAGCTTCCTGCGGCGCTTTCTCCAACGCCACCCCGAGGCCGTCGTCGAGCTCGGCGAGCTCCCGGCGGTCCGTGACCGGGCCGCCTGGCTCTCCTGGCTCGCGCCCCAGGTCGACGGCGCCGACGACGAGCGCGCGCTCGGCCGTGCGCTGAGGATCGCGCGGCACCGAGCGCTCCTGCAGCTCACGGCGCGGGAGCTCGTCAGCGGCGATCCCCTCGCGACCGGCGCCGACCTCGCCGCCTTCGCCTCCGCCGTGCTCGAGGTCGCGGTCGACGCGGTCACCGGCTGGCTGCGGCCGACCTTCGGGACCCCGCGGACCGCCGCCGGCGACGTCTGCGCCCCGGTCGTCATCGGCATGGGCAAGCTCGGCGGCGGCGAGCTCAACTACTCGTCGGACATCGACGTCATCTACGCCTACGCGACCGATCACGGGGGGACCGACGGGGCGGGCGGCCTCGGCCGCAAGGTCGACCTCCACACCTACTTCTCGCGCCTGTTCTCGCAGGTGTCACAGCTCCTCAGCCACCAGACCGACGAGGGCTTCGTCTTCCGCGTCGACCTCGATCTGCGCCCCGAGGGGCGGACGGGCCCCATCTGCAACAGCCTCGAGGGCCTCGAGCGCTACTACGAGAGCTTCGGCCACGCCTGGGAGCGGCTCGCGTGGATCAAGGCGCGGCCCGTCGCCGGCGATCTCGCGCTCGGCGACGAGATCATCGAGGCGCTGACGCCCTTCGTCTTCCGAAAGCACCTCGACTACGCCTTCGCCGACGAGGTCGGCGCGATGAAGCAGCGCATCGACGCGCTCGGCGCACGCCTCGGCCGCCAGGACGGCTTCAACGTCAAGCTCGGCCGCGGCGGGATCCGCGAGGTCGAGTTCGCCGTCCAGACGCTCCAGCTGACCTGGGGCGGCAAGCTCCCGGAGCTCCGCGCCTCGGACACCCGGACGGCGTTGGCGCGCCTCGCGCTCGCCGGGCTCCTCGAGTCGGCCGAGGCCGACGCCCTGCTCGGCGCCTACCGGCTCCTCCGCCGGGTCGAGCACGCGTTGCAGCTCGTCGACGATCGACAGACCCACCTCCTGCCCGGCGATCCGGGGAGCCGCCGCCGCGTCGCCACGTTGACCGGGTTCACCGCCGACGACGCGGGGGTCGCGGCCTTCGAGCAGGCCCTCGCCCAGCAGCGTCGCCAGGTGCGCGCCGCCTTCGAGGCGGTCGTCGCGGGCGCGGCCCCCGAGCTCGCGACCCCCGCCTGGACCGAGGCCTTCGCGGTCGCCCTCGACCAGGACGCCGGCGCCGCCGCGCGCGACGAGGCCCTCCGCGAGCTGGGCTTTCTACGGTCCGAGACCTCGCGCCGGCGCCTCGACGCCCTCATCCGCCGCCCGGACAGCCCGTTCCACCCGCGCGCCATCGCCCGCGGCGGGAGCCTGGCCCAGAAGATCGTCCAGGCCGTCGCCGCGACCGCCGATCCCGACGCCGCCTTCGGCCACATGGAGACCCTCCTCCGCACCCTCCGCCACCGAAAGGCGGGCCTCGATCAGCTCGACCAGGATCCGCGCCGGCTCCGGATGCTGAGCGGCCTCTTCGGGACCAGCCACTATCTGTCGCGGCTCCTCGTGCGCTCGCCGGGCCTGCTCGACCGGCTGGTCTTCGACGGCAGCGAGCCCGCGGTGCGGACCGCCGCGGAGATGGCCGCCGCGCTGTCCCAGGAGCCGCGCGTCGACGGCGACTGGGAGGACGTGCTCGGCGCCGTCCGCCGCTTCCACCAGGCCGAGACCCTGCGGATCGGCTTCTTCGACCTCGCCGGGCTCATCGACACGGCCTCGGTCGGCCGGCAGCTCTCGGATCTGGCCGACGTCATCCTGGCGCGGGTGGTCGCCGCCGCCGCCGAGACCCTCGACGACCCCGCCGCCGCCGGCGCCCTCGGCGTCATCGCGATGGGCAAGCTCGCCGGCCGCGAGCTCGGCTACTCGAGCGACCTCGACCTGATCTTCGTGCATGCCCCCGACGCCGACCCCGTGGCGGTCACCCGCCTCGCGCGGCGGTGCATCACCGGACTCGTCTGCGCGACGCCCGAGGGGACCCTCTACGAGATCGACACGCGCCTGAGGCCGAGCGGGACCCAGGGGCCGCTCTGCGTGACCGCCGACCGCCTGCTCGGCTACCACCGGGGCGGCGAGGCGGCCGTCTGGGAGAAGCAGGCGGTGCTGCGGAGCCGGGCGGTCCTCGGCGGCGAGCCCGTCGAGGCGCTCGTCCGGACCCTGCGCGGCGAGGCGATGGGGGCGCTCGCCGCGACCCCGGCCGCGGCGGCCGACGCGGTGGACGGGATGCGCCAGCGCCTCCTCGAGGTGGCCCGCCCCTTCGACCTCAAGCTCGGCGCGGGCGGGGTCGTCGAGATCGAGTTTCTCGTCCAGCTGCTCCAGCTGACCCTCGACGCCGACGCCGCGGCCGCCACCCGCGAGGGGCACGCGGCGGGTAGCGCCAACGCGGCGGAGGCGCTCCGCGGGCTGGCCGAGCTCGGTCGCCTCGACCCGTCCCGGGCCGCCGCCTGCGGTGAGGCCTACGCCTTCGTGCGCCAGCTCGAGAACCGCCTGCGCCTGGTCCAGGACCGCCCGGGGGCGGCGGAGGCGCTGCTCGCCGGGGATTCGACGACGTCTCCCGGCGCTGTGGACTTGCGCCTGGCCCGTCGGATGGGCTACGGGGAGGGACCCGGGGCGCGGGCGGAGGACACGCTCCAAGCGGATCTCCGGCGGCACCGCGGGACGATCGCCGATTGCTATTCCCAGACGCTTCGGAGCACCCGGAATGATTGATAAGGCGCCCTGGATCTGGTTCGACGGCAAGCTCGTCCCCTGGGACGAGGCCAACGTCCACGTGCTCACCCATACGCTCCACTACGGGCTCGGCGTGTTCGAGGGCATCCGCGCCTACGTCCGCGAGGACGGTCGGAGCGCGGTGTTCCGCCTGCGGGAGCACCTCGAGCGCTTCGTGAAGGGCGCGGCGATGATGACCATCCCGCTCGAGTACGACGTCGAGACCCTCACGGCCGCGACGATCGAGACCCTCGAGGCCTGCAAGCTCCGCGCGTGCTACATCCGCCCCATCGCCTTCGTCGGCTCCGGCGCGATGGGCGTCGCGGCCATGAACAACCCCACCCACACCGCCATCGCCGTGTGGCCGTGGGGGGCGTATCTCGGCGACGAGGGCCTGGCCAGGGGCGTCCGCATCAAGACGTCGACCTTCGCCCGCCCCCACGTCAACAGCCAGCTCCACAAGGGCAAGGTCTGCGGCCACTACGTCAACTCGATCCTCGCCAAGCGCGAGGCGTTGATGGAGGGCTACGACGAGGCGCTCTTCCTCGACACCAACGGCTACGTGTCCGAGGCCAGCGGCGAGAACATCTTCGCGGTCATCGACGGCGCCCTCTACACCGTGCCCTTCGGCGGCCCGATCCTCGGCGGCATCACCCGCGGGACGCTCATCACCCTGGCCCGCGAGATGGGCTACGAGGTCAAGGAGCAGATCCTGACCCGGGACTCCCTCTACCTCGCCGACGAGGTCTTCATGTGCGGCACCGCGGCCGAGGTCACGCCGGTCCGCGAGATCGACCGCCGCCAGATCGGCATCGGCGCCCGAGGCCCGGTGACCGAGGCGCTCCAGACCCGCTACTTCGACGTGGTCAAGGGCAGCGACACGGCCCACGACGAGTGGCTGACCTACTTCGACGTCGAAGCTTGAGCGACGTCGAGGCGCACTATCGGCAGCTCGCCGCCAAGGTCGACGCCTTTCACCAGCGCGTCCGGGAGCGATACCCGGGCGCGTTGCGCTGCGAGGTCGGCTGCAGCGCTTGTTGCCACCAGCACCTCTCGGTCGTGACGTCGGAGTTCCAGCGCGTGGCCGAGGCGGCGCTCGCGCTCCCCGAGCCCGCCCAGCGCGCGCTCCGTGAGCGCCTCGCTGCCGGTCGCGACGACGACCGCTGCGTGCTCCTCGACGACGCCGGCGCGTGCCGGGTCTACGCCGCCCGGCCGATGATCTGCCGCAGCCACGGGCTGCCCATCACCGTCCCGGCGGACGCGGACGGCGACGCCGAGCGCGACGTCTGTCCGCTGAACTTCACCCAAGGACCACCCCTCGACGACGTCGACGCGGACTGCGTCCTCGACGTCTCGCACCTCGACCGCGTCCTCGGCGTCATCGACCACGTCGGCGGCGGTGACGGTGGGCGCGTGGACCTCTTCGACGGGCTCGGGGCGCTGCTGGCGCCCCAGACACTCGGGTAGGTAGGGACCATGTCCGGAAGTAGCACTGTCAGCGTCATCACCGGCGTCAGCGCCAACATCCTGGTGACGATCGCGAAGTTCATCGGCTGGGGCATGACCGGCTCGTCGGCGCTGCTGTCGGAGGCGATCCACTCCGTCGCCGACACCTCGAACCAGGCGCTCCTGCTCCTCGGGCTCAAGCGCTCCGAGCGGCCGGCCGACGCCCACCACCCCTTTGGCTACGGACGCGACCGCTTCTTCTGGGGGCTCGTCAGCGCTCTCGGGATCTTCTTCGTCGGCGCCGGCGTCACGATCATGCACGGCATCGAGGCGCTCATCGACCCGCACCACGTCGATCACGGCGTGGCCACCTGGGTCGTGCTGGCGATCGCGCTCGTGCTCGAGGGGGGCGCGCTGACCGTCGCCGTCCGCGGCATCGCCCGCGAAGCGAGGCGGATGGGGATGTCGTTTCGGCGCTACGTGGCCGAGGGCAAGGACCCGACGGCGCTGGCGGTCCTCCTCGAGGACGGCGCCGCGGTCTTCGGCGTCCTCATCGCGGCCGTCTGCATCCTCCTCGCCGAGGTGACCGGCGAGCTCTTCTGGGATGGGCTGGCGTCGATCCTGATCGGGCTGCTGCTCGCCTTCGTCGCCATCTTCCTCATCGCGAAGAACCGCGCCTACCTCATCACCAAGGCCATCGACCACGACGTCGCGGACAAGGTCCGCGCCATCATCGAGGCCGACGACGCCGTGGAGCACATCTCGTCCTTCACCGGCACCGTCGCCGCGCTCGGGACGTACCGGATCGCCGCCGACATCGACTTCGACGGCGCCAAGATCGCCGAGCGGGTCGTGACCCCCGAGGACCTGGCGGCCATCCGCGGCGCCAAGGACGACGACGAGCTCATGGCCTATCTGGGGGGGCTCGCCGACCGCCTCATCGACGGCGTCGGGGACGAGGCCGACGAGCTCGAGGAGCGCATCCGCGCCCAGGTCCCCGAGGCGCGCTACGTCGACCTCGAGCAGGACTGATCTTCCGCGCCGTTCGGGGCTACTCGGCGGTCAGGAACTCCACCATCTGGGCCTGGGCGGCGGCGGTCGCCTCGGGATCGCTCCAGTCGATCAGCATCTGGTGGACGCCGACGAAGCTGGCGACGCCGTCGCTCGGCAGCGCGCCCCCGAGGGCCTGGGGGAGCCCCAGGTCGACCGCGACCGGCGGGATCTGCGGGAAGCTCGCCGGGTCGTCGGCCCCGGCGGCGAGGGCGTGGACCAGGCGCGCGTTGGTGGAGTTCGGGACCACCAGATCGTTGAGCGCCAGCTGCACCAGCACCCGCGGTCGCGCGTTGCCGAGGTCGCCGGAGAGCACGGCGGGCGCGTAGGTCAGCGGGTCGACCGTCGAGAGCACCGTCTCGGCCACGCGGTCGAAGAGCTGGCGCGATCCGTCGTCGGGCAGCATCCCCCGGGTCTGCCCCGCGAGGAGCCCGAAGCCGGGCGCGTTCGCGGTCGCGTAGATCAGCAGATCGATGTCGCCGTGGAGGGCGGGGCTCTGCTCGAGCACCTGGAGCAGGCTCCCGCCGGGGACCGAGAGGACGACCCGGTCGATGTCCGGTGAGACCGCGGCGATCGCCGTCCCGAGGATCGAGCCGAGGCTCTGGCCGACCAGGCGGACCGGCCCGTAGTCGTCCGGGACCGCGTCACCGTCGAGGTCGACGAGCGGGCTCTGGCCGTCGGCCTCGGTCAGGACCCGGATGAGCGCGAGCTCGTCGACGATCGACTGCCGGAGCTTGTCCCGCGTCCGCGCGAGGAAGGTCGTGTTGATGAACGGGTCCGGGAAGTCCTGCCCGGCGACGGCGAGGACGGGGTCGAGCTTCGCCGAGAAGTCCCCCTCGGGCAGGGCGATGTCTCGCTGGCGCGCGCCGTGCTGGTAGAAGTCGATGGCGACCACCACGTGGCCGGCGGCGCAGAGCGCGTTCGCCGCCGCGAGCCAGTCCTCCTTCTGGCGCGAGATGCCGTGGAGCCCGACGACCACCGGCGGCGGATCGGCGTGCTCCCGCGGAAAGATCGCCAGGTAGGGGATGACCCGGCTCGGCGCGGCGTCGGAGAGCGACAGGGGGTTGTCCGAGGTGAAGGGGACGAGAGGGTTACGGGCGAGGAACGTCCCGTTCGTGAAGAGGGACTGCTCGTCGTAGATCGTGTCGGACACGAAGTTCGGCGTGGCGAGGCCGCCGATGACGATCCGGTCGATGGCCTCGGTCGGGAGCCCCTCGCCCCCGAGGCCAGCGACGAAGCTCGCGACCTCGTAGGGCGTCGCCGCGACGACCTGGGCGTCGCCGACGGCGATCTCGCGCTCGCTGGCCGGGTGGAGCGGGGTCACGTCGAGGAGCGCGTCCTCGCCGCCGCGGTCGACGGCGAGCTTGCCGTCGACGTAGCGCGCGAGGAGCTCCATCTGCGCGGTGTCGTCGGTCACCGTGAAGGTGAAGAAGGCGAGGGTGTCGGTCCGCGCACGGACGGCGTCGTCCACGGCCGCGACGGCGCCGAAGGCGGTCTCGGTCAGCGGGTCCCCGTCGCGCTGCACCCGAGCGTAGTCGGGGGAGGTCGTGACCTCGGTCCCGTCGAGGGTCTCGACCGCCCCGGCGATCACCGCGACGGCGTACGTCCCGGGCGCCCAGGGCTCGAAGGGCGGGATCGTGACGGTGTTGGAGTGGCGCTCGACCCGGGCCTCGCCCAGGGTGATCCGGCGGGGTGGGTCGCTGCTGACGCGGTAGACGCGGACGGCGTCCTGGAGCCCCGCGGCGTCGATCCAGCCGCCGGAGTCGTCGGGCGACGCGGTGAACGGGAGGCGGATGGAGGTCGCGGCGCCGAAGCCGTCGCGGTGGGTGTCGTCGAGCTGGTGAAGGAACGGCAGGACGGCGAGCTGCCGCTCGGAGAAGGCGTCGATGCCCTCGTCGCTCCGGTACTGGTCGGTCGGGTAGACGTGCCCGGTCAGATCCTCGGCCGCGCGGTCGAAGCCGATCGCGACCGTCCGCTCCTGGCATGCGGCCAGGGCCAGCGCGGCCACGAGCAAGAAATACAGCGTCGCGCGGGTTCGCCTCACGTCCACCTCCGACGACGAGGGTACTGCATTGTCGCGCGTCGTTGGGCTCATTGGATGGAAACGCGCACGGTCGCGTCGACCGCCACCGGATCGTCCGGGCCTACCGCCACGGCGCCGAGGCCGTAGCGCCCGGGGGGCGCGGTCGTCCGGAGCGTTCCTGAGAAGGCGCCGTCGTCGATCGGGAGCTCGAAGGCCTCGACCGCCGTCCCGCCCTCGGGGGGGATGAGCAGGATCCAGACCGCGCTCGCGCCGGGGGCGGCGCCGGCGACCCGGTACCGTCGGCCGGCCTCGAGGAGGCGCGCCGGGAGCCCGTCGATCGCCTCGACCCCGGCCTCGGCGAAGGCGTCGGCCGGCATCGCGCTCGGGGCGCCGTAGACGACCAGCGCCGCGTCGTCGTCGAGCCCCCGGGAGACGACGTCGTCGCGCCGAGGGACGAGGTCGCAGCCGCCCTCGCCGTCGACGAAGCGCGCCGGGAGGCTCTGGCTCCAGGCGTTCTCGACCGCGAAGTGCAGGTGCGGTCCGGTCAGCTGCCCGCTGAGGCCGGTCCTGGCCAGCAGATCGCCGGCGAAGACCGGGTCGCCGGACGCGACGCTCGCGCTGCCGGCGTCGAGGTGGACGTAGCTCGTGAAGAGGCCGCCGCCGTGGTCCACGAGGACGAAGTTGGCGTCGCCGCGATAGTCGGCGCCGCTGCCGAAGCGCGTCGAGTCGTCCCGGACGTAGGCGACGACCCCGGGCGCGGCGGCGTGGACGGGGCTCCCCTCGGGCAGCTCGAAGTCCCAGGCCCAGCGGTCGAGCCCGGTGTGGGTCGGGAGCTGGTCGTTGCCCTGACTGACCGTCACCACCGCCCCCGGGGCGAGCGGCAGCGCCACGGCCAGCGGGACCGGCTCACCGCTCGCCTGCTCGGCGGCGTAGAGCGAGGGCACCTCCGGGGTGAGCGCACGCTCGGGGCAGGGGTGGTCGGAGGGGATCCCGGGTGGCCCGCCGAGCCCCGCGGCCGTGTCGCAGCCGTCGAGGGCGAGGAGCGCCGCCAGCGTGAGCGCGGCGCCGGTCGCGAGGGAGCGCCCCGCCGACACCGTCAGCCCGGCGTCCCGAGGAGGACCTTCTCGTAGCTCCGGATGCGGTCGCGGAGCTCGGCGGCCTTCTCGAACTCGAGGGCCTGGGCCGCCGCGAGCATCGACTTCCGGAGCCCGGCGATGAGGCCGTCGAGCTCCTTCGGGGACAGCGCGGCGAGCCGCAGGTCCTCGGCGGTGCTCTTCTTCTTCTTCTTGGCCTCGGGGTCGTACTCCTCGGCGCGCGGGCCGGCCCGGAAGGCGCGCGAGATGGACTTCGGCGTGATGCCGTGCTCGGCGTTGTAGGCGAGCTGGATCTCGCGCCGGCGGTTGGTCTCGTCGAGGGCCGCGGCCATCGAGCGGGTGATCTTGTCGGCGTACATCAGGACCTTGCCGTCGACGTTCCGCGCCGCCCGGCCGATGGTCTGGATGAGGCTCCGGGCGCTGCGGAGGAAGCCCTCCTTGTCGGCGTCGAGGATGGCGACGAGCGCGACCTCGGGGATGTCGAGCCCCTCGCGCAGCAGGTTGATGCCCACGAGGACGTCGAACTCGCCCTGACGCAGGGCGTCGATGAGCTCGATGCGCTCGAGGGTGTCGATGTCCGAGTGGAGGTACTTCACCCGGACGCCGAGCTCCTGATAGTACTCGGTGAGATCCTCGGCCATCCGCTTGGTGAGCGTCGTCACGAGGATCCGCTGGCCGAGCTCGACCCGGGCGCGGATCTCTCCGAGGAGATCGTCGACCTGCCCGCCGACCGGCCGCACCTCGACCTCGGGATCGATGAGCCCGGTCGGCCGGATGAGCTGCTCGACCACGTTGGGCCCGGCCTGCTCCATCTCGTAGTCACCGGGGGTGGCGCTGAGGTAGACGATCTGGCCCACGCGCTCCTCGAACTCGTCGAACTTGAGCGGGCGGTTGTCGAGAGCGCTCGGGAGCCGGAACCCGAAGTCGACGAGCGTCGACTTCCGCGCCCGATCGCCGCGGAACATGCCCCCGATCTGCGGGACGGCGACGTGGCTCTCGTCGATGACCACGAGGTAGTCGCTCGGGAAGTAGTCGAGCATCACCGGGGGCGGGTCGCCGACCTCGCGCCCGGTCAGGTGCCGCGAGTAGTTCTCGATGCCGTTGCAGAAGCCGAGCTGCTCCATCATCTCGATGTCGTAGAGGGTCCGCTGCTCGAGCCGCTGGGCCTCGAGCAGCTGGTCGTTGGCGCGCAGCACCTGGAGCCGCTCGGAGAGCTCCTCCTGAATCGAGACGATGGCCGTCCGGAGCTGGTCGGCCGGCGTGACGTAGTGGCTGCCGGGGAAGATGGCGACCGACGGCATCTGCTCGAGGGTCGTCCCGCGGAGCGGGTCGATGCGGGTGATGGACTCGAGCTCGTCGCCCCAGAACTCGAGGCGGATGGCCTCGCTCTCCTCGTAGGCCGGGAAGACCTCGACCACGTCGCCCCGCACGCGAAACGTCCCGCGGTGGAAGTCGTAGTCGTTGCGCGTGTACTGGATGTCGACGAGCTGTCGGAGCAGGCGGTCGCGGAGATAGGTCTCGCCGCGCTCGAGGTGGATGAGCATCCCCTTGTAGGTCGTCTTGTCGCCGATGCCGTAGATGCACGAGACGCTGGCGACGATGATGACGTCGCGTCGCTCGAGGACCGCCCGGGTGGCGGCGTGCCGCATCCGGTCGATGGCGTCGTTGATGATGGCGTCCTTCTCGATGTACGTGTCGGAGGAGGGGACGTACGCCTCGGGCTGGTAGTAGTCGTAATAGCTGACGAAGTACGAGACGGCGTTGTTGGGGAAGAAGGCCTGGAACTCGCTGTAGAGCTGGGCGGCGAGGGTCTTGTTGGGCGCGAGCACCAGGGTCGGGCGCTGCAGCTCCGCGATGACGTTGGCGATGGTGAAGGTCTTGCCGGTCCCGGTCGCGCCGAGGAGCACCTGGGCCGCCTCGCCGTCGCGGAGGCCCGCGGTGAGGCGCGCGATGGCGTCCGGCTGGTCCCCCATCGGCTTGAAGTCGCTCACGAGCTCGAACTGACGCTGCTTCACGGCGCTCCCACCTCGACGACGAATCTCGGGGCCTCGGGGCCTCGGGCGCCGGCGGCCGGCCGGCGCAGCCGCGGATCATGCGTTCAGTGCGCGGCGGACGCAAGCCCGACGCCGCACAAAACCAGGGTCTGTGGCCACCGTGGTGTCAGCATTCGCGGCGCGTTGGGGTATCCTCGGGCGATCCGGTCACGATCCCCACGGTTGGAGGCACTCATGAGAAGCCGCGTCGCCGCGTGCGCCGCCCTGCTGTCGCTCGTCACGTCCGTGGACGCTCGCGCGGTCCCGGTCAACCACGTCCTGGGCGACGCGGGCTTCGTGTGGCGCCACGGGCGCCTGCCGACCCGCGCCGACGCCGAGCTCGAGCGCATCGGCGCCCACCTCGACCTGGTCGGTCGGCTCCACCGCGCACGGCCGACCGATGACCTGCCCGCCGCCGAGGCCGCGCGTCGGCACGCGCTGCTCGACGTGCTCGCCGACTATCGGCGGCGCGAGGCCTACCCGGTCAACCACAGCGGCCGCGATCGCACCCCGGTCTTCGTCGACGAGGTCGGAAACATCTGCGCCGTCGGCCGCCTCGTCGAGGCCAGCGCCGGCCGCGATCTCGCCGAGGGGATCGCCGCGCGCTTCAACCTCGACCACCTCGAGGACATGGATTGGGCGCCGCTCGCCGAGTGGGTGGCCACCAGCGGCTTCACCGCCGAGGAGCTGGCGATGATCCAGCCCGGCTACATGCGCTGGATGGACCTGGAGTGGGGATCCTATCTGTTCGATCCGCCCGAGCAGCTCGGGATCGCCGACGGGCCGACGCGCCTCGAGCGAGGCGACGGCTCCTGGCTCGAGGGCGCCTTCCGCGACGGACACCTCGACGGCGCCTGGGTCCGCTACGACGCCGACGGTCAAGCGAGCGGATATGGCTTGTTCGACCGCGGGGCGGGCGTCTGGCTGACCTGGGATGTGGCGACCGGAGAGCTGCTGGCCCAGGGGCACTACCGGGACAGCGCGCCCGACGGCGCCTGGCGCTTCTTCTGGCCCGACGGGCGCGTCCGCGCCGAGGGCCACTTCGCCGGAGGGTTGGCCCGTGGTCACTGGCGCTACTGGAGCGTCGAAGGCCGGCTCCTGGCCGACGGACCCCGGGCTCACAACGAGGTCGGGCGCTGGCGCTTCTACGACGCAGCGGGTGCCGTGAGCGCCATCATCGACTTCGATAGATGGCAGCGCGTCACCTTCGACAGGACGCAGCGCCTCGTCGAGACGCGTGATCTCAGCGGCGTTTGGTCGGTCGAGTGGGATCTTCATGGGCGGCTGAGCGTGATCACGGCTGGCCCACGCTCGCTCGGCGATTCGTGGCGTGCGGTGTTCGACGCCGGCGAGCTGGTGGCGTTCCTGTTCGAGGAGAGCGCCGAGGCCGAATGCCGGGTCAATGCCGTGATGGCATGGGTCGATCGCACCTTGGTTGCGTCGGGGACCATCGCCACCCTCGACCAGAGCGAGCGTCCGTGCCTGCTGGCGCGCGGTCTGCGCGGGACGCACCGACCGGCGCCGACACGTTCCGCTGTGAACGCGTGGCTCGAGGCCAGCTTCGTGCGCGATAGTCAGGGAGTGGTCTCGCTCTCCGACCTCCGCGCCCTCGTGATGCCAGAGGCGCTCAGGCCGCCAACCGGACCGGTCGAATACGGCGACAAGGCCGACTCCCTCGAGCTGCCCTGGCTCTTCCCGCAGCTCTGGGAGGACCGGCGCGAAGGGCCCTTCGGTCACACCTGGGATCTCGATGAGGTGGTCGCGCCTTGTGCCATCGAGCTCGGCCGGCACGGGGAGCCAAAGGCGCTGACCGGTGCGCGGCCCTGCGATGTGATCGCCTTCAAGCACCTCGACTCCTGGCGTCCCTTCGACCTCGTCCTCCACTTCGAGTACCCGGCCGAGCTCATCGCTGCGTCCGTCAACCCGGACTCGGGTGGCTGGGACGGCTTTCCGCCGGTCGAGCTCGCGACGGACTTCGTGCGGACTCAGATGCTCGATCGATTCCGTTGCTCCCAGGGCCTCGTGGCCTCCGGGCCAGGCTGGGACCAGGCCTGGCGATGTCGGGGCCCTCAGGACCACGCGGAGCCGCTGTTCGGGACGTGGCTACCCGATCGCGTCGTGAGCTCTCTCGGGGACCCGTCCGTCGAGCGCTACAGCACCACCTACCGCCGCGCCCGCTGAGGCACGTCTCGGCGCCCGGCCGCGCTCGCTTGCGCAACGCCGGGCGGCCGCGTTAAATGAGTGCCCCGAGCACAAGCCACCTACGTTTGCCGTCACGAAGGGTCGAGTCCGGATGTCCGACAACAACTTGATCGAGTTCGCCTTCAAGGGCGAGGGAACGCTGGTCGCCTTCTTCGAGCAGATGGCCGCCGACATCAAAGACGCTCACCACGAGCTCCTCAACGAGCTCGCGCGCGCGATGACCGAGCGCGGCTGGGTGCAGCCGGTGGACGCGGTGGTCAAGAAGCTGGCCGAGCACTCCTCCGAGGAGAAGGTCCAGACCGCGCTCGCCGAGCTCGAGCACCGCCGCCTGGTCAAGGTCGCCAAAGAAGACAACCGCTTCGAGAGCCTCCTCGGCGCGTTGTCCGTCACCCGGACCGAGCACCGCGGCCACCTCTCGAGCGGCGTCGACGTGTTCACCTACGGCGGCTTCGACCAGCTGACGCTGAACCACACGCTCCTGAAGGACGTCGACGTCTTCACGAAGTGCGCGAACTCCGGCGCCGAGATCAAGCTCAAGATCGTCGGTGACCAGATCGTCGACTCGAACATCAGCGGCGTCGCCGGCTTCGTCGCGACCTGGGACGGCAAGCAGCCCCTCGAGGAGGTCGCCGCCAACTCGAACCTCTTCGCCAGCGACGACGACCTCGCCGCCTGGCAGGAGAAGCACCCCGACATCGACGGCATGGGGCTGCCGGCCGACCTCTTCCTGTGGGTCGGGATGAGCGCCGCCCAGGAGCTCGGGGGCGCCCGCTTCAAGCTGATCGGCCACTCCGAGTAGGCCGAGCGAACCGGACGAGAACCAGAGAGAGGCCGCCGACCGTCCGGGTCGGCGGCCTCTTCGTTCTCTGCCTCAGTACAGCGCGCCGGTCGCGGCGTCGATCCGCAGGATGAAGCCGTGGGGATCGCCGCTCTTGGGGATGGCGACGTCGCCGAGCTCGCCGTCGTCGTCGTTGTTGTTCCAGGCGTCGGCCACGACGAAGAGGTCATCCTCGAACATCGCGGCGTCCCTCGGGTTCACAAAGGTCCCGTACGAGCCGTAGGTCTCGCTCCAGCGCTCGGTCCCGTCGGTGGTGTACGAGGCGACCCAGGCCTTGGCCTGCGCGTCGTTCAGCCGGTTGGCGACGCCGATGAGGTAGAGGTGTCCGTCCTCGCCGAGGATCACGCGGGTCGCGTAGCCGGTGTTCTCCTCGGAGACCTGGACGCTCCACCCCGGGGTGAGGTCCGAGCCGGAGTAGCTCGCGATGAAGATGTCCCGGCCGTCGCCCGTGCCGGCGAGGTCGCCGGTCGTGGAGCCGGCGACGAACACCGTCGTCCCGTCGTAGACCACTCCGTCGCAGTAGTCGTCGCCGCTCGTCCCGACCATCTTCGCGGTCAGCTCGTCGCTGTCACCGAGGCCGACCTTGAAGAGGCCGACATCGCGCCCCCCGAGGCTCGTTCCGTCGCCGAGCACGCCCGACCCGCTGGTGCAGAGGTAGATGAAGCCCGCCGGTCCCGTGGCCAGGCCGCCGACGGTCGCCGAGACCCCTCCCGCGGGTCCGTAGCCTACGACGGCGTCGTCGACGCTGGCGCCGGCTCGGGTGACCTGCTTGAGGTAAGCGAAGGAGTCGGCTTGCTCCGGCCCGATGACGGCGCGCTTCGCGACGCCGCCGAAGATCAGGTCGCCGCCCGGGAGCTCCACGACCTGGCGGATCGAGCTGTACTCGAACCCGCCGCCGGCCTCGCTGTCCTCCTCGAAGGAGTAGTCGAAGAACGGGTCGGCGCCGTCGTCGTCGAAGGTGAAGAGCACCGCGAGCTGCTCGTTGCTGTCGCTGACGCTCTTCGCTCGCCCCCCCAGGATGACCGTCCCGTCGGCGGCGGTGATGGCGGTCTCCGCGATGGCGAAGTCCTGGTCGACCGGGTAGTAGGCGGAGTAGGTGGCGTCGCCGGGCCCGGCGTAGGCGTAGGCGACCATCTCGACGGCGATCTGGTTGAAGTCGGCGTTACGCCGCTGGGCGCCGGCGACGACCAGCTCCCCGTCGGCGGTGAACGTCACCGCGCGCAGATGGGAGCCGCGGTCACCCGACGGGATTCGCTTCACGCCGGGCCAGCCGTCGAAGGCCTTGGCGGGTGCCGTCGTGTCGGTGTCGTTCGTGTCCGGTTGAGCGGTGTCGTCGGCTGCCGTGTCGGCGACGAGGGTGTCGCCGCCCGAGCTCGTGTCGTCGCCCGAGCTCGTGTCACCGGTCGCCGTGTCGCTCGCGGTGGCGTCGTCGGTGAGGTCCGTGGCGCTCGTGTCGGTGGTGGTCGTGTCCGCGCCGGTCGACGAGCCCGCGTCACCGCACGCGGCGAGAGCGAGGCTCAGGGGCAACAGGAGGGAGAGGGGTCGCATGGGGGCTCCTGGGTTGGAGAGGCGGTGAGTCCTGGAGCTCAGAGCATTGGTGCAGGCGGTCGTGCTGGGTACCGACGCGCATCTGACGAGCCTCGCCCCGGGCGCCGTCGGCTCGGCCCCCACCCACCGGAATGATCGTCGGAGATCGGCGTTCTCGTTACGTGATCTCCAATTGTGGAAAAGTTGACGATCGATCGTCGCGTGCTACCACCGGCTTCGTCGCGCCGCTCTTTGGGCGCGGCTTCAGCTCCGGGCGCGCGACCGGGGTCCATTACGACACCTCGCCGGCCTCACTCGCCGGCCTCCTGCTTCGACGGGGGGCCGGGCCGTGGGGCCGCGCCGTGCCAGGAGCCCGCATGTCGACGTCCCTGTTCCCGGTCACCAAGCGCGCTCGTCGTGAGAGCGCCGAGCCCGTCGTGAAGTGGGCGGGCGGCAAGGCCCGCCTCGTCCCGCAGATTCGGCCGCTCTTCCCCCAGCTCTGGGGCCGCTACTACGAGCCGTTCCTCGGCGGCGCGGCGATGTTCTTCGCGCTCCAGCCGGGCGGCGCGGTGCTGACGGACGTCAACGAGGACCTGATCACGCTCTATCAGGTCATTCAGGACGACGTCGAGGCGCTCATCGCCGATCTCTACCGGCACCGCTACGAGAAGACCTACTACTACGACATGCGCGCCAAAGACCCGGCGACGCTGTCGCGGGTCCAGCGCGCCTCGCGGACGCTCTACCTGAACCGGACGTGCTTCAACGGCCTCTATCGGGTGAACCGGCGCGGGCAGTTCAACGTCCCCTTCGGCCGCTACACGAACCCGACGATCGTCGACGAGGACCGCCTCCGCGCCGTCAGCGCGGCGCTCGAGGGCTGCACCGTCGCCCACATGGACTACACGTCGGCGACGGCGACCGCCAAGCGCGGCGACCTCGTCTACTTCGACCCGCCGTACTTCCCGCTGACGCGCACCTCGAACTTCACGAGCTACACCAAGGGCGACTTCGGCCCCGACGACCAGCGCCGCCTGGCCGAGCTCTTCGACGACCTGACGGCGCGCGGCGTCGCTTGCGTCCAGAGCAACAGCGACACCGAGTTCATCCGCGATCTCTACGCGCACCACCACATCCACACGGTCACCGCGCGTCGCGCCATCAGCCGCGACCCGAGCAGCCGCGGGACGGTGACCGAGGTCGTCATCTGCAACTTCTGACGCGCCACCAGCGCTGACGGGTCGGGGCGGCTCGCTTCCGGCCCGGCGCTTGCCAAGGACCGAGCGACGGGCTATCGACCTCGCCCACGCGCCCAGCCCCCGCGGCCTCCGAGCCGCCCGGGGCGAGCCCAGAAAGCGAGGCCGCGAACGTTGCTCTTCGATGGTGATGCGACCGCGACGAGGCCAGAAGAGGCGATGATCCCGCGCGGGAAGTGGCCGCCCTTCCCGTGGAACCCCTCCGACCTCGACAACCCCCTCATCGGCCGCGACGAGGCCAGAAAGAGCCTCATGGGGGCCTTCGAGGACGTCGTCACCGACTGGATCGTCCGCGTTCACCTCCTCGTGAGCGAGTACGGCATGGGCAAGTCCCGGCTGATGGCGGCCTTCGTCGAGGACGCCCGCGCTCGCGAGCCCGAGACCCTCGTCGTCCGCGTGAAGTGCCCGCACACCGGCGGGCGTTATCGGCTCTGGGACGCGATCCTGCGCGAGGCCTTCGGGATCCCGTCGGCCGCCGAGGCCGGTGAGGCCGGCGCGCTCCTGTCCCGCGCGGTCGAGCAGCACATCCCCGACGGCGCGGCCGAGGTGACGGCGCTCATCGCCTACCTCGTCGGCTACGACGTCCCGCGGCGGCCGGTCCTGGCCGTCGGCGCCGACGAGGACGCCCTGGTCGCCCGCTGCGTCGGGGCCCTGGGCCGGCTCCTCGAGGCGATGGCGTTCTCGCGCCCGCTGCTCATCGTCGTAAGCCACGCCAACCGCGCCAGCGCGCGCGACTTCTCGCTGACCAGCGCCATCGAGGCGACCGTCAAGGGGCGGCCCCTGATGATGGTCTTCGCCGGCTCTCCCGAGCTGACCGACCACCTCCCCGGCTGGGACCGCTTCCCGGTGACCCGCCTCCAGCCCCTCGACCGCGCCGAGTCCGAGCGGATGCTCCGGATCTTCCTCTCGGGGCTCACGTCCTCCGCCCCACGCGAGCTGGTCGAGCGTGTCCTCGGCAGCGCCGGCGGCAACCCCTACGCGATCAAGGCGACGGTCCGCTACCTGCAGGAGGCCGGCGGCATCGTCGAGGCGGCGGGCGGCGAGTGGAGCATCGACCCCGCCGCGCTGTCGGAGATCGAGGTCCCCGACAACCTCGAGGGCGTCGTCCACGCTCGCATCGGCGCCCTCGCCGCGGCCGAGCGTCAGATCCTGGCCCAGGCCGCCGTGGTCGGCCGCGAGTTCTGGCTCGGCGCCCTCGTCGCCATCGGGCGGCAGGGGGCCGGCGGGCTCCCGGACGACCTCGACGCCGACGTCATCCCGAAGGGGATCCGGAAGATCCTCGCGAAGCTCGTCGCCCAGCGCTTCATCGAGCCGCGGACCTCCCGGCTCCTCGGCGAGGAGGCCTTCGCCTTCCGCTCGCGGGTCCACTGGCAGCTCGCCCTCCACATCCTCCCGGCGACCTCGCGCCAGCGGCATCATCGGGTCGTCGGTGCGTGGCTGAAGCTCCACGCCGGCGACGACGAGGCCCCCTTCCTCTTCGCGCTCGCGCGCCACGCCGAGGGGGCGGGGCTCCCCGGCGACGCCGCCAGCTACCACCTGCGCGCCGGCCGCCTCGCGGCCGCCGAGAACCAGACCCAGGCGGCGCTCCACAGCCTCGAGCGGGCCCACGCGCTGCTCCAGCCCGATCAGATCGCGACCCGCCTGAACGTCCTCTTCGAGCTGGGCGACGTCCACGCCTACGCCGGCGCGACCGACGACGCCAAGCGCTACTACCGCGACGCGCTCGAGCTGGCGTGGCGGATGCGAGCCCGCGGCAAGGGCGCTCGCGCGCTGGTCCGCCTGGCCGAGGTCGAGCAGACCCGGGGCGAGTTCGAGGACGCGCGCGGCCACTACGACGCCGGGCTCCGGCTGTACGAGGCGACCCAGGATCACGTCGGCGTGGCCTCGAGCTGCACGGCCCTCGGCCGCCTCTACTGGGTGCGCGGGGAGTTCGACCAGGCGCTCCGCTGCTACAAGAAGGCCGAGCACCTCTATCGCCGGCTCGACAACCGCCGCGGCATCGGCGAGGTCGTCCACGCCATGGGCGCCGTCCACTACGACCGCGGCGACGTCGGGCTCGCCGAGCAGCTCTACCAGCGCGCGCTCGAGCTCCGGCGCGCCAGCGAGGACCGGCGCGGGCTCGCCCGGACGCTCAACAACCTCGGCATCACCTGGATGGGCCGCAAGATCGAGGCCGCGGTCGACGTCTGGAAGGAGGCCCTCGAGATCGCCCACGAGATCGGGGATCTCGGGCTGCAGGCGTCGCTGGCCGACAACCTCGGCGAGGCCCTCGTGCTGATCGGCCGCTTCGACGAGGCCGACGCCTACCTCGGCCGCGCGGTCGAGCTCGCGGAGCTCACCGGGCGGCGCCGGACCCTGGTCGACGCGCTCCGGAACCAGGGGCTCCTCCGGATGGCCCTCGGTCAGTATGACGGCGCCGAGCGCGTGCTCACCCGGGCCCGGGCCCAGGCCAAGAGCCTGGGGTTGCCGCGCCTGAGCGCGATGGTCGAGCGGGCGAGCGGCGACCTCATCGTCGCGCGCATCGAGGCGACCGGCGTCATCGGCGAGGACGGCTCCCCTGGCGCGCTGTCCAAGGCGGAGATGGCCTACCGGCGCGCCGCCGACGGCTTCGGGCAGGCGGGCTACGACCTCGAGGCCGCCAAGAGCCTCGAGAGCCTCGCGGAGATGCTCGATCTCGCCGGCCGCCGCGAGGAGGCGGGCACCGAGCGTGCCCGGGCCCAGCGCCTGCGCGCGCAGCTGCCCCAGGCCGACCCGAGCTGGTCGGCCCAGCCGCCGTCGCTCCCGGTCGCGTGACCTCGGCTCGGCGGGTCGCGGCCTGGGTCGCGGTGACGCTGGCGCTCGCGGTCTCCGGACCCGCGAGCGCCGTCGAGTACCCGGTCCACATGAGCCTCCCTGACTGGGACCTCGCCGTCGGGCTGACGGGCGGCGTCGCCTTCGACGAGCGTGGCGGGGTCTCTCACACCGGCGTCCTGGCGGGGCTCGACCTGAGCCTCCTCGACGGGGTGCTCGGCCTCCACCTCGGGGTCCGGACCCACCGCGAGGGCTACTCGTGGCGGGTCGGCGGCCTGGCCGAGGTGACGGCCTGGTACGTCGTGCTGGTCGGCGTCGGCTGCCGCTTCGGTCACATGGTGGACAGCGGCGGCCCCGGCGTCCGCGACTCCGAGGTCGGCCTGACGGTGCTCGTCGGCGTCCCGTTTCCGCTGGCCCGCCTCGACGAGGGCCGGGCCGGGAGCCTCGTCCTCATGCCCTTCGCTCGACCGGGGTTCCGGTTCGACGGCGATGGGGTCGCCGGCTTCCACGAGGTGGGCTTGAGCCTCCGCTGGACCAGCTTCGGCTGGTGACGCGCGGTCGGCTCGAGGGTCAGTCGGAGACGCGGTTCCGACCGGCGCGCTTGGCCCGGTAGAGCGCCTCGTCGGCGGCGCGCAGGATGTCGTTGGGGCGGCCCATGTCGGGGTCGAACGCCCCGACGCCGACGCTGATGGTGATCGGGATCTCGGCGCCGTCGAAGGTGAAGCGGTGTCCCTCGACCATCTGGCGGACGATCTCGGCGTAGCGGATGCCGCCCTCGCGGTCGGTCTCGGGCAGCACCAGGACGAACTCCTCGCCGCCGTAGCGGGCGAAGAGCTCCTCGCGGCGAACGCGGGCGTTGACGATCTGCGCCAGCTCGCGCAGCACGTAGTCGCCGGTGAGGTGGCCGAGGTTGTCGTTGACCTGCTTGAAGTGGTCGATGTCCATCAGCAGGACGACCAGATCCCGGCCGTGGCGGCGCGAGCGGGCGAACTCGCGATCGAGGAACTCGTCGAGGTGGCGCTTGTTCGCGACGGAGGTCAGCCCGTCGTGAATCGTCATCCGGTAGATCTCCTCGTGGTAGGCGGCCTCGATGTCCTGCCCGGCGAGGAACTTGAAGATGATGTCCCCGATCTTGATGAGGTCGCCCGAGCGGAGGCGCGCCCGCTCTGCCCCGAGATCGTTGACGAAGGTCCCGTTGGTGGAGCCGAGGTCGACGATCCACGACTCGGTGGCGCCGATCTCGATGCGCGCGTGGGCGCGGCTGACGCTGTCGGCGTCGAGCACGATGTTGGCGTAGTGGTCGCGCCCGATGGTCCAGTGGCCGGGGCCGAGGTCGTACTTGCGACCGATCGAGCCACCATAGAGCACGATGAGGCACTCCTTGCCCGCGTGCTCCGGCATCTGCACACGCTCCGGCAACGAGACGCGGGTCGTGCTGTCTGGGACCTTTCGGGGTTTCACATTGACAACCCTGTGGTGTGCGGCGATCCAGTCGTCCGCCGTGGCGATTGAGCCCCGCACGCTATTTGAATGGGGTACACGCGCGGTTACAGCACGGCAAGTAACGTTCAGTAAACCCCGGAGGCTTCCATGCGCGCGCGGATTCTCGTCACGACTGCCCTGGTGGCCCTGGGGATCGGCGCCCCGAGCTCGGCCCTCGCGCTCCCCGACGGCGGCTATATCGCCATCGGCTTCGGCGCGGGCATCGCCAGCGGCGACCAGGGTGTCCCGCTGAAGGCCACGCCGGGTATCTCGGTCAGCGCGAGCTCGTCGCAGTACAAGGAGCTGGTCCGGACCGACTTCGGGACCGGGCTCGCGACCGAGCTGCGTTTCGGTTACCTGATTCAGAAGCTCGTCGCCGCCGAGCTGGGCGTGAGCGGCCACGGCGCGACGAGCTTCGGCGACGGAGCCGGCTTCGTGTCCTTCGCGCTGCGCTATCACTTCCTGCAGCACGCCATCGACCTGACCGACCGCGCGTTCGACATGGACGTCTACTTCGGGGCCGGCTACGCGATCGGTGGCTACGAGCCCGACCTGACCGGCGCCGATAGCAAGGGCTGGGAGGGCTGGCAGTGGAACGTCGGGATCGACTTCGAGTACCAGGTCGGCGAGAACGTCGGGATCGCCATCGACCTGAAGTTCGTCCTGCCGCAGTACGGTGAGTTCATCATCGACTACGACGACGACGTTCGCGTCGACCCGTCCGAGACGCCGGATACGCTCGTCATCCTCCCGACGGTCCAGCTGGTCTTCCACCTGTAGCGAGCAGGGTCCGCGCGCCGACCCGCCGCGTCCTGCGGGTCGGCCGCTGGTGGCTCGGCACGGTCGCGATGGCGTCGGCGGCGAGCCAACTGACGATGGGGTGGAACACGTCGCGCCGGGCGGCGTTCGACAGCAGCACGCAGGCGTGGCCGTAGTCGCGGGTCGCGCCGTGGTCCCGGCCGATGACGAGGTAGCGCTTCTCCGCGCTGCCGAGCTGCTCGTAGCCGGCGCGGACGATGGCCGGCGTGACGAGCTTGTCGCCGGCCGAGGCGAGGGCGAGGACCGGCTGACGGACGCGCTCGAGGCGCCCGGTGTAGTCGTCTCCGTCACGCGCTCGGAGGCGCCCGGTCGCGCCCCACAGCAGGATCTGGGCGAGATCCCCGCCCGGCAGATCCTCGACGGCGTGGTCGAGCCACTCGCGCTGGGTCGCGACGTCGACCCCGCCGAGGTGGAAGTGCCGCCGCATCGCCACGAGGTGCGGGAGCGGCCCCGCCGTCCGGGCGAGGGCCGGGAGCCCGAAGCCCGACAGCTGCCTCGCCAACGGCGCGAGTACACGGACCGGGAGGTTCAGGAGCGTCCGGCCGCGACCCAGGAAGTGCGTGAACGAGCCCGGCGCCGCGATGGTCGCCGCGCGGTGGACGTCGCTGCCCCCGGGGCCGCCGAGGTGAAGGTAGGTGAAGAGCCCGCCGAGGCTGTGTCCGACGAGGTCGACGTGCTGCGCGCCGGTCAGGGCGCGGACGGTCCGGATCGCGGCCGGGACGTCGAAGCGGATCTTCCCGTCGAGGTCGACGCGGGGCCGCCCCTCGCCGCGCCACGCGCTCGACGCTGCGCCGCGAAACTCGAGGATCCAGACGTCTCGACCCGCGGCGTTGAGCGCGCCGGCGAGCGAGGTCCCCGGCCGCAGCCCGAAGGAGAAGCGGTTGGCGCTCATCCCCGGCAGCATCAAGACCGGGCGGCCCAGCACGTCGCCGCCCAGGGGCGGCGGGCTCCGGAAGACGCGGAGCTCCCAGCCGTCGTCGGTCGTGAAGGGGGAGTCGAGGTACGGGATGAGCAACGGTGGCGCTCGCATGTTGCGGTGCATCGAACCGGCGCCACACTAACCAAAGTCGCCGCGTCACGGGGAGGAAAATGGAGTCGCGGCGGGGATCTCGAAAAAAACGCGACCCCGTGCGAATATTCGCGCCCGGCGCTCGTCTGACGACGCGCCTCGAAGACCGGATTGCGTCATGCGAACCCAGCTCATCCTCTCCATCCTGCTCGCCGTGCCCACCATCGGCTGCGGATCGCTGTACGGGAATTACGACGACGCCGAGTACGACGACGGATACGCCGTCGAGTCGGACCAGGGCTACGCCGAGGACGCCGTGGTCGAAGACGAGGGCGCCTACGAGGTGGGTGAGGACGTGACCAGCGTCGACGTCTTCTACGACGCCCTCGACGAGGACGGCGTCTGGCAGCAGGACGAAGAGTACGGCTACGTCTTCGCCCCCTACGCCGACGACTACGTGCCCTACACTGACGGCTACTGGGTGGAGACCGAGTACGGCCTGACCTGGGTCGCCACCGACGCCATCGGCTGGGCCGTCTGCCACTACGGGCGCTGGATCTACCGCGACCGCTGGCTGTGGGTGCCCGACACGGTCTGGGGCCCGGCCTGGGTCGACTGGCGGATGGGCGGCGGCTGGGTCGGCTGGGCGCCGCTGGGCTACGGGTCGTACTCGGTGCCGTACTACAGCTGGCGCTTCGTCTCCGACGACTACCTGTACTCGCGGAACCTGCGTTCGTACTACCGGCGCGTACACGACATCCGACACATCTATCCCCGCACCAATCGCGTCGACCGATACATTCGGGGACGCAACGGGCGTCGCTACGTCGCTGGTCCTGCCCACGTCGGCGGGCGCCACGCCGCCCGGCCGCGGGCCCGGCTCCGGGACCTCCCGGCGCGGGGGACCGGTCGCCACGCACGGGCCGAGCGTGACCGACGTCGCGGCAGCGAGGGGCGGCGCCCCGGCTACCGCGCCTCTCGCGCCCACTCCGAGCGGATGTCGCGCGCGGGCCTCGCGCCCTCGCGGCGCGCGACGACACCGCAGGCGACCCGGCGCACGTACCGCACGCCCACGCGGCGCTATCGGACCCCGTCCCGTCAGCGCTACACGAGCCCGCGTCACGGCGATCGACCGACGCGCCGCTACGACGCTCGACGTCGCACGCCGACGCCGCGCGCGACCAGCCCGCGGGGCTCCCGTCGCGGGACGGCGACCCCGAACCGGAGCAACCGCCGGTCGCGGTGGAACAGCCCCACGCGGTCGCCCCGGGCGCCGCGCTATCGCGGCGGCAGCTCGCGGCGCTCCCAGCCGTCGGCGGGCTCGTCGCGCGGCAACTCGCGCTCGAAGGCGCGGAGCGACTCGAGGCGCGGCAGCTCGCGGGCGCGCTCCCATCGGGGCGGGAGCTCCCGAGGGCACTCCCGAGGCCACTCGCGCGGCCGTCGAGGTCGCTGAGCTCGAGGACCGCTGACGTCACCGCAGGAGGCCGGCTCTCGAGCCGGCCTTCGGCGTGTCGGCCGGAGGCTCAGCTCGAGATCGCGAAGCGGTCGACGACCTCGGGTGCGCCTGCGTCGTCGAGCTTGACGACCTCGACGTCGATGCCGTCGGGGCCGAGGTGGAGCGCGCAGAAGTGAAGGAACCGGTGGCGCCCCGGCCAGGCGAAGAGATCGGGGTAGCGTCGCGTCTTCGGGCTGGTCCAGAGCGGCTGGAGCGGGCCGCCTCCGCCGCCGGTGACCACGTGGTGGACGCCCTCGTGGAGGAAGTGCTCGTAGGCGTGGCAGTGGCCGGAGAAGTTGGCGACCGACTTACCTGTGGCGCGGAGCGGCGCGGCGAGCTCCGCCGCGGCGCGCCGGGACGGTCGGACGACGCGGCTGTTGGTGAGCGCCGCGTGGTGCCACAGCCCGATGACGGCCCTGACCTCCGGGTCGGCCGCGAGGGCGTCGCAGGTCTCGGCGAGCCACCGCGCCTGGGCGGCGCGGCGGCGGCGGCCGAGGGCGGCGAAGTTCGAGTCGAGCCCGACGAAGGCGACGCCGCGGTGCCGCAGGGTGAACCAGCGGGCGCCGTCGAGGTGCGGGAAGCGCGCGACGTAGGGGGCGAGGCCGCGCGGCGGCCAGGGCATGTAGTCGTGGTTGCCGAGCACGGGCAGCAGCGGCACGCCGGCCTCGCGGAGCGGGGCGTGGACGCGGTCGAAGTGGCGCCACTGGGCGCGGGACGGGCCCCAGGTCACGCAGTCGCCCACGTTCAGGACCGCCGCCGGGCGCCGCCGGGCGACCTCGGCGAGGAGTGCGGCCTGCTCGCGGTCGTTGGTCCGCCACCAGAGCTCGAGGCGGCTCGTCCGCTGGGTGTCACCGATGACCACGACGACCGGATTGTCGGGTCGCACCGCGTCGAGACCTGGGTATAGTGGCGGCCGTGAGCTCAAGATCCTCCGAGGGAAGCGGGCTGGTCCGAGCGCGCGCTTCTACCACGAAGCCGGAACCCGGTGGGCGCGTCCGTCCGCCGCAGGGGAGCCGACGCCGCCGCGCGGGCGTCGCCGTGCTGGCGCTGCTCATCGGCCTGGGAGCGGGGTGCGACTTCGGCGTCGAGGGCAGCTCCAGCGGCTGCGCCCGGGTCTCCCAGGGGGACTACGAGCTGCCGAGCAAGCGGATCATCAAGGCCAGCGTCGCCGCGCGGCTGACCCAGCGCGGGATGGACTTCGTCACCGAGCGCGTGCGCGAGCTCGTGCTGTCCTTCTTCGACGCCGACGAGCAGGGCCGCGCCATCGTCCCGCTGGCGTCCCTGGGGCTGGGGGGATTCTCGACCTCGCTCGGCCCCCTCGAGGCCGAGGCGCGCGACCTCGTGCTCGTCGTAGACCTCGCGGCCCTCGACGTCTCCTTCGTCCCGGGGTCGAGCCCGCCGAGGCTCCGGATCCGCCTCGACGACGCCGTCGTGGGGCTCCAGCAGGGGGCGCTCGCGGGGACCATCGACGCGCTCATCTTCAGCGGGAACGTCGCCTGCGGCCTGGGTAACGGGGCGAACGGCCGGGTCGCGCGGCTCGACCTCGACCTGGAGCTCGAGCTCGCGACGACCTCCGAGGGCGGGCTCGACGTGCGCATCCTGCCGTCGTCGGTGGACCTGAAGGACGTCGCGCTCTCGATCCAGACCGACTGCGACCTCGCGGAGTGTCTCGACGGGCTGTCGCCGGGATCGACCGGCGAGTGCTTCGAGTGCGAGACGATCTGCCCGGTCATCGACATCGGGAGCGCCCTGGTCAGCGTGGTCCAGTCCCTCTTCGACGACCTCGTGGACGGCCTCCTCGACCTCCTCGCCGACGACCTGGCCAACGTCTTCCTCGACGGCTTCCTCAACGGCCGCCCCCTCGCCGTCGAGGGGATCCTCGACCTCTCGGGGCTCTTCGGCGCGGTGCTGCCCTGGCTCCAATCGGCGCGCGACCTCGGCGTGCTGGCCCGCCCGGCCGGGGACGCCTTCGCCATCAGCGGCGCAGGCGACGCGCTCGGCCTCGACCTCGTCCTCGACGCGGGGCTCGACGCGGCGCCGGCGCACCCCTGCGTCGGGACCCTGGGTCCCGATCCGACCTACGAGCCGGGGCTCCGGCCCTACTTCGACGGCGTCGTGGTCGGCCCGCAAGGGCAGGGCGTCCCGTACGACCTCGCCCTCGGCGTCTCCGGCGCGGTGGTCAACGAGGCGCTGTGGTCGCTCTTCAAGTCCGGCGCGCTCTGCATCGACGTGTCGACCGACGACCTCGCCAACGCCACCGGCGGCGATCTCGTGGTCACGGCGCGGGCCCTCGACCTGCTGCTCCCCGGCGTCACCAGCATCGCCGGCGCGGACGCCCCGGTGCGTATTCGCGTCCGCCCGGACCTGGGGCTGACCGGCGCTCCGGTCCGCTTCGGTGACGGCGTCGGGACGCCGCTCATCGGGATCTCGCTGCTCGACACCCACGTCGACGTCGACGTCTTCGTCGGCGACCAGTTCTACCGCGTCGTCGGCTTCCGCGCGGACATGACCGTCGGGCTCGCCGTCGACGTGCTCCCGGGCGCGCAGCTCGGCCTGCGCGTGGACGACGTCGCCCTCGACCGCTTCGACCTCCCCGCCGACGAGCTGTTCGCCGGCGCGCGCCTCGATCTCATCGCGCCGTTCGTCGTCGATCTCGCGCTCGGCTTCCTCGCCGAGCGGCCGATCACGGTCGAGGTCGGGACCAGCGATCTCCTCGACGGCTTCGGTGTCCCCATCGCGCCCGAGGTCGTCGCCGTCGCACCCGCCGGCGTGGGCGCAGACTGGCTGGCGATCTACATCGCGTTCTCGGATCTGCCGACGCCCACCGCCCTCGCGCTCCCGGCGATGAGCTTCGGGGAGGCCGTGGACGGCGCGGTGCCCTTCACCGCCAGCGTGGATCCGGCTGACGCCATCCAGCTCCGGGTGGCCGGAGGCTCTTGGTCCGGCTGGTTCGCGGGGCCCGGCCCCCACCGCCTGGAGCACCCGCGCCTGTGGCTCGTCGGCGACTGGCCCGTCGAGGCCCGCGTGCGCCCGGCCGGCGGCCTCCCGGGCCGCGCCTTCCCGGTCGGGCGGGTCCACGTCGCGCCGGTCGCGGCGCCGGTCGTCCACGTCGCGACCTTCCCCGAGGCCGAGCCCCGACCCGAGCGCCCCGTCGAGTCGGCGCCCGCGTCGCTGGACGCCGGGGGCTGTTCCGGCGGCCCCGGCGACACGCCCCTCGCCCTCGGGCTGGCGGTCCTCCTGTGGGCGCTCGCCCGTCGCCGCCGGAGCCGGCTCGCGTGAAGCCCGCGCCCAGGTCGGAGCCCCCGCGCCCTCCCACGGCGTCCGCCTCCGCGTCCGCCTCCGCGCCCCCGCTCGCTCTCGCGCCCGCGCCCGCGTTCGCCTTCGCCGCCGCCTCCGCGTCCGCCTCCGCCCCCACCTCTGCCGCAGCCTCCGCTCCCGCGTCCGCGTCCGCCCCCACCTCTGCCGCCGCGTCCGCGTCCGCGTCCGCGTCCGCCCCCACCTCTGCCGCAGCCTCCGCTCCCGCGTCCGCCCCCGCGTCCAACTCCAACTCCACCTCCGCCCCCGCCCCCGCGCCCGCCCCCAACTCCACCTCCGCGTCCCCCATCTTGACCACCGGCGGGCATGAGCTCTTGAATTTCTGCGGGGTTGCGGTTGAACGCGGGGCACAACACCGAAAAAGCACCCACATTACGGGTGGTTGTTCATCATGATCCGGCGAGAGGTCAGGCGCAATGCGGGCCGAGTGTTGTGCCCACAGAAAAATGCGACACGTTTAATTTCAGC